>JABAHO010014521.1_pt1 | contig 11615 bp, 11 predicted proteins | sample 7062071 | NCBI WGS metagenome assembly JABAHO01 (sample SAMN14534356, study PRJNA622989) | marine sediment metagenome | biome: marine biome [ENVO:00000428]; feature: marine pelagic biome [ENVO:01000023]; material: deep marine sediment [ENVO:00002113] | place: India: Gulf of Kutch | collected...
AATTTCTGATTCGTGAATTTGCTGTCGTCTTTCATCTGGATGCCTTTTAGTTCAGCCCGTCATTGCGAGCGCAGCGAAGCAATCTTGTCAACTTTGCCACTGGAGATTGCTTCGTCGGCCTTCGTGTTGACCAGCAACGTCCTGTTGCCGGCCCTTCGGGCGCACTGCGCGCGTCCCAATTTGCTCCCGGCAAATTGGTCGCTGCGCTCGCAATGACGCACTAAGACCCATCACAATCTCCTATCCGGCCGCTCTGCGTCGGGCTTTCGCCTTTGCCTGCCGTCGCAGGTCCCCCGCCGCAGCGTGAACGGCGCGCACGATCTTGTCGTAGCCCGTGCAACGGCACAGGTTGCCGGCCAGTGCATAGCGGATCTCCGACTCGGTCGGTTTGTCGTTGCGATCGAGCAGGGCCTTCGCCGCGACCAGGAAGCCGGGCGTGCAGACGCCGCACTGCAGCGCCGCATGCTCGAGGAAGCGCTTCTGCAGCGGATGCAGCTTGTCGCCGTCGGCCATGCCTTCGACCGTCTCGATCTCGCGCCCTTCCGCCTCGGCGCCGAGCACCAGGCAGGAGCAGACGAGTTCGCCGTCGAGCAGCACGCTGCAGGCGCCGCAGTCGCCGGTGCCGCAGCCTTCCTTCGCGCCGATCAATCCCAAATGATTGCGCAGCGCGTCGAGCAGTGTCTCGCGGCCGTCGCAGACGTATTCAACGGCGTCGCCGTTGACCGTCGTCGATACTGCTATTCCCTTCATCGTTTCCCCTTTGGAGTCTGCACGGTAGGAGCCGAATGGCCTGCGGCTGCCCCACTTCGGTCCGGTCTTTCGATCTTCCTCGTTACATAGTTACCACTATGCGCCTCGGAAGATCGCACAGCCGGCCTGGAAGTGGGATACCCTCGGCTCATCCGTTTCTACCTCGCAGACTCCTGGCCCGGTCGTAGGCGATTCGAGCGGCGCGTCGCGCCAGCACGCCCGCGACCTCGGTACGAAATTCCACCGTGCCGCGCTTGTCGTCGATGGGTGAACACGCCGCCTCGCAGGCCGCCGAGAGCTTCATCAATGCGTCGTCCTCGAGGCGCGTGCCGACGATGGCCCGCGCCGCCTTCGGCACCAGCACGACGGTCGGCGCCACCGCGCCCAGCGCCACGCGTGCCTGCTTCACGACGTTCTTCGGTCCCAGCGTCAGGCTGACGCCGGCGCTGCAGACGGCGATGTCCATCTCGGTGCGCGGGATGAAGCGCAGGTAGGCGTCGCCGGATTTCGGCGGCCGTTTCGGCAACTCGATCGCCACGACGATCTCGCCTTTCCCAAGGCTGGTCTTGCCCGGTCCCGTCACGACCTTCTCGATGGCGATCCGGCGCCGTCCTTTCGGGCCGGCCACCACCGCCCTGGCCTTCGCTGCGATCAATGCCGGCACGCTGTCGGCGGCCGGTGACGCGTTGCAGAGATTGCCGGCGATCGTGCAGCGTCCCTGGATCTGGTCGGAGCCGATCAGTTGCGCCGCCTCGACGACGCCGGGCCAGGCCCTGGCCAGCGGCTTGTTGCGCCCCATCGCCGCGCAGGACACGCCGGCGCCGATGCTGAAACCGGAGGCCGTCTTGCGGATGTCCAGGATGCCCGGGAGTCGCTTGATGTCGACAACGAGGTCCGGGTCGATAAAGTCGCTGCGCATGCGGACCAGCAGGTCCGTCCCGCCGGCGAGCAGGTAGGCTTTACCCTTCTCTTTGGCCATCAGGGCGACGGCCTCGCGGGTAGTCGTCGGTGATTCGTATCGCATGTGGCTCCGTCCGGCAGTCGAAACCCCAATCATGTCACGACAGGGGTGCTATTCGAAAGTGGCGCAATTGACTGTGAAACAAAGAGCCGGGCCTGCGGAGGAAAACCAGTAGACCGACCAGGTAACAGCAGAATGCCGCAGCAAAACGCTCACCGAGCAACCGAAATCAACGCGCCGGGTGGACTCGCGACGGTCGAATCGTCGCTGTATTGCAAGATTCGGGCGTGGAACTCGGCTGTGAGCGCTGGTACGCGTGAGTCTCCGCACCGAGCCGTGCAGTTCGAGGCACCCAAGCGATGCGCAAGGACGCGCAACCGCCGACGGGCGGCATCTACCGGCCGCGCAATCCGCGGGTAAGCCCCCTGTACCAGTGCGTTCGGCGTCACAGTGGCGAACTCGATGCGGCCGGGCTGGTGCACCGGCCGGTAGAGGCCGAGGTCCTGGAACGCTTCCTGGATTGCGGCGACCTGCACAAGGGCTTCGCGCGCATCTACTGCGATCAATGCGGCCACGACTACCTGCTGGCCTGGTCCTGCAAGACCCGCTACTTCTGTCCTGGCTGTCACCAGAAGCGCATGCTCGCCTACGGCGACTGGCTGGAGGACAACGTGCTCGCGCCGGTGCCGCACCGCCAGTACGTGTTCTCCCTGCCGAGGCTGATTCGGCCGTTCTTCCGCCATCGCCGCCGATACCTCGGCGAACTCTGCCGCCTGGTAGCCGCACTGCTCAAGGCCGGCTTCGAGGCGATGGCGCCGCAAGGCCTGCCCGCCTTTGTCCTGTACGTGCAGACCTTCGGCGATCTCGTCACCTTCAACCCGCACATCCACGCCCTGGTCGCCGACGGCGTGTTCCTGCCCACCGGCACCTTCCGGGTGTTGCCGCCGCTGCCGGAAGCGGCTCTGCGTGAGGCGCTGCGTCGCAAGCTATTGAATTTCCTCTGTTCGGAAGGCGTGCTGGATGCCGGACTGGCCGAACGCATGCTCCAGTGGCGTCACTCCGGCTTCTCGGTGCACAACCGGGTCCGCAGCAAGGATGCCGAAGGCCGGCAACGGCTCGCCCGGTACATGATCCGCTGCCCGTTCTCACTCGAGAAGATGCGCTACGACAAGACCTCCGGCACGNNCATGCCCGCCATCCAGTGGCTGCGCATGCTCATGAACCACGTCCCCGACAAGTATGAACATCTCGTTCGCTACTACGGCCACTATTCCAACCGCTCGCGGGGCGCGAGAAGGCTCGTCGAGAGTGCTGACGAACCGGCCGGGCCGATCCGCCTTGACGAGCCACCGGCCGACAGCCGGCGCAAGGCCAGCTGGGCCCGGCTGATCCAGAAGGTTTACGAGGTCGACCCGCTCGAGTGCGCCAACTGCGGCGGCAGCATGCGGATCATCGCCCTCATCGACGATGCCGGTGTGGTCGAACGCATCCTCAAACACCTCGACGCCTGGGATTCGCAGCCCGACACCCTCACCCCCGCCGGTCCCGACCCGCCGCTTCCCGAAGGCGAGACCCTGCCCCTGACCTATCACCCCGTGCCGGACATCGCCTGAGGCCTGCCCCGGGGGTGCCCTTCGGCCCGCTGACGGGCAGCTCGCCGAAAACCGGCACACCGGCCGCGCGGGATGCCCCGAACGGGCCCGGATGCATACCAGGACGGCCTCGGCTCTGCTGCCTGCCTGTCCGTCCGGCCCCGGCGACAGCACGCAGCGGCCGTGCTCCGTGCCCGGCGCCTTGACCACCCGATAGAATTTCCTATCCTTTATTTGTACCGCTTTACCTTGCGTTGATTGTCGGCGTTTTCATTCTGCGGAAGCGAGAGCCGGACAGTGATCGCCCGTACCGGGCGTGGGGGCATCCATACAGCACAGCGGTTTGTATTGTCGGGTGGTCGATCGTTACGATATTCCAGGCATACGTCGAGAGGGAAACCGCGTTGTATGCAGCCGCCATGGTGGCAGTTTCCTGGCCGGTGTACCGGTATCTCTCCCGCAAACAATGATGCGGGCAGGTTGTTACGGCACGACGCCCGCGTATCGCAGCGGATAAACGGATTCACCGGTGAGAATGATTGCTTCAGTGCTCAATCGAGCGCGATAGTCAGTCCGCGAATCAAACGGTCAATTTCATCCCGCGTCGTATAGTGAAGAAACGACATCCGGATGACGCCCGGGTCCTCGCTTATCTTCATTTCGTTGAGCTGTCTGACGCCATCAAAGTCACCTGACGCGACCATCAACTTTTGTTTCTCTAATTCAGCCACCACCGAGGAAACCGGTTTTTCGAGCGGCAAAATGGTGACCGTTGACGCTCTGATGCCGGGATCGTCGGGACCGACAATGAGAACATCGCTGCGGGCCTTGAGGAATTCGAGCAAAGGCGTCAGCAGTACCGATTCATAGTCTGAGAACAGTTGTCGTAGCCGCCGTCCTTTGATCGCACTAGCGGGATCGTCGTCAAAATGATGGGCGTATACAGCGTCGAGATAATCAGCCACACCGGCGGCCGCGGCAATTTGTGCATGATCGGGTCCCGCAGGCGTCAGGCGATAGTGGCATTCATCCTCGTTGTAAAAATGCGATTGATTGGACGTTTGCTTCATCAGCGCTCGATTCACAAACATTGCGCCGAGATGTGGCCCCCAGGTCTTGTAGAGCGAAAACAGATAAATATCCGCAGATAATTCCTGGATGTCAGGAAGCCCATGGGGCGCAAAGGAAACACCGTCAACAGCGACGATAGCGCCGGCTTCGTGGGCCTTTGCTGCGATTTCCTGTACCGGGTTGATGTGCGCAACGACATTCGAAGCGTGCGGGAACGTGATCAGTCGAGTCCTTGCGGTGATAATTTCGTCAAGGTCGTCGACCGCCAACTGTCCGGTCTTTTCATCGATGTGCCAGTCTCGTACAACAATGCCCTGATTCTCCAGGCGACGCCAGGCACCGGAGTTGGCCTCGTGATTCTGGCAGGAAACAATAATCTCATCGCTGTCCTGCCACATTGGGCGAAGCGCCTGGGCCAGCACATAGACGTTTTGCGACGTCGAGGGTCCAAAGTTAAGTTCGTCCTCCTCAATATTCAGATAGGCCGATAGACGCGTATAGGATTCGTCCATGCGTTCGCCGGCTTCAGTTGATGCCGGATAGGGGTAGTAGGGCTGAACCTTCGTTTGCGTGTAGAACGTCAGCAATCGATCGATCACTTGCTGGCACACGTACGACCCGCCGGCATTTTCAAAAAACGCCCATTCGGCCAGCGAGGGCTCTCGAAATGCTGGAAACTGCGATCGTATAAAGTCGATATCAAGCGGCGCGGCTGGCTCCCTGACCGCTGCCGAACTTGTCATGCGTCCCACCAATTGCCGTCCGGGTCGCCTGGCCAGAGGCCCAGGTACGGACCATGAGACTGATACCCGATCAGCCTCCTGATCTGATCCGGATAACTATCCACGACCTCTCTTGGCAACATCAGGTAGTGGTTAGTTTCCTGGCGCACCCATCCCAGGCTATACGAGACAAACACACCGGTGCGAGGTGATGAGGAATTGTTCGCCCCGCCACCGTGGATCGTAGACTGCAGCCAATAGAGCGCGGACCCTTTGGGCATGACTGCCTGTGCCACCTTGGACTCATCGATGTTTTCGAATCGTTCGGTTTCGCGGTTTTTTACGCCCTTCAGGACTTCTCTGTCCGTGACAATCCTGGTTGCGCCGTTTTCTGCCGTAAAATCGGTAAGCGCCCACATGACCTGAACCTGAAACTCGACGCCCGGGATACTGATCGGGTAAAAATCTCCGTCCCGGTGCAGTATCTGGGCCTCCTCCCCGGGGTGAATTTCAATCGCCGTACTGTCGCCGATGCGATAGTTGATACAGTGTCTTTTAAGGACAGCATCGGCGATTTCCAAAGCCAGCGGGTGGGCCATCAGATCAGCGGACGAACGGGATACCTCCAGTAGACCGCCAATGCGAAGGGTCTTGTAGCCATTAAAATCATTCTCAAAATCACGGCCCCTGGCGTCCAAAGGCTCCCTCAGTTCCTGAGCGACTTTATCAACCAATTCATCGCTGGCCTGATTTACAACAATAACCCCACCATCCTCCAAAAGGGTTGCTGAAATAACATCCGGTGATGTTTTGCTGTCAAAAGACTTGAGCATCTGTCGCCTTCTTTCTAACGATATGATTTAACGGGTTAATATATCACCTTCGCGGCGCAGGTAATGCCGGAGCATGAGCAGCTGCTCGTCGCTCAGGTGCCCGAACACCGGCATGTTGACAGTTGCCGCGGCGAACACCGCCCCGACCTGATGCTTCCCGAGTTGTTATCCTAGCCCGATGTTCATGATCTTCATTGGCGCAGCGATCGGCGCGCTGTTCGGCGGATTCCCCGGTGCGCTTATCGGCGCTGCGGCGGGCTGGTTCGTCGGTCAGTGGATACGGCAATCCATCGTCGGCAGCCTGCAACTGGCGCAGTCGGAACTGGTCGAGTCGACGTTCTCGGTCATGGGCGCCATCAGCAAGGCCGACGGTGTCGTCACTCGCGACGAGATCAATGCGGTCGAGCAGATGTTCGGCATGCTGCGCGTCGAAGGCGAGATGCGCAACAAGGCCAAAGCCGCGTTCAACCGCGGCAAGCAGCCGGACTTCGACCTGGACGCCGCCGTGGATCGGTTCGCGAGCGTCACCCGCGGGCGCGGGCCGCTGGTGCAGCTGTTCCTGCAGATGCAGGTGATGGCCGTCGCCGCGGACGGAAAGATCCACCCGGCCGAACACGCGATGCTGGTGCGCATCGCACGCCGGCTTGGCCTGACCGAGCACGATGTCTCGCAACTCGAAGCCTTGCTGCGCGCGGCCCAGGCGGGACCGTCAAGACCCGGAGGGCCGCCGCCGCAGGATCGGCTGGCCGATGCCTATGCGGCGCTCGGCGTCACGCCGGAGGCCAGCGGCGCCGAGATCAAACGCGCCTACCGCAAGCTGATCAGCCAGAACCACCCCGACAAGCTCGCCTCACGCGGCTTGCCGGAATCGATGCGGGCGGTGGCCGAGGAGCGCTCGCGCGAGATCAATTCGGCCTACGACCTGGTCAAATCGGCGCGCCCGGACGTCAAGTAGCGAAGCTCGACGGGTCGGCAGCGCAGTTTGTTGCGGCGGTCCTACCCTGCTCAGCCATTCAGGCTATGGTTCCAGTCCCAGCTCTGCGGGGCCCTGGCTGAACACGATATCGACCGGGATGTCGGCCTGGTCCAGCCTGTCGAGGTCCGCCTGCAGTTGTGCGCCGATCACGCCCTTCTCGTTCGTCAGGCTCGCCGCGCCAGCGTAGTCGCCGTCCCCCTGCAGCGTGAGAATCAGGCGCGACAGTGACGTCATCGCCTCCTGCATGCGGTCGAAGTCGACGCGATAGGTCCCCTTCTCCGGGTCGCGCACGAACGCACCCTGCTCCGCGAAGAAGTTGAAGCGCACCATGTTGGCCTTGCCGTGCGCACTCGATGCGCCGAAGCGCACGGAGCGGAAGATGCCGGCCATGAAGGTCACGTAGTTGTCGTAGAGGTCGCTGTCCCCCAGCTCGCCGGCCCTGTTCAGTTCCGTGATCATGTACAGGCCGAGGATGTCGGCCTTGCCCTCCTCCATGCTCGAGGCCACGTCCTGCAGCGCCTCGCGCACCGTGCCGCTGCCGTCGATCGTGTTCTTGATGCCGAGCCCGTGCGCCACCTCGTGGAACATCGTGTTGGCGAAGAAGGCGTCGAAGGTCACGTGCTCGCGCTGGTCCTCGGCGATCAGTACGTCCGCGATCGGCACCAGGATCTTGTCGAACTTGGCCCGCATGGCGTTCTTGAGCTGCAGCCGGCGGGTGCCCTTCGCGAGCTGCACCTCCTCGTCGTTCGGCAGGTTGATGGCGATCGTCTTCGAGCCGGCGTTGCAGTCGCCGGCGTAGTAGACGACGTCGTAGGCGTTGAGGTCGGCGTCGCTGCCGGGCGTCTCCGCCTTGTACTGCCCGTCGACCGGCAAGCCTCGCTGCAGGTCGGGCAGGAAGGCCGCAAACCGCGACAGCTGTTCGCTCCACGCCTGGTCCTTGACGAGGACATAGGCCGAATAGGCGGCCTTGTAACCGAACAACTGGTCCTCGTAGGTCTCGATGGCGCCGATGACCAGTTCGATCGGGTTGGACTTGACGTCCATCCAGGCGAAATCGCTTTCCTGGTACTCGCCGCTGACGATCGCATCGGCGCGCAGCCGCAGGTAATTCGCGAAACCCTCGTGTTCGGCAAGGTCGGCCGCTTCGCGAAGCAGCGCGGCCGCCTGCGCGAGTTCCGGCGCGAATTCGACGTGGTACGGCACGAGGACGAGTTCGCCTGCTTCATCCCGGCGGACGAAAGAGTAAAGCCCGTCCTTGCCGGGCAATTCCGCCGCCTCGAACTCCTCGCGGGTCATGTCCGCGGGATAGAGACGCGCGCCCGGCGGTTTCTCGCCGACGCCGGCCATGAACGGCGAGTTGTCGTTCAGCCGGTCCCAGGGGCCGTAGTTCAATTCAGCGAAACGGCGCTCGGCCGCGACGCCGATGGATGCGAGCCATTCCTGGTAGTCGTCACCGTAAGCCTGGCGCCAGAAGAGACCATCCATGATCTGTGCCGCGTCGATCAGCTTCAGGAGCATCCCCCGCTGGTTGGCCGACAGGTGATCGAGGTCGCTGGTCAGCGTAAAGTCGGCATAGATATNNCGCTGGTCGTCCGACAGGTGGCCGAGGTCGCTGGTCAACGTAAAGTTGGCATAGATATCCGGCCGGGCCGCGCCGGTCGTCGCCGCCTCGGGCTCCGACTCAACCGCTGCGGGCGCGGCGGACTCCGATTCCGGCTTGCTGCAGGCCGCCATCGCCAGGAACGCGGCCAGTAGTAGGACGTGCTTTTTCATGCTTTGTCGCCCGGGATCAATAGAGTCGGCGATTATGGCACAGCGCTCGGCAGCCGATTTGTGCCGACTGGCCTTTCTTTTTGCACACCACCTGTTATAGTGCGCGCCGTTCTGGCGCACTTCGGTCTGCGCCAACCGCTCCGGGCCAACAATCTTAAGGGCTCCGGAGCCACACCTAGAATCCAGCCTGGACCGAACCTTGCGCGGTAATCCCGCATCTGGTCAGGCGACCTGGAGAATCCAGACAATGTTATTTAGCGAACTCGGTCTCAGGACCGATTTGCTGCGTGCGGTCGAGGAAAACGGTTACACCGAAGCCACGCCGATTCAGCAGCAAGCCATCCCCCTTATTCTCACAGGTGCCGACGTTCTCGCCGGCGCCCAGACCGGAACCGGCAAGACCGCCGGTTTCACCCTGCCGCTCCTGGAGCGCATCCATCAGACCCGTGCAGCCGGCCCGCGCCGGATCCGGGCGCTGATCCTGGTCCCGACGCGCGAGCTCGCGGCGCAGGTCAGCGACAGTGTCCGTACCTACGGGCGGCACATGGGTTTCAAGTCGGCAGCGATATTCGGTGGCGTCAGTCCCAGGACACAGATCGACAAGATCCGCAAAGGGCTCGACATCGTCATCGCCACGCCCGGTCGTCTGCTCGACCTCGCGCAGCAAAAAGAAATAGATCTTTCGTCGATCGAGATCCTGGTGCTCGACGAAGCCGATCGCATGCTCGACATGGGCTTCATTCGCGACATCCGCAAGATCATNNAAGATCTTCCGCTTCCTGCCTGCAGAGCGGCAGAACCTTCTGTTTTCGGCAACCTTCTCGGACGACATCCGGCGGCTGGCGAACGACCTGTTGAACGACCCGACCGAGATCCAGGTCGCGGCTCGCAACAAGCCGGCCGAGCGGATCAACCAGACGGTGCTGCCGGTCGACAAGCGCCGCAAGCGCGAACTGCTGTCGCACCGGATAGGCAAGCACAACATGCAGCAGGTGCTGGTGTTTACCCGCACCAAGCACGGCGCCGACCGGCTATCGAAGCAGCTGCAAACAGACGGCATCGACGCTGCGGCCATTCATGGCAACAAGTCGCAAGGCGCCCGCACCCGTGCGCTGGCCGACTTCAAGTCGGGCAAGACCCGCGTGCTCGTCGCAACCGACATCGCGGCGCGCGGGCTCGATATCGATGGTCTGCCGCATGTCGTCAACTACGAACTGCCGCATGTGCCGGAGGACTACGTGCACCGCATCGGTCGCACGGCGCGTGCCGGCCGCGACGGCCAGGCCATCTCGCTGGTCTGCGTCGACGAGAACAAGCTCCTGAAAGACATCGAAAGCCTGTTGAACGTCGAGATTCCGAAAGAAATGGTAGCCGGCTACGAACCGGATCCGCGCGTCAAGGCGGAGCCGATCAACAAGGGACGCGGGCGGGCGCAGGCGCCGAAGAAGCGTGCGGGCAACCGCAAGCCGAACACGGCGAAGCGCAAACCGAACCCGGGTGGACGTCGCAGGCGGCCAAAGCGGTCTCAAAAACAACGGACGCCGGCGTAACCGGCGATCCGGGTACCAGTACCGATGAAGATCTGGGTCGATGCGGATGCGTGTCCGGTGGTCGTGAAGGAAATCCTCTTTCGCGCCGCGGACCGTACCGGCGTGGAACTGACCCTGGTGGCGAACCAGCCACTGAGCACGCCGCCCTCGCCCAACATCCGCTCGCTGCAGGTGCCGCGCGGCTTCGACGTCGCAGACGATGAGATCGTCAAACGACTGGCCGCGGGCGATCTCGTCATCACGAGTGATATTCCACTGGCGGCAGAGGTCATCGACAAAGGCGGTCATGCACTCAGCCCGCGCGGCGAGCTGCATACCACCGAGAACATCCGTTCGCGCCTCAACATGCGTGACTTCCTGGACACGATGCGCTCGAGCGGCGTCGATACGGGCGGCGGCCCGGCCGCTTTCAGTCAACGCGACAAACAGGAATTTGCGAACAACCTGGATCGATTCCTGGCGAAATTCGCACAGAGTGACCAATGACAGATCTTCCCGACATTTCAAAGCTCCGCAATATCGCCATCATCGCGCATGTCGACCATGGCAAAACCACCCTGGTGGACCAGCTGTTGCAGCAGTCCGGCACCCTGGGCGAGCGTGCCGCCGTTCCCGAACGGGTGATGGACTCGAACGACCTGGAGCGTGAGCGCGGCATCACGATCCTGGCCAAGAACACGGCGATCCGCTGGCAGGACTATCGCATCAACATCGTCGATACGCCGGGCCACGCCGACTTCGGCGGCGAGGTCGAGCGCGTGCTGTCGATGGTCGACAGCGTGCTGCTGCTGGTCGATGCCGTCGAAGGGCCGATGCCGCAGACCCGGTTCGTCACGCAGAAGGCGTTCGCGCGCGGCCTCGCGCCGATCGTCGTGATCAACAAGATCGATCGCGACGGCGCGCGGCCGGACTGGGTGCTGGACCAGACCTTCGACCTGTTCGACCGGCTCGGCGCGACCGACGAGCAACTGGATTTTCCCGTCATCTACGCATCGGCGCTGGGCGGCTATTCGAGCACGGACTCTGACGTTCGAAGCGGCGACATGACACCGCTGTTCGAAGCCATCGTTGCGGAAGTATCACCGCCGGATGTCGACATTGCCGGGCCTTTGCAACTGCAGGTATCGAGCCTCGACTACAACCCTTACGAAGGTGTACTGGGCATCGGCCGAATTCAGCGCGGCAGCATCGAGACGAACTCGCCCGTCTGCATCGTGGCTGCCGATGGCTCGACGAGGAATTCGCGCGTCCTGGAACTGTACGAGTTTCACGGGCTGGAAAAACGCAAGGTGCGGACTGCTGCCGCCGGTGACATCGTCGTGTTCAGTGGCAGCGACAATCTCGCGATCTCCGACACTCTGTGCCCGCGCGACCATCCCGAAGGTCT
>JABAHO010001370.1_pt1 | contig 11599 bp, 14 predicted proteins | sample 7062071 | NCBI WGS metagenome assembly JABAHO01 (sample SAMN14534356, study PRJNA622989) | marine sediment metagenome | biome: marine biome [ENVO:00000428]; feature: marine pelagic biome [ENVO:01000023]; material: deep marine sediment [ENVO:00002113] | place: India: Gulf of Kutch | collected...
AAGCCGGTGCTGATAGCCCGAGAACTCCAGCTGCGAGCATAGTAGGGTTTGCAAGCTTGAGTTCAGCTATTCTTGTGACAAGTCGACTTGACATCTAGATAGGCCTCTATTGCAGCAAGGTTGCTTCAACTAGTAGTGATGAAAGAATCTAGCTAAAGCTTTTGTTCTTCTCGACAAAATGTGTGAAGCAGAAAACGATGCATGCATGTGAGAATATGACGGTCTAGATACATGCAAACAAACTGGGTGAATAACCTAAATATGGTTTCTCGCTACAAAAGATTTAATATTCTAACCCAAATGATTGACTGTAGGTTTCAGCAATGAGAAAGAAAGCAGAAAACATGGGGGTTGCAGCGTTAATCATAGGAGCCGCGATGCTCGTTTTTACTTTCATCAGTGCCTACTTGTTCCTCAGGGATGATTTGAATATCGTAGCTTCATCAGATCTTATGGGTCTTTTCGGTGAAGCTCTGGCTCCACTGATTGCGACAATGATTCGAGTCATGTATCTCGGCATAATGGGATGGATCGGCTCAACTCTAACCATAAGAGGCATAGACCTTTTCACAAAGATCAGACGAGAAACCCCTCCAGAAACCAAACCGGACATCAGCTCGGAAGCGAAACTAGAAGATATTCTTGACGAGAAGACAAGCAAAAGTGCGAAAGTCACTAGGAAAAAACACACTAGAAAGCGCTCTACGCGGAAGGTCTAAGGGAAGAAGAGCGAATGAGGCAGGCTGTAAGGGCGCTGGGTTGGACCATAAACATACTTTGGATCATAATAATCATATTCACTGGTACGGCAATCTATTCAGCTTTGAACCTAAGGATCAGTCTTGGACAGCCTGAACTCTTCTCTTCAGATGATCTCTTGACGTTGTCTTTTCCCATATTAATCAACAACACCAGTTATTATGACATTTCAGAACTGAACTCGACGATTGATGTAGTAGACTACAATGGCTCTGTGATCTCGACATCCACAACCCTTTTGCCGCTGATACCGCATGGCAACAATGTCGAGACCGCGCACAACGTCTCCGCAAACTTGAATGACCTTGCGCAAAGGGCACCAAGCTACTTGTTCAACGACACCGTATTTGATGTAAAAATGTCTACGAAGTTCAGGTATGCTCACGCGTTTGCATTTCAATTCTTACATAACACTACAGTCGACTGGGGAGCACCTCTCTACAACTTCTCACTTGGACAGATTTCTTATCAGTCTTACAACCTAACACATCAAGAAGCAGTTATACCCTTGAGTTTTGAGAATCACTCACCCTTTTTGAACATAGTTGGTCAAATATATTTAGAGATCTACAACGACATGAATGGTTCCATAGGCTCTGGCGCAATCAACGTAGATGTGCCTCCAAATTCCTCATATGAAGGCCAAATAGAAGCACTCATCGACCTTTCAGAACTGACGGAGAGCGGTACACTGCATTTCTATTTCGAGACGCCCATGTTCAGTTTCGGGCCTCAGGTGATCAGCTATGGTTGAAGGAGATAAGAAAGCCCGCCTTAAGAAGGTGATACCAAGAATTCTTAAGGCCGCTATTTCAAGCATTATTCTTTACTTCATTGTCTACTACGTCTCGTCGCGTCTAAGTCCTTATGAAGCCTTCTTCCCATCATACAGACCACTAACGGGCTCTTTAACAGCGATATTTGTTATCCTACTCTTCGCCGTCGAACTATCATACGGGACAGTTTTTCACTACATTTTCAGCTTTGCCAGAAGTCTGGTTTTTCTTATATATTTGGTCTACGTCTTGAACGGCGGTATCCTTTTCTTAGCTATGCTTGTGCAAGGAACACCGATGGATATCATAGTTGATGTGAGAATCTTTTTGACCATCGTTATTTTCGTCCTTGTCCTAGGACTCGCAAAAACCGTGTTACAAACAATAAATTTTCTCACCGGAAAAGCAACAAAAGACCAACGCGTTGAAAGCTTGTCTTCCATTGAGAAGCTCAAGAGCTAGAACCCAGAGTTTACAAAATGATGGCACTGCAGATACAATTTGCAGGCCCTTCTGCCCTGACTCTTGTCAGCAGACGTTTCTGCGCGCACATTCAAAATCAACGCTTGTTTCCCAAATTCCCGAACATGCCGAGATGAAGAAACAATGTATTAATTAGTTTCCTGACTCAGTAGTAAGTGTTTGCGAAGATAAAAAGCAGACAGGGACAAGCTGAGAAAATCAGATGATGGGAACAACGCATGAAAGCAACCATAGTTGAATGTGTAATGGGAGTTTTCGCCTTCGGAGAAAGCAATGAACTTGTTGAGCAAGTTTTCTTTCCAAAAGATCCCAAAGAAACGGCGAAGGCGCTTGAAAGAATCAAAGCAGGAAAAATTGTGGATGAAGTAGCCAAGATAGTGAAAAGGTTGCAGACCAGAGGCTACGCGACCTTTGTGTTCGAGACTTCAGAGATGGCGCAAAACGCTCAAGAAAAATTCAGCATCAACGTTGACGTGGCAAAGCCTTCAGAAGCGGGCGAAACACTCCGCAGAAACCTTGGCAAATTCGCCGTGGACACTGGATTTGCAGACAAGGAGACAGAGCTCAGCCAATGGACCCACAGAGTCTCCATGGAGCTCACCAAGATGCGGGTCAGGAAGGCTGTTGAAAAGAGAGACTTGGTGGTGATCCAGGTGATCCAAACGATTGACGACCTAGACAAGACACTGAACATTTTTTCAAGCAGAGTTCGTGAATGGTATGGTCTGCATTTTCCAGAGCTGGATAGACTGGTAGAGAACCATGAAACATATGCGCGCCTCGTAGCCGACTTGGGAGAAAAGGAAAACTTCACTGTGAAAAACCTGAAAAAACAAAGCCTTCCTAAGGCCAAAGCCAAACACATAATCAAGGCCGCAGAGACATCCATGGGAGCCGAGCTTGACGAAGGAGACACAGAACAATTAAGGAACATCTGCAAGAACACTCTCAGCCTTTATGATGTTAGACAAAGACTGGAAGGCTATCTGGATTCAGTTATGGGTGATGTTGCACCCAACATTCGTGCTTTGGCCGGTCCCCTGCTGGGGGCAAGGCTCATAGCCTTGGCTGGCGGGCTGAACAATATAGCTAAAATGCCGGCGAGCACCATCCAATTGTTGGGCGCTGAGAAAGCATTGTTCAGAGCGCTCAAAACTGGAACTCGTCCTCCAAAACATGGGATAATCTTTCAGCATTCCCTTATTCAAGAGGCGAAGCGTTGGCAGAGAGGAAAAGTTGCCAGAGCTTTAGCTGGAAAGCTGGCTATAGCCGCTCGAACCGATGCGTTCAGCGGCAAGGACACAGGAGATAGCCTTCAGTTAGGTCTTGAAAAGCGAATATCCGAAATTAAGGAGCAGCATGCGGTGCCCCCACCTAAACGACGTCGAACGGAAAGACCCCACAGGAGAAAAAAGCGTGGCCGCACGGATTAAGGCACACCCAAAGTTTCCCGGAATCTATTGGGCCATACTCGACGATGGAACCCAGAAGCTAGCCACGAAAAATTGCGCTCCTGGAAAGAACGTTTACGGTGAGCGCCTGGTCAGATACGGAGGCGTAGAGTACAGGCTATGGGACCCCTTCAGAAGCAAACTCGCGGCTGCTGTTCTGAAAGATTTGAAAGTCGTCCCGATTCAATCTGCCCACAAGGTTCTGTACTTGGGCGCTGCATCTGGAACCACAGCGAGCCATGTTTCCGACATAGTTCAAGAGAAGGGGCATGTGTACTGCGTAGAGTTTGCTTCCCGCGCCATCCGAGAACTCGTGAACAACGTCTGTAAGTATCGCTCCAACATGTCCCCAATACTGGCGGACGCTCGACTGCCAGAGCAATATTCAATGCTTGTAGGAGAGGTTGACGACATCTACTGCGACATTGCTCAGCCCGAGCAAGCCAAAGTGTTAGCGGATAACGCTGACCTACTTCTGGTAGGCAACGGGTGGATCATGCTGACCATAAAGGCTCAGAGCATTGACGTAACGAAGGACCCTTCGGAAGTATTTAGGCAAGAAATCAACACGTTGGAGGCGCGTAGTTTTCAAGTAGATGAGGTCATACACCTAGAACCGTACGACAAGGCGCACGCCATGATCGTGGCGCAACATAGAAGCAAATGAATGAACGCATGTTATGAATGTTCAATTCGGCATTTGATTTCCGATGCATGCATGCATAGTTTTCTACTGACGTCAAGATTGCGAGCGACGCCACCAACTGCGCATCTTCTTTTTCGACCACTCATACGGGCATCAAGGACAAATGTTCTGCATGCAGATTTACCCTACCATTTTGCGTTTGGGTGTTTCACGTTCTGATTCTTTATCTTCTTCAGATTTGAATTCTGGTGCGGAATCCCAGCCGACACAGGATAGGGAGCCATCTGGATTCTTGACTAATCTTCTCTTCAGATCAACTCCACATCGCAAACATTTCCTTCTGGTGAACACTTCTCTACTATGGGTGCCAAAACGGGAGAGAACCTTTCTTGTTGAGAGCGTGGGGTCGCGCGCGGAACCCCATTGCGTACGCTCTTTCCAAGTAACCACAACTGATTCGCCATAATCTCTCCACTTATGAAATCCAAGTTTGCATAACCAGCTTGGGTTCTGCCTCTTTACCATTAAGAAATCCTCTGGTTCACATCTTGCACCTTTTATATTATCGTAGTTGCATTAAAATCTAAGCCAACCAACCAACGCGCGCGCAAAGAATTATGTTCTCAAAAATTTTTTGGGGATACTATCTAAATTCAAACTCGCTTTTTTCCCAGCCACTTTCTGAACAGCCCAATGCAGCACCTCATGATTCAAAACATCCTCAATTTCCCCGTGATGCTGACCGAATAAATATATCACTCCTTCACCGGTATCGTAAACACCAAAGATAGAAGATGGATAGCAGAAGCGAAATTGCACCCTTCTGTGCCACATCTTCAAAATCCTCTTCAATTAAAATGCTCAAGAGAGAAAATATATCCATATTTGCGAATCACAAAATATTCTCTAAATAGATACATTGCGCGCAAGCATGTGGACAAATTATTAATACAACTTGATGTACATGATGAGCTGAGAGCGAGGAGGTGAATTTTATGGCCAAATGTCCTAAATGTGGAATGGAAGTGTCCAATCCCAGAAAGACTTGGAAAATGGCTGGCAGAGCAGACAAGAGTGGAAAGAAAACTGAGCTTACTATAGGTCTCTATGACCACTGTGGAAAGACCTTCAGAGCGGTCCTGAGCAAAAGGAAAATCTAGAGTCCAACCAGATCCAATCATGCGCGCGGCGCGCAGGGTTCGAATGGGCGGACAAGACCCAGGCGACTTAACATACTTTGGAAGACGCTAGCAGGCGTAGAGACTGCGAACGTTTCCGTCAACCTATAAACCTTTCCACCAACCTTTATATGAGTCCGTCTGAAAGGATTTTTGACGGCTGAAAGAAGATGATGAAGCGGGCGGAAACGTTAGACGCCACAGAGTCAATTCTGCAAGAAGCCGGATTTCAAACATCCGCAAGATGCCTGGCAAGACCAGGTTGTTTTGACTTCGTAGCTAGAAGAGAAAACCAGCTTGCTTTCATCAAGGTGCGGGGTAACGTCGGAAGTATTTGCATCAAGGCAGCTTCAGAGCTCCAAAAAATCTCTGAGTGCTTCTCAGCTGCTCTACTTCTCATCGGTGAAAAATCGCGTGACAAACCGCTCGAAGACGACACGGTCTACTCGAGATATAACATTTACACCATGAACCTCAAGACGTTGGAAGACATTGTTCGCCGCAAAATGAATCCTCTGGTAGAAGCTGGACCAGGAGGATACTACGTCAAACTGGATGGAGGCACAATTCGAAAAACCAGACAGAAACTGGGGCTGTCCGTCGGCAAATTGGCAGACATGGTTGGAATATCGCGAAGAACCTTGTATGGCTATGAAAAGAGCATGGCTAAGGCTTCAGTCTCCGTCGCCTACAAGCTTGAATTGACTTTAGGCGTTCCACTAGTGCAGCCCGTCGATGTGTTCAAGAGGGAACCTCAGGGAAAAGGATTTCTCTCTGCCACAAGACGCATGATCATCAAGAACCGTTTTCTAAGAGCTGTTGTGAAGAAGCTTACCCACTTTGGTGTTAGCGTCACACCAACAGAAAGAGCGCCCTTCGACTTCATAGTTCAGTTTCCCCAAGAACAGCTCACCATTATCGGTGGAGTTGCCGACGGAAACCAGCAAAATGTTGATCAAAGATCAAAGGAGATTATCAGCATCGGCGAGATCGTCAGGGCTCACCCCATCTTCATAACAGATGGACGACACACACCAAACAATGGCATCCCATTGATACACTACAAAGAATTGTTAGAGATAAGACATCCCGAAGAAATTGTCAACTTGCTCTAGACAACCATGTATGGTTGTGTGCTTTCAATTTTTCCTTGATCCCACCAATCACCAGTTTCAATCAAGAACCGCCCAATGCACACGCACGATGTTCCCAAAGCAATTCTCCAAGCATATGGCAAAAAAAGCAGTATTCGTTTCTTCTCGCATGCACATCAATCATATCTTCTCTGCAAGAATTGTCGCAGAACAACTGTCACAATTGCAGCAAGCGGTGATTGGCCAATTCTCATAAACGTGTTCAATTATGGAAACAGATTAGATCTTGGTAGGGTAGAAAGCCCAATGTTTCTGCGACTCTCAATGACGGCGCATTCGTGATGTCAGCAGAATACACACCTACTAACCCCTTTTTGATTAGAGGCTCTGAAGCTAAGGATGTAAGGCATTTCGCGATTCCCTGACCTCTGTATTCGGGCTTCGTTTCCGTGTAGCTAATGGCAAAGGATTTCTTGCCGAGAAAGCCCACTCCCGACATTGCTACCAACTCTCGTTTCTCGTTGACATAGCCATATACTGGGGCTGTCTCTATGCGTTTAATAAAGTGAGGAGAAACTGAGGGGTCAAGCTTCGTTATGTTGTCAGGCGTCAACAGAATGGTTCCTTTCTTATGCAAAAATTGCGGCCTGAAAGTCTTAGAGTCTGCACGACAGTAACGAACAATATAGGTTTTAGGTAACCATCTCATGAATCGTTTGGCAAAATGTTCAATCCCGATCGCAGTCTGTAGATGCACTCGGAAATTTCGCATGGCCTTCAAGATCTCCACAAACTCGCGAATAACAGATGGGCTTTCAGCGACCATGTATGCACCAATACTTCTGCTTCCGCTGCCACGAACAATGAGAAACTCTCGGATAGAATGTAGATCATCAACGTAGACACTAACATCTTGCCAAAGATAATTTTCCTCTATCAAGGAAATTTCCTCAACGTGACAGACACAGTCCCTATAAAGCAGTGGCAAGACCGCCGCATTTTCCTCTAACTTAGAAACCATTTGCAGACAGCCTCTTCTACTTCATTCTTTCCATTTTTAACTCTTATGAACGCGTGGGTAATACTCTTGCATTCGAGATTGGCGCTATCGAGTCTGAGAACTACACTCGATACGGGTGTGCATATGCTTAGCCCAACCCTATTCATGCTCGCGAATATAGACAGTTAAAAAGGAAAATAGTCTTCCTTCTGATTCAGATTCCAGATTCAGAAAAATCAAATACAAGCGTAATTCACGACAATGCGGAAGGTTGTCGAAATGTCAAGCTTCAAAGATTTTTTGAAGAAGAGCATAAAGCAGCCTTCTTTTCGAGGTGGTACAGGCTCGGTCCTTGGCGTGAGGGACGGAGAAGTGGCGATTGTCACGTACGCGTCAGCTGCAGACAAGGCAAAGACCATTGCAGCCTTCATACGTGAGGGGATAGAGCGAGGCGAACGGATCTTTTATTTCTATCCAGANNACGGACTCGATGTTGAAAAGCATGAAAGAGATGGCAACTTGTATATGAAGAGTCTCACTGAACATTTCATGCCAGAAGGCTGCTTCGACAAAGATCGATCGATTCAATTTCTATTGAATCATCGAGCTAAAGCCAAGAAACAGGGGTATAAGGTGAGGGAAATTGAAGATGTTGGTGATTTCTCTTTTCTAAAGGGTCAATGGCAAAGATACGTAGATTATTGGAATGATCCTAGGTGGGGAGTCCAATCTGGTGTAGGAGTGATCTACGAACCCTTCATAATCGAGCTGACCGCCGTCAATGTTGGAAGTATGAGTGATATGCAGACTCGCGACATTCTAGAATCATTCGGGGGAGGAAAACGCCCGCACATAAAATTTATCGATCTTCTCGGACACGCAAACGCCTTCTCCAAAAAGATCGACACGACCCATGAAAAGCTTCTTGGTTGCAAGTTTTTGCTGGAGTTTGATCCCACATCTGACTACGAGGTAGTTGTGGAAGACTTCGCAAAGGAGGCAATGGCAAACGTTGAGCCTGTGGTTGTCTTCACGGCTAACACCAGTTCCGTCCGTACATGCTTGGCCAAACAGCGTGCAGTCAAGTTCTTCTTGATGTCAGTTTCAACCTCCACTCAAGAATCAATCTCAGAAAATGAAGTTCTTCTGCCAGCCAACAACACAGCCTTAACCCTAGATTCCCTCAGCAAAGTTTTGGAAACATACGCTGGAGAAGATATCTTTCTGGTGTTCGACAACTTGTCTGAACTGATAAGATCTATAGGCTTAGAGAAGACCTACAGTTTTCTGCATTACATGTTGGATTTGGTCTCCTCAGCACGCGTAACGGCTCTCTTTCTCTTCAACACGGGGGCTCACGTTCCACAAGTGACTTCCTGTTTAAGGGAACTTTTCCCCAATCAACTAATGTATGATGGAAAACAGTTAAAGGTGGCAAAATGTGTCCTCTCTCAAATTCGGTGAGAGCTCCCCTGCTGGAAGGTCTCTCAACGTATAAACGTATGGCATGCAGTTAGTTTCTCAGCCAAAAAGTAAGCCACGGTGGAATAAATCACTCCGGCTATCAAGTCGACAACATAGTGTTCACCCAAGTAAACTGTGCTAAACCATACCCCAAATGGAAAGAAGAGCAAAGGAAACGCCTTAATTCGCTTGATCTTGATCGCGTAAAGAAAAATTAACCATGGATATGCTGCGTGAAGGCTGGGTATTGCAGCAAAAGGATTAGGCGCGATAAATCCGTAGATAGTAGCGTAGAGGGGTACACCAATCACCCCGTCCATTTGGAACAGTATTCGCTCAGCATCTATCCCAAACCATGGAGGAGCAGAAGGATAAGCCAAAAACGTGATTAGCGCACTGTAAGATGTGATGAGCAAAGCGACAGTGTACTTCCGGTAGTTTTCTGACGAGCGGTTCCATAAGACGAACCCAAACACGAAGGGAACCAAGAAATGCAAAGAGTAGAACAAAGCTCCTACCCAGTCGAGTATTGGAGTCCTATAAAACTGTTGCAGCATCACGGTTGGAATAGTACCAAATAAACAAAGCTCAGCTTTTATCGGTTCAGTGACGTGCACAATGTTAGCTATGTTATCTGTGATCCCACGCATTGTTCCATACGCCATTAATAAGGCAACAAAAGGAAACCAGTCTTTCATGAAACGCTGAGCGCGCTTTATGTAGGCGGCGCAGATGAAGAGACATAGGACGAGAAAATCAAGGGCAGGAAACACGTTGTTCACTATACAGAAGATGATTAGGGCCAGCGAATAAACTACGGGAAATCTTCTCCCTAAATTAAATGGGAAACGCTCGTCCATTCGCCGTACGCTATCAACTTTCGCCATCTCATTTCGAGTTGCATCATGCAAGAGAGGCTGCTCCAACAAGACTGTTGTTAATATTTGAAAACAGTTTTAACTATTTCCTGTTTACCAGAATCCCTGAAAAAACTTGCCCTTAGATCCGAGTATTAGACTCAAACATCCCAAAGATCGTAAAAACATTCTCTGAGAGAGCCTTATAGCTTGAGCACCAAAGTCACGATGTATTCAATGTACTCAATACGCTCACGTAAACCGAAGGGAATCTAGAGGGGATACAGAAATGTGTGCGGTAATGAATAGACGGTCAAGTCTCGGTTTGTACCGTCTCATTTAGGGCAGATATGCCCTTTGGTAACTCAGGGAATTTTTCTTTTACTTTGTGTTCAGCGACAGTAGCCGCTTCGTTCAAGATTGTCTGAGCATCTTCGTTTGCTGTCTGGAAGTCTATGGCGACACCAGTGCTCTGCCCAGCATCCATCATTATTCCATTGAGCAAGTTTCCAATGCTTCCAAGTTCCCTTTCGGCTTCTGGAAAGACCGCAGTCATTCCTTCTTTGACACTGCGCATCACGCCAACGGCTGGAGCTAGTGTGCCAACGACGTCGCCGAGCTCTGAAACCGTACTTAGCCTGAGAACTGTCTGTTCTAGGGCCAATCTAGCGTGGATTATCGTTTTTTCCATTCTCCGCATTGCAGCTAGCTCGTTGGCGAAAACGTTAGCCCGTGCCATGTCATGCTTGGAGTAAGCGTTAACAATTCTTGTGAATATCGACCTATCGCGTTCCGAAAAGTGGTCAGCTGCCTTGTCCAACCTTTCAATTTGAATTTGAATGCGTCTAATTGCGTAATCGAGACGTGGTTTCAATGGACCTGGACTATGTATAGCCTCCTTAATCCGCGTAGTGAGAGGGGTTCCGTCTTTTGCTTCGCCCCATTTCCTAGCAAACTTTTCTGACACTCTCAGTTCCTCACAAAAGGAGAGGGGCAAAACATATTATTACATTGTTAACATGAAGAAAATATACAGGTATATAGCGGACAACATATCTCCACTCTCTCATCGTCTTGAACTTTAAATTTGGGATAGAAAGACAGATGGCACATGGTTGCCCTAATAAGCAGTTTCGTGTAAGTTAGACCATAAAGCAATGCGCGCGCACGTGGGCAACGAGATTCCAAAGAAACATAGAAAAATGTCTAGGATAGTCTTGTCTGTCCTGCCTCAGCCTTTGTTTTCAGTCTTTTCGCTGGCTTCCACGATTTACGCACAAACTCCGGGTAGGATCCAAACTTTTGAATCCACCTCTCCAAAAATTCTATGGTGTCTGGATCGGTTGGATAGCCACAGCCAATGTTTCCATGTTTCACTTGCAACTCAGCGATCGCCTTGTCACGCTCCACCTTAGCGATTATAGAGGCCGCTGACACAACCGGATATTTTGCATCCGCCTTGTGCTCTGAAACAATTTGAACCTCGAGTGGAAGGCTTTCTGCGATGTGATGCCCAAAGCGATCAGCCAAAACGTCGGAAGCGTCAACATAGGCCACATCAGGCTTAAGAGTTCCTATCACCTTGGCCATAGTCTGAGCTTCAAGTCGGTTTAGCCGATGAAGCCTTCTGCCAGTCTTCACAACCGTGTCAATTTGAGCCGGAGTCAACCTTACGACATGGTATTCAAGAGCTAGCTTTTTTATTTCCCCCGCAAGTTGCTGTCGCCTGTTAGGTGAAAGACGCTTTGAGTCCTTTACTCCCAAGTCCCTAAGCTTAGACAAGTCCTGTTCATCAATGAGAACGCCAGCGATGACGAGGGGGCCAATTACGGCTCCGCGACCCGCATCATCAACTCCGACCACTCGCATGTTAACAACTCTTATGATGACT
>JABAHO010007008.1_pt3 | contig 11579 bp, 14 predicted proteins | sample 7062071 | NCBI WGS metagenome assembly JABAHO01 (sample SAMN14534356, study PRJNA622989) | marine sediment metagenome | biome: marine biome [ENVO:00000428]; feature: marine pelagic biome [ENVO:01000023]; material: deep marine sediment [ENVO:00002113] | place: India: Gulf of Kutch | collected...
AGCAGATCCAGACTCTGCACCAGGGTTCGCCGCTGGGGCAGATCCTCGCGGCCGGACTGATCAATCGCGACCGCGAGCGGGCGGTCATGAAGGACAGCATCGAGGATACCGGGCGGCACGTCGTGCATGAGCTCGAGCGCTATCTCGAAACGCTCGGCACGGTGGCGGCTATTTCGCCGCTGCTGGGGCTCCTGGGAACGGTCATCGGCATGGTGAAGGTCTTTACCGCCATAACCACGCACGGCGTCGGAAATCCCACCGCACTTGCCGGCGGCATTGCCGAGGCGCTCATCACGACGGCTGCCGGTCTGACCGTCGCGATACCGGCGCTGATCGGCTACCGCTATTACCGCNNGCGAATGAGACTCAGTCTCCGCCCGAAGACACAGCCCGAGGTCAACCTGACCTCGCTGATCGACGTCGTGCTGTTGTTGCTGATCTTCTTCATGGTGTCCACGAGTTTCGTCAAGCAGTCGCAGATCCAGTTGCGCCTGCCCGAGGCCGACAGCCCTGCCATTGTCGAGGAGACCCCGGAACAGATCGACATCATGATTACCGAAGTAGGCACCTACTTCGTGAACGGCCGCGAACTCATCAATACCCGGCCCGAGACGATCCGCAACGCGCTGCAGAAGATATCCGGCGGCAACAACCAGCTGCCACTGACGATCAGCGCGGATGCCAATGCCAAGCACCAGCATGTCGTCACGGCGATGGATGTCGCCGGTCGCCTGGGTTTCAAGCAGATCAACATTGCAACCGTCAACGATACGGCCGACGACTAGGCGCAGACGGGAGACCACCCATCGCCGAAAGCACGCCAACTGACCGGGATACCGCCGTTATTTACAGGCGCCTGTGGCGTTACGTAACGCCGCACAAGGTCATCGGGATCATTGCCGTTGTCGGGATGGCCGCGACTGCACTGATCGAAGCGAGCCTCGTGTACCTGCTGGAGCCACTGATGGACGAGGCACTCGTCGCGAGGAATCTCGAAACGGCGAAGTGGCTGCCGATCGCCTTCATTGTGATCTTCATCGCCCGGGGTATAGCGGGGTTTGCTACGGAGGCCTCGCTCGGATGGATCGGTCGAAACGTCATCAGTTCGCTGCGGCGGGAAGTCTTCAACAAGTTCCTGACCCTGCCGGCAAGGTTCTTCGATGAGCGTACGGCCGGTCCGCTGTTGTCGCGCATGACGTACAACGTCGAGATGGTCGCGGAGTCGGTGACGAGCGTCGTTACGATCGCCATTCGCGACGTATTGACGGTATTCGCCGCATTCGGCGTGATGCTTATCCAGAGCCCGAGGCTGACGGTTTTTGTCGTCATACTCTTCCCCGTCATAGCGCTTCTCATCAGGATTCTCGGCATCGCCTTCCGGCGCTATAGCAGTCGCATCCAGGACTCCGTGGGCGAAGTCACGCAGGTGACGGAGGAGATCGTTCGCGGCAACTGGGTGGTCAAGATGTTCGGTGGCTATGAGTACGAGCGCGATCGCCTGGTCGAGGTCGACGAGAGGAATCGGAAACAGAACCTCAAATTGATTCGTGTCAGGTCGATGGGGGTCGCCGTCACGCAGACGATCTTCGGTTTCGGCGTAGCCCTGGTCATCTACATGGCCAGCCGGGAGTCGCTCGAGGGCAACCTGACGGCGGGCCAGTTCATCTCCTTTTTCAGCGCCATGATGCTCATGCTGCAGCCGGTCCGCCGCATCACGAACGTTAATGCCACGCTGCAGCGTGGCGTTGCAGGTGCTGAAAGCCTGTTCTCGATAATGGACGAGCCGGAAGAGGTCGACACAGGATCCATCGAGAAGAATGACGTTCGCGGCGATATCGAATTCCGCAACGTCAGCTTTGGTTACGGTGACGACGACGGTCCGGTGCTGAGCGATATTTCCGTGTCGATAGGCTCCGGGCAGACACTCGCTATCGTCGGCCATTCGGGCAGCGGCAAGTCGACGCTCGTTAGCCTGTTGCCACGTTTTTACGAGGTGAGCGCCGGCGACATATTGCTGGACGGCGTGCCGATCCGCGATTACAAGTTGTCCAATCTGCGTGACAACATCAGCCTCGTCAGCCAGGACGTAGTCCTGTTCAACGACACGATTGCGAATAACCTCGCGTACGGGGAACTCCGTGTGCACTCTCGCGAGGAGCTGCTCAGGGCGGCCGAAGCGGCGCACGTGCTCGATTTCGCGAACGAGCTGCCGAACGGGCTCGACACCAGGGTCGGTGATCGCGGTGCGCTACTGTCCGGCGGTCAGAAGCAGCGTGTCGCCATTGGCAGGGCGTTACTGAAGGACGCGCCCGTTCTCATCCTGGACGAGGCGACATCGGCGCTGGACTCGAAGTCGGAGCGGCATATCCAGGAGGGTCTCGCGGAGCTTATGAAGAACCGGACCACGCTGGTCATAGCCCACAGGCTTTCGACGGTCGAGAATGCGGATCGGATAATTGTCCTGGACGCAGGCAGCATCGTCGAATCCGGAACCCACGCCGAATTGCTGGCGGCCGGCGGTCATTACGCCGCGCTTTACCGGATGCAGTTCAGCGAGCAGTGATCTCGTCGCGATGAAGGACGCCGCATACAGCTGGATTCATCGTGCCTGGTACGGTGGTCACGGCTGGTACCGGGTACTGCTGCCGCTGTCAGGTATTTACTGGCTGCTGTCATCGGCGAGGCGGTTCCTTTACCGCGCCGGCCTGATGCGCACGCGCCATGCCAAAGTCCCCGTCATTGTCGTAGGCAATATCACTGCCGGCGGCACGGGCAAGACCCCCGTCACCGTCTGGCTGGCGAATTCGCTCGCCGGTCGTGGTTTCTCGCCCGGCGTTGTGAGCCGAGGCTATGGCGGCAGCAAGTCGGGTACGTCCATGCGTGTCGATGCGCGCAGCGATCCTGCAGCCGTAGGCGACGAACCCGTGTTGGTCGCCATGCGGACCGGCTGCCCGGTCGTCGTCGATGCGGATCGGGCACGCGGGGCGGCCATGCTCGTTGCAGACGGTGCCGATCTCGTCATCGCGGATGACGGCCTGCAACATTATGCGCTGGCCAGGGACTACGAAATCTGCGTGGTCGACGGCGCCAGGTGCCTTGGCAACGGACTCCTGCTGCCGGCGGGGCCGCTGCGCGAACCGGCCAGCCGCCTCGAGGACGTGGACCAGGTGCTCTTCAACGGCCGCCCGGCTGAGGATCGGGAGAAGATGTCGACGGCCCTGCAGAATGCGATCGAATTCCGGCTCGTTGCCGCCGAGGTATGCAGGCTGAATGGCTCGCTGGACCGCCCGATCGATCGCTTTGCCGGCACAACCGTGCACGCTGTTGCGGCGATCGGCAATCCCGACCGGTTTTTCGATACGTTGCGCGGACACGGCATCCAGGTGATCGAGCACGCGTATCCGGACCATGTGCCATTGCGCCCGGAGCAACTCGACTTCGGCGATAACTTCGATATCCTGATGACGGAGAAAGATGCCGTGAAATTCCCGCGCCAGGTATCCGACCGTTACTGGTACGTTCCGGTAGACGTGGAGATAGATCCCGTCATCGCCGCGCCGTGGTTGGGGCAGATTGAATCGCGCATGCGAAACGAGGAAACAGGAAATGACTGATTTCGTCGTCGTTATTCCTGCACGATACTCATCGACGCGTCTGCCCGGCAAACCGTTGCGTGACATCAACGGCAGGCCGATGATCGAGCATGTTTACCGGCGGGGGCGGGAAAGCGCCGCGCGTGACGTGGTAATCGCGACGGACGACGACCGAATTGCCGAGGCAGCCGAAGGTTTCGGTGCAACCGTGTGCATGACAGGCGACCAGCATCGTTCCGGTACCGAGCGCATCGCCGAAGTAGCCGACCTGATGGACTGGCACGACGAGACCATTGTCGTGAACCTGCAGGGTGACGAGCCGGCGATGCCGCACGAGCTGATCGATCAGTGCGCGGCGCTGCTGGACGAGTCGTCCGCCGATCTCGCGACACTGGCTTCGCCGATCCTCTCTGACGAAGATTTCGGCAATCCGAACGTCGTCAAAGTCGTGCTGGACAACGATGGTTTTGCAATTTACTTCAGTCGTGCGTCGATCCCTTACCCGCGCGACGGGGCGAGGCTCGCGGAGGCGAGGGCAGCGGCACTGCACCACCACGGCATTTACGCCTATCGCTGCGGCGTCTTGCGCAGGCTGGTGGCATCCGATCCTTCACCCCTGGAGCTGGCGGAGCATCTCGAGCAATTGCGGGCGTTGTCGCTCGGCATGACGATAAAGGTTGGTGTGCCAGCCATGCGTCCCGGCGTCGGCGTGGACACCGAGGATGACCTGGCTGCGGTCGCGCGCGAACTCGCGAGACGGTCATGAAAGGATTCGCCGAGACCTGCCGCGAAATCTACTACGGTCTTTCACCTCGCGCGCTGCGAGCCCAGTACCTGTTCCTGGGATTCGACCTTCTCGTGATCAGCTATTTCGTAGTAACCACCTTCCTCGATCCCTACGACTGGATCGTCACGGCGGATATGATTATCGGCATCATTCTCGTCGTCGATCTTCTCGGCCGGCTTGCCGCGCAGAGGGACCGTGGCGCCTTCCTCGTCAAGCCTATGACGATCGTCGATTTCGTCGTGATCGTGTCGCTGTTCGTGCCGGCACTGATCGGCAATTTCGCGTTTCTGCGTCTCGTCCGCTCATTGCGCCTGCTGCGTTCATATATCGTCGCTCGCGAACTGCGCAGGTATTCGCGCTTTTTTGCCAAGAACGAGGAAGTGATATTCAGCGCGCTGAACTTGCTGGTCTTTATTTTCGTCGTAACGGCGATCGTCTATGAGTTCCAGGTGCCGATAAACGACTCGATCAACAATTACGTGGACGCGCTGTACTTTACGATCACGACACTGACGACGACGGGATTCGGCGACGTCATCCTGGTCGGGAGCACCGGCAGACTGCTGGCCGTGGTCATCATGATCGTCGGAGTCGCGCTGTTCCTGCGACTGGTCCAGACCATTTTTCGGCCCACCAAGGTGAAATACGAATGCCCTGATTGTGGCTTGTCGCGCCACGAGCTGGATGCCATACACTGCAAGCACTGCGGCCGGCAGTTGCGTATTCGCACCGAAGGGCTGCCCGGATAAGACGTTCGTCTCCGGGCAGCTGTTGCCCGTTTGTCTAGACATTGTCTAGATAAAATCCAGACACTATACTGCGGCCACGGCCGCGCACACGCGGCTTCGACCAGACACCGCAGGAGATGGTCATGTCCGAGAAACGCGATGACTCGCGACTTTATGGTATCGGTGCCGTGGCCAGGCTCACCGGCCTGACGGATCACACGATTCGCGTGTGGGAACGCCGCTATTCCGCGGTGGTGGCTGCGAGGGCCGCCAACGGCCGCCGCCAGTACACCGAGGCCGACGTGCAGAAGCTCGCTCTGCTCAAGCAGCTGACGGACCGCGGCATCTCGATCGGCCGCATCGCGAAGGATTCGGCCGAGGAACTCGGGCAACGGGTCGACAGCCTGCGCGATCTCACGGCGGGCAGTGAGGCCACTGCGCTGCGTGTCGCCGTGCTCGGTGACTTTCTGCCGCGCCAGCTGCTGGAACACAAAGGCGGCACGGCGCCGCTCGAAATCCGCATTGCGGACAGCAGCCGCGAGCGATTCGCCGCAGACCTGCGTCAGCAACCGGTAGACGTCGTGGTGCTCGAGAGACCCATACTCGACACGGAAACGCTGGACGAGATGCAGCGACACCTCGCAGACAGCGGTTCTGCGCAGGGCGTGATCGTGTATTCGTTCGGGCGCACGCGCGACGTCGAAGCCGCTGCGGAGCAGGGGATCGTAGCGCTCCGCTCACCCATCGGCATCGACGAGCTGCGCGACGCGGCTGCGCGCTCGGCGCTTCCGGGTGGCAGGGCGTTGCGCGACCCGCGACCGCCGGCAGATGTGCCGATGGCCTTGGAGTTTTCGGGACCCATCGCGGCCCGGCGCTTCAGCCCGCAACAGCTGGCGAACCTGGCGTCGATCCCAAACGTCGTCGATTGCGAGTGTCCGAAGCATCTGGCGCAGCTCGTCTCGGACCTCAGCGCATTCGAAGTCTACAGCGATCGGTGTGCAAGCCAGGGCGATGAGGATGCCGCGCTGCATCGCTACCTGCACCGGGCAACTGCCGAGGCCCGGGCGCTGGTCGAAAACGCCCTGCACAAGCTGGCCGAGGCGGAAGGGCTGAGTTACTAGCGAGTCACGTTACAACTTGATACATATTTGTCTAATAAATACATAGACAAAAGGTTGACAAAAATTACCCCAGCTGTACCCTAGGTATGCGCTCACAGCACGACAGTGCTGACGCGAAGAGACAGTTCTCAGCTCCCCGAACCCGCTGTCTCTACGCTGCGGCCGGCGCTTGCGCCGGCCGCCTTTTAAGAGGCGAGAGCTGTCAGAGTCGAAGCCGACCGGCGCCCTCGCAAGGAGCCCTGACCATGGAAATGCTGTTTATTTTGTTAGCCTCGATTGCAGTCATGCTGTTCGTCGAGGGCCAGCACTCGATCATGCGCCACAGACTGAAGGTGCGCGTGGAAGCGGCTGCGCGGTCCCAGAGCCGTCGTAAACAGCGCCACGACTAGACAGTTGCCCATGGCCAATCTCCCTTACCGACTGGCTAGCCGCAAGGCCGCCCTGGACGTCTTACGGGAATTCCTTCCGCACGCCGGCACCGAATACGCGTCGCGGCGAAATTTTGATTACGGACCCGATAAGCACGACAACGTTTCCGGACTGTCACCGTATATACGGCACCGTATCATCGAGGATGTGGAGGTGCTCGATGCGGTGCTGCAGCGGCACGGTGCGTCGAATGCATCACGGTTCATCGAGGAAATTTTCTGGCGCGCCTACTTCAAGGGTTGGCTGGAACACCATCCGAGTGTCTGGAGCGACTACCGCGCAACTGTCGCGGCATTGATCGATTCGCTGGGGACAAATTCCGGTCTGGGCGATCGCTATGACGCTGCCGTGAAAGGATCGACCGGGATCGATTGTTTCGATGCCTGGGTCGCCGAACTGGTGACATGCGGGTACCTGCACAATCACGCCAGGATGTGGTTTGCCAGCATCTGGGTCTATACGCTCGGGTTGCCCTGGCAACTCGGCGCCGATTTTTTCTATCGCCACCTCCTGGACGGAGACCCGGCCAGCAACACCTTGAGCTGGCGCTGGGTCTGTGGGTTACACACGAAGGGCAAAACCTACCTGGCGCGCGTTTCCAACATCACCGGCTACACGGGTGGCCGTTTCAATCCCGGTGGACTGCTTGCCCACGAGGCGCCGCCTCTCAAAGAGGCAAAGATCCATTCGCCGCGTTCCCTGTCCCCGTCGCAAACCATCCCGGCCGGTGCGCGCTTCGGCTTACTTGTGACAGAGGACGACTGCTCACCCGAATCCCTGGTGACCGGAGCGACGCCGAGCACCGTGATGGGGGCTGTCTGCACCAATTCGCGATCACCACTGCCGGTCGGTCTTCCTGCGCGCGAGTTTGCGATCGGGGCCGTCGCGGACGCCACCGAGCGCGCGGCGCGTCACTTCGGGATCCCTGCGCAGAGCGCGAGCAGTGAAGACTGGGCCAATGCGCTGCTTGCATGGGCCGACTCCAACGACCTGGATGCGATCGTGACCGCTTATGCTCCGGTGGGCCCGGCTGCAGAGCGGCTGGCGCTGGCCCGGGAGACGCTTGCAAGCGAGGGCGTCAAATTGGTCCAGCTCAGGCGCAACTATGACGACTGTGTCTGGCCACATGCGACCCGGGGTTATTTCAAGCTGAAGTCGCGGATTTCCGATGTGCTGAGGCAACTGGAACTAACGGGACCGGATGACGAGCCGCAGCGGGTCGCCGGATGAAGGCTGATACGAGTTGTTACAGTAAACTGCTGGATACACGAGCGATGGACAGGCATTCTGACAGCCGATTTTAATTGCGGAGTTTCCGATGCGCACTTTTCTGGGATCACTGATGCTGATTATGGCCGGCGCTGCGTTTTCCTCTGACGACTCGTTGCTCGACCAGGATTTCCGGCGCCTGGCTTCGGACGATGTCGTTAACCTCGCTGAGGCCTATGGCGGAAAAGTCATACTCGTAGTCAACACGGCCTCGAAATGCGGCAACACGCCGCAATACGATGGGCTGGAAAACCTTTACGAGGAATACCAGGATGAAGGGCTGGTCGTACTCGGCTTTCCCTCGAACGACTTTTTCGGCCAGGAGCCAGGCACCGAAGAGGAAATCCAGGAATTCTGCCGTCTCACCTACGGTGTCAGGTTCCCGATGTTCGAGAAGGTAACGGTGAAGGAGGGTGATGCGCACCCGTTTTTTGATGAACTGGCAGCCGCCGCAGGCACTTACCCCACCTGGAATTTCCACAAGTACCTGATTGGTAGGGACGGTCGGCTCATTGCGGAGTTCAGTCCGAGGACCAGGCCTTACGATGACAAACTGGTCTCGAGCATCGAGGGCGCGCTTGCCCTCTAACGGTCGGATCGATGCCCGAAGGGCCTGAGATCCGACGCGCCGCGGACCGCGTAGCACGCGTGCTCGTCGGCCAGCTCGTCGAGGTGGCCCGGCTTCACCTGCCAGGCCTCTCAGATTACGAAAAGCGGCTCACCGGCAGCATCGTCAATGCCGTGGATACTCGCGGCAAGGCGATGTTGACGCGATTCGACAACGGCCTGACGCTCTACAGCCACAACCAGCTTTACGGCCGCTGGTACACGATGAAGCGGCCACGCACGCCGCGGACAAAGCGCCAGCTTCGGGTGGAACTTCATACAGCGACGCACAGCGCATTGCTGTACAGCGCGTCGGACATCGAAGTACTGAACGACGAGCAGCTGGACGAGCATCCATTCCTGTCGCGCATCGGTCCCGACGTCATGGACCGGGGGCTGCGGGCGAGCGAATTGCGGCAACGCCTGGAGAGTCCGCCGTTTGCGGGACGAAGGACGGGATCCCTGTTTCTGGACCAGGCGTTTCTCGCCGGCATCGGTAACTATCTGCGTTCTGAAATCCTTTTCGTGTCCGGCGTTCATCCGTCGCGTCGGCCCGTCGATCTCGGCGGCGACGAACTCGAAAGACTTTGCAGCAACGCCATTCGCCTCGCACGGCGCTCGTATCGCAGCGGCGGCGTGACCGTTCCGCCGCGCCTCGAGCGCCAGCTGAAGGAAGCGAGGAGTTCATTCGAGGAGCGGAGATTCCACGTGTTCGGCCGGGACGGTCAGAAATGCCATCTTTGCGGCAGCGAAATAGTGCGGCTCACGACAGCAGGGCGTAACCTGTTCCTGTGCCCGCGTTGCCAGCCGGAGCGCCGCAAAACACGCCCACAGGTATCCAATTGTTGATTTGACGTGGTTCTCAGGTACCTTACGTTGCTTCGAGCAATACCGAACATTAATCCGAAGGGAGCCAAGACCATGTCGTATCCGAAATCCCGTAGCCTGTTCGCCGCCATTGCGCTGGCATTCATGACCCCGCTTCTTGCCGGCGACGATCCGGTTCATGAACGTCACGAACTAATGGAAGGTGTCGGTGATGCCGCAGAACCGATCGGGCAGATGCTCAAAGGTGAACGGGATTTCGATGCCGGTGTCGTCATGACGTCGTTCGAGACGTTCGCGGAGGCGGCCGCGCAATTTGGCGACCTGTTCCCTCCCGGCAGTGAAACCGGTGAAGGCACCGAGGCGTCACCCGCAATCTGGGAGGACCGTGCCGGCTTCGAGGAAGCGCTCGCAACATGGAGCGAAGCGGTCGATGCAGCAATCGCTGCGCAACCGCAAAGCCTGGAGGACACCAAGCAGGTGGCCGGATCAGTATTCGAAGCCTGCAAAGGCTGCCACGACAATTATCGGATCGAAGACGAGTAAGCGACGGCCGCCGCAGTCAGCGGGTCCATGATGATCAGCCGCATCTTGCGGGCGCTGGCTGTCGTGATCGTTCTGGCAACGGTCGCGGCATGGTGGACCACACGTCCGCTGACGATTGCCGCAGCCAATCTTCCCGATCACCAGCCCGACGCAAAGGCAGGCGAGCGAATATTCTGGGCGGGCGGCTGTGCTTCCTGCCATGCGAGCCCCGTGAACGGCAAGCGCGCGAAGGGCGACGGCAAGCTGTTGCTGGGCGGTGGCCTCGCGCTCGACACAGCGTATGGCGTGTTCCGGGTGCCGAATATCTCGCCGCACGCCGACGACGGGATCGGGGGTTGGACAATGGTGGAGTTCGTCAACGCCATGCAGCGCGGGGTGTCTCCCGTTGGTCGCCATTACTACCCGTCATTCCCGTACACGTCCTACGCGCGTATGCCCGTCGAGGATGTAATGGATCTCAAAGCATTTCTCGACACCCTGCCGCCGATCGACGGCCGTGTCGCCGGTCATAGCCTGGGATTTCCATGGTCGTTGCGGCGTGGCATTGGCGCCTGGAAGCGCCGCTACCTGGATACGACACCGTTGTCGCATCCGGCGTCGCCGACACTCGTCGAGCGCGGCCGCTTGCTCGTCGAGGGAGCAGGGCACTGCGGCGAATGCCATACGCCACGCGATCGTTTCGGCGGGCTAATACATGAGCGCTGGCTCGCCGGTGCAGCAAACCCGGAAGGCAAGGGCCGCGTCCCGAATATTACACCGGGTGGCAAAAACATTTCCGGGTGGTCCGCCGCCGATATCGCTTATTATCTGGAAAGCGGTTTCACGCCGGAATTCGATACGGTCGGCGGATCGATGGTCGCCGTGCAGGAAAACATGGCAAAGTTGGATGCCGAGGACAGGGCTGCAATTGCTGCTTACCTCAAAGCCTTACCGGCCCTGGATTGATTGAATACGAATGGTTTGAAAAGACGTCAATGGCCGAGACCAGGGAAAGAATTTCCGTACTCTTCGTCTGCATGGGCAATATCTGCCGTTCGCCCACGGCGGAGGGCGTGTTTCGTCATTACGTGACCGAGGCAGGACTCGACGAGCTGTTCGACGTCGATTCGGCGGGCACGCATGCCTATCACGTTGGCGAGCCGCCCGACAGGCGCGCTCAGCAGGCGGCGGCGCGGCGCGGCTTCTCGCTCGCCGACATACGCGCACGGCGCGTCGTACCCGAGGATTTCGAGCGCTTCCATCACATTATTGCCATGGACCAGGACAACCTCGTCATGCTGCACGAGCAGTCCGAGGCGGCGCATCGCGAGAAAATACGCCTCTTCCTCGAATTCGGTTCCGGGCCCGAGACGGAGGTCCCGGACCCATACTACGGCGGCGCGACGGGCTTCGAGCGCGTCCTCGATCTCGTCGAGGACGCCTCGCGGGGACTCCTAGAGAACCTCAGGCAGCGTTAGCCGGATTCTTTCGGCGCGTCGCTCTGACTGGATGAGTCAGCTTCGCGCCGGGGCTCGGCCGGTCTTTCCTTCTTGACTTCGGCCGGCAAGTGCACCGGCTCCCACGGCAGCAACCGACCCTCCGGCTTGGCAGCCGGCTTCGTTTCGTCAGATCCATTGCCGGATTTTGCGTCGGCTTTCCCCTCGGCTTCGGCACTGGCTTTCGGTTCCGGCTTGCT
>JABAHO010000753.1_pt1 | contig 11558 bp, 10 predicted proteins | sample 7062071 | NCBI WGS metagenome assembly JABAHO01 (sample SAMN14534356, study PRJNA622989) | marine sediment metagenome | biome: marine biome [ENVO:00000428]; feature: marine pelagic biome [ENVO:01000023]; material: deep marine sediment [ENVO:00002113] | place: India: Gulf of Kutch | collected...
GTACCCGATCAACCGCTACACCATGGAGGTGAAGCGTCAGCTCGACGTGCTCGATCGGAACCTGGCCGAGCGCCGCTTCCTGATCGGCGACGAGTACACCATCGCCGACATGGCCACCTATCCCTGGTACGGCGCCGTGGTGCTGCACAACATCTACGACGCCGCCGAGTTTCTGGACGTCACGTCCTACGAGCACGTGATCCGCTGGGCGAAGGAGATCGAGGAGCGCCCCGCCGTGCAGCGAGGCCGCCGGGTCAACAAGGTCTGGGGTTCTGAGGAGACCCAGGTGCCCGAGCGCCACAGCGCCAGCGACTTCGGGTCGGATTGAGTCGGCAACGTCGGTAGGGCGCTGCGGATCCGCAGACAAGGTGGGTTTCAGTTTAGGATTTTTACGTAGTATTGCTACGCATTACGTAATCTGCTAGCTTTGCCACTCGTTCCCGCAAGAGTGACAGCACTATGTCCGAGCCAAGCCCGACCTTCGAGGTGAACGACGTCCCCTTAAGCCAGATCGACGTTTCCAACCCCGCCCTGTACGAAGCCGACGCCCATTGGCCATACTTTGCCAGGCTGCGGTCGGAGGCACCCGTTCACTACTGCGCGGAAAGCGCCTTCGGCCCTTTCTGGTCNNCGTCGAGACGTTTTCTTCCTACCCCACCATCGTCCTCGGAAACCAGGACCCGGACTTCACCGTGGAGCAGTTCATCGCCTCGGACCCACCCAAGCACGACGAGCAACGCAAGGCGGTCACGCCAGCCGTCGCCCCGCGCAACCTTGCCAGGATGGAGCCGCTGATCCGGGAGCGCATCGGCCGGATCATGGACGAGCTCCCCATCGGCGAGACGTTCGACTGGGTCGACCGCGTCTCGATCGAGCTGACCACGCAGATGCTGGCCACGCTGTTCGACTTTCCCTTCGAGGAGCGCCGTAAGCTGACCTTCTGGTCGGACATGGCCACCGCCTCACCAGACATCGCCGGGGACGATAGCGTCACCAAGGAAGAGCGCCAGGCGGCGCTCGAGGAGTGCCTGACCGTTTTCTCCGCGATCTGGGCGGAGCGGGCCCAGCGATCACCCGAGGACCGCTACGACTTCGTCACGCTCATGGCTCACTCGAAGGCCTTTCAGGCCATGCAGCCCATGGAGTTTCTCGGCAATCTGATTCTGCTCATCGTCGGGGGCAACGATACGACCCGCAACTCGATATCCGGGGGGGTGCAGATGCTCAACGAGAACCCGGCGGAGTACGAAAAGCTTCGAGCCGACCCCGGGATGGTGCCGAACATGGTCTCGGAGATCATCCGCTACCAGACGCCGCTGATGCACATGCGGCGCACGGCGACGCGCGATACGACTTTCGGAGGTCAGCCGATCAAAAGCGGCGACAAGGTGGTTCTCTGGTACGTCTCCGCCAATCGCGACGAGTCGAAGATCGAGCGTCCGAACGAGTTCCTCATTGATCGCCAGGGCGCCCGCAACCACATCTCCTTCGGCTTCGGCGTGCACCGCTGCATGGGAAACCGGTTGGCGGAGATGCAGCTACGCCTGGTGTGGGAGGAGATCCTGCGCAGGTTCGATCGGGTTGAGGTGGTCGGCGAGGCCAAGCGCCTTAAGTCGAACTTCGTCCGGGGCATCACGGAGCTACCCGTCGTGCTGCGGCCCAAGCAGTCATGAAGATGAAAGAGCTGGAATCGCGAACCGGCGTCAGCCGGGAAGCGATCCGTTTCTACATCAGAGAGGGCCTGCTCCCCGAGCCATTGAGGCTCGGCAGGAACGTGGCCAGGTACTCCGAGGAGCACGTGGCGCGGACCAAGCTGGTCAAACGGCTCAAGGAAGAGCATCACCTGCCCCTGAAAGCCGTGAAGGCCGTGCTCGATCGCGCCGACAGCGACCCGATGCTCGGATCCATGGCGGCGCCGGGGCTGACCCACATCCTCCCAACCCTCATCCAGGACACCGACCGATCCGATCCCTGGACCTTGGAAGAGCTCGCGGAGGACTCTGGGCTTACGAGAGATGAGATCGAAGAGCTCGCCGAAATCGGCGTCATCCACATCTCGGAGAAAGCCGAGGTGCCCCCTCGCGATGCGGAGATCACCCGGCTCTGGGGAGCGGCGCGAGCGCTGGGTTTCTCCGCCGACAAGGGCTATGACCGCTTATTTCTCGAGCAATACCTGAACCTGGCCCGAGCGTGGGCCGAGTTTGAGGTGCCCCACTTTCTGCAGTCGTTCGCAGGGGTGGTCCCTGAGGATGAGGCGGCCGCCGCCGGTGCACGGGGTGTGGAGCTGGCCAACCGGCTCATGGGACTGCTTCACACCCGCTTCGTCCTGGAGGCCATCGCCGCGAACGCGGCCACCGGAGATTCGGCGAGCGATGTACACTTCCAGGCCAGGACATCGAAACGGACGTGACACGCCCTTGACCGCAGCGGCATCAGACCTAGACGAGTTCATGCACGGCCTGCGCCGACGCAACCCCGGCGAGCCTGAGTTCCATCAGGCCGTGCAGGAAGTCGCCATGCACATCCTGCCTTACATCGCAAACCGGCCGCTTTACGTGGAGAAGCGAATCCTGGAGCGCATGACGGAGCCCGACCGGATCGTCTCCTTTCGCGTGGTCTGGGAAGACGACGCCGGCAACGTTCGGGTGAACCGCGGTTACCGGGTGCAGTGCAACAACGCCATCGGACCCTACAAGGGCGGCCTGCGATTCCACCCGACCGTCAACCAGAGCATCCTCAAGTTCCTCGCCTTCGAGCAGACGTTCAAGAACAGCCTCACCGGCCTGCCTATGGGTGGCGGCAAGGGCGGCGCGGACTTCAACGTCAAAGGCAAATCGGATTCAGAGGTGATGCGATTCTGCCAGTCGTTCATGACCGAGCTGCACCGGCACATCGGCCCCGACACCGACGTGCCGGCCGGCGATATCGGCGTGGGCGCCCGCGAGATCGGCTACCTGTTCGGCCAGTACAAGCGTCTGGCCAACCGGTTCGAGGGCGTGCTCACGGGCAAAGCGCTGGAATTCGGCGGCAGCCACATCCGAACGGAAGCCACCGGGTACGGCGTTGTCTACATGATGGAAAACATGCTGGCACACCGCGATCAAAGCCTGGAGGGCGCCGTCTGCACGGTTTCCGGCTCGGGCAACGTCGCCATCTATACGGTCGAGAAGCTCAATGAGCTGGGCGCAAAGGTGGTTACGCTGTCAGATTCGTCCGGCTTCGTGTATGACCCGGACGGGGTCACGCCAGATCGTCTCGCCTGGGTCCACGACCTGAAGATGGTCAGGCGCGGCCGCATCCAGGATTATGCGGACGAGTTCGGCGCGGAATTCCACGAGGACCAGCGCCCGTGGTCGGTACCGTGCGATCTGGCGTTCCCATGCGCTACCCAAAACGAGATCAACGGCAAAGACGCGGAAACCCTCGTCAACAACGGATGCTACGCCGTAGCCGAAGGCGCCAACATGCCGACCGTTCCCGATGCCCTGGAGGTTTTCACAAATGCCCGCACACTGCTCGCGCCCTCCAAGGCCGCCAATGCCGGGGGCGTGGGGGTGTCGGGTCTCGAGATGAGCCAGAACAGCCTGCGATTGGGGTGGACGCGCGAAGAGGTGGACATGCGGCTGCGCCAGATCATGAAGGGCATCCATGATCAGTGCGTGGAGTACGGCGAGGAAGGCGGCTTCGTGGACTACCTCAAAGGGGCCAACATCGCCGGCTTCCGCAAGGTCGCTGCGGCCATGCTGGCCTACGGGGTGATCTGAGCCGACTGTCAGAACAAGTAGCGCACCCCCGCTTCGATGGTACGGCCCGGCGCCGTAGCGCATGGGTGGTATGCGTGGCAGGTTGTCTTTGCCGCTGACGTCGAGCTTGGCATCGACGAGGTCGAAAAGTCCTCAAAGGCGGACGGCTAAGCCTGCCGGCCCGACCCGGGAACATCGGACATGTTTCCGATCACTTCCCGAACAGGCCGCGCAGCAGCCGCGGCGAGCGCGCAAAGCCGATGGCAGCCGCGATGCGCAGGGCCGACTCCAGCGGATAGGGCAACGTGTGGATTCCGCCGTGCACCCGGACGGCACCCGGCACGGGTCGGTCCGGGTGCAGCCAATCATGGACGGAGAGAAGCCCGTTGATACGCCGCGACTGGCGGGGCGTCAGCGTCTCCACGCCGAACGCCGCGGCTCCGCCAAAGGCCGCGGCAAAGACCGGGTGATCCAGCGAGCGCGTGCGCGTGATCGCGGCGGTGTTGGCGGATACCCGAAAAGGCGTCGCTCCAGAGCCGCCGAGCGGGCGTTCCGCGGCCCAGCACTCCGCCACGAGCACCTTGCCCAGATACTGGGCCGCCTGATAGCTGGCTCCCTGAATGCCGACCACCGTGCGGGTCGCCGCGACCTCTCCCATCGCCGCACACCCGCCCCCTCTTCCGAGCAGGCCGAGCCGGTCGAGCGCGGCTTCCCAGCGCGGACGCGCTTCACGGCGTGCGCGCATGGCGGCAAGGTCGGCTTCCGCCAGGGCCGTCGGCGTCGTCGGCGAGACGAGGATGGTGGCGCTGCCCACCAGCTCTGGCGGCATCGCGTTCACCAGCTCGTTCATCGCACCGGTCAGGCGAAGCTCCCGCGCCCGCCCGGGGGCATAGGCATACAGCCCGAGGTCGAGCGGCTCGCCGTCAGCGAATTCGATCAGCGTGGCGAGGATCTCCCGCGGCTGAGCCAACAGATCCGCATTTCCGGCCGGCCAGTGGAGCCGGCCGGACATGCCGGGCGTTTCTTGCCAGCTCTCCGGCGGCCGCGTCACGTCGAGCCAGAGCACGTCGGCACCCGCTTCAAGCCAGAGCCGGGTCGGCGCCATCTCCGCGCCGCCGCCAAGAACCGCGATCCGGCGTCCGGATAGCCGCAGCGCCCCAGCATCGACAACCTCGTCTGCCACCCAGGCCAGGGCCTGGGACGCCTGCTCGGTCACGACGCCGCGGCGCAGCAGCTCGGCACCCAGCTCGGCCAGACGATGGGATTCCCAACGCTCGCCTCGATAGACCACGCTCGGCTGCCAGCCAGGCTCCCCCGGGAACTCGATCTGCTCGAGCTCCAGCGGCTCGGCGGGTTCCATGAGGGCTTCACCCAATGGCCGGCTACCGGCCGCATCCTGCCAGGCCAGCCGCTGCCGCAGCGCGCCTACTGCGTGCCTCGCCAAGGCTAAACGATCACCGCTCGCCAGCCGGGCCGCCTCGAAGCGTGGCATCAGCTCCGGGTAGGCCGCACGGAAAACCATAGGATCCGACGGGAAGGCGACGGGACCAAGGGCGTCAGGGAACGCGGCGGCGGTGGCGGCGAGCACCTCGTGCATGATCTCAGAGGCAGCTCGCTGATCTGCCATTAGGACCTGACCCTGAAGTTGAGCGCCTTGCACCTTCGACCGCTAGTACTTGATGTACTTGGTGAACGCGCCGTCCACGACGATGTTCTCTCCGGTGACCCAGGACGCCCTGGAGCTGGCAAGAAAGGCCACGACGTCGGCCACCTCCTCCGGCCGGCCCAGCCGACCGGCGGGCTGCCGCGCCACGTTCTCCTCGTAGTATTCGGGCAGGGCGCGCTGAATCTTGTCCCAGGAGCCACCGGTGACGAAGATCGGGCCCGGGGATACGCAGTTGGCACGAATGCCTTCGCTCATGTACTCGTAGGCCAGCTGACAGACGTAGTTGATCAACGCCCCTTTGAACGCGCCATAGCTCTGGCACGCCTTTCCGTATGCGTGATAGTCGACGGCGGTGATCGTGGATACCTGCACGAAAGCGCCCGCTCCGGAGGCCTTGAGAAACGGGTAGGCGTTGTCCCAGAGAGTGACCGCGGACATGACGTCCACGTCGAACTGGCGCTGCCATCCTTCCGCGGAGCGCGGTTGGCCTCCCAACGCGCTGGTATTCGAAACCACCACGTCGATCCCGCCCATGGCCTCGGCCGCATNNACGTATACCTCGCCCAGGGCGCTCATCTTCTCCGCCGCCTGCTCCACGCCGTCCGTGCGGACCTCGCCGCCCAGACGTGGATCCTCGTCTTCCGGTTCGATGCGCCCGGTCCGGGAGCAGAACGACACCGTGGCCCCCTCGCGCAGAAACGTCTCCCCAATGGCGCGCCCCAGACCCCGCGAGCCGCCGGTGATGATGACCTTTTTCCCTTCGAGCCCAAGATCCATGATGCGCCCCCAATACCCAATGCTCTAATTATAGCCAACCCGAGGGTCGCCGATGGCCCGGGCCAGTGATAGGGTTGGGCGTTCGGGGCAGTGCGTTAAGACGCCCGCAGGCGATCGACCGGCGCCCCGACCATCTCCGCCACCGGAGGGAGAACATGTCACGAGTCCTGTACAGCAACGCGAACCTGCTCGACGGTGAGCACGCCGCCAGATCCGGATCTTCCGTCATCGTGGAGGACGGGCACATCCTTGCCGTCGGCACGCCGGAATCCGTCGCTGCCAAAGCCTACGACGAGCTGATCGACCTCGAGGGCCGCACGCTCATGCCCGGGCTGGTGATGGGCCACTATCACGCGGCGTATCGCGGTTACGGTGAAGAGGGCGGCAGCCAGACCGCCACGGCGGTCGAGCAGACGTTCTACTCTCTAGGCAACGTTCAGATCGCCCTCAAGTGCGGCTACACGAGCCTGATCAGCGCCGGGACCCACTACAACATCGACGTGGAGCTCGCTCACGCCATCGACGCCGGCGAGGTCGTGGGCCCCCGGCTGGTGTCCTGCAGCCGCAACTACATGCCAGCCATGAGTGAAGACAGCGCCTTGGAGAACGAAGAGGTCTGCATGGCCCGTGGCCCGGAGGGGTTCTCAAAGGGCGTGCTGTTCGACCTCGAGCGCGGGGTGAACATCGTCAAGATCTTCGCCAGCGGTGGGCACGGCGCGCCGGAAGGTATGTGCATGAGCGCCGACGAGATCAAAGCCGTGGTGGAGGTCGCCCGCGACCACGGCGCGAGGGTCCGGGCCCACGTCGCCGGCAAGCAGCAGATACTCGACTGCCTGCGATCGGGCGTGACCATCATCGACCATGGTGACGAGGCAGACGATGAGTGCATCGAGGCTTATCTGGAGCACGACGCCTTCGTGCTACCAAGCGGCTACGTGCTACTCAAGGCGGCCGAGCTCGGGGGCAATACCTTCGGCTTCAGCGAGGACCTCCAGGATTTTCAGAGCATGTGCCGCCTGTTACCCCGCCTGGTGGAGGCCGGAGTGAAGCTGGTGCCCGGCGACGACTTCGGCATCTGGCAGATTCCCCACGGCGCTTACGCGCAGGAGCTGGCCTGCTATGCAGAGCACGCCCACATATCGCCGTTAGAGCTGATCAAGTGGAGCACGTTGTACGGCGGCGAGATGACGGGCTTCGAGGGCATCGGAACCATCGCACCGGGCAAGGTCGCGGACCTGTTGATCGTCAATGGCGATCCGTCGGCAGACATCGGCGTGCTGACCCGGCCCGAGAACATCCAGGCGGTGGTCAAGGCTGGCAAGCTGGTGAGCGGCGAGCTGCCCGCAACACTGGCCGCCGTGTCCGCGGGCTAGGGCGCCAAGAACCGGCGCAAGGCTCTCCGGAAGGATCGTCGAGGCCGGCGGCGCGCTTTTTCGTCACGTCAGACCCGCTGATGTTCGGGCAGCGGCCGCAGCCTCGGATAGTAAGGATGGCGCAGCGGATCTCCCGGTTTCAGCTTGAGGCCAAGGCCCGGCGTCAGGGGCACCGTGGGCCGGGTGGGCGGCCGGGTTGCGTAAACGATGTCGTCACCGTAGCAGCGAACCGTGATGGCCCGGCGGCGACCGCTCGATCGGGTTGCCCCACCGCCGTGAAGCACGCCCGGGTGCGCCATGATCACGTCTCCCGGATTGATCTCCCAGGAGACGATATCGAAGCTGGCTCGATCCGCCTCGATGTCCGGTAGCGGGGGCAGCTCCCGACCGTAATGCGGGAGCGTGGGGTCTTCCCCGACGCGCTGGGGATCGAAACCGTCGAACATGGGGCCAAGATGCGAGCCCGCCACGTACTCCAGGCAGTCTTCCCGGGGCAGAGGATCTAAAGAGATCCACATCGAGGCGATCTGTTCTCCTTCCAGCGGCCAATAGGGCAGATCCTGATGCCACGGCGTCCGCTCACAGGCGCCGCCCTCCTTTACGAAAAACTCATCCGNNCTCCGAGCCGATGAGCTTGCCGATCATGTCGGCAATGGGCGAGTCGTAGATCAACCGTCGGATCTCCGGCGCCACATCGAAATTGCGAATGGTCTCGATGAACTCACCAGGTTCGCCCCGATAAAACAGATGCTTCTGCTGACCGGGGTCGGCCATGACCCGCTCTAGACCCATCTCCAGCAGCATCAGCCACTCCGGATGAAGGGCGCCCCGAACGCAGACGACGCCCTTGCGCCGATACTGCTCGATCAGTTCCGCCGTGATCAGGGTGGTGGGGTCTTCCGGCGGAAGCGCTTCAGCCGGCGCGTCAGTCATTCTTCCCTCGCTATGATCTCGTCCTGGTAATCTAGACCAGCCTCCGGCTTCTGGCTACGCCTTCGTGGCCAGCAGCGTGCCCCTCGCAACTGCACGAATCCGCGACGCAAGGGACCTTGACGGCTCTCCGGAAATCCCTTTCTCTTGAAAAAAAGAAACCGAGGCCGCACTTGGATATCAACATCCTCACCGCTTTGGAGCAGCGCTATCTCTGGGGGAGAGACTATCGGCAGGCCCCCGCATGGCAGCGCGCGCTACTGGGGGCGGCGCGTATGCTCATACTCCTGTTCCGGGACATCTTCCAGGGCGACATCAGCCTGAGAGCCATGAGCCTCGTCTACACGACCCTGCTGTCCATGGTGCCCCTGCTCGCCCTGAGCTTCTCGATTCTCAAGGGATTCGGAGTCCAGAACCAGCTCGACGAGACGCTGCACGCGGCCCTGGCGCCCCTGGGCGAGGACAAGGCGCTGGAGCTGACCGAGAACCTGATCACTTTCGTGAACAACATGAACGTGGGCGTGCTGGGCGCGGTCGGTCTGCTTTTTCTCCTCTACACCGTCGTCTCCCTCATGCAGAAGATCGAGGATTCGTTCAATCACACCTGGCGAATCCGCACCCCGAGGACGTTCGGGGAGCGATTCACCACGTTCCTCTCAGCCATCACCATCGGGCCGCTGCTGATCTTCACCGCCATCGCCCTGACCGGCTCGATCATGAGCACCACCGTGATGACCCGCGTCCAGGAGATCGCCGTGGTCGGCCCGGCCATCCAGACGCTCGTCAGGCTGCTGCCGTTCGTCTTCGTCATCGGCGCGTTCACCTTCCTTTACGTCTTCATCCCGAACACCAAAGTGCGGCTTTCGGCGGCTTTCACGGGCGGCATCGTCGCCGGCGTGCTGTGGGAGCTGTTGAGCTTCGGCTTTGCTTCCTACGCCAGCGGCGCATCCCGATACCAGTTGATCTACGCCACCTTCGCCACGGCCATCTTCTTTCTGATCTGGCTGTACCTGAACTGGCTGATCCTGCTGATCGGAGCAAGCATCGCATTCTATCGGCAACATCCCGAAGTGGTCGCCTCTGGCCTGAAAGAGGTGCACTTCAGCCAGCAGCAGACCACGCGCTACGTGCTTTCGCTGCTCGCGAGGATCGGTCGCCGGCATTACGAAAAGCAGAAGCCTTACACCCTCGACGAGCTGGCAAAAACCTATCGCATCCCGGCCAACGCGCTCGAGCACTGCCTCGATCTGTTGATCGCCCTGGATGTGCTGGCGGAAACCGACGAAGTCAAGCCGTCCTACATTCCGGCCGTCCCCCTCGACACCACCACCGTCGCCGAGGTGCTGCAGCGAGTGGAAACCTACCAGCCCGCTGGCACCTACGCGCCTGCCCTTGGTGCCGAGGATGAGATCGTGGCGATCGAGGCCGCCGGCGGCTCGGGGAGAGATCGCGCGCTGGGCGGGCTTACCCTGAAGCAGCTGGCCGCGGGCGATATCGGCGAGCCCGCGCTACGCGATCATGATTGAAGCGCGCGGCAGGGCAGCGGATTGCGATCCGGTTGAGGCCCGAAAGCTTCACGCCTAAACTGCGCGACTTTCCCCAAGGGACGATGCTGATGCGGCTATCGCTCGGTCGTCACAGTTTGTTGCCAGCGTTGGGCGCGATCTGGCTCGCCTGCTGTCCGGGCCACGCATCAGCCCAGCAGAGCGCCGTCCCCGATGCCGCCGGCTCTCAGGGGACACCCGCGGAAGCCCAGCCGACCACCGACCTGACGAGCCGCACCCAGGCGACGTTGACCTCCCTGGATCGTCTCTCGGCGGAGATCAACGAGCTGGGCCAGCTCGACGACGAAGCTGCCGAGCTCGACGCTCTAGAGGTTGAGATCGGAGAACTGCTGGACGTCGCCGAAGGCATCGACGAGCAGGGCGCCGACGCTTCGTTCGACGGTCTCCTCGTGAAGGCCAGGGCACTGGCGGTGAGAACCGAGACGGTTACCACCGAGCTGTCGGACCAGGCGCTCGCGCTGGAGGCCAAGCTCGAGGAGACCCGCCAGACGACGGCCCAATGGCAACGCATGCGGGGCGAGGTCTCCGACATCCCGGACGCCATCAGCCAGCGGATCGGGAAGATCCTGTCGACCCGCACCGAGCTAGAGAACCGCGTCAACGCCAAACTGAACGAGACCGTCGAGCTCCAGAACGACGCGCTTGGCTTGCTCGACGCTGTCAGATCGCTGCAGGAGCGTTTCGACAGCTACGGGCGGTCGCGGCGGGGCCAGCTGCTGGAGGCCAACGCGCCACCGGTGTGGTCGATCGAATCAGAACACATCGGGAGCTCCTCGGAGAGAGCAGGCCGGGACTTCATCGGGACGCTGAGCCGCGATTACGCGACCTGGGTGGAAACCTCCCAGGCCGCCATCGGCGGTCATTTCCTTCTGCTCCCGCTGCTGCTGTTCCTGCTCTCGAAGCTCAAGGCGGTCGCGCTGGAGACCCCCACGGGCGCCCTCTCCCGCCCGACTTCCACCGGGCTACTCGTCTGGATGCTGTTCGGCGTAGCGATCTACGCCGGGGCACCCGTCGCGGTGCGAACCGTCTACATCGGCATCGCCTCGATCGTTACCGGGTTCGTGCTGGTCGGCTTCCTCGACAGACGACTGCGTGCCGGGGCGGTGGCGTTCCTTGTGCTCAACGTCGTAGAGGATCTGATCAGCGGGTTCCGCGTGACCGACGCGCTGCCGCGACTCGTCTATCTGCTCCTCGCCATTGGTGCCATCGTTCTCGTGCTGCTGGCCCGACGACCGCACACCCTGAGCGCCATGCTTGCCTGGCGCGTGCCGCGTCCGATCCTCGTCAGCGTCATGTGGACGGGCGTTGCGTTGCTGGCGCTGAGCAGCGCCGCCAACGTCGCGGGGTACGTTTATCTGTCGCAGGTTCTGGTCAACGGTGTGCTCGCCAGCACCGGCGTGCTGTTGGTGCTGTTCGCGGGGCTCACCTCGGTCTCCGAGATCATCGTTGCCGTGCTGAGCCTGGACGCGCTGAACAACGTAAGGTCCATTGCCAATCACCGGTA
>JABAHO010018651.1_pt1 | contig 11520 bp, 13 predicted proteins | sample 7062071 | NCBI WGS metagenome assembly JABAHO01 (sample SAMN14534356, study PRJNA622989) | marine sediment metagenome | biome: marine biome [ENVO:00000428]; feature: marine pelagic biome [ENVO:01000023]; material: deep marine sediment [ENVO:00002113] | place: India: Gulf of Kutch | collected...
GGGCCGTGTGTCCGCGATTCAAGGGTTGACGCGCGATCCAGGCGGTGAGCGCGCGCCATGCCGGGGTTTCCCGACGGGCTGCCCGACAGTCGATCAGGTCCACCACGCCCTCTCCACGCTCAAAGGCCTCTGGGTAGACGGGGCTGTCACGGAACGTGGCGACCCGGGGAACGTCCAGGCACTGCAGGAAGTGCTCCAGCCTGGCATGCATCGAAGAGTTTGTCTGGACCCGGTTGGCGATGACGCCCACCGGCTTCGGCATGGTCCGAAACGTCCGGTGGGTGAGCAGCTCCTTGATGAACTGGCTGGCGGCGCGGATGTCGATGGCCGACGGCAGCAGCGGAACCAGGATCACGTCGCACTGCTTGAGAAGCATCTCCAGATCCCGATCCTGGGGGTTGGTATGACCGTCGACGATGACCCGGCTGACGTCGGCGGGAATCCGGTTGTGAAAGGTCTGGGTCTGGTACATGTTGGCGCGCTGATGCGCGCGAACGAGGTGAACGGGGGCAAGTTCCCGTGAGCGCTGCTCTGCCCAATAGCTGCTGGACGCCTGGGGGTCCTGATCGACCAATGCGACCTTCGCCCCGCGGCTTGCGTACGACACGGCAAGATTCGTGGCGATGGTGGTCTTTCCGCACCCGCCTTTGCCGTTACTGATCAGTATGCGCCGAACGTTCGCATTCATGCGCTTTGGCCCTTTCTCTGAGAGCTCTGCTGGAATCGGGATCCCTGTGTCCATGGGCCTGTCGTCAGGCCCCCCGTCGCCCGCGCCGTCCCCCAGGACAGGCCGCGTTGACTGATCTGTGGTCGCACGCGTCGGGCAGCGCTGGAATATAACACCGTTTGCGCGGATGTCACCAACGGCCAGGCGTCGTCGGTCGCCCCTGACCGGCCGCGCACCGCGGCCCGTTCAGCGTCGGATCGGCGGTCCGGCAGGCCGGCAATCAGCAGTAGCGTTCGCCGCCCGCGAACAGGGCGTTGAGGTCCTCGTCATTGGTGTCGAGCAGGGTGTCGAGCCAGCGGTGAAAGCGCTGCCCGCCCTCCTCGTTCCGGCCGAACATCACGTGGCTCATGGCGCCAGTGGTGATTGCCGTCTGCTGGCGCAGGCCGGTGGCGTAGTCCTCCTCCTGAACCACGTACTCGAGCAGCTTGAACATCTGCTCGGCTGCCTCAGCCTGCTCGGCGTCCGGTGCCTTTTCCATCAGATAATTCTGCACGGTCACCGATTCCTGGGGCGTCTTGCCTGGGAACAGCTGGGACACCATGACGCTGCGGCCACCGCCGTCGAAGCCGGCGATGGACACGTGGGGGAAGATTGTCCACACGCCCGCCAGCATGTGTGCTTCGTTCCACTCGGATTCGGGCAGGTCCTCGTAGTCGGCCAGCGTGGGGTCGGGAGAGCTGACCCGCTGATGGGGCCCCCAGGCGTAGTAGAGCGCTTGATTGGGAAACTGGTCACCGAAGGTGTCCTTGTGCAGGATCGGCAGGTGGTAGAGGTCCAGGTAGCCGTCGNNTCGAAAAGATGCCAGTCCTCGAAATGGAAGTGCCCGAGGAGCTCGTCGTATCCGGACAGGAACGTATCGATATCCAGTTTTGAATCGGGGTTGACGATCACCCAGATCATGCCCGCCCGCTCGGCCACGGGAAGGGGCACGAGGCCGTTTTCCTCTTTGTTCACGTCGCCGAAGTCCTTCGGCGCGTAGACGCCGACGAGTGCACCCTCGTGGTCGTAGGTCCACGCATGATAAGGACAGGTAAACCGATGGGTGTTCCCACATCCGGGCAGCATGACCTGCGATCCGCGGTGGCGGCACATGTTGACGAATGCCCGGACCTCGCCGTCCTCGCCGCGGCTCAGAAGAACGGGCATGCCCACCGCTTCCATGGCCTTGTAGTCGCCGGGGTTACGCAGCTCGTCCGTCATCGCCAGCAGCAAGGGCATGCGCCGGAAGATCCGATCCATCTCCAGCTGCCAGCGATCGGGATCGAAGTAGTTCTGCACAGGGACCTTGACGATGTCCGGAGCCTGCTCGATGGTTCCGGCCTTCGCATGGGCGATGTTGTGCCTGGCCATGTTGATCAGCTGCGCCCGACTCATTGTGCGTCCTCCTGAAACTAGGCCTACAGGATAGCGGTCCCGGACAGGCAATCAACAAGCGGGAAACGCCGTCGGGCGGGCGGCCCGCCCGACGGGTCAGCGGGTGCCGGCGCGCAGCTGCAGTGCCGCCATGACGGTCAGGGCGACGAAGCCCACCAGGGCCCAGCCTGGAATGGAAATTCCCAGGAAGCTCCAGGCGACCTCGGCGCAATCTCCGGTTCCCCGGGTCATGGCGATGAGCACGTCCGTGAGGGGGAAGGCCTCGAGCATGTAGCTCATGTCCGGGCCGCAGGAAGGCACCTGATCCGCCGGGAGGCTCTGCAGGTACAGCTGCCGGATCGAGAATCCCCCGCCGACGATCGCCGCGATGATGGAGCACAGCGGGTAGATCCCCAACCGCGGGTTGTGCAGCAGGCTTGCGAACGCGAAAGCCCCGGCGACGAAGAACCAGATGCGCTGCATGAGGCAAAGAGGGCACGGGGCCATGCCGAACACGTGCTCCATGATCAGCGCCGCGAACAGCAGAGCGCCGACGCTGCCGACGAGAAGGGCCGCCCACAGCTCGCTGGCCTCTCTGAAGACCCAGGCGCTCATCGAACGGTTACCACGACTTTGCCGATGGCCTGTCGCTCGCTCAAGCAGCGCAGCGCAGCGGCGTATTCCTCCAGGGGATAGGTGCGGCCGATGAGCGGCTTGATCTTGCCCTCGCGGTACAGCCCCAGGATTTCCTGAAAGTTCGCGTCGGCCTCGTCACGTTGCCTTGCGCTCCAGGCGCCGTAGAAGACCCCCACGACCTGACAGCTCTTGAGCAGAATCAGGTTGATGGGCACCCGGGGTATCTCGCCGGCGGCGAAGCCGATCACGAGAATGCGGCCGTACCAGTTCACGCAGCGCATGCACTGCTCGAAAAGATCGCCGCCGACGGGTTCGTAGATGACGTCGGCGCCCTTGCCCCCGGTGAGCGCTTTGACCTTCTCCTTCAGCTCCCCATCGCTGTAGTCGATGAGCTCGTCTGCCCCGGCGCTCTCCGCGGCGGCGAGCTTCTCTGCCGAGCTGGCCGCGGCGATCACCCGCGCGCCCATGGCTTTGCCGAGCTCCACGGCCGCAAGGCCTACGCCCCCGCCTGCGCCCGTCACCAGAAGCGTCTCACCGGGCTTGAGCCCGGCCCGCTGCTTGAGCGCGTAGTACGAGGTGCCGTAGGTGGTGCTGATGGCGGACGCCTCGACGAAGCTCATCTCGTCGGGCATGGGCCTCATGGTCGCCTCGGGCGCGGCGAGCTGCTCGGCGAAGCCGCCGTGGCCGATGCCCCCGAAGACCCGGTCGCCCACGTTGAATCGAGTAGCGCCTTCGCCGATCGCGGCAACCGTGCCCGCGATCTCGCCGCCGGGCGAAAAAGGAAATGGTGGCAGGCTCTGGTACTTGCCGGCGATCATCAGCACGTCCGGAAAGTTAAGGGCGGAGGCGTGAATGTCGACCAGAATCTGGCCGGGTCCCGGCTCGGGGCTCTCCACTTCCTCCATCACCAGGTCTTCCGGCGGGCCGAATGCCTTGCAGAGTACCGCTCTCATGGGCTCTTCCTGAAATTCAGAGAACGCAAGAGTAACGGGCGTTTCGGCAGCGTCAACCTGGCCGTCCCGGTTTCAGCGACCTGCCGGCGCCAGCCTCTAGGGATTGGTGGCCGGAGGCGGTCCCTCGTCGCGCAACCATTGCTGCGCGTGGGCAACCAGGTCCGGAAAGTACGCGAGGAAATCGGCTTCAAGGTCGGCGAGGTTGGCTCGGGTAACGCTCAGCATCTCGGTATTCAGGTGCTCGCGATCTAGCCGACGGGTCACCGAGCGCAGCGCGCGGTCCATTGTTTCGAATTGGGCGTACCCGGCCAGCAGGTCTTTCTCGCGCATGTACTCCAAGAAGCGGTGACCGTGCTCGGGCAGCCGATGCTCCTGGGAGGTAATCTGGCCGTAGGCTCTGGCAGTGAAGGCCTCGATCGGCTCGTGGCAGAACACGGTCCAGTGCTTCGCCAGGCAATGGTCGGCGATGATGTCGACCAGCACGGGCGCCAGCCGTCGCAAGGGTCCGGGGAACCGGTTGCAGCTCGCCTGGATGCCCGGATGCTCGTTGCTGAAAGCGTCGATGCGTCGATGCAGCCGCACGCCCAGGGCCAGGCCCGGAGGAAGCTCGGAGCCGATGGGGCCCTTGACGAAGTCGCCGAGAAAACCGCCGACGACCAGATCCGGCTCCTCCGGGTCGGTGGACTGCGCCGCGATCAGGCAGTGGGCGAGAAAGTTCACTCGAGCGCCAGGTAGTCCTTGAGAAAGGTGTCGAAGTCCACGCGGTCGCCGGCTTCGATCTCCTTCTCGCGCGCCAGGGACTGTTCCGAGGTCGCCTGGTGCTCGGCCAGCTGCTCGCCTCGCAACGGGTGCTCATCGAAGTAGCCCTTGTGCGCGATGGACTGGTTCATGGCGAAGCGGAAAAAGGGAATGCCCTGGGTCTGCATGACGGCCAGCACCCGGGCGGACGGCGTCAGCGACGGCTCCCGGATCTTGCCCGTNNCGGTGAGCGCATGCCGGTACAGTTCGGTCCCGGTGGCTTCGTCCAGAAGCTCGGCAATGGGTCCGCAGGCGTGCAGCAGCTCCTCCGCCCACTCCTCCCGGGCGATCGAGCCCCTGAGCTGCTCCAGTCGAAGATCCCGCTCGCGGCCTCGCTCGACCACCGCGAGCTGATTTCTTCCCATCAGCTCCGATTCGCGCTCGCTGTCGAGAGCACTGTCGGCAAGCAGGCAATAGAGGAGAAACGTGTCGATGAAGCGTATCGCGACGGTATCGATGCCCAGGTGGAGAAACGGGTTCAAGTCCAGGCATCTGACCTCGACGTACTCGACCCCTCGGGATCTCAGGGCGTTCAGCGGCCGCTCGCCGGTCATGATGCGGCGCTTAGGCCGGATGGTTCCGTAAAACTCGTTCTCGATCTGCAGCAGCGAGGCGTTCAGCTGCCGGTAATCGCCGTCGACCTTGACGCCGATGGCCTCGTAGGGGGGATACGGCTGGGTCAGCGCCGTGTGCATGGTTGCCGCGTACTGTTCCAGACCGTTGTAGGAGATGTGCAGGCTGCGCTGGGCGTCGCTCTGGTAGCCGAGCCGCCCCATCCGCAGCGACGTTGCATGGGGCAGGTACAGGGAGCCCTCGTCGAAGGGCATCAGCTCGTGGGGTTGATTCTTCACGAACGATTTGCAGATCGCGGGCGATGATCCGAACAGGTAGATCAGCAACCAGGAAAAGCGCCGGAAGTTCCGGATGAGGCCGAAATACGCGTCCGTGATGAAATCCTGGGTCGCCTGGGTCCCGTCGCGTTCCGCGAGGGTCTCCCAGAATGCCTGGGGCACCGAAAAGTTGTAGTGGATGCCGGAGATCGTCTGCATGAGCCGCCCATAACGATTGCCGAGCCCGAGCCGGTAGACGGTCTTGGCTTTGGCGATGTTCGAGCTGCCGTAATGGCCCACGGGGATGTCGTCGTCGGCTCCGAGCACGCACGGCATGCTCGCGGACCACAGCAGTTCGCCATTCAGGTTCTGGTAGACAAAGCGGTGAACGCCCTCGAGTTGGGCAAGGGTCGCTTCGGGAGACTGATGCACCTCGGTGATGAGCTCCAGCTGGGCTTCGCTGAAATCCGTGGTGATGTTCGGATGAGTGAGCGCGGATCCTAGGGCGGAAGGGTGCGATCGGTGGGAAAGCGCACCTTCCGGCGTGACCCGCAGGCTCTCCTTCTCGATGCCCCGCTGGATCTCCTGCAGGGCGGCGGGCCGGGCGCGCAAGGCGCTCAGGAGCATAGGGTCGATGGGTGCGGCTGCGTGGGCCATGTCCGCCTCTGAGCCCTATCGGGTGGCCTTCAGGCCACCTCAATAATCCGTGGTCGGACCAGCATCGACGATGGGCTGGGCAACGTTGAACTTGCCGAAGTTCTCCGCGAATTTGGCGATCAGGCTGCGCGCGGACTCGTCGTAAGCGGCTTTGTCCGACCAGGTGTCCCTCGGGTTGAGAAGGCTTGCGTCCACGCCCGGTACGGAGGTCGGGATGTCCAGATTGAAACCCGGAAGCCTCTGGGTCTCGGCGTCGTCCAGTGCGCCGGACTGGATCGCGCGGATGATGGCCCTGGTATCGGGGATCGCGAAGCGTTTCCCGACGCCGTAACCCCCACCGGTCCAGCCCGTGTTGACCAGGAAGACCCGGGAGCCGAACTCCTCGATGCGCTTGATCAGCAGATCGGCGTACACGCCGGCCGCGCGGGGAAAGAACGGCGCGCCGAAGCAGGTCGAGAACGTCGCTTTGTAGGCCTCCGTGGAGCCCACCTCGGTGGACCCCACCTGGGCCGTGTAGCCGGACAGGAAGTGGTAGGCGGCGGCTTCCTTGGAGAGCACCGAGACGGGTGGCAGAACGCCGCTCACGTCGCAGGTGAGAAACACCACCTGGCCGGGCTCCCCGCCACGGTTGTCGGGAACCTTCGCTTCGATGTTGCTGCGCGGATAGCAGGCGCGGGTGTTCTCGGTCAGCGAGCCGTCCGTGTAGTCGGGATCGCGGGAGTTCGCGTCGATGATCACGTTCTCGACGATGGCGCCAAAGCGGATGGCGTCGAAGATCACCGGCTCGTTCTCGCGAGTCAGATCGATGCACTTGGCGTAGCAGCCGCCTTCGAAGTTGAAGACGGTTCCCTTGCCCCANNCCGTCGTCGCCCATGTTTGCCGAGCAGTGCATGGGCAGGACGTCTTTCTCGGGGAGGAGAAAGTTGAGTACGGAGAACATGGACTTCTTCATTTCGCCGGCGTATCGCATACCGGCAAGCAGCACCTTGCGCTGTGCAAAGTTGATCATCACCGTGCCGTCGCTGGCCGTGCCGTCGCGATCGGGTTCGCAGACGAAACTCGGCGCGTTGACGATGTTCCACACGGCTTTGTTGTGGGGGTTGTAGTTTTCGGGCTTGATGAACAGTGCGCGGCCGAACAGCGCGTGCCAGGCGTACTCGGTGGTCACCTCGATGGGCAGGTAGTGCTCCGGATCGGCCCCGACGTGGAGGTCGGAAACGAACCGCTCGCGGTCCTCCAGGTGAATCTGCACGCGGTCCCAGAGCGCGTCGAACACCTCCTGCGCGATGGGCTGGTTGATCGCGCCCCAATCGATGGCGTCGGCCGTCGACGGCTCCTCGACGATGAACCGATCCTTCGGCGAGCGTCCGGTACGATGACCGGTTCTGACGACGATGGCGCCGTTGCTGGCGAACTGGCCCTCCCCTCTCAGCACGGCCAGTTCGGCCAGCGCGGCGGAGGAAAGGTTCAGATGAGTGGTGTGCTTTGCCGTTGACTCGATGTCGACTGCCATGCTTTGAGCGTCTTCCCCTGACAATCGATCGATTATGCCAGAGCGTCGAGATTTGGCCTATGCGGAATGAAAGGGTTTGTAAGCGAAGCTCGCTCAGTGCAGCTGCGGCGCTTCCCGTTGCACCAGCAGATGGATGTCGATTGGGTCGTACGCGTAGACGGTGCCGCAGATCTCGCAGGTCACCGTGACCTCGCCGTCGCTTTCCAGAATGTCCAGCAGCTCCCGGGACGGCACCGCGTCCAGGGAGGCGGTGCTGCGATCCCGGCTGCAGGTGCACCCGAAAGTCAGCGGCCGTGGCGGCTGCAGGGTCAGCGCTCGGGTGGGAAACAGGCGCTGGAGCAGAGCTTCCGGAGTCAACGCGGCCAGGTCGGCCGAGGCGGTGCCTGCCGCTCGCTGAATCTGGTTCCAGTCCGATTCGTGCTGGTCCAACTCGATCTCCGTGGCGTCATCTTCGGCGGGCAGCCGCTGCAGCAGCAGCCCGGTGACCGTGTTCCCAGCTCGGCCGAAGTAGAATCGGGTGGGTAGCTGCTCGCTTGAGGCAAAGTAACCCTCCAGGTTTCCGGCCAGATTCTCGTGATCCAGAGCGACCAACCCCTGGTAGCTCACCGGACGGGACGAGGCCGGGTCGGAGTCAACGAGGGAGATGGCCAGCTGGCCGTCGCCGAGCAGCGTGCGTAGCGGCGCGTCCTCGGGAATGCCCGAGGCTTGGTCCCATCGGGCGATCCCGCGCAGAAGGCTGCGGGAGCGGCACTCCGCCAGCAGGGTCGTCAGCGGCCCGCGCCCGCGCGACTGCAGGCTGACGGCGCCCTCGAACTTGATGGTGTCGGCGAGCATGGCGACGGCGCTTAGCGCCTCGCCCAGCACGGTCTGCAGCCGGTGCGGATATGGCTGCCGCGCGAACACCTCCGCGAGCACGGCTTCCAGTCGCACCCAGTTGCCTCGGATCGGCGCGTCCTGGAAGCTGAATCGATGCAGGCGGTCGGCAATCATGTTGGTGACGAGTCTTCCTTGAGCTTCTTGAGCGCGCGGCGATCGCGCTTGCTTGGCTTGGTGCTCGGCACCTTCAGGCCGAGCCGCTCCATCTGCCGCCGGGCGCGCTGGGCTTCGCGTACCTCGATGCTCGTCGGCGTTTCGTCGTAGAGTTTTGCGGCGACGGTCGCGCTGCCCCGGCGCTGGGCGATCGCCCGGACCACCACGGTTTCCGGAATCAACCCGCGCCTCACCGTGAGCACGTCCCCGACGCTCACTTCCTTGCTGACCTTGGGCCGGACCGTTGCCCCGTTCTCGTCGCGGTTGAGATGCAGGTGAACCCTGCCGCCCTCGATGGCAGCCTTGGCCTGGGCGCGGGTCTTGAAGAACCGGGCCGCCCACAGCCAGCGATCCAGCCGGGCCGCGTCAGCGTCACTCATCGGGCAGGATCTCGCGGAAGTCGGTGAAGGCCGGGTAACCCAGGCCCTCCCTGGGGGGGCGCTCCGAGTCGGGCTGGGCCACGGTGAGCAGGTGTCTGATGCCGAACTCGCCGGCGGCCGTCAGCACCGCGTCGTTGTCGTCGATGAGCAGCGTGCGATCCGGCTCGTAGGGGTGCCTGGCCATCAGCTCCGCCCAGAACGCAGAGCTCTCCTTGGGCGCGCCGTAGTCGTGGCACGACACGTCGGCATCCAGCTTGCTCGTCACGTCGGCGTGAGCGTTCTTCACGTCCAGACTGTCGCGATGGGCGTTGGTCACCAGCAGCGAGCGCTTCCCCCGGGCGCGAAGCCAGACGAGGAATTCCTCGGCATACGGCCGGTAGCGGATCAGGTCGGTGAGCTCGTTGTGCAGGCCAATGATGTCCAGCCCCGTGAACTCCGCCCAGTGATCCAGGCAGTAAAAGACGAGCTGACCGCGAGTGTCGAGCATCTGTGCGAACAGATACTCGCGGGCAGCCTGAAGCGGAATCGATCTGGCCTCGCTGTAGCGCTCCGGCACCAGCTGGTTCCACAGGGTATTGTCGTAGTTCAGGTCGAGCAACGTGCCGTCCATGTCCAGCAGGACGGTGTCGACGGAGTCCCAGCAGATCATTCGCCGTCGCGATCCGTTCGGGGCCCGTATAATAGCCGTTTCGTACTCGGACTTGGTGCCGAGCAGCAGGAGAGTTCGCCGTGCCCGTTCCGGAAGTCAAGGCGGTTCGCACCGTCGCAACCACGCGCTTCTTTCGAATCGAGGAAATCGACCTCGAGTTTGCCTCCGGTGAACGGCGCACATACGAGCGCCTGCCTGGCGTGGGGACCCCGGCCGTCATCGTCGTTCCGGTGAGCGAGGACGGCGAGCTGCTGCTGATCCGCGAGTATTGCGCCGGTTTTCACGAGATTCAGCTGACCATGGTGAAGGGCGCCGCCAACCCCGACGAAGCCCTGGAGGACGCGGCCAACCGCGAACTCAAGGAGGAGATCGGCATGGGCGCCCGGCAGANNGGATCTTTATCCGGAGCGGTTGCCAGCGGACGAGCCCGAGCCCCCGGAGGTGGTGGCCTGGCCGCTGGCGCGCCTGGACGACCTCATTGCCGGTGAGGAGTTCTGCGAGGCCCGGGCCATTGCCGCACTCAGCGTGGCGCGGCCGTGGCTGGGTGGGCGGACAAATAAACACGAGGAGTGAGCAGCAAAGATGGACGCCGAGCTGACCAACGCGCTGATCGACCTGACCCGACGGGCCGGGGACGCGATTCTGGAGATCTACCAGACTGACTTCGACGTGGAGCAGAAGGGCGATGAGTCACCGCTGACCCAGGCCGATCTCGCATCTCACGCGGTCATCGTTGCGGGGTTGGCCGAGCTGACGCCGGACGTGCCGGTGCTCTCGGAAGAGTCCAGCCCACCGGACTTCGCCGTCCGCCAGGGCTGGTCCCGTTACTGGCTGGTGGATCCGGATCCCCTCGACGGCACCAAGGAGTTCGTGAGCCGCAACGGCGAGTTCACGGTGAACATCGCCCTCATCGAAGGCCACCGCGCGGTATTCGGCGTGGTTGGGGTGCCGACCCAGGGCTATGTCTACACTGGGGATCTGTCCACCGCGGCGGCGCATCGCCATGGCCCCGAAGGTGCGGTTCCGCTGCGCGGGCGCAAGCGCAACGATTCCGATCCACTGGTGGTGGTGGCAAGCCGTAGCCATGGTGGCCAGCGGTTGGAAGATTACCTGGACGACCTTGCGCGCAGCGTTGGCGAGATCGAACGCAAGCCCGTGGGCAGCTCGTTGAAACTCTGCATACTCGCCGAAGGACATGCGGACCTGTATCCGCGGCTGGGTCCAACCTCGGAATGGGACATCGCTGCTGCCCACGCGGTGCTCGAGGCGGCGGGCGGAGCAGTCTGGGCTGTGGGTGGCAAGGTCCTCTCCTACAACGCCAAGGAATCTTTCCTCAATCCGGAGTTCTTCGCGGCAGCCGACGGATCCTACCCCTGGCGCAAGGTGTTGCCGGCGGTGCCGGCCGCCTGATCCGCTGCGGCGGTTTCGGTCCGTCGGACGTCAATATGCTCGCAACCAAACCGTTCGGGCGGTGCGGCGCTCGGGGCTGGGAGGTGGGGAGGGGTTGGCCTCACTAGCCGGGCTGATGTTCGTGTGTTCGCCCTGCCGAGGAGAATTACACTGTATATACATACAGCACCGGCTAGTGAGGTGGTCCAATATACCGAATTCGCTCCGGAATAAAACCCTGTTCGCGGGCCTCTCATGTGGGCTCGATTGAATAGTCACTAAAATCAGATGGTTAATGCTGTCGAATCCATATTATTTTCACTTTTCCGGGTTCCGTCCCCGCGGCTGGTCCCCGCGCGACATTGTGGTGTTACATCTGCCCAACATCCTTTCACGTTAACTTAATTGCCAACCAGTCTCGAAAGGCATAAAACATCGAGTAGACGATTATTTCAGGGCCTGGGCTTTCGTCGGCCGCATAAATGTTCGTCTCGGATCGCGCAGCAGTTGGGGACTTCGCGGGTGTCCGTAACCGAGAAACGTTGTACATGAGCGGACAGGATCAAGGGGGATTCAGGGCGAACGAGACCATTGCCCGGCTCGTCG
>JABAHO010029561.1_pt1 | contig 11511 bp, 9 predicted proteins | sample 7062071 | NCBI WGS metagenome assembly JABAHO01 (sample SAMN14534356, study PRJNA622989) | marine sediment metagenome | biome: marine biome [ENVO:00000428]; feature: marine pelagic biome [ENVO:01000023]; material: deep marine sediment [ENVO:00002113] | place: India: Gulf of Kutch | collected...
CGGCGGCGACGTCCACGACATCATCGGTCCGCTCCTGGAGCGGGACGCCGAGGGCCTTTACGAGTTCACCCGCATGACATGCGACGTCATCGAAGCGATGCGCGCCTGTCCACAGCCGATCATTGCGGCGCTGAACGGCACCGTGGCGGGCGCGGGCGCCGTTCTCGCCACCGCAGCCGACCTTCGCGTTGCGGCGGAGTCAGCGCGGATCGCCTATCTCTTCACGAAGGTGGGGCTGTCCGGCGCGGACATGGGGATGTGCTGGCTGCTCCCCCGTATCGTCGGTACCGNNGACTTCATCGACGCCGCCGAGGCTTTTCGGATCGGCCTCTACAACCGGATCGTCGCCGACGAGAACGTGCTCGAGGTTGCGCTGAACCTCGCCGAGCAGCTCGCCCGCGGGCCCGCCTACGGCCTCGGGGTGACCAAACGACAGCTCGACGAGGAGGCCGACATGTCGTTCGCGGCCGCCCTCGATCGCGAAGCCCGCGAGCAGGCGAAGTGCATGCTCAGCGCCGACTTCACCGAGGCCTACGAGGCATTCGTCGCCAAGCGCGAGGCCAGCTTCAACACCGCCGACGGCAGACCCGCCTATCCACGAGAGGACCCGTGAACGTCGATCTCGAGACCATCCGACCCCTGCTCGACGCGGACCACCACGACTTCGCCACGCGTCTGGCCGAATACTGCCAGCGAGATCTCGCGACGCTGCCGGAGCCGCCGGACGACGACGCCGGCCGCGTGCAGGCCCGGGAAGCTCTCGACTGGATGGGCAACGCCGGCTGGTTCCGCACGATCGTCGACGGCGACCTCCGGCAGCTGTGTCTGCTGCGCGAAGAAGTCGCAGCGGCATCACCACTGGCGGACGCCGTGGTCGCCCTCCAGGGCCTGAGCATCACGCCGCTCCTGCTGAGCGGCAACGACGAAATGCGCAGCGCCTGGCTCGAACCGGCGCTGCAGGGTGCGGCGATGGGGGCCTTCGCGCTGACCGAGCCCGGTGCCGGGTCGGACGTGAGCGGGATCACGACACGGGCCGTTCGCGACGGCGACGAGTACGTACTCGACGGCCACAAGACCTACATCTCCAACGCCGGCATCGCCGACTTCTACGTGATCTTCGCCAGCACGGACCCGGAGGCCGGGACACGAGGCCTGTCGGCTTTCGTCGTTGGCGCGACCACTCCCGGCCTGTCGTTCGCCCGGCCTCAGATCATGAGTTCGCCCCATCCGCTCGGCGACATCGAGCTTTCGGCCTGCCGGATCCCGGCGTCCTGGCGGCTCGGCGATGAGAACGGCGGCTTCAAACTGGCCATGCAGACGCTCGATCGCCTGCGGCCCACCGTGGGCGCGGCGGCCTGCGGCATGGCGGCTCGCGCGCTGGCCGAGGCGATGGCCCACGTTACGGAGCGCCGGCAGTTCGGCAAGCCGCTGGCTGATTTTCAGCTGGTTCAGGAAAAGCTCGCCCGCATGCATATCGAGCTCAGCGCAGCCCGGCTCCTCGTCTACCGCGCCGCCTGGGAGAAAGACCAGGGTGCCGAGCGCATCTCGCTCGAGGCGGCCGTTGCGAAGGCTCACGCCACCGAGGCCGCCNNCAGCATCCGTGCCCTGCGGATCTACGAAGGCACCACGGAGATTCAGCACCTGATCATCGCGCGCCACCTGCTTGCCGCGGCGGCCGAAGGAGCAACCGGCGAATGAGCGGCTCCGAACCCCGAATCAGGATCATCACCAACGGCCCGCTGCGAGTCAGCGGAACCGACCTGTGCCGCATCGGGATCGAGCGCAACCAGTGGAACCGCCCCAGCGCCTATGGCGACGACCGCCCGGTGGAGCACAGCGAGGCCTTCTCGCTCTGCCGCTGCGGTGCGTCGTCGAACAAGCCCTTTTGCGACGGCACCCATCGGAACATCGACTGGGACCCGACCGAAACCGCGGACCGCGCTCCCACCGCAACGCGACGACGGGAGTGGACCGGCGACGGTATCGCCATGACCGACGACAAGTCCCTCTGCTGGCATGCGGGATTCTGCGTGCGGGAATACGGCAAGGCGTGGGACCTGGTGGGCACGGCGACCGACGCAGAGGACAAGACGCGCGTCCGCGACATGATCCACGCGTGCCCGTCGAGCCGCCTGCAGCTGCACGAGCCGCCCGGCTCGGCGCCCGTGGAGCCCGAGCTGTCGCCGCGCGTTGCCGTGATCGACGACGGCCCTCTGTTCGTCCAGGGCGGCGTGCCGCTCGAGGGCGCGGACGGAGAGACCTACGAAACGCTGAACCGCATGAGCCTGTGCCGGTGCGGAGCTTCGAGCAACAAGCCCTACTGTGACGGCACGCACAGCGAGACCGACTTCAAGGATCCCGCCTGACCCATGCGCATTCACTGTCTGGGCGGCGGTCCCGCCGGCCTCTACTTCGCGATTCTCATGAAGAAGCGCCGGCCCGACGCGGAAGTCGTCGTGTGGGAGCGCAACCATGCCGCGGACACCTTCGGCTTCGGAGTCGTGTTTTCCGACGCCACGATGGAGAACCTGGAGGCCGCCGACCCGGAGTCGTGGCAGGCCGTCCGCGAATCGTTCTACCGCTGGGACGACATCCATATCCACTACCGGGGCGAGCTGCTCGAGTCCACCGGGCACGGGTTTGCCGGAATGTCCCGTCGCCGGCTGCTCGAGATCCTCGCTGCCCGGGCCGCCGAGGTGGGGGCGGATCTCCGCTTCGGCGAAGAAGTCGCCGACCCCCGAACGCTCGCCGATGCGGACCTCGTGATCGCCGGCGACGGAGTCCACAGCCCGACGCGCGAGCTGTTCGCCGAGCACTTCGAACCGACGATCGATACGCGTCCCAACCGCTTCGTGTGGCTGGGCACGACGTGCCCGTTTCCGGCGTTCACGTTCGACTTCAGAGAAAACGAACACGGCCTCTGGCGCGTGCACGCCTATCAGTACGAGCCGCGGCATGCCGATCCGGACGATCCCGAGCCGATCTCGACGTTCATCGTCGAGTGCACCGAGGAGACGTTCCGCAACTCCGGACTGACGGCCGACGACGAGGCCGCCACGCTGGCCTACTGCAATGACCTCTTCGGAGAATCGCTCGACGGTCACCAGCTGATCGGAAACAAGTCGATCTGGCGCCAGTTCCCGACCGTGAGGAACGCCCACTGGAGCCACGAAAACTTCGTTCTCGTCGGAGATGCGGCCCACACCGCCCATTTCTCCGTGGGCTCCGGAACCAAGCTGGCGATGGAGGACATCATTCCGCTGGTCGAGCACGTCGACGCGGCGTGGTCCGCCGCCGCCGACCGACCCGATGCGGCGCACGTCCGCGAGGCCTTGCAGGCCTACGAGGCGGAGCGGCGCTCGGAGGTCGAAAGCCTGCAGCGCGCCGCCCAGGCCAGCCTGAAGTGGTTCGAGGACACGGAGCGCTACTGGGACGCCGAGCCCATCGAGTTCGGGTTCAGCCTGCTGACGCGCAGCCTGCGGATTACGCATGCGGACCTGGCGGAGCGCGATCCGGACTACGTAGCGCGCATCGACGCATGGTTTGCCGACCAGGCCGCGCAGCAGTCCGGGATTCCGAGCGAGGACATGGCGGCGCTGCCGCGCGAGCTGGCCCCGGGCGTGCACAGCCCGGCGCGGGAATACCGCGATCTCGACACGCCCCCGCCCATGTTCACACCGTACCGTCTGCGGGAGATGGTGCTCGCGAACCGAGTCGTCGTTTCACCGATGTGCCAGTACAGCGCCCGCGACGGCGTTCCCAACGAGTGGCACTTCGCGCACCTGGCCTCGCGAGCCATCGGAGGCGCCGGCCTCATCATCACCGAGATGACGGACATCTCGCCGGAGGGCCGGATCACGCCCGGCTGCACAGGTCTTTACACCGACGAACAGGTCGACGCGTGGAGCCGAATCGTCGACTTCGTGCATGCCAACAGCTACGCGAGAATCGCCGTGCAGCTGGCTCACGCCGGCCGCAAGGCGTCGACGAAGCTCTCGTGGGAGGGCGACAACGAGCCCCTGCCCGAGGGCGGGTGGCCGACGATGGCTCCCTCGCCGATCCCATGGCACGAGGACGGTCCGGTACCGCACGAGATGACGCGGGCCGACATGGACGAAGTTCGGGACGGTTTCGTCGCCGCCACGCAGCGCGCGCTCGCGGCCGGCTTCGACATGGTCGAGCTGCACATGGCGCACGGCTACCTGCTGTCGACCTTCATCTCCCCGCTGACGAACCGGCGCACGGACGAGTACGGCGGCGATCTCGAGGGGCGGATGCGTTTCCCGCTCGAGGTCTTCGCCGCGATGCGCGCGGTATGGCCGGACGATCGACCGATGTCCGTCCGCATCTCGGCCGTGGACTGGGCACCCGGAGGAATGGAGGCGGCCGATTCGGTCCGCGTCGCCGCCATGCTGGCCGCGGCAGGCTGCGATCTCGTGGACGTCTCGGCAGGTCAGACGGTTCCCCAGGCGCGGCCGGTCTACGGGCGGCAGTTCCAGACGCCTTTTGCGGAGCGGATCCGGCGTGAAGTGGGTATCAACACGATGGCCGTCGGAAACATCTCCTCCTACATGGACGTCAACACGATCCTGGCCGCCGGCCGGGCGGACCTGTGTGCGATCGCCAGAGCGCACCTCTGGGATCCCTACTGGACCCGCAATGCGGCCCAGAAGCAGGGGTGGAACCTCGCCTGGCCGAACCCCTACTCGGTTCTCGACGGCTACAGGCCGCGGTTCGAATAGCGCTGCGGCGGCACCGTCTGCCCCTGAAGCGGCGCGGGGTTCGGGGTAAAGTTCGAGAGGCGTTGTTCTTCCCTCCTCCTCCGGAGTCGCAGCCCTTTGCGATCGCAGACGTACGGCGACTACCTCGCCCTCGACGAACTTCTGAGCCTGCAGCGCACCAGGTCCGACGGGCCCGAGCACGACGAGATGCTGTTCATCGTCATCCACCAGGTGTACGAGCTCTGGTTCAAGCAGGTTCTGCACGAGCTCGACTACCTGCGCGAACAGCTGGACGCAGGGTCCGCGCCGCGCGCCCTCGCGACGCTCAATCGCGTCCTCACAATCCTCAAGACGCTCGTGGGGCAGATCGACATTCTCGAGACGATGACGCCTCTCGATTTTCTGAGTTTCCGCGACCGGCTCGAGTCGGCCAGCGGCTTCGAGTCGTACCAGTTCCGAGAGTTCGAGTTCGCCCTCGGCCTCAAGAAGGCCGCGGTCGTCGACCGCTTCCCCGCGGGCTCGGCGGGGCACGAGAACCTGGCGCGGCGCCTGCACGAGCCCAGCGTATGGCTTCAGTTTCTGCGCTACCTGGCGGCCCGCGGACTCGATGTACCTGCCGCAGCGCTCGAGCGCGACGTGACTCTCGCTACCGAGGCCGACGAGGGCGTGCAGAAGCTGCTGATCAGCATGTACCGCGACCACATGGCTCTGATGCAGCTCTGCGAGCGTCTCGTGGACCTCGACGAGGGCCTGCAGGAGTGGCGCTACCGGCACGTCAAGATGGTCGAGCGCACCATCGGCCGCAAGCCGGGGACCGGCGGCTCGGCCGGCACGTCAAGATGGTGCAGCGCACGATCGGTACCAAGCAGGGCACGGGGGGTTCGGAAGGCGCCGAGTACCTCAAGACCACGCTGTTCCAGGCAGTCTTTCCTGATCTCTGGGCGATTCGCTCCGCGCTCTGATCCTCGGGGGTTCGATGACTTCGTCGTCCGCGTCAGTTGCCCTGACCGTCGCCGACCTTGGCGCTGATCCCAATGCGATCGCCGCCGACTATTCGCGCTTTCGGGTCGCCGAGCGGCTGCTGCTGAGCGGTCATTCGCATCAGGCCTGGCCCGATTGCGGATTCCGCGGCCAGCAGCAGGCCTGGCTCGATGCCGCGGAGCTCGTCGACCGCAAATGGGACCGTGCGTTCGCGCAGGCCGAGCGCGTCCGTGATGGCTGGCGTCGTCTCCTCGATGAGCCACGCGCCGAACTGACGCTGTCCGGCAATACGCACGACGTCGTCGTGCGCCTGCTGTCGGCGCTGCCGTTACGNNTACGCATGATGTCGTCGTGCGCCTGCTCTCGGCGCTGCCGTTACGGGCACGGCCACGCATCGTGACGACCGACGGCGAATTCCATACGCTGCGGCGCCAACTCGACCGTCTCGAGGAGGAAGGGCTGGAAATTGTCCGGGTCTCTTCCGCCGAACCCCGCTCGCTGGCGGAGCGCCTCGCCGCCCAGGTCGATTCGCGCACGGCGCTTGTCGCCGTGTCGAGCGTTCTGTTCCGCAGCGCCGCGATCGTCCCCGGGCTCGGCGACCTGGCGCGAGTCTGCGAACGAGACGGCGCGGAACTTCTGGTCGACACGTACCACAGCCTGAATGCGGTGCCGTTCTCGGTACCCGGTTTCGGGCTCGAGCGGGCTTTTGTGGTCGGCGGTGGCTACAAGTACTGCCAACTCGGCGAAGGCAACTGTTTCCTGCGCGTGCCCGCGGACTGCGCCCTTCGCCCCGTGATCACCGGCTGGTTCGCCGAGTTCGCCGCTCTCGAGGACAAGGCGAGCGGCGGTGTCAGTTACGGTTTGGGCGCCGCGCGGTTCGAGGGAGCGACCTACGACCCGACGGCGCACTACCGTGCCGCGGAGGTGTTCGACTACTTCGAGCGGCGCGGGCTGACCGCTACGCTCCTGCGCGACGTCAGCCAGCATCAGGTCGGCCTGCTGGCGAGCGAATTCGACGCTCTCGACCTCGACCCGGACGTGATCACGCGGGACCGGGATCTCGCGCTCGAGGATATCGGCGGCTTCCTCGCCTTCCAGGCGCCGCGCGCCGCCGAGATCAGCGCTCTGCTCTGGCAGCGCGGCGTCAGCAACGACTACCGCGACGAGGTTCTGCGGCTGGGACCGGCTCCCTACCTCAGCGATTCCCAGCTGCGGGAGGCGGTCGGACATCTCGATGACGCCGTGCGAGGTCTCGGCACGCGATGAGGTGGCGGGCTGCGATCATCACGATCATCGCGGCCCTGCTGACGCCGGCCGACACGGCCGCGGCGCAGCAGGAGGCGCCGCCCGCGGTCCGCTGGGCGGCCTGCGGCAGCGAAACCGGAGTGGAAGATCCCGCCGCCGAGTGCGCCAGCGTGGCGCTCCCGATCCGCCCGGGGGCGAGCCGCACGGTCGAGATTGCCGTCGGCCGCATCACCCGCGCCGGCGCTGCTGCCGGCCGCACGCAGCTGTGGTTCCTGGCCGGCGGCCCGGGCGATTCCGGAATCGAGGCCCTCGGCCGACTTGCGGAGGTTTTTGCAGGGGTCGATGTCGATCTCTATACCCTCGATCATCGCGGCGTCGGCGGCAGCGCGGCGCTCAGGTGCCCCGAACAGGAAGCGGAAGACAGCAGCGAGGGGCGGGAGATCGCAGCGGAGGAGTGGCAGGCGTGCCGCGACTGGCTGCGCGCCACGCGCGGCGATCTCGAGGTGCTCACGACCCGGAATGCCGCCGAGGACCTCGGGGCCCTGATCAACCGGCTGCGACGTCCCGGCGATCGCATCGTCGTGTTCGGCGCCTCGTACGGGACGTACTGGGCCAATACCTATCTGCATCTGTTCCCCGAGCAGCCCGACGCGGTCATCCTCGATGGCATCGTTCCGCCGGACTGGACCTTCGCCGAGTTCGACGAGCAACTCGATCAAACCGCCCGCCGGGTGATCGAGCTTTGCATCAGGTCGGGTGAATGCGCCTCGCACCTGGGGCCCGACCCCGTATCGCTTGCCGCGGGTCTGCCCGACCGACTTGAAGCGGGGCACTGCCCTGATCTGCAGCTCGACGGCCATACGGCGCGCCTCCTGCTGGGCAACATGCTGATGGCCGGAGCCGACGTGCGGCCGTACATCACCGCGATGGTCTACCGCATCAACCGGTGCCGGATCCGTGACCTGGAGGCGATCGGGGCTCTGTTCACGAACCTGTTCGACAGCGGTGACGCCGGCGTAGAGGCGCCTACGCATTCTCCGGTGCTGCAGCGGCATGTGGCGATGTCGGAGCTGTGGCCGGCAGACGCACCGGACCCGGAAGTGTTCGAGCGTGCCGGCGCCCGCGCCGTCGCAACGACAGCCGTGAGCCAGTCCTTCGCGGCGACCTTCGCGGACTGGCCGCGCTATGCACCGCCGGCGTTTGCGCACGAGCCCGCGCCGTATCGCGGGCCGCTGCTGATGCTGCACGGCGGGCTCGATCCGACCATGGCCGTCGAGCGTCTCGACGGGCTGCGCGCGCACTTCAGTGGGACCGCTCAGCACTTCGTCCTGTTCCCCGAGGGCGCGCACGTGGTTCTCAACGAGGGCGCCTGCGCCCGCACGATCTATGCGGATTTTCTCCGCGATCCGTGGACCGCTCCGGACACGACGTGCATCGACGATCTGCCGGCTGTCCGGCTCGACGCACCGAGCGATGACGATAGGCTGTTCGGTACGGCCGATTTCTGGGGCGAGCACGCCACCGGACTCGAGCTCGGCATGACAACCCTGAGCGTACTGCTCGGGATCCTGATCGCCGTGGCCGCGCTCACGATCGGGCGCTGGCTGCGCAGGAGGTTACGAGGTGACGACGAAGAGTGATCAGCAGCTGACCAAGACTCAGAAGGGGCTTTTGGCGGCTGGCGTCGTTTTCCTCGTCCTGCTCATCGGCGCTTACGCGTACGTGCGTTCAATACTTTCAGCGGACGGCCTCAGTCGGCTCCTCAACGATGCCGTCGGGCCCGCGACCAGCGGCGTCTACCGCATTGCGATCGAGGACGCGAACATCCGCCTGGTGACCGGCAACGCCACGATCCACGGCGTCAGTGTGATCACCGATACGGCCCGGCTGCAGGAACTCGAGGAGCGTGGAGAGGCGCCCGCACTGCGCGTCGACGTCACGATCGAATCGCTGCAGTTGAGAGGCCTCAGCGCGCTGCGGCTGATTCTGCAGCAGGACTTCCTTGCCGAGTCGATCGTCGTGGACGAGGCGAACGTTCTCGTGACGGTCGACACGGCCCAGGTTCTGGCGCCGATGAGTGCGGGTGAGGAAGAAGAGGCCGCGCCCGACGAGGTGGAGCCCGACGAACGCGCTGCCGAGCTCGTGCAGTCGCCGGCGGAACGCATCCGGGCCGCCCTTGCGGGAATCCCGACGATCGCGGTCGACCGCGTCGCGCTCGCCGATGCGGGTTTGCAGATCGACACCCTCGCGGCCGACGAAGAAAACCGCGGCACCGGTCGCACTCTGGCCGCCCGCGACGTCGTCGGCACGATCGACATCGAACTGCTCGACCTGCGGATTGCGGCGGACGCCACGATCGAGGAAGTCCGCAACCTCTATACGGACGACATCCGCGTGCGCGTGGCCGGCGTCGAAACGCGCCGGATCGGCAACAATATTTTGCGCCTCGGCGAGATGACGGCGTCGAGCAGCAAGGGCGAGATCCGCTTCGACGGACTCGCCTTCGAAGCCGTTCACACGATCGCCGAGTATCTCGAGCGCAATGCGATCGCCGAAGGCGACCGCGTCAACGTGCTCGTCGACTCGCTCACGATCGAGGGGTTCTCTTTCGCCGACTACATGCAGGACCTTTCGGTTCTCGTCCGCGATGTCGAGGTCGACGGATTTCGGGCTGACATTCTCTCCGACAAGCGCAAGCCCAAGCGGCCGCGCACGGGCCCGGCACCCATGCCGCACGACTTCTTCCGCGGACTCGACAGCATCCTCACGATCGAGAGCATCACGCTGCGCAACGGCGAGGTCAGCTACTCAGAGCAGGCGCCCGACGGGATCNNCAACGACCCGGCGCGGATGAGCGAGGAAACACCGGCGCTCCTCGAGGCCACGACGCGCGTCAACGATGCGGCCGACGCCAACGTGCAGTGGGCGCTGCCACTCCTGAGCCCGCGGCCCACGATGACGTCGCGCGGCCAGATTGCGGCGTTCGACCCGATAACGCTGAATCCCATGCTCGAGCCGCTGCTGGGCGTGCGCGTGAGTGCGGGCCAGATCGATGGCGTGGCGTTCGAGTTCCGCTACAGCCCGGAACGCATCACGGGCGAGCTCGACGCTTTCTACCGCGGACTCAAGGTGCAGATCGTCGACAAGAAGACCGGCGACCGGAATCTCGGCAGGAAGATCCTGGGGTTCGTGGCCAACGCGATCGCCATCCGCAGCAGCAATCCGGGGCGCCCCGGCCAGACCCCGCGCCAGGGCGTTCTCGACATGCCGCTCGAGCCGACGGATCCGTTCTTCAAGCTGATCTGGATCGCGATCCGCGACGCGATGGCGGAAATCGCCGCCCGGATCGGCTGAGGTCGGACAAAAAAAGAGCGCCGCGGACCGCCACGACGGAGTGGCAATCCACGGCGCTCACGCAGGGACTCGTCCAGCGGGTGGGTCTCCCATGTCTGGATTCAGGCTTGCTGCGGTGGGTCTCCCGCTTGCTTAAATCGTTGGTCCCGCGGCCGGCAGATGATTGGAAGGCCACGGGACCCCGGTATCGTTAGCGCCCGCCTCCCGAGGTCACGAGCGCAGTGAAGTCGTCGTCGCCGGTGAACCATCCACCCGGCTGATTGAAGTCGGTGTCCACTTCCTCGTCCGGACCGGCCGAGTAGCAGACGACGGCGGTGCTGAAGCCGTCGGAATCGATGTCGGCAGGGACGTACATGCCGAACACATTGNNGCCGAACACGTTGGCCATGTAACGATTGCCCCACGGATCCGGGTCGACGTTGTCGTTGATGTACGGTCCGCGCCAGGCGAACAGCGAGTTGAAGCCCTGGCCCGAGTCAGAGCCGAAGACGAGTCCGCCCGGAATTCCGGAGCTCGTGCCGCCGTTGAGCATGTCGCCCGGCACGCGATGCCCGTTCGGCCTGTTGCCGAGAGGCGTGTTGTGAATCAGGTGGTTGGCGAACGTATCGACCCGGAACTCGATGGAGGTCGCGGTCAGGTCGGTCGGCTCCGAGAAGCCCTCGCGAAACGCCAGACCCCAGTTCGTGGACTCGACCTGGCTGTTCAGCCCGGGCACGTCGCCATCACCGATCAGGAGTCCCACAGGGCTGGTGCGATCCGGAGTGTCGGCATCGTAGCCACCGCCGGCGCGACCGCCCCACTGCCAGAACGCCAGTTCGCCGGTATCGAGAACGTACTCGGAAACGGCGGCGCACAGCGCGCCGATGTCTTCCTTCACGCGGGCGAAGCGAGCCAGCCGGTTGAAGCCGCCCAGATTGACCAGGAGGATCGCCGACAGAATCACGAGGACGAGCAGAATCACCGTCACTTCGACGAGAGTGAATCCCCGCTCGTCGTGCTGAATTCCCATGCGCTTCATTCCCTGCGTTCTCCCTGCGNNCTCAGGCCGCTCCTGTCCAGGCGGTCACTCCCGCCCACAGGGGGCCAATGTCGACGGCGTCCCCGCTCGGACGGCCCGGGTCCGCCGGGCGCGCACGAGGTCGTGGCGGGCAGCCAGCGTGAGGAGAGGTACAGGAGCGGCCGGACGCGGCCACCGGCGCCGGAGGCTGGG
>JABAHO010002113.1_pt2 | contig 11507 bp, 14 predicted proteins | sample 7062071 | NCBI WGS metagenome assembly JABAHO01 (sample SAMN14534356, study PRJNA622989) | marine sediment metagenome | biome: marine biome [ENVO:00000428]; feature: marine pelagic biome [ENVO:01000023]; material: deep marine sediment [ENVO:00002113] | place: India: Gulf of Kutch | collected...
GTCGGCATAACAGATTTGAGGCAGGGCCGGGTGATGGAGGTTCGAGTCTCGCTCATGACCTTTTGGTGATGGGTAATGCTCAGTGACTTTCTTTCGAAGAAACCTTTTGTTATTTGATGAAGGACGTTTGACACGGTGATCGAATCTTGTTAGAAGGTGTTCCCTTCGATCGGGTAAAAGGTGATTCTTCAGGAGGCTTTGGAGATCCTTGCAGGCTGATACATACACGGTGAATTATTTGTTCGTGGTGGTGCTGCTGGGCGTCGCGGTGGTCTTTCCGCTGGCGCCACTGATCCTCGCGCGCATTCTTGCCCCCAAACGACCCGGCCAAACCAAGAACGATATTTACGAATGCGGGGTGGAGCCCAAAGGCGATGCCTGGATCCAGTTTCGCATTGGCTATTACATTTACGCCCTGATCTATGTCATCTTTGCCGTGGAAGCCATCTTTCTCTATCCCTGGGCAGTCGCTTTTGCCGGGCTCGGGCTGGGATCATTTATTGCGATGATGATCTTTGTTTTGCTTCTGGTGGAGGGCCTGGCCTATGCCTGGGCGAAAGGAGCGTTGGACTGGAAATGAGCGTTGACCAAGGTCTGAAATCCGAGTTGCAGAAAAGCGGCGTGTTTATCATGCCCTTCGAGCAAATCTACAACTGGAGCCGCAAATCATCGATCTGGCCGCTGCAATTCGGGTTGGCGTGTTGCGCGATTGAGATGATTGCCACGGCCGCAGCTCGCTATGACCTCGCTCGCTTTGGTGCGGAAGTCTTTCGGGCAACGCCGCGTCAAGCCGACCTGATGATTGTGGCCGGTACCGTGACCAAGAAGATGGCCCCGCAGGTGGTTCGTCTCTACAACCAGATGCCCGAACCGAAGTATTGCATCGCCATGGGGGCATGCGCGATTTCCGGTGGACCGTTCAAGGACGGTTACAATGTTCTAAAAGGGATCGATCGCTACATTCCGGTCGATGTTCACATACCGGGCTGTCCGCCGCGGCCAGAGGCATTGATTCATGCCATCATGACGCTCCAACGCAAAATCGCCGGCCAGGAACTCGGCAAACACGCGCGTCCCCGGTGGTACGACCGCACAGAAACCACCGAGTTTGAAATTCCTGGCTATGGCGCCAAGGACCTCGAGCCACCGGCAAACCGTGCGATCTGGCAGCCTCCACGCCGTTATCGCGATGTCACCCTGGACGAGGTAACGCCCCGAGCCTAACCGACGCTTATTGTTTTCAGCATGGAATCGATCGAATCATTTAAGAACGCCATTGCCGAGGCAGTACCCGGGGCCGAACTCGAGGTGATCGCGTCCACGCCGGCTGCGAACCAGCCGTCTTTGCTGGTTGATGCAGCGCATCTGCTCGAGGTTGCCCGATTCGTGAAGAACGACGCCGGTTTGCAGCTGGATTTTTGTTCCTGCTTGACGGCAGTCGATTATTTGCCTGTCGACGACGCGCCGGGATATATCGAGGTTGTCTATCACTTGTTTTCCACCACCCTGCGCCATGGCCCGTTCGTGCTGAAGACGCGGGCCCCGCGCGAACTGGATCAGTGCCGGCTCCCTTCGCTAACGCCGATCTGGCGTGGTTGCGAGTATCAGGAGCGTGAAGCTTATGACTTGTACGGGGTGACGTTCGAGGGACATCCGGATCTTCGTCGCATCCTGATGTGGCCGGAATTCACTGATCATCCCATGCGCAAAGATTTCGAGCCGCCGTCCGATTACGAGTGGGAACCAACGCCTCACGATCAAACGCTTGAACGCGCGGGTCAGGCAGGCGGCGTGATGCCTCCGAGCGCCGCGAGCGAACTGGAGAAGAAAGCAGGCAAATGATTCAGCCATCGACCACTGAGTCGCCAAGCGGAATGATCCAGACGGAAACGCTGGAAGTCTCGATCGGTCCCCAGCATCCAAGCACCCATGGGGTGTTTCGCATGGATTGCGTTCTCGATGGCGAGGAGGTCGTCAGCCTCAAGCCGGTCATGGGCTATCTCCACCGCAACCACGAGCAGCTGGCGGAGAAAATGACCTGGCTCGGGTCAATGCCGTACACCGATCGCCTCGATTACTTCAATTCCATGGCCAACAATTGGGCGTACGCGCTCAGCGTCGAGCGTCTGGCCGGTCTCGAGGTGCCGGAGCGCGCCGAGTATTTGCGCGTGATTGTCTGCGAGCTGACTCGACTTCTTAATCACACCGCCGTGATTGGGTTCATGCTTCAAGATCTGGGCGCCTGGGGAACCCCGCTGCTCTATGCGTTCCGTGAACGCGAGAAGATTCTTGATCTTTTTGAGGCGGTCAGTGGATCACGGATGATGTGCAACTACTTTCGTTTTGGTGGTGTTCGTGTTGATTTTACCGACGAGATGGTTGCCACGGCCGAGGAAATCGTCGGTCGATTTCCGCAGTTCCTCGATGATTTCGAACAGTTACTCACACGGAACGAGGTGCTTCTCGCTCGGTGCCAGCATGTTGGTGTCCTCCCCAAGGAGCTCGCCATCAACGCCAGTATCAGCGGACCAATGGCGCGGGCCAGTGGTGTGGAATACGATATTCGCAAGGTCGACAAGTATGGTGTTTACGATCGCCTCGATTTTCGGGTGCCGGTGGGTGGCGTCGGCGATGTCTACGACCGCTACTACGTGCGCGTGTTGGAAATGCGCGAGAGCATCAAGATTCTCCAGCAAGCGTTGCGGGATTTGCCTGCGGGTGAATCGCTGAATCCCAAGGTCAAACTCCGCAACTTCAAGGTGCCGCCCGGGGACGGTTACGGGCGCATCGAGACGCCCAAAGGAGAGCTTGGTTTCTATCTGGTCTCCGACAAGAACGGCAAGATGCCGTATCGCTACCATGTGCGTCCGCCGAGTTTTATTAACCTGACCATTCTCGAGGACATGTGTCTCGGTCAAAAAGTCGCCGATGTGGTCATTATTCTCGGTAGTGTCGATATTGTGCTTGGCGAGGTTGATCGCTAGAGGGTACACACCTGCTCCAATAGACCGATGATAAACATGTTTTCATACACTGACTCACAACGATCTCAAGAGCGGTGCTTGCGTCGGCATCGCCATGGGCTGTTGTGGCGACGAAAGGCCGGCATATGAGCGTGCTGGGTAAAGGACTCTTTCAAGGATTGGCCGTCACGGCCCGCAACTTCGTGGGTAGCTACTTCGATGGCGGACGGAAAGAACGGCTTTTCACCTACCAGTATCCCGAAGAGAAAATGCCGTTGCCGGAAAACTCACGTAGTTTTCCGTTCCTGGTGTACGACGAGGACGCCGATCCAAGCGGTACGATGCGTTGTGTTGCCTGCAAGATTTGCGAGGTTGAGTGTCCGCCCCAGTGCATCTACATCGTCATGGATCGTGACGAGAACGGGAAACCCCGCCAGCGGCCAGAGGTCTTTGATATCGACATCAGCGTGTGCATGCAGTGCCAGATCTGCGTGGAAGTGTGTCCGTTTGATGCGATCAAGATGGATAACGACTACGAAAAGTCGGAGTATGACCGCTACGACGATCTTGTCGAACATCTGCCCCAGTTACTGAAGTCCAACGAGTATTATCACCAGATCAAGCCGACCGAAGCCACCGAGGTGGATGCGCGATTGCAGGCTGAGAAAGAGAAAAAAGCCGCCAAAGCAGCCGGTAAGAAGGCTCCCGCGGCAAAACCCGCCGCGAAGCCAGCTGCCCAACCAACCGCAAAACCGGCAGCACCCGCAGCGCCAGGGCGGAAACTCGAAATTCCGGCAGACGCACCGTTTAACCAGGAACAACGGGCCTGGCTCAGTGGTTTCCTCAGTTCAATCCAAATGGGCGCGCCAGGCCCCGTGGCGCCGACGCCCGCCGTGCCTGCAGAAGCCTCAACCGACGAGCAACCCGCAGCGGCTGCCGCGGAGCCAGAGGCTGCCAGTGAAGAAGCCCCACCCGCAGGAGATGAAAGCTGGCCATGGCATGATGCCGGCTTGGAACTGGGCGCACGGATGGACCTGGCCAAGGACAGTTCTTTGGCCGACCAACTCATGGCTGCCATGGCCCAAACGGATTGTAATGCGTGTGGCTATGATTGTCGCGGGTATGCCGATGCCATCGCCAGCGGTGACGAAGACGATCTCTCGCTTTGCCTGCCCGGCGAAGCCGAGACAGAAAAGATGCTGGAAAAATTGATGGAAGAAAAAGAGTAACCCCTTGGATATCGTCTACCAACTGCTGACGGGTTGTTCCTGGTTTAGTGCCTGGCCCAATTGGGTTCTGCGCAGCATCTCCATTGCTGCGCCCATTGTTTTCATTGTGAGTGTGTTCCCCGGTATCTTTGCCTATATCACCCTGATTGAACGAAAGTCGCTGGGACGCATTCAAAACCGAATCGGTCCCAACCGCGTCGGACGCTGGGGGATTCTTCAGCCGATTGCCGACGGTCTCAAGCTGCTGACCAAGGAAGATATCGTGCCGCGGGACGCCGACCAACTGATTCATTTTCTTGCACCCCCGCTGGCAGTCATCCCCACGGTGCTACTCCTGGCCATGCTACCCGTCGCTCCCGGCTTTGTGCCGGTTGACTTGAACATTGCCGTCCTGTTCGTGTTTGCGATCAGTACCGGGACAGTGCTCTCAGTGTTCATGGGAGGCTGGGCCTCGCGCAATAAGTTCTCGCTTCTCGGCGCCATGCGCGGCGTGGCCCAGGTTGTTTCCTACGAAGTGCCGATGGTGTTGTCCGTCGTGGCCGTGGTCATGATCGCCGGAACCCTTTCGACGTCCGGCTTGGTTGTCGCCCAGGGCGAGGGATTTCTCGGGATCTCCAACTGGTTCGTCTTTCGGCCGTGGGGATTTGTTGGTTTCATGTTGTTTACGCTGGGGGCCATGGCGGAAAGCGCGCGGACCCCATTCGATATTCCCGAGGCGGAATCGGAGATCATTGCCGGCTATCACACCGAGTACAGCGGATTCAAGTTTGCCCTGTTCCAAATGGGTGAATATCTCGCGTCGATGGCTATGGCCGGAGTGTCGACGACCGTTTTCCTGGGGGGGTATCACGGTCCCGGGGTCACGCTTCCCTATATTGGACCACTGATTGGCGCCGGCTGGTTCTTTGCNNATTGGACCGCTGATTGGCGCCGGCTGGTTCTTTGCGAAGATGTTGACCGTGATCTTTTTCATCATTTGGGTGCGCGGCACCTGGCCGCGGATCCGTGTCGATCAATTGATGACCTTTGCCTGGAAAGTGATGTTGCCGATGGCGATTCTTAATATCGTGGCTGCAGGTATCTATCATTTCATGGCGAGTAAATGGATTGCCTGGGTTGTGACAGCATTGTTCCTTCTGGTCGCGTGGCTGATTTTGTCGCGGGTCAGCGTCACCGATCGCCTGGAACAACGTCAGTATCGGTATGTGACGTAAGATGGATACGGCGTTTCTCATACTTTCACTGATCACGGTGTTGGGCGCCTTGATGGCCATTTCACTGCGTAATCTGGTGCACTGTGTGTTGTCCCTGATCCTGTTCTTCCTGGGGATTGCCGGGCATTACTTTTTGCTGCGGGCCGAGTTTCTTGGAATTGTGCAGATCCTTATCTATATCGGGGCCGTCGCAATCCTGATCCTTTTTGCGGTGATGCTAACCCGCAATGTGACGGGCACGGAAACACCGGAGACTGCCTTGGGCGGCAAATGGTGGGTCGGCGTGGCCGTCGCGCTGTTGTTGGCCGGTGTGGTCATCAACGGGATTCGTCATGACGCGACCAGCGCCGCGGTATCGGACCGACCCGAGACCGTGGCTATCGCTCGTATCGGTGAGGGACTGGTCACGGAGTGGGTCGTGCCGTTTGAATTGTTGGCCGTTCTGCTAACCGCTGCGCTGGTGGGCGCCGTGGTCATCGCCTTGGAAGACCTTCGGAAAGGGCAGGGGAAATGACCATTACCCTGGGCCAATACCTGAGTCTCGCGGCAGTGCTGTTTGCCATCGGCGTCTGCGGCGCGTTGACCCGTAAAAACGCGATTATCGTCCTGATGAGCATCGAGATCATGTTCAATGCTGCGATACTCAACCTTGTGATCTTCTGGCACTACCGGATGCCCATGGATCTCAGCCCGCAGATGCTTGCCATCTTTTCCATTGCGGTGGCGGCCGCGGAATCTGCCATTGGTCTCGCCCTGGTCATTGCGATTTACCGGCACTATCGCTCGATCAACATTGAAGAGATGCGGAGTTTGAAAGGATAGACGACGATCATGGCGGGCGATCAACTCCAACATTTAGCCGAACAACAATGGTTGATACCAGCGATGCCCCTGGCGGCGGCGGCCATCCAATCATTGCTCAAGCAGCCCTCGCGGCGTCTCTCGGCCTCGCTCACGATTGGCGCGATGGCCCTGGCTTGCGTGTTCGCGCTGCGTGCGTTTTTTGCGACCACTGGTGGGCATCATGGTGCTGATGAGCATGGGGCAATCGAGACGACACGAGCGATTGCGAATTTTACCTGGTTTGCGTTCGGTGACACCCAGCTCCGCCTGGGTCTGATTTTGGATCCGTTGACCGCGAGCATGGCGGCGATGGTGACGTTTGTCGGGCTGATGATTTTTATCAATGCCACCGGCTATATGGCCGATGACAAGAATTTTACGCGGTTCTTTTGTTTCCTTTCGCTGTTCGCGGCCTCAATGCTTGGTCTGGTGATTGCCAACAACCTGTTGCTGTTGTTCATGTGCTGGGAACTTGTCGGGCTCTGTAGCTACTTGCTGATCGGGTTCTGGTATCACAAACCTTCCGCAGCCGCCGCGATGAAGAAAGCGTTTATTACCACGCGGATTGGTGACATCGGATTCTTTATCGGGATCCTCCTGCTTTACACCAAGACCGGAACCCTGAACATGTACGACAACGGCCAGGGCGCGCTGGAACAAGCCGGTGCGCTGGCGTCGGTGAGCGGCTGGTTCGGTCTTTCGATGGCGGGAACCATCGCCTTGATGCTCTTTATTGGGGCAATGGGTAAAAGCGCCCAGTTCCCGCTGCATGTCTGGCTGCCGGACGCCATGGAAGGTCCGACACCGGTCTCCGCTCTCATCCATGCGGCCACCATGGTGGCCGCCGGTGTGTTCATGGTCGGGCGGATGTTTGTTCTGTTTTCCGCTGCACCGGCTGACTGGGTCATGGATTTTGTGATGTGGATCGGCTGTATTACCGCGGTGTTTGCCGCCACGATTGCCGTCGCCCAATGGGATATCAAACGTGTCCTGGCTTACTCCACCTGCTCCCAATTGGGCTACATGGTGATGGCGTTGGGAGCCGGAAGCGTGGTCGCCGGCCAGTTCCACCTGTTAACGCACGCGTTTTTCAAGGCATTGCTGTTCCTGGGCTCTGGCTGTGTCATCATCGGCACTCATCATGAGCAGGATATGCGACGGATGGGTGGTTTGCGAAAGTACATGCCGATCACGTTTGTCACCTACATGATCGGCACCCTGGCTCTGGCCGGTGTTTGGCCGTTTGCCGGGTTCTACAGCAAGGACGAGATCCTTCTCGTGGTGTTTGCCAAAAATAAACTCGTCTGGGTGTTGGGGACGTTTGCCGCTTTCTTGACCGCGTTTTACATGACCCGCCAGATCTTCCTCGTCTTCTTTGGACGCTGGCGGGGTGGGGCGGACTCGGGACATGGTCATCATGATAGTGGCGGTCACGGTCACCATGAACATCACGAACCCCACGAGGTACCGTGGAACATGTGGTTGCCCGTGGCGGTGCTCAGCGTATTCGCGATCGGGCTCGGGTGGTATGGTGTTAAAGGCGGGTCGTTTCATCATTACCTTTTGCCCGAGGAGGCTTTGCCGCATCACAGTAGCCTGGTCGTCTGGTTATCCGTTGGCGTGGGGCTTCTGGGAATCGTGCTCGGCTACCTGATCTACGGTCGCCATCCGCGAGCTGACGCTGAGGCGCCGGATCCACTGGCCAAACCCATGGGTGCGCTGTTCACCTGGCTCAATCGTAAATGGTACATCGATGAACTCTATGAGGTGACGGTAATCCGACCGGTACTCCTGCTGGGCGTCGCGTTTCGGGCCCTGGACAAGATGGTGGTCGATGGCATTCTCCACGGTATCGCCTGGGTCACTTACGGCATCTCTCAAATCATTCGCTGGNNTCAACGGCGGATTTGACACGGGCTGTGAAGGGGTGCGGAGTGTTGGTCAACTGATGGCTCGTCTGCAAAACGGTCGTGTGCAGAACTACATCCGGGTCATGAGTCTTGGAGCGGCGGCGCTGCTGTTGCTGTACTACGTGATTTGATTTTGGCAAGACAATGACCCAAAGCACCTTTCCATTCCTGACGCTGATCACCTTTGCGCCGTTGCTGGGTGCCCTGGTGGTGGTCTGTCTGGGTCGCTCCCAGGATCGTGCCATCAAACTGGTTTCACTGGCCGCCAGCTTGTTTTCCCTCATGCTGGCAGTGTGCATCTGGAGTCAATTCGATCCCGCCCAGGGCATGATGTTCGTAGAACGGGCCCGGTGGATTCCCAGCCTCAATGTTGACTACCATCTCGGCGTCGACGGCTTGAGCATCACCATGGTGTTGCTCACGGCGATCATCACGCCGCTGGCGTTGCTNNACCGCGATCATTACGCCCCTGGCACTGCTGGCTCACTGGAAACAAGATCGCAATCCGCGCCTGTTTTTCTCGCTGTTTCTGTTCCTGCAAACCGGGATGTTCGGGGTTTTTACCGCCCTCAACTTTTTCCACTGGTTTATCTTCTGGGAGATCGGCCTGATCCCGATGTTTTTCCTGATCAAGATCTGGGGTGCGGAAGAACGGACCTACGCATCATTTAAGTTCTTCATCTACACGCTCGCGGGCAGCGTGGCGATGTTGTTGGCGTTTGGTTTTATTTATCTTGCGACGCAGACCTTTGACTTTATTGCCCTGCGGGAAATGGCGGCCAGCGGCGAGCTGGCGCGCGCGTTCGAAGTCATGGTCGATGATATTAACCGACGGATGGGGCTGACAGTGAACCCGGCAGGATTCATCACGATCCTGTTCTGGGCCACATTCCTCGGGTTTGCCATCAAAGTTCCCATCTGGCCGTTTCATACCTGGCTACCCGATGCCCATACCCAGGCACCAACCGGTGGCTCGATGGTGCTGGCCGCCGTGCTGTTGAAAATGGGTGTTTACGGGTTTCTACGGATCTTGCTGCCGATCTTTCCTGCCGAGGTTGCCGCCAATTTGAATATCCTTCTATTCCTGGCAGTGGCCAGTATCGTGTTCGGCGCGTTTGCAGCCCTGGCGCAAACAGATTTCAAGAGGTTGGTCGCGTACTCGTCGGTCAATCACATGGGTTACGCGATGCTGGGCATTTTTGCCGTGGTCGGATCGGCGACGGATGTTACCGACATCGCCAATGAAAAAGCAGCGGCGTTAAACGGCGCGGTGCTGCAGATGTTCAATCACGGCATCAGTTCGGCCGCACTGTTCTTCCTCGTGGGCGTCATCTACGAGCGCACGCACACCCGCAAACTTGCCGAGTATGGCGGGCTCCGCTCGATCATGCCGATCTATGCCGGCATCCTCGGGATTTCGATGTTCTCCTCGCTCGGCTTGCCTGGGCTGAACGGGTTTGTCGGCGAGTTCATGATTTTCAAGGGCGCATTCCCGATTGTAACCGCGGCCACGATTCTGGCCACGCTGGGCCTGGTGGTGACCGCGGTGTTCCTGCTCAACATGACTCAACAGGTTTGTTTTGGACCGCTTAACGAGAAATGGAAAGGTCTGCCGGACATGACGGCCCGCGAGATTTTCATCGGGGCAGTGCTCATGGTCTTTATGTTTGGAATCGGTATTTACCCCGCGCCGCTGATTGATGCTTCCAACCAGGCGGTGGTGGGGCTGATCGAGACCGTGTCCGGCGCGACCGAAACAATCATGATGGCGGTGGGACAGTAAAACGATGACAGCAGAGTGGACAATTTACCTTTCGTTTTTGGGTGCTGCCCTGATCCTGTTGTGCCCCCGCGAAGCAAAAGGATTGGTGCGCGTTGTTGCCCTGATGAGTGGTGTGGCCGGGTTGTTGGTGGCGCTGTTCAATTACTTCGATTACCACCAGTGGGTGGTTGCGGAAACGGCAACCCACGGTCGCTTGCGCGAGGGGATGATTCATCTTGTCAACGTGCCCTGGATTCCCGCCCTCGGATCCCGTTTTCACCTGGCTGTTGACGGCCTGAACTATCCGTTGGTCTTGCTCAATGGGTTCGTATGCGTGACGGGTATTCTATTCAGCTGGAACATCGAGACGCGGACGAAGGAATTTTTCGCCTTCTTCCTCACGCTGATTGGTGGTGTCTATGGCGTGTTCATGGCCATGGATCTCTTCCTGTTCTTCGTGTTCTATGAACTCGCGATCATCCCCAAATACTTCGTGATCGCGATCTGGGGATCGACCCGCAAGGAATATGGCGCCATGAAACTGGTTCTTTATTCCTTCGTCGGCAGTGCCCTGGTGTTCGTGGGCATCCTCGCTCTGTTCTTCGCCGCGGGCGGCCAAACGTTTGGAATGATCGACCTGGCCAACGCGAATGTACCCGTCGATGTCCAGCGCTGGGTCTTCCCCTTGCTGTTCCTCGGGTTTGCGGTATTGGCCGGTATCTGGCCATTTCATACCTGGGCACCGACTGGCCACGTCGCGGCACCAACGGCAGCCAGTATGTTGCTGGCTGGGGTGGTCATGAAACTCGGGTCCTACGGTTGTTTACGGGCGGGTATGTATCTCCTGCCCGAAGGATTTGACTGCTGGAAATGGTGGATTGCAGTGATGGCCGTGATTGGGATCATTTACGGTGCCGCAGTCGCGCTTGTGCAGAAAGATTTCAAGTTTATCATCGGTTATTCCAGTGTAAGCCACATGGGTTTTGTCCTGCTGGGTATGGCTACGTTGAACGTCATCGGAATGTCCGGTGCCGTCCTGCAGATGTTCTCTCACGGTGTCGTGGCCAGCCTGCTGTTTGCCGTCGTCGGGCGGATGGTTTATGACCGTACGCATACCCGCCATCTTGATGAACTGGGTGGTTTGGCAAAAGTCATGCCGTTCGCCTGTCTGACGTTCGTGGTGGGTGGGGCCGCCTCGATGGGAATGCCCGGGTTCAGCGGGTTTGTTGCCGAAATCCAGGTCGTAATTGGGGCGTTCGATATGAACCCCTGGCTGGCNNCAGTATCCTGATGGTTCTGCTGGTGATCATTGGTATCTATCCGTCGATCATGCTCACCATGATCCGCGCCAACGTGGAGTTGTTGCTGGGGAGGTTCCAATAATGGCCACCGCTCCCTACATGAGCATTTTCCAGGCGTTGGGTGCTGAGCTGGTGCTGGCCCTGGCGGCGCTGGCCGCGCTCGCCTACGATCTTGGTTGGGGGCGCCAAAAGGAATTGTCTTCACGCAACCGTACGGTCGGCGTGGTGGTGTTGATTGGTCTCGGCTTGAGCCTCGTCCCCCTATGGATCCAGGGCAATGCCGCC
>JABAHO010023492.1_pt1 | contig 11490 bp, 10 predicted proteins | sample 7062071 | NCBI WGS metagenome assembly JABAHO01 (sample SAMN14534356, study PRJNA622989) | marine sediment metagenome | biome: marine biome [ENVO:00000428]; feature: marine pelagic biome [ENVO:01000023]; material: deep marine sediment [ENVO:00002113] | place: India: Gulf of Kutch | collected...
GCTGCCGAAGAAGCTGGACGAGGAGGTCGCAGAGCTCATGGTCGCCGGCTTCGGCGGGGTGGTTACCAAGCTGACCACGGAGCAGGCAAAATACATTGGCGTGAAAGAGACCGGACCGTTCAAGCCGGAGTCGTACAAGTATTAGGAGAGACACATGACCACACCGCTATGGTGCCTGCTGATCATCATGCTGATGCCCATCGTCCTGGCGGGGGTGGGCGGCTACTTTCGAACCAAGCAACTCGGCGCGCTGGACAACGAGGATCCCCGAGAGCAGATAAAGTCGCTGACTGGGCCCGGGTCGCGGGCCTACGCCGCTCAGCAGAATGCCTGGNNATCCCCGTGAGCAGATCAAGGCGTTGACGGGCGCGGGCTCCAGGGCTTACGCGGCTCAGCAGAACGCCTGGGAGGCCCTAGCCCTGTTCACCGCCGCGGCCCTCACCGCCCACGTGCTGGGGGCGGACCCGGAGAGATCGGCCCAGCTTGCCATAGCCTTCGTGGCATTCCGGGTGCTGCACGCCGTCTGCTACATCGGCGGCTGGGCGACCGCGCGCTCCCTGATGTTCATGGGGTCCCTGGTCAGCCTGATCTGGCTGTTCGTACTGGGCGCCTGACCCTAAGCGCCCGGGAGCCGATCGGCCATGCAGGGCCTACCGGAAGTCTCCATCGGCGCCCTGCTGGTCGCCTTCCTGCCGAGCCTGGCCCTGCTGGCCGTCATGCGTGCCTGGTCCCTCGAGGCCGGTCAGGCGCTTATCGCAAACGTGCGAATGCTCGTGCAGCTCCTGGCCATTGGCTACGTCCTCCTGTTCGTTTTCGAGACCGAGAACCCGTGGATCGTGGCCGGCGTGCTCGTGGTGATGATGGGCGTCGCCGCCTGGATTGCGCTGCGGCCCCTGGAGAGCCGCGGCGCGCGAAAATACGTACAGTCCCTGGCCGCCATATCGATCTGCGGCCTGGCCATGCTGGCCCTGGTGAGCCAGGTGGTGATCGATCTGCCGCGATGGTTCGAGCCCCGCTTCGTGGTGCCCCTGGCCGGCATGATCTTCGCCAACGCCATGAACACCGTGAGCCTCGCCGCCGAGCGCTTCGAGTCCGAGCAGGCCCGAGTCGTCGACTACGTCGAGGCGCGGACCACGGCCCTGGACGCGGCGCTCATTCCCCAGATCAACGCCTTGCTTGCCGTGGGGCTCGNNTTCGAATCCGAGCAGGCTCGTGACGTCGAGTACGCGGCGGCGCGCACGACGGCGCTGGATGCCGCGCTGATTCCCCAGGTCAACGCCCTGCTGGCCGTGGGGCTCGTGTCCCTGCCGGGGATGATGACGGGCCAGATCCTGTCCGGCGTGGATCCGCTGATCGCCGTGCGCTACCAGATCGTGGTGATGTGCATGATCTTCGGGTCCTCCGGGCTGGCAGCGGTGGCCTACCTTTTCTCCCAGCGTCCGAGGGGGGCTTGAGGCCTACCCGTCAGTAGCGGCCACCGAGCTTGGCGTGATCCCAGGTCACGTAGCGCTCGGGCGTGAACTTCAGCAGAACGCGCTTCTCCGCCGTCTTTGCCACCGCGTCACGAATCTGAGCGCGCTCCGCCTCGGACACGTCGTCACGGCCCTTGGTGCTGATGTTGACCAGGGCGTCACAGACCGCGTCGAAATCGTCGATCACCTCCGCCGCGGCGTAGATCAGCACGCTCTTGAGCTGCGCATACTCCTCGCCACTCTCCACCAGCAGGGATGCCCTGGGATCGCGCCGGAAGTTCAGCGCCTTCTGGGCCTTGGTGAACGTCGTGCAGTAAAGACAGCCATCCGGATCCGTCCAGAACCACATGGGAACCGGGTGCGGAAAGCCGTCCTTTCCGTTGGATACGATGATCAACGTCTTCCGCTCGGCCAGGTAGTCGGCAATCTCGTCAGGGGTCAGCGCTATGAGCTCGCGACGCGACGGCATGTCATGCTCCCGCCCGATGGCGTTCGTGATGGGGGCGCCATTCTCCCCGGCGGGTCGGCTGACTACAATAGCGCTCCTCTTACAGCCGGCCAGACGTCACCCATGAGCCAGGACCAGACCGTCACCGATCTCATCGATCTCCTCGATCTGGAGGAGATCGAGAAGAACCACTACCGCGCCACCAGCCCCAGCGAGGGCTGGCAGCGGGTCTATGGCGGCCAGGTGCTGGGACAGGCCCTAGTGGCAGCCTCTCGCACGGTGCCCGAAGACCGTCACGCGCACTCCCTGCACGGCTATTTCCTGCGCGGCGGCGACACCGCCGTGCCCATTCTTTACACCGTCGACCGGATCCGCGACGGGCGCAGCTTCACCACCCGTCGGGTGGTCGCCGTTCAGCACGGCCAGGCCATCTTCAACATGGCCATCTCCTTTCAGATCGACGAGCCCGGCCTGTCTCATCAGATGCCCATGCCCGAAGCGCCGGATCCTGAAGGGCTGCCCGACGAGAGCGAGCTGCGCAAGGCCTGGGCCGACAAGCTCCCCGAGCCGCTGGAGGTCGCCTTCGACCGCGAGCGGCCCATCGAGGTACGTCCCATCGATCCCGTGGACGTCTTCGCCCCGGAGAAGCGCCCGCCTCAGCAGATGTGCTGGATGAAGTGCCGCGACCGGCTGCCGGACGATCCGCGCCTGCACCAGTGCGTGCTCGCCTACCTTTCCGACTGGTCGCTGCTGGACACCGCCACGCTGCCCCACGGGGTGAGCTTCATGCAGGACAACATGCAGATGGCGAGCCTGGACCACGCCATGTGGTTCCACCGCCCGTTCCGCGCCGACGAGTGGCTGCTCTACGCCCAGGACAGCCCCAGCGCCAGCGGCGCCCGCGGTCTCAACCGGGGCCTGATCTACAACCGGACTGGGGAGCTCGTAGCGTCAGCCGCCCAGGAAGGGCTGATCCGGCTTCACGAAGCCGACTGATCAGCGAAAACCGAAGGGTTCGTCGCTCCATGGCCCCCCGATCGTGCTCAGCAGGTGAACGGGCCCCAAATCAGTCGTTCCGGTAAATCACCCCACCCTTCATCACGAAGCTGACGCGCCCGAACAGCGCCGGGTTCCTGAGGGGATCGCCCGGGATGGCGATGATGTCGGCAAGCTTGCCCGGCTCGATGGCGCCGAGCCGGTCCGCCGCGCCGAGCAGCTCAGCCGCAGACACCGTGGCGCTCTGAACGGCCTCCATGGGAGGCATGCCCGACTCGATCATGAAGCCGAACTCCCGCCAGTTCTCGCCGTGGGGGCAAACGCCGCAGTCTGTGCCGAAGGCGATCTTAACGCCTGCCGCGTAGGCGCGGGCGAAGGTCGCCTGAATCTGCGGGCCGATGGCCGCCGCTTTGGGGCGAACGAGCTCAGAGAAATATCCAGGCACCTCGGCTTTCTCGGCCACGAACCGTCCCGCAGATATGGTCGGTACGTACCAGGTTCCTTGGCGCTTCATCAGACGCATCACCTCGTCGGTCATCAGGGTGCCGTGCTCGATGGAGTCGACGCCGCCGAGAACGGCGCGCTTCATACCTTCCGCGCCGTGGGCATGGGCGGCGACCTTGAAGCCGTAGTCCCGGGCCGCGGCGACCACGGCTTCGACTTCCTCCACGGTGAACTGAGGGTTCTGCCCGCTCCTGGCCTGGCTCAAAACCCCGCCGGTGGCAGTGATCTTGATCAGGTCCGCTCCTTCCTGATAACGGGCCCGCACGCCCTCATACGCGTCGCGAACGCCATCGATGACCCCGTCGGCCGGCCCGGGATCACCGCGCAGGTCAGATCGCGCCCCATTGCTCGGATCCGCATGGCCTCCGGTGGTCGCAAGGCTCTTGCCGGCAGTGTAGATGCGCGGCCCGTCGACCCAGCCCTCGTCCACCGCCCGGCGCAGGGATTGGGCAATGCCGTGGACGGTGCCCAGATCCCGCACCGTGGTAAAGCCCGCCAGCAGGGTGCGCTCGGCGAACGCCACGGATCGAAACGCATGGTCCGACGATTCCAGGGTGAAGCGCTCGAGTTGCCGCTCCGGACTCTGCTCGGTGGCGATATGCACGTGCATGTCGATCCACCCGGGCATCACGGTGGCGCTGGTGAGATCGATGGCGTCCGGCGCCGCGCGATAGCCGGCCTCCACGGCCTGGATGACGCCGTCGGCGACGACGATGGTCTGCTGCGACAGCACCTTCCCGGCCCTGGCATCAATCAGCGCGCCGGCGTGGATGACCGTGGGCTCGGCACTCCACCCGGGCAGGCTCCACAGCACACCGATCAGGCCGCACCTCAACCGGGAACGCAGGTCGCGTGTCATCGTCCGTTCCCCCTGAACCAACCACTCCATTTTCCCGTCTCTCGGGCCGGTTACAAGCGCGGTGTACAAGGCCGAAGGCGAGCAGCGATAATAGGCGGTTTTGTGCAGCGCGAAATACGCACGCCCGGGGAAGAGCCGGGCGGGGGGAAGCAGTGGCCGAAGCGGCAGTGAACATCGAAGAGCTCACCGAGTCCGTGGGCAGCCTCAAGGACGCCCTCGAAGCGCATCGCTACATCTGCAGCGATCAGATCGCCACGGCCGTCTACCTCGCCTACCACCTGCACAAGCCGATCCTCATCGAGGGCCCTCCCGGCGTCGGCAAGACGGAGCTCGCCAAGACAACGGCGGAGATGTTTGCGCTGCCACTGATCCGCCTGCAGTGCTACGAGGGGCTCGACGAGGCCAAGNNAGTACGGCAAGCAGCTCCTGTATACCCAGGTGCTCAAGGAGACCCTCGACGAGGTGCTGCAGGGCGCCAGGGGGTTTGCCGAGTCGGTCACGCGCCTGCACGAGTTCGGCGACATCTTCTTCTCCGAGGAATTCCTGGAGCCGCGTCCGCTGCTCAAGGCCCTCAAGGAGGAAGCGGGCTGCATACTGCTGATCGACGAGGTCGACAAGTCCGACCACGAGTTCGAGTCCCTCCTGCTGGAGATGCTGTCCGACTTCCAGGTCTCCATTCCCGAGATCGGCACGGTGAAGGCCGTGCGGCAGCCGCCCATGGTGTTCCTCACCAGCAACAATACCCGGGAGATCTCCGACGCGCTCAAGCGCCGCTGCCTGCATCTGTACATTCCCTTTCCAGACGTGGAGCTCGAGCAGCGCATCATCCACGCCCGGGTCCCCGAGATACCGCCCGAGCTCAGACGGCAGCTGGTGCAGTTCATCCACGAGCTGCGCGATCTCGACCTGAAGAAGGTGCCGGCCATCAGCGAGACCATCGACTGGGCGCGCACGCTGCTGCTCCTGCACACCGAGTCGCTGGACCCGCAGCTGGTCCGGGATACTCTCAACGTGATCCTGAAGTTCCAGGAAGACATCGACAACGTCGACGCCGAGGTTACTACCCTCACCAGCAAGGCGATCAAATAAGTCCGGATGGACCGGACCCTGACCAACTTCATCCGCGCCCTGCGCAACTCCGAGGTACGCATATCCACGGCCGAGACCCTCGACGCCTTCAACACCGTGGAGCTGGTCGGCTATCGGGACCGCGCGGCGCTCAAGCGCTCGCTCTCCCTGGTGCTCCCCAAGACGGCGGACGAGAAGGAGACCTTCGAGCAGTGCTTCGATGCGTACTTTTCCTTCGACGAGGTCCGGGGCGGCCAGCCGTCAGAGGGCGCGGGAGACGGCGCCTCGACGGACGAGGCCGCCGCCGGCAGCTCCGACGGCGGCGAAGGCGGCGGTGGCAGCGGTGCCCAGCCAGGCGAGGCACGGACCGGCGAGGCCGCCGGGAGCTCACGGAAAAAGCAGAAAGGGGGAGCCGTTGCCGAGGCAGACGAGGAGGAAGACCTTGGCCACGGCGAGATGAGCGAGGCCCAATCGGCCCTCGGCCAGCTGCTGATGGCCAATTCCAAAGTCGAGCTGTCCGTGGCCATGGCGGCGGCCGGGGAGGCGGTGGACGTCCGCGATATCGAGGTGTTCACCCAGAAGGGACTCTACACCCGGCGGATCATGGAGGAGATGGGCCTGAGCGACCTGAACCGAGAGATCTCCGAGCTCCGGGAGCACCCGGCGACGCCCGATCGGCGGCTGGGCCAGGAGCTGCGCAGGCGCCGTGACTGGCTCCGCGAGCAGGTGCGCGACTACGTGGAAAAGCAGTTTCTCCTCCACGCGGACGCGTCCGGCAAGCGACTTCGCGAAGAGCTGCTGCGCAAGGTGAAGCTCTCCAACGTGGAGCAGCGCAGCTTCCGCCTCATTCAGGAGATCGTTTTCCGCATGGCCAAGAAGCTGGCCGCCCTGCACTCCCGGCGCAAGAAGGTCTTCAAGAAGGGGCAGATCAACATCCCGCGCACCCTGCGCCACAACATGGCCTACGACGGCGCCATCTTCGACCTGCACTGGAAGTCGGTGAAGATCGACCGGCCCAAGGTCTTCGCAATCTGCGACGTCTCCGGCTCCGTCGCCAACTACGCGCGCTTCATGCTGATGTTCCTGTACAGCCTGGAAGAGGTGATGCCCAAGGTGCGCTCGTTCGCCTTCTCCTCGGACCTCGCCGAGGTGACCGAGCTTTTCGAGCGCAACGCCATCGAGGACGCCATCGCCAAGACCATCCGCGACTACAGCGGCGGATCGACGGACTACGGCCAGTCCCTCCTGGACTTCAAGCGGCTCTGCCTGGACGAGGTGGACAACCGCACGACCATCATCATCCTGGGCGATGCCCGCAACAACTACGGCGATCCCCACACCGAGCTCTTGAAGGAGCTGTACGATCGCTGCAAGCGGCTGATCTGGCTGAACCCGGAGCCGCGCAACGCCTGGGGCGTGGGCGATTCGGAGATGCGCCGCTACGCGCCGTACTGCCATCAGGTGGACGAGTGCAACAGCCTCATGCATCTGGAGCGCATTGTGGGTAATCTGCTGAAGGTCGTTCAGTAGGAGGCACGGTCCCGGTGACATCGGTCGCGGGCAGCGAGGACACCTTCAACCGGTCTGCCGGGCGGCAGCTGCTTCTGTTCGCCGCCATCAGCATCGGCAGCATCGGCCTGCTCATGTATGCCCTGGCTTGGGCTTCAAGCCTGACGGGGTCCGGCGCCGGTTCCGAGGTTGCCGTGGATCCCGAGACCCGCACGGTTACCCTCTTCCTGCGCGAGGAGCCACCCCAGCTCAACAGCTCCCTGGCAACCGACATGGTCAGCGGCATGGTGCTCGGCCACGTGATGGAAGGCCTGCTGCGCTACGACGAGCAGAACCGGCTGGTCCCGGGCATGGCGGAAAGCTGGGAGATCGACGCAAGCGGCGCCACCTTCCATCTGCGCAGCGACGCCGTTTGGAGCGACGGGTCGCCCGTCACCGCCCACGACTTCGTGTTCGCCTGGCAGCTGGCCCTGGATCCCGCCAACGCATCCCAATACGCCTTCATCCTCTACCCGGTGAAAAACGGCCGGGCCATCAACGAGGGCAAGCTGCCAGTCACGCAGCTCGGCGCGCGGGCCGTGGACGACCGCACGCTCGAGGTCACGTTCGAGCGGCCGGTGGCCTACTTCGACAAGCTCGTGGCTTTCCCGACCTACTACCCGATCCGCAGGGAATTTTACGAGGCAACCGGGGGGCGCTACGGCGCGGACGCGCACACGCTCCTGTACAACGGCCCGTTCCACATGACCCGCTGGGTTCACGGCGCCCAGGTAAGACTGGAAAAAAATACCACGTACTGGGATGCGGACCGGATCCGCATCGACGTCCTCGACTTCCCGTACATCACCTCCGACGCCAACGCCACCCTCAACCTCTTCAAGGACAACAAGGTCGCCTACGCCGGCCTGCTGGCGGAGAACCTGAACGACGCCATGGAGCAGCGCTGGCACATCAAGCGATTCATGGACGGCTCGGTCTTCTTCATCGAGTTCAACTTTCGCGACGGGCGCGTCACGGCGAACACGAACCTTCGCAAGGCCATGCAGCACGCGGTGGACCCGGCGGAGCTCGTCTACAAGGTGACCAAACTGCCCGGCTACCTTCCCGGCGAGTCGCTGTTTCCGGTCTGGCTGCGCGGCGTGAACGGCTACTTCCGCCAGGAGTACCCGGCGCCGAAGACGGTCAAGGACGTGGTCAAGGCGAGAAAGTATCTCCAGGCAGCGAAGCGCGAGCTGGGCGTGGACGAGATCCCACCGCTGGTGCTGCTCACCGGCGACAACCCGGTATCCAACACCCAGTCCGAGTACTTCCAGCAGGTGTTCAAGCAGACCCTGGGCCTCGACATCCGCATCGACAAGCAGATCTTCAAGCAGCGCCTGGCCAAGATGACGTCGGGCGATTTCGACATGGTGCTCGCCGGCTGGGGCCCCGACTACGACGACCCGCTCACGTTCGGCGACCTGTTCGCCTCCTGGAACCTCAACAACCGCGGCCGCTACGCCAACCCCGAGCTGGACCGCCAGGTGGCCATCGCCCAGGCGTCCCTGGATCCTAAGACCAGGATGGACGCGTTCGGCGAGATTCAGCGGATCCTGCACGAGGACGTGGTGATCCTGATCAACTACGAGCCCGGCACGACCTACGTGGTGAACCCCGACCTCGGCGGTCTGGTGCGCCGCTCCGTGGGCCCGGACCCGGACTTCACCAACGCCTACATCGTGGAAGGCTGACCGGCAGCGCATGCTCAACTACACGCTCAAGCGACTTCTTCAGGGCATCGTCACCGTCTGGTTCATCGCCACAGCCACGTTCATCGCCATGCACAGCGTGCCGGGCGACCCGCTCGCGGACGAAAAGGAGGTCACCCCGGAAATCCGCGCCAACCTCGAAGCGAAGTACGGCCTCGACAAACCCATTTTCGACCAGTACCTGATCTATATGGGCAACATCCTGAAAGGCGATTTCGGCATCTCCTTCACCCAGGAGAACCGGGAGGTCAACGACATCATCCGCGAGCACTTCCCAGTGTCCGCCACCCTGGGCGTCCTCGCCGTGGTCTTCGCCGGCCTGGGCGGCGTGCTGTGGGGCGCCCTGACGGCTCTGTACCGCAATCGGCTGCCGGACGTGATCATCATGTTTCTGGTGATCCTCGGCATCTCCGTGCCGAGCTTCGTCATTGCCGCCATCAGCCAGCTGTCCCTGGTCAACCTCAATGACCTGCTGGGCGTCTCAATCCTGCCCGTGGCCGGCTGGGGCAGCGTTTGGCACATGCTGATTCCGTCCATGGTGCTCGGTCTAGGCACCATGGCCTACCTGACCCGGCTCATGCGATCGTCGATGCTGGAAATCGTCAACGCCGACTTCGTCCGCACGGCCAAGTCCAAGGGGCTGCCGCCCACGCGCATCTTCACCAGGCACCAGCTGCGCAACGCCATCCTGCCCGTGATCACGGTGCTGGGCCCGTCCATCGCCGCCATCACCACGGGCGGGTTCGTGGTGGAGCTCGTCTTCGCCATCCCCGGCCTCGGCCGCTACTTCGTTCAGGCCGTTCAGCAGCTGGACTACACGGTGATCATGGGCACAACCGTGTTCTACGGCTCGTTCCTGGTCTTCATGGTCATCGTGGTGGACCTGCTCTACGGGCTCATCGACCCGCGCGTGCGGCTGGAGTAGGCGATGGCGGAGACCACGCTCAGCGCACGAGACTTCGAGCCCATTCACGCCGAGCGGCGGATCCAGACCATCTCGCGGCCGTCGCTCTCCTACTGGCAGGACGCCTGGATCCGCCTGAAGGCCAACCGCCGCGCGCTCATCTCGCTGTACATCGTGCTGGGCCTGCTGGCCTTCACCATCGCGGGCCCGTTCGTCTGGACGGTGGACCCGGCCGCTCAGGACGTGGACCAGATCAGCCAGCCGCCCGGAACGGACCGGCGCGCCACCGTCGTCGAGCCCTACCAGCCTTGGGACGGCAACTCGTTTCTGCCGCTCACGGACGGTCTCCGGCTTGCCGAGCCGGCCACCAACCAGGCCGTGCGGCTGATGTGGGACGCAACGCCCGGTGCCGCCGGCTACGTGATCTACCGGAACCTCTTTCCCATCGGCCCGGAGAACGCCCTGGGGCTCCCGCTGGGCGAGAACTTCTCAGGTGCGGACACGACGTTCGAGGACCTGCTGGATCTTCGCCCGCGGCGCTATCACTACACCGTCGTCAGCCTGGGCAGCGACGGCAACGTCCTTGCGCAGGAGACGCTGCCGGTGAGGGTCGCCCGGGTCATCACCGTGGCGGAGGCCGAGGCCCGGGGCATGAGCGACGGTCGCGAGCTGGCCGTCGGCGACGTCGTGAAGCTGCCTCTGCATCCTCTGGGCACCGACTATCTGGGCCGCGACCTGCTGGCGCGGCTCATGGAGGGCGCGCGGGTGTCGCTGTTCATCGGCATCTGCGCGCCGTTTCTCTACGTGCTGTTCGGGGTGGCCTACGGCAGCGCGGCGGGCTTTCTCGGCGGGCACTTCGACCAGGCGCTCATGCGCTTTGCGGACTTCGTCATCGCCCTGCCCTTCCTGCTGTTCATGATCCTGTTCAAGATCGCCTTCGGCATCGGCCCGGGCGAGAGCGGCATCATGCCCATGCTGGTGGCCATGGTCCTGCTCTCCTGGCCGGCCACGTCCCGCCTGGTGCGCGGGCAGATACTGCAGATCCGCGAGGAGGGCTACATCAGCGCATCGCGGCTGCTGGGCGCGAAGACCGGCTACCTGGTGCTGCGCCACATGATTCCCAACACCATGGGCGTCATCCTGGTGACGCTCACCTTCGCCGTGCCGAGCGCCATCTTCACCGAGGCGTTCCTGTCCTTCATCGGCATGGGCGTCGCCCCGCCAACGCCCTCCTGGGGCAGCATGTGCAACGAGGGCATCCGCACCATGCTGACCACGCCCCACGAGCTGATCTTTCCCGCGCTCTTCATCAGCGTGACGGTGCTGGCCTTCAACCTGCTCGGCGACGGTCTCAGGGACGCGCTGGATGCCCGCATGAGGTCCACGGAGTGAGCGCGCCCCGCCTGCTCGAAGTGGACGACCTGCGGGTCGAGTTCGACACCTACGGCGGCGTGGTGCAGGCCGTCCGCGGAGTCAGCTTCGGGGTGGACGAAGGCCGGACGCTCGCCATCGTGGGCGAGTCGGGGTGCGGCAAGTCGGTGACGGTTCAGAGCATCATGGGCCTCACGCCCATGCCGCCCGGGCGGATCACCTCGGGCAGTGCTCGGCTGCGCGGCACGGACATCATCGGGCGCAAGGAGATCGGCGGCGAGGACATCCGCGGTGGCCAGATCGGCATGATCTTCCAGGACCCCATGACCTCTTTGAACCCCACCATGAACATCGGCTCCCAGATCGCCGAAACCCTGGAGGTTCACCGGGGTTACTCGAAGAAAGAGGCTTTCCAGCGGGCGATCGAGCTGCTGGAGATGAGCAGGATCCCCGAGGCGGCCAGCCGGGCCCGACAGTACCCGTTCGAGTTTTCCGGCGGCATGCGCCAGCGGGCCATGATCGCCATGGCCCTCGCCTGCGAGCCCGCCCTCCTCATCGCCGACGAGCCCACCACGGCGCTCGACGTCACCATCCAGGCGCAGATCCTCGAC
>JABAHO010006463.1_pt1 | contig 11487 bp, 12 predicted proteins | sample 7062071 | NCBI WGS metagenome assembly JABAHO01 (sample SAMN14534356, study PRJNA622989) | marine sediment metagenome | biome: marine biome [ENVO:00000428]; feature: marine pelagic biome [ENVO:01000023]; material: deep marine sediment [ENVO:00002113] | place: India: Gulf of Kutch | collected...
ACCTGAAAGCGCGCCGCACCACGCGGATCGAGCGTGGTTGCGGCCTCTAGAACGTCTTCAGCCTCGTCCGAGGCATCAACCGCAATCAGTACGTTTTTGTAGCTTATTGCCATGGCCGCCGCCGATCAGTCGATCCGGACGGTCAGCACGTCCGTTTCCGCGTGGTGCAGCACACCGTTGGAAGTCGAGCCGAGCAGGAGACCCAGACCGTGCTTGCCGTGGCTGCCGATGACGATCAGGTCGGCCCCGTGTGCCTCGGCAGCCGCAACGATCTGCCCGGAGGGCGCGCCCACCATCACATGCACGTCCGCAGCGTCTGCTCCGGCTTCTGCCGCCATCTCCTGAGCCTTGGCCAACGCCAGGTTGCGCGCCTCCTCTTCGAAATCCACGGACGCCTGGGTATAGGACACCATGTCGAGGCCCCCGTAGACGTGAGTGAGCGGCTTTACCACCGTGACCACGGAGAGCCGTGCGTCGTGCTCGGACGCTAATTCCCCGGCCTGCTTGAGGACCTGCCGCGCCTCGTCCGTGACGTCGATCGCGGCCAGCACGTGCTTGTATGACATCAGGAGCCACCTCTGCTGAAACTTCTGTCAGTCTACTCGCGATGGGGCCGAGGCCCCATCGGGAAATGTCCCCGCCTGGTTTCGGATTCCCCTTAGTAGGCATTGGGCGGCAAATAAGGGATCGTTCGAAGGCGCTTTGTGGATTCACTATGCGCCTTTGATAGGATGCGATTGTTGTTCGCACACCAGGACGGCCGCCCAACATCGAGGACCAGGAATTTGTACCAGAACATCATCGTCGCCATCGACCTCCTGGAAGATCCGGCCCATCAGGTGCTGTCCGGCGCGCTCGCCTTCGGCGAGGAGAGCGCGCAGTTTACGGTCGTTCACGTCGTGGAGCCTCAATACGTGCAATACAGCTTCGACCCCACGTTTACCGGGTCACTTACCCGCGAGCTCGAGCAGCAGGCCGTCGAGAACGCTGCCGGCCGGGTCGCCGAGCTCTGCGCCTCGACTGAAATCGCCCCGGAGGAGCAGCAGATTCTGCTCGGGCGGGCGGCCGATCAGATTCACGAGCTGGCGAAAGACCGCAACGCAGATCTCATCGTCATCGGTTCCCACGGTCGGTACGGCTGGCGGCGCCTGCTCGGCTCGACGGCCAACGCCGTCCTGCATGGCGCACCCGCGGACGTGGCCGTCATCCGCATCTCGGAGAATGAGGACACATGACAGAAAGCAGCGAGGGCCGCATATCCGCGTTTGCNNTACAGCGGGTCGCCGAGGAGGTCGAACACCTTGGCGAGGATTCGAGATTGGTCGGCGAGGAGGTCGTCGGCGCGGAAATCCTGCTGACCAAGGAGCTCACCGAGACGATTGGGATCGTCTGGGAAACGGCCGAGCGCGCCAGCGCAATCGGGGCCGAGCAGATCCGCCATCTCGTCGAGGACCACCTCGCAACCGCCCGAGAATTCTCCGAAACTCCGGGACTCCACAACTTCCTGGACCTCACGGTCAATCACTTGAGCAGACGGATAACCCACGTCAGCGAGGGTGCCCGGGCCGTCGCCGATCTGGTCGCCGAAGAATCCAGGCACCTCGAGGACGCCGTGCTGAGTTTGTGGAAGCCCTTTCTAGCCGTGCTCAATCGCGATTGGGAGCCGCGCGGCTAGCCCAGGCGCCGGTGAGGTGAGTGACAACCCCCACGTTGCCAGCGAGATGAAGCTGCTGGCCATCGACGAGCTGCAACTTCCGGCGTTCACCAGCACGCCCGATGGCCGGCTCGTGTTCGTGAACGCAGCGTGGCGGGAGCGGTTCGCTGCGGACGTCGGAGACTTGTGGCACGCGCCTTTCCCGGAGGTCGAGCTCGACACCATCGGCGAGTCATGGCGGGCGTGCCATCTCGACCATCAGCCGTTCATCCTCGAGGTCAGCTCGCCCTCGGAACGCTACCGGATCCTCTGCCAGCCGGTCCTTCACAACGATCGGAACCTCATCCTCGGCACCATGGCCGACATCACTCAGCAGTCACGCCGACAGGCGGAGACCGAGGCGATTCTCGACACCGCGGTCGACGCCATCATCATCATCGACGAGCACGGCCGCATCGAGACCTTTAACAAGGCGGCGACGGAGCTCTTTGGGTACTCGGCCGCCGATGCTCTTGGCATGAACGTGAGCATGCTGATGCCGGAACCGCATCGCTCCGAGCATGATCACTACGTCGAGCGCTACCTGACAACAGGCCAGGCGAGAATCATCGGCATCGGCCGTGATCTGGAAGCCGTCGACCGGAGCGGCAGAAAAATACCCATACACCTTTCCGTGTCGGAGGTGCACTCGGAGACCGGTCGACGGTTCACCGGGATCATCCGCGATCTTTCCGAACAGCAGGCCGCGCGCCAGGCGCTCGCCGAGCAGCGCGAGAAGCTCGCTCACGTCGGTCGGCTGAGCTCAATGGGCGAGATGACGGCGAGCATCGCTCATGAGATCAACCAGCCGCTGACGGCGATCTCCATGTACGCCCAGGCAGGCATCAAGCTGATCGACCGAGGCGAACCGGACCTCAACCGTCTGCGCGACGCCCTCGAGAAGCTCAATACCCAATCCCTGCGGGCTGGAGCCGTCATTGAACGCATTCAACGATTTGCCCGTGCGCAGAAGAGCGAGCGGATCATGCTGGACATCAACAACCTGCTCGAAGATCTTGGCAAGCTCGCCGAGAGCGACGCCAGGCTCTACAGCGTGGAGCTGGAGCTGGCACTCGCTCCCGACCTGCCCGACGTCCTCGGCGACCCGATTCAGATTCAACAGGTCGCGTTGAACCTCATCCGGAACGCCATCGACGCTATGAGCGAGATTGGGTTCGTGCACGGCCGGCGCGTTCGCATGAGCACGTCGCTGTGGGCTGATGGCATGGTGGAGATCGCGGTGTCGGACCTGGGGCCGGGGGTTGCAGAGGACCAGAAGGACCTGCTATTTACTCCCTTCCATACGACCAAGAAGGACGGAATGGGTATGGGTTTATCGATCTGCCGGTCGATCATGACCGAGCACGGGGGCGCGTTGAGCTACCGTGACAACGACGGACCCGGAGCTACATTCTTCTTCACGCTGCCGACGCGGAACGCTGCCGATGAGTGAGCAGGACTCGACCGTGTTTGTGGTAGACGACGACGAGCCGGTTCGCGATGCCATCGGTTTGCTTCNNTACGAATCATTTTCGACCGCCCAGGCATTCCTCGAAGCCTACGACCCTTCCCGAACCGGGTGCCTGGTGCTCGACATCCGGATGCCGGGCATGAGCGGCTTGGAGCTGCAGGAGCGATTGCTGGAGGACAAGGCCCCGATCCCCATCGTTTTCATCACCGGCCATGGCGATATCCCCATGGCGGTCGAGGCCATGAAGCGGGGCGCCATCGATTTCATCCGCAAGCCCTTCCGGGACCAGGAACTGCTCGATCGCATCCATGCCGCGCTGAACGCAGACGAGGACCAGCGCGGCGCCTACGCCAACCTGTCGGCGATCCGAGAGCGGGTGGCATCGCTCACCCCGCGCGAGCACGAGGTTTTCGAACGCGTAGCGCAAGGCCAGGCCAACAAGGTCGTAGCCATCGAGCTAGGCATCAGCGAACGAACCGTCGAGATTCATCGAAGCCAGGTGATGCAGAAGACCGAAGCTCGAACACTCGCAGACCTGGTACGCATGAAGCTGACGCTGGACCAGGCTGGCGGCGAGTAGTCGGCCTGAGGCCCCGCACGGGGCGCCCCGAACCTGCCGGCGGCGCCGAGCCTGCTACTCGAAACCGACCCTATTCGTCCGGATGCGTGCCGAGAACGCCGAGTCTGCATGGGCATCCAGGGCCACTGGATTGATCAGCGCGCGCTCCCGCAGCTCGGCAAAGGGCAGCCCGCCGCCGAGAATCCCGCCCGTTTCGTAAATGAGCTCGTCGAAGCGTCCGTTGGCCAGCATCCGGATGTCGAAGGGCGCGTTGCGAAACTCCACCGTCTGGGCGAGCAGGCTGGTGGTGCAATTGGCGCTGATCACGTTGTAGAAGCGCGGCTGGCGCGCGAGCAGGTTGGTTTCGCGAACCGAATCGAGCAGCACGAACAGCGCCTGCTCCCGCGCGAAACTCGTACGGTACAGGTAGACGGGCTCGTCGCGCAGGTTGGTCCGAACCCGGACGAAGTCGCGCTCATCGCCCCATAGATACTGCAGCTCGAACATCTTGTAGAACCCGCCCAGCTTCGAGTACGACTCGTTGACCTCCCTGCGCGTTTCGACCGACAGAGCCACGTACCCATCCGGCCCGAAGTCGAACGAGAGCATGGGGTGAGCCATCAGGTCGCCGCCGAACGCGTCGTGAAAGTAATCCATGCCCCGAAGATTGCGAATCTTGACCGTACGGGTCTCCCAATTTTCCACGACGGTACCATCGGCTCCGTAGTCGAAGTTCCGGAAGTTGTGGAACTCGAGCGCGCCGTCTTTGAACTCTATCCAGCCGGTCCTTGCCCATTCCGGCTTCCAGGGCCTTTCGTTCGACGGGTCTTTGGCAGACCAGGACACCAGCACCACCAGGAACCAGATCAGCCAGAGCAGGTTCCGCTGCCAGGCTTTCCGGATCAGCGCCAGGCACGCGACGGCGACCGCAAGCCAAGCGAGGGCCAGCCAGATGTTGCCGTCGTCCATGCCAAGCGGGCCATCCACGTAGACGGCTCCAGCCGCCCACAGTGTGGCAAATCCGATGAACGTCCAGCGGATCCCGGCACGGAGCGCCGGTCCCATCAGGCCCTCCGAACCGAGGCCGTCCGCGTGCCGGGTAGAAGTTGATCGCATCTAACGCTATAGCCTCACCATCGCCAACAGAACCTGTTCGTCCCTGCATCATGGGCAAAGGAACGCGCCGAATTCTACACGGGGAGCGGGCCTGGTCCGAACGTCATTGCGAGACCCGTTAAGTACATATCCGTATTTGCAGGCACAAGCCGGCGCCATAAGTTACTTCACCAGTGTCATTCTTCGTTTTCGGATTGTCGTGAACGCTACCATCTGCGTCGTCGATGGTGACCCCGCCGTGCGGGACAGCCTGGCCACATTGATGCGATTGAGTGGCCACGAAGTATCTACCTTCGCCACGGGGCGGGAGTTTCTGGACGCGGCAGAGACCAGCACCGTAGGCTGCGTGATCTGTGAAGGCGACCTTCCGGATACCACGGGGCTGGCCGTGTTCGGCGCGCTGACCGAGAAAACACCCGCTGCGCGCTTTGCCCTGCTGATCAGCCAGAGCGACCCAGCAAAGGTCGCGGAAGCCTACCGGGCCGGCATTCGCAACGTGTTTCCGAAGCCTCTCGTCCACCGGCGACTGCTATCCTTTGTCTCAAGCTGATGAGCTGGCACACTTCACTCAGCACTCGATTACGGCGGAAACGTCCATGGATTTGAAAAACATTCTGGTTGCCCTGCATGACCGGGAGGCCGTGGGAAGCGCCATGGTAAAGGCAGCACGCCTGGAGCACTTCACCGGCGCGAAGATCACCGTCGCTCAAACCTGCTGGGACGTGGTCAGCGAGGAGCCTACACAGCACTTTCCACAGGAAGAGATCAACACCATTGCCTCTCGAATGAGGGAAGCAGAGCTCAACAATCTATCGGCCGCGCTTGCCCACTACCGGGAACGGGTCGCGGAGCTGCAGGCAGAGATTCTGTGGTCGAAGCACCACGACGAAGCGGTCGCCCGCTTCGCCATCGAGGCCGAATCTGACCTCATCGTCGCCCCCCGGCACTCCCGCGCGGGCGTCCGGCGCCTGCTGTTGCCTGAAGAGCTGAAGCTCGCCGCGCGCTCTCACGTGCCGCTCCTTCTCGCTTCGAGTTCAACCTGGCGCGAACCCACGAACGTGCTCGTTGCGGTGGACGCCGGCGACCAGCAACACGCCGCCCTGAACAGCAAGCTCGTTGAGTGGGGCAGAACCCTCGCACGAACGCTCGGGGGCGAGCTTCATCTGGCGGCTGCAAGTCCTCTTCCGAGCGCATCGAGCGCGCCGAACCAGACTCTGGACGAATTCCAGCGAGAGGCGGAAGCTCGCCGCATGGAAGCGCTCCGCGCCCTGGCCGACGCGCATCCCCACGACTACGGCTCGCTGCAGGTGAAGACGGGCGAGGTCTGCGACGTCATCGACGAGGTCGCCAGTGCTTGCGAGGTGGACATCGTGGTGATGGGAACCGCCGCCCGCACCGGCCTCAAGCGCTTGTTTATCGGTAATTCGGCCGAATCGGTGCTGAGCCAGCTTACCGAGATCGACATCGTTACCGTGCCTGATTCCTAAGCGGGCTGAAGCGATCGCCTCCTAGATCGGCGGTAGGCGCAGCGCCACGACCTCTTCGCCCTCTCCAGGGGCAACCACCTGCACTGCCGACTCGACGTCGCCCGGTTCGAGCTTCGCTCCACCGAGCAGCGTCAGTCGCGCCACGAGCTCTAACTCTGCTCCGGCCCGCTGCCGGAAGACCACTTCCACCGGCAGCCGCCCAGGCGCAAGCCGCTCCACCGCGACCGGCATCCGCTCGCCCGGCACGCGGGCGAAGACGAAAACCGCGGCCGTCTCAGGCAAACGGGCAGCGTCACCGGCATAGCTGACCGATGCCACCACGGTTGCAGCTCCAAGGGGCTCCCCCGGCTGCATGGGCCGCGCCTGGACCCGAGGAACGGTTTCGACGGGATCGGTGAGAGCGGCCGTCGGGGCGGTCAGTGCCGGCTCATCGAGCCCGAACCGATAGGCCATGACCATGGTGATGGCGATGGTGGGTACGCAGCAAATAGCAATGATCGCCAGATTGCGTCGGTCCAACATGGGCTCGTTACCGAAGGAAACGCCGCATTCTCGATGGGCCCGATCGCTCCCGCAAGGCCTCACCCCGAACACCTGGCTGAGCTATCATCCCGGCAGCGGTTGGGAGGATCGTGGTGACGCGCATCGATAAGCGAACTTTCTGTAGGGTCTGCGAGCCTGCTTGCGGCCTGATAGCCACCGTCGAGGACGGCGCGCTGACCGCGCTGCGGGGCGACAAGGACCACCCCATCTCGAAGGGGTTCGTGTGCAACAAGGGCATCTATGGATTGGACATCCACAACGACCCGGACCGCCTGCGCACTCCGCTGAAACGCACGGACGGAGGCTTCGAGCCCATCAGCTGGGAGCAGGCATTTGAGGAGATCGCAGGGAAGCTGCGCCGCATCCTGGAGGACCACGGACCGTCCGCCCTGGCGACGTACACGGGAAACCCCAACGCCTTCAACGCCCTGTACGGTCCGTCGTTCGGGANNGGTCCCTCGTTCGGGAACTTCGCTCGGCAGCTGGGCGTGCGGAAGAACTTCAGCTCCGGGACCCAGGACTGCAGCAACAAGTTCGCCGGCAGCGAGGCCGTGTTCGGCACCCGAACCATGCACCCGCTGCCCGACATCGACCACTCCGACTTCATCCTGATCCTCGGCGAGAATCCGGCCGTCAGCCACATGTCCTTCTGCTCCATTCCCAACCCCATGCAGCACCTGAAGGAGGCCGAGCAGCGCGGCGCGCGGATACTGTACGTGAACCCGCGGGAAATCGAGTCCGCGCGCACCGCCGGCTCGGTTCTCAAGGCAAAGCCCGACACCGACGCGTTCCTTCTGGCCGCGATGATTCACGAGATACACGCATGCCGCGGGTTCCACGACGATGTGTCTCGCCATGGCAGCCATGCCGACGGGCTTGTCGAGTTCGTGAAGCAATACGACCCCGAGCGGGTCGCTGCGATCACCGGCATCGCCGCGGAGACCATCGGCCAGCTCGCGCGCGACTTCGCAGACGCCCCGAGCGCCTGTGCCCACATGTCCACCGGGGTCAACATGGGGCGGCTCGGCACCCTGGCCTACTGGCTGCTGCACATGCTCGTGCTCGTTACCGGCAATCTCGGCCGCCGCGGCGGCAACTTCTACTCTCTGGGATTCTACGAGCGCAGCCCTTCTGCCGGGCGAAATGTCCCCGACGGTCACCTGGAAACGCCCTTCGGCACGGTCCGCAAGCCCGGCGGGGTGGGCATCAGCCTGCCCGGCAACCTGCTCGCCAGCTATCTGGACGACCCCGACGAGCCTGTGCGCGCCATGTTCGTAAGCGCGNNCTCGCCAGCTATCTGGACAACCCCGACGAACCCGTGCGCGCCATGTTCGTCAACGCGGGCAACCCGGTGCTGTCCATTGCCGGAGAGGCCGCGACGCGACGAGCGCTGGAAAACCTGGAGCTGCTCGTCTGCGTGGACATTTACCGGAACGCGACGGGGGAGTACGCCCACTACGTGCTTCCGGCGGCGGGAGCTTACGAACGCGAGGACATCAACATCACCGGGCTCGGGATGCAGTTTCAGCCCAGCGTGCAGTTCACCGAAGCCGTCGTCCCACCGGCGTTCGAGCGGAAACCCGACTGGTGGATCTACGAGAAGCTGAGCCAGGCCATGGGGTTCGCTTCCGCGTTCGACGGCGGCGAGCCCGACATGTGGTCACGGATCGACGCCATGCTGCGATCCCAGGGACGCAGCATGACGCAGCTGCGCGCCGAGCAGATCATCGCTCTCGAGCGGTCGAAGCCTGAGGAGTTCTATGAGCGCTACGTGCAGACTGAGGACGGTCTGATCGACTGCATGCCCGAAGCGTTTGCCGACGGCGTGGACCGCATGGCCGCCATCTGCCGGGAGCTCGAGGAGGCACCGGCAAACCAGCTGAAGCTGATCAGCAAACGGGACCGATACATGCTCAACAGCTGGTACGGCAACGTCGCCAAGCTGAAAGCCGGCGACCGCGACCGCAACTACCTGTTCATGCATCCCGACGATGCTGCGCTCCGGCAGATCGCGGACGGAGACAAAGTGCGAATCAGCAACGACAACGGCGAGATCACGAGCGAGGCCCGATTGACGGCCGAGCTGATCCCCGGCGTGGTGGCGATGACCCACGGTTGGGGTCACGGAAGCACGCCCGGCATGCGGATCGCTCACGAGAAACCGGGCGCCAACTGCAATGCTCTGCTGCCGTCAGGCCCGGGCAGCTTCGANNGTGGTGGCCATGACGCACGGCTGGGGCAACGAACGCACGCCCGGCATGCGGGTCGCTCACGAGAAACCGGGCGCCAACTGCAATGCCCTGCTGCCGTCAGGTCCCGGCAGCTTCGACCCTCTATCGAATCAGGCCCACATGACGGGCGTACCCGTGGAGGTAGCGCCCGCCGTTTGACCCGCTGCCCTACCAGCTGAAGCTGACGCTCGCACCCCACCACTGCGGCCGGCCATAGTACTGCTCGACCATTCCGAAAACGAACGGTCCCGACAGGTCAAAGGTCTGCACCAGGTACTCCTCGTCGAACATGTTGCGAACGAAGCCCCTGACGGTCCAGCGCTCGTCCCCGCTGGTGTAGCTGACCGACGCGTTGGCCACGGCGTAACCGTTCTCTTCGACGGTCTCAAGCAGAGTCAGGGCGAAGTAATGCTTAGACCGGTACACCACGTCCCCCTGCACGGCGAGCGTGCCGCCCAGGGCGGGCCACTCGTACCGGACGAGCCCGTTGAGATTCCACTTGGGTGACTGCACGGACGTGGTCGGAAAGCCGTTCAGATCCACGTCGATGTCGTTGTAGGCCACGCCCAGGATGACGTCCAGACCGTCGGCCGGGCTTGCCTGCAGTTCCAGCTCGCCGCCATAACTTTCGGCTTCCGCATTCGACGTGATGGTGTCGATGCCGATGATCTGAAAAGCCTGATAGTCCTTGTAGTCGTAGTAGTAGGCCGCACCGTTGAGAAAGACCCGTCCTTCCGCGAGCGTCGACTTGAACCCGACCTCGAAAGCATCCAACTGCTCGGGATCGTAGCTCATGAACTCGTCCGTATAGTCGAGCGGCGGGCTGAGAGGGAACACGGGGGAATTGTAGCCACCGCCCTTCACGCCCCTGTTCCAGCTGCCGTAAACCATCAGGTCGTCATTAACTTGATAACTCAGTGCTACACGGATAGAGACCTCATCGTCCTTGCGATCTCCACGATACTCCGCCAAATTCGCGATGATGTTCGGGTTGCCGTTGCGCTTCTTCGTGCCGTCGATGAAGCTCACCAGATTCACCAGGTACTCGTGGTCCTTCTTGTCCTGAATCCAGCGCAGGCCGAGGATACCAGTCAGCCGCTCGTTGAAGTCGTACTCGACCTGACCGAACACCGACCAGGACTCGGTGTTAGTCTCGTACGGATTATCAAGCCCATCAACGTACGGGGAGAGGCTCCCGTCGGGATCAACAAATGGGTCCGTCTCCGCGCCGTTAGAGTCATCGACCTTGAGGTCAAGGTAGTAAAGGCCAGCCACCCAGTTGAGCTGGTCGGTCTGACCGTTAAGCCGCACCTCCTGGGAGAACTGCTCCGCATCCGTCGTGAGAAAGAAGTTGAACAACGGTACGGGAGATGCATCGGAATCCTCGATGTAGTCCCGCTTGACCGTGGAGTAGTCGGTGATCGACGTCAGCTGGGCCCCGCCAAAATCGTACTTGATGGTCGCCGTATACCCCTCGGTCTCCAGATCGTTAAACCCGGGCGCGTCGTAATCTCCAGCGTAGACGTCACCATCATTGTCGATGTACCCGAGCACTTCATTCACCTCGTCCGGCGTCAGCACCCCTGAAACGTTGGCGCTGACGTGCTCGAAGAAGCCCGTGTCGATGTCCTGGTCCGACAGACGCGCGTTCAGCAGGACCTCCAGCTCATCGGTTGGGGTAAACAGGATCTGCAGCCGACCGGCCAGGTCGTTTGCGTCGTTGAGCTTTCCGCCCAGACGATTGTCCACGTAGCCGTCGTTGTGATGGGTCGCCAGGGACAGGCGGGCCATAAGACTGTCGGTCAACGCCCCGCCAACGGCCCCTTCGAATTTGAACTGCCCGTAACTTCCCCCAGTCACCTGAGCGTAGCCGCTGAACTCCTCAGACGGTTTGTTGGTGACGTAGTGGACGAGACCGCCGGTGGCGTTTCGTCCATACAGCGTGCCCTGCGGCCCCTTGAGCATCTCTACCCGTTCCATGTCGAAAAGCATGAAACCGGTGCCCGACATCTGGCTGATGTAAACCTCGTCAATGTAAACGGCGACCGGGCTTTCGACGTTGGTCGTGAAGTCGTTACCCGCCACCCCGCGCATGGCGATCGCGTAATTGGCCTCGCCGTTCGGCTGAATGGTGTGCACTCCCGGGGCCATCGCCGTGACCTCCTGAGCATTGGTGTAGCCCAGTTGCCGCATCTGGTCGCCGGTGAGAGCGCTGATGGCAATGGGCACGTCCTGAACCGCCTGCTCGCGCTTCTGCGCGGTGACGACGACTTCCTCGATCACGGCGGCCAAGGCCGGTATAGGTGCCGCCGCCCCCCAAATCGCCAATGCAATGAGCCACTTACGGTTTTTCATCACTACCCCTCTACTGATGACAATCCCACGTC
>JABAHO010002871.1_pt2 | contig 11478 bp, 15 predicted proteins | sample 7062071 | NCBI WGS metagenome assembly JABAHO01 (sample SAMN14534356, study PRJNA622989) | marine sediment metagenome | biome: marine biome [ENVO:00000428]; feature: marine pelagic biome [ENVO:01000023]; material: deep marine sediment [ENVO:00002113] | place: India: Gulf of Kutch | collected...
TGACCAAGGCTATATTTTCCACACTTCCACAGATACTGAGGTTATCGCCAACCTTATCCTCTCCTCCCCTGAGAAAAGCTGGATAGATAAGATAAGATATGCTATGCATCGGCTTCAAGGGGCATATACTCTAGTACTTATGACTAATAACACCTTGTTTGGAGTTCGAGACCCCTTTGGCGTACGTCCGCTTTGCCTGGGGGCTATTGACACTGGCTGGGTTATCGCCTCAGAGAGTTGTGCCCTCGACCATATTGGGGCCACCTTTATCAGGGAAATTGAACCGGGCGAGATAGTTACTATCAATGAGAACGGTATTGATAGTTACCGAGAAGAGGTAGATAGAAAAGCGCTATGCATCTTTGAGTATATCTATTTTGCCCGCCCTGACAGTGTAATTAATGGGCGGCTGCTCTATTCAGCACGACTGGCTATGGGAGCGGGATTAGCCGAAGAGCACCCAGTAGCCGCCGATTTCGTTATGGGTGTACCTGATTCAGCTACTGCCGCTGGCATTGGTTATTCCCACCGGTCAAATATACCCGTAGGAGAAGGGCTGCTTAAGAACCGCTATGTGGGGCGCACCTTTATTGAACCTGACCAGCGGATCAGAGACCTCGGCGTCAAGCTGAAATTTAACCCCTTGCCCCAGATGCTGGATGGCAAACGACTAGTGGTGGTTGACGATAGTATTGTCCGTGGTACTACTACTCCCAAGGTAGTAAAGTTACTAAAAAAGGCAGGGGCTAAAGAGGTGCATATGCGCATTTGCGCCCCTCCCATCCGCTATCCCTGCTTCTTCGGTGTAGATATGGCTACCCGCTGGGAGCTAATCGCCGCTCAAAAAACGGTACCTGAGGTGAGGGATTTTATCGGCGCCGACTCATTGGGCCATCTGAGTATTGATGGGTTGATTAAAGCGGTGGCTTTGCCCAGGGATATTTTTTGCACAGCTTGTTTCACTGGCGACTACCCCATACCAGTACAGCTTGAGATGGATAAGTTGGCGTTAGAGACTACGTCGCAGCGAGGACTCCCTGGCATAAAGCAGCGGTAAACTAAAACACGCGGTTATTCATAATGCTCAACACCTATCAATACCCCTGCCATATTTCTCTTCCCCTTTACACGCTAGCAATAGGTGATACAATAAGGTAAAGTAATTGTAGAAATGGAGGTGCTGCTAATGGGCATCGAGTGGTTCCGTGATCTGGCTATTTCTCTCTCCGGGTTAATTTTAATCGGAGTACTCATTTTCATCGCCGTGCTAGCCTATTTACTCTACCGCCGGGTAAGCTCTATACTGGATTCAATGAAAATTGTTTCCCGAAATGTACAGGGGATTTCCTCCTTTGTGACCGACGAAGTAGCCAAACCATTGATTCAGGTGGTGGCTTTCGTTCAAGGTATACGTCAGGGGATTGACGCAGTCGGTAAATTATTTAAGAGAAAGAAAGGAGAAGGAGATGGGTGACAAAGATACTGGTGCTGGATTCACCATCGGGTTTATTATTGGAGCCGCTGNNTCTCTATGCCCCCCGCCCCGGGAAGGAAACTAGGGAGCTATTGAAGGGGAAGGCAGAAGAGGCACGGGAGAAAGCAGAAGAGGTACGGGAGAAGGCAGAAGAGGTTGCCGAAAAGGTGAAGGAGACTACCGCTGAGGCGAAGAAGAAGGCACAAGCCAAGATAAAGGAGGTAAAGAAGTAAACCCCTAGCCCTACGCAATAAATTCCGTGATTAGGCTCATTTAGCTAGAGATAAGCGAGGTTAAACTTGTACAACACTACGAGTGTATTCACCAGACATTGGCGCCTAATATCCCTTACAGTAGGTATAATTATCATCGTCTGGCTTCTCTATGCTCTGAGAAGCGCTCTACTCCCCTTTGCTTCTGGTTTGGTGCTCGCCTACCTTTTGCTACCAATTATCTCTTGGATTGAGAGAAAGCTGCCCGGTCAAGGCAAGTGGCAGCAAACTAAACGAGTCTCCCTGATAATGCTCTCCTTTATAATAATGCTGGCACTGGTCGCCGCTCTATCTTACTACCTCATTACCGCCGTCATTAATGCCTTTTTGGTTCTGGTAAACAATGCGCCCCAGTACGTCGCTCGGGGTCTATACCAATTACAGCAGTGGGCTGAATTATTCCGGCAGCAATTCCCACCAGAAGTGCAACAGCAGGTAAATGAAATTCTTATAGACGCCGGGGCAGCAGTGGGTGAGGCGGTAAGAGGCGTCTTCATGAGAGGCATCTCATTTATACCGAGCACCTTTAGCCTGATCTTTGGTTTTGCTGCCCTACCCGTTTTTCTCTTCTACATCTTGAAGGATTCAGAAAAGTTAAAGAATGGTTTTTATTCGGTTCTCTCACCACAAGTAGCTGAACATGCTAAAAATGTTGTCTCAATCATTGAAGGAGTGCTTGGTCGATATATTCGCGCCCAGTTATTGCTCGGGTTTATCGTGGCTTACCTCTGTTTCGTCGGGTTACTTATTTTAGGGGTAGAACTTGCCCCGGTGTTAGCTGCCTTCGCTGGAGTAACTGAACTCATCCCGATATTAGGACCCTGGATTGGCGGTATTGCTGCGGTGATAGTTACCTTAGCCCTAGTTCCAGAAAAGACTATTTGGGTGGCTCTTCTCTTCGTGCTGGTTCAACTGCTGGAAAATACCCTGCTTGTCCCCAGAATTCAAGGGGGTTACCTGCGGATACATCCAGCTGTTGTGATTATTTTGCTTGTTTTGGGAGCTTATATTGCCGGCTTCTGGGGATTAATACTGGCTGTCCCCTTGACTGCCACCACCGTAGAAATTTACAAATATGTGCGTCACAGCATAGAAGTGGCGGAAAGCGAAGAAACTCCCCCAACCATAAAGAAGAAATGACCTCTTATTTAAAGTGAGAACTTGGTTTTGGTAATCTTGGCAAAGAGATTCCATACAGGAGGCGAGGCATATCAAGGAAACCTATGCTAAAGCTGGTGTTAGCATTGATATTGCGGCTAGAGCCAAAAAGCTAATCGCAAAGCATGCCCGGTCTACCCTCCGCCCCGAGGTCTTAAGTGGCGTTGGGTTCTTTGGTGGGCTTTTCGAATTTAAGGGATATCAACACCCGGTTCTGGTATCTAGCGTTGATGGGGTAGGCACCAAGCTGAAGATTGCCTCAGCCCTAGCCAAGCATAATACCATTGGCATCGACCTAGTTAATCACTGTGTTAATGACATACTTACCTGTGGCGCTGAGCCACTCTTCTTTTTGGACTACATTGCTATGGGCAAGCTGGTGCCAGAACAGGTGGAGGCGGTTGTTCAAGGGTTAGCTCAAGCTTGCCGAGAGGTTGGTTGTGCTCTTATTGGTGGTGAAACAGCAGAGATGCCCGGGCTATATGCCGGGGAGGATTATGACCTGGTCGGTTTTATCATCGGGGTGGTGGAGAAAGAAAAGATTATTATGGGGAACACAATCACAGCGGGTGATACCCTCATTGGCTTACCCTCCAGCGGCTTACATACCAACGGCTACTCTCTGGTACGCAAGATTTTTGGTAAATCTAAATCAGTGTTAGACGCTTATTATCCTGATTTAGGGCGAACTCTGGGGGAAGAACTTCTGGAGCCTCACTGCGGCTACTACCATCAGTTGAAGCCACTACTGCCGTTTATTAAGGGAATGGCTCATATTACCGGTGGTGGGTTAATTGATAATGTGCCCCGCGTTCTGCCTCAGGGTCTGGCAGGTAAGTTTCATAGTCAGGCATGGACAATCCCTCCCATTTTCCCGCTTATTCAGCAGCGGGGCAATGTTGACCAAAATGAGATGTACCACGTGTTTAATATGGGCATCGGTATGGTAGTTATCTGCTCACCTCAAAATGCTAGCCAGCTCACCGAGCAATTACCCGAGGCTAAAGTTATTGGTGAGGTGGTAAAGCAGACAGGGAAAGCAAGGGTAATTATAGATTAGACAAATGGGAAAGGAGCACTTATGCGAGCTATTATTAGTGTATCTGACAAAACAGGTGTAGCCGACTTTGCCCAAGAATTAAGCCAGCTGGGATTTGAGATATTCTCCACCGGCGGCACCAAGAAGGCACTGGCAGAGGCTAAGGTGCCGGTAAAGAGTGTCTCCGAGATTACCGGATTTCCTGAGATTCTTGATGGACGGGTGAAGACGCTGCATCCCGCAGTTCACGGAGNNTGATGGACGGGTGAAGACACTGCACCCGGCGGTTCACGGTGGCATTCTGGCTAAGCGTAACCTGCCTTCTCACATGGAGGAGTTAGCCAGAAATAACATTGAGGTAATTGACCTAGTCGCCATTAATCTCTACCCCTTTGTCCAGACCGTCTCAAAAGAAGGGGTTAGTCTGGATGAAGCATTAGAGAAAATTGATATTGGTGGCCCGACCATGATTCGAGCCGCCGCCAAGAATTTCCCCAGCGTTATCGTGGTGGTAGACCCCGCTGACTACCCTCTAGTTTTGGAGAGATTGAGGCAGGGAAGTATAGAGCTAGCCGAGCGCAAACGCCTGGCCCAGAAGGCTTTTCAGCATGTAGCTATCTATGATACTGCTATTTCCCAGTATCTGAGACAGGATATGGCAGATTTCCCAGAAGAGATGACCGTAGCCCTGAAAAAGCGCTACGGACTTCGCTATGGCGAGAACCCTCACCAGCCGGCTGCCTTCTATGCTGAATCATCAGTTGGTGAGAAAAAGGCGACCGGCATCACCTGGGCTAAACAGCTATGGGGTAAGGAGCTCTCCTTCAACAATATCCTAGATGCTGATGCCACCTGGGGGGCGGTTACTGACTTTGCCGCACCCACTGTCGCCGTGGTTAAGCACACAAACCCCTGTGGGCTGGCAAGTCACGATGACATCGCTGAAGCCTATCGGCGGGCGTTTAGTGGCGACCCGGTGGCTGCCTTTGGTGGCATTGTCGCTTCAAATCGGGCAGTTACCCCGGCCATGGCTGAGGCAATGAAGTCAGTCTTCTATGAGATAGTTATCGCCCCAGAGTATGAGGCAGGGGCTCTTGAGCTACTGCAGCGCAAAAAGGATTTACGTATTCTGGTTGCCGAGTTACCACCAGGCTATGGTAAGGCAGAACCGGGTTACTTTGATTTCCGCCGAGTAAAGGGCGGATTCCTGATCCAAGGTTCAGATTCTCTCCCTGAAAATAGCGTCAATTTGAAAACAGTAACCAAACGTGAGCCAACTAAGGCTGAAATAGACGACCTGCTTTTTGCCTGGCGAGCGGTTAAGCATATAAAGTCAAACGCCATTGTGCTGGCTAAGGATAAGACACTCGTGGGGATGGGGGCGGGACAGCCCAGCCGGATTATCAGTGCTCAGATAGCCAAGGAAAAGGCGGGGGAGAAGGCTAGGGGTAGTGTTCTGGCTTCGGATGCTATGTTCCCATTTCCCGATGTGGTGGAGGCAGCGGCAGCTGGTANNTTCCCGTTTCCCGATGTGGTGGAGGCAGCCGCAGCCGGTGGAGTAACCGCTATTATTCAGCCCGGCGGCTCCATAAGGGACGAAGAGTCAATCAAGGCGGCTGATGAGCACAATATAGCTATGGTCTTTACCGGGGAAAGGCATTTTAGACACTAGGCACAATTATGGCGGTAACCAATTTTACTATTGACAACTTGGAAGAAATAGTCGCTTTACTACCAGTCAAGGAAAAGGCGCGGTTTCAGCGGATATACGCGGTTACTACCTGCCTAGGTGAGCTGCGCACTCCACCGAGCATGGAGTCCTGGGTTAGACAGCGGTTCGGCTCAGTGGAAGCTGTCACCAAACAGAAGATAGTGAAAGTAACCAATATAGTAACCCACGAGGGGTCACTATTTAACCGACTACGCGCCTTACGCCCTACGGGACCTAAAGAGGAAAAGAGTATCAATGCCCAGCTTCAAGCGGCTAGCCACCAAAATTTATTCCGCAATCCCAAAAGCAATACTCCCGAAGACCTTTTTGGCCGGGTGGCAGGCAAGCATTGTGTTACTGCCAGCAATATTGCTAAGTATGACGGCTTACATGGGATAATCATTTTCAATGATTTTAATCCTCTCCATTTTTCCCGAAAGGAGATTATTGACTATATTGATACTGGCTGGGAGTGGGCAAAACGAGCGCAAGCAATAAAACCCCAAGCCAAGTACTTCTTCTTCATCTGGAATTGCCTGTGGCGAGCTGGTGCCTCTATATATCACGGACATGCTCAGGTGATGCTAACCTGTGACCGGCATTATGCTAAGATTGATGAGTTGCGTCGGGCTGCCCTGAGCTATAGGCAAAATTACAGCTCAAACTATTTTGGAGACCTGTTCCAGGTTCACCACTCCGTAGGCTGCACCGTGGAGAAGAAAGGTGTCAAAATCTTGGCTCATCTAACCCCGTTCAAGGATAATGAGGTCATTCTCATGGCGGAGGAGCTAAATCTTTCCTTCAAGGAAAGAATTTATGAAGTGCTGGCCTGTTTTAGAGACAGGATTGGTGTAACCTGTTTTAATCTTAGCTTGGTAACGCCGCCACTCTCGGCAACAGAGGAAAGCTGGGAAGACTTCCCGGTGATGGCTCGGCTGGTAGACCGAGGGAACCCCGATAGCCGGGCTTCAGATGTGGGTGGCATGGAGATTTATGGGGCAAGCGTTATCGCCAGTGACCCTTTTGATTTGACCCGCCAATTGCGACAGTATCTAGGCTAGAAGACAGAGGCAGGCTATGGCTAATGTAGTCCTAGTTATAGATATGCTCAGGGGTTTCCTGGAGGAGGGTTACCCACTGTACTGTGGGGCTAGAGCCCGCCGTATAATCCCCAATGTGCAAAGTCTTCTAAAGCGAGAGCTTGCCCAGGGCGCCAAGGTCTTCTTTATCTGCGACCATCATGCGCCTGATGACACTGAATTCAAAGTGTTTCCCCCACATTGCATTGAGGGCACTGTTGAGGCAGAAGTCATCCCGGAATTAGCCCGGTACAAGGGTGAAATGATACCCAAAAGGCGCTATAGCGCCTTTTTTGACACCCCACTTGAGAAAAAGCTGCGAGAGCTTAAGCCGGAGAAGTTGATTGTTTGTGGGGTGTGTACTGACATTTGCGTATTGCATACCGTGGCTGATGCCAGAAACCGCGATTATGAAGTGGAGGTGCCGGTTGACTGCGTTGCTTCCTTTGATGAAAAGGCACACCACTTTGCCCTGGAGCACATGGAGAAGATACTGGGGGCAAAACTGACCAGCATAGGGGGTGAAGCCAAATGAAGGTACCCAAATTTGAACCGAACGAAGATATCCTATCCGGGGAGACGGCTGATGTCTACTTTGCCCGCACTGTAGAGATATTGCGTCACGATGCACTTAACCCGGTAGCCACCATGCAGGTGTTCACCAAGCGGGCGGGGATACTCTGCGGCATGGAAGAGGTCAAGGCGCTGCTTGCCCGGGTTTTGCCCGAGGATAACCGCGAGGTATGGGCTCTGGCTGAGGGCAATACCATGGAGGCTAAGGAAGTGGTATTACGCATCACTGCCCCCTACCAGAGCTACGGGCTGTATGAAACCGCTATAGATGGTATTCTGGCCCATTGTAGCGGTTGGGCAACCGCTGCCAGGGAGTGTGTGGAAGCAGCCAAAGGGATACCTGTCATCAGCTTTGGTGTTCGTGGTGTTCACCCCTCAGTAGTTGGAGTAATGGATTATTCAGCTATCATTGGTGGCTGCGCTGGTTGCTCCAGTATCGCCGGGGCAAAGTTAGCTGGCATTGAACCGTCAGGAACTATTCCTCATGCCTTGATAATNNCCCCATGCCCTGATAATAGTTATGGGGGACACGGTTAAGGCGACGGTAGCCTTTGATAAGTATATACCGCCTGAGGTACCCCGTATATCCCTGGTTGATACCTTTAAGGATGAGGCTGAGGAAAGCCTGCGGGTGGCTCAGGCGCTGGGGAAGAAACTTAATAGCGTGCGGCTTGATACCCCCGCCGAAAGGGGTGGCGTTACTGCTGACTTGGTCAAGGAGGTAAGAGCCAGACTGGACCTAGACGACGGCTTCAAGCATGTAAAGGTTTTTGTCAGCGGTGGTCTTAGCCCGGAGCGTATTACCTACTTTATTGAGAGTGGGGCTCCAGTTGATGGTTTTGGTGTCGGCAGGTATATCAGCGGGGCTAAGCCTATTGACTTTACCGCTGACCTGCATGAAGTAGAAGGCAAGCCAATCGCCAAGCGGGGCAGACTCCCCGGCATTACCCCCAACCCCAGACTCAAGCGAGTGATGTAAGGTCAATTACTATCATCCAAACAGGAGGCTTATATGCTAGAGCAAATAGTTGGTTTCTTCGTCTCATGGTTCACTAACCCCAGCCTGTTGGGGATTGGTCTGGCTCTAGTCTTTGGTGCTATTTGGCTGGCTCCTTATTGGCCACCGCTCTTTAAGAAATACTGGCTCTGGGTGGTTCTCGTCAGTAGTGCCATCCTTTCCCTGGCTGCAGTTAGCTTTATTCAAATTCCCCTCCAGGTTGGGGCAGGTCAAGCACTGAATTACTTCTGGAGCCAGGAAATTCTCATGAGCTGGCTTCTGCTTGCTGGGATACCCCAAATACTCCTCAGCGGGCTGGTTCAGGAAGGGTCAAAGCTGGTACCGGTAGTTATCTACTGGTGGCGCAAGGGCAGGAATATTGACCCTAAACTGGGGCTGGCTATCGGGGCAGTAGCCGGGGCAGGCCTTGGTGTTTTTGAGGCGGTGTGGGTGCATAACAATATCTTTGCCGCTGGCTGGAGCTGGGAAGCAGTGCAAACTGGTGGCGTTATGGCACTGGCTGGATTCTGGGAGAGATTCTTTGCTGTAGCCTTTCATATTGCCGTCAGTGCGCTGGCCGGTTATGGCCTAGCCAAGGGGTGGGGATGGCAGTTCTATCTCCTGGCTGCTTTCCTGCATGCTTTTTTGAACTATAGCGCTGTTCTTTTACAATCAGGGCTTATAACAATCATTCAACTGGAAATATNNGTAACAGCGGGAGCCCTCTGGCTTCGGTGGAAAAAATCAGCTGAGATAGCTGAATCAGAGGTTGGCGTCGCTTAGATTCTAGGCAAACGAGACGAATGAAAAAGCTTGGTATAACCCTGGTTCTAATAGTAGCTATTTGCTGTGCAACTATCAGCTGCGCCCAGCCTGATGTGCCGTACTGCACAAAAGAAAGGGTTATCGAGTTAGCTGAAAGTCAATTCGCTTTGCGATTTTCAGCATTTCCAGCGCGTCTGGTAGAGGGAGCCTCCTCAGCGACCTACGATGGTGACCACGTATGGACAGTGGGCATTAAAGTAGAGAGATTGGAAGAAGGTCCCTCTGGATTGTCCGGAACAGGAGAGTATACTTTCGTCGTTTATAAATTCCATGAGCCAGAGGACTGTAAATAGACAGAATTAGTTATGCCCGAAGTCTAGCCGCGCTCAAATTTATTAAAACCAGACCGCAATTACCGGTTTGATATTCATGGGGATGATGCCCCATAATCCAGAGGCACCAAGTGGTCGTGAGGTCTCAATCCTCTTGCCCTCAGCCTCACCCCATCCGTGGATTACAGGTATAGTGAACCAGTGCCTGAGAAGCCGAGCCTTAGCCAGACCAACACAGACGACGGTACTGGCGGGTATTCCTGCCGCGGCACNNGTTCCCGTCTAAGTCTCTCCGCTATCTCCTCCGCCTTCTCGAGGTTACTCACTATACTTCCCTCTCCATCTTCAGGCATAGAATCCGCTTAGTATTATTGGTAACTTTTACCCTGTCATCTATACGCCAGCCGACCACCCACAGGATTTGGCTCGGTGAACAGACGATAGGGATTCGTCCCCGCCAGGCATGGGGGATTCTGGCGTCAATCATAAACTCGCCCAGCTTTTTGGGCTGGCTCATACCCAGTGGCTGGAACCAGTCGCCACGTCGGCGGGTTCGCACTACCAATTCATCGCCCGTTTTATCAAGGTCAAAGTAGGCAGTAAAGTCGTTCTCGGGCTTCCCTTTCACTGCAGAGGGGTCTATGACAGTTGCCTCGACACGCCACCCTGGTAGCTGCGTTTCCCCGGGTATCTTCAGAGTAAACTCGGCTTCCAATCTGGGAAAGGGTGATAAAGCCTCCAGGTCTGAGCCAATTAGGTATTTGCTGTATTCTACGGAGAAGATTAAATCCCCAGGCAAGTTCAGCCTTTTCCCGGCTGGCTTGGTTAAGGCGTCCATTATTTCTTCAATATGGCGCGTCTCAATATCCTTAAGGTTACCTAATAGCTTCTCTATAGCAGTTCGGAGCAGGTGCCGCTGCAGGGCAGGAGGTAACTTGAGGAACCTCTCTTTGTCTAAAGTAATTACATTTTCCCGACTTTGAGCAACCTCACTCCATATTCGAGACACCTCTTTATCAAGAAAGGCAAGGTCATCCTCGGCAATGCGGGCAGTTCGCAGCAGGGCATCAGCTACCCGTGGATTATAGCTCTTAAGCAGTGGCAGGAGCCAATGTCGGATTTTATTTCTTAGCGGCGATAGTGACAGGTTGGAGGCGTCAATCCGGGGCATAAGCTGGTAGTAGTGGCAATAGCTGACTGTCTCCTCTCGACTTACTTCCAAAAGAGGCCTGACTATAGTGAGGCTCCTGCCGGAAAATTGCCAGGTAACCCTCGATTGTAGTCCACGAAGCCCCCTGGNNCTCGGATTAGATGCATCAGTATGGTCTCTATATGGTCATCAATAGTATGCCCCACCGCCACCTGGCTAGCGCCAATAGACTCGGCTACCTGAGCTAGAAAGTTATATCTCACCTCTCTGGCTGCTTCCTCTAAAGAAATATGTTGCTGGGCTTGATAGCCCTTGACGTCACGTGGCTCTACGGTAGCTGGAATACCAAGGCGGTTGGCTATATCGGAAACATAGCGGGCATCAGCCTCAGCCTCAGCCCCCCGCAGCTGGTGGTTAAGGTGAGCCACATGCAGCCTTACCCCCAGCTCATCTTGAAGCTCAACCAGGATATGGAGCAGGCAGACTGAATCCGGACCACCGGATACCGCTACCAGAAGCGGTTGCCCACTTGATGCCAGCTGATGCTCCCGGATGAAACGCAGTACCCTCAGTTTTAACGATTCCTGATGTTCTTCCCTACTCGCCATTTACTTATGTCCAATTTAACTTGTTTTCAGGATAAGTTTGGTGCGGTGCATAGACCGCGGATAAGAGGTAAAACCTAGAGCAGCGGTAACCTGCTCTGGTCTTCCCGAGCCGCTGCTATCACAGCGTAACCTCATACCTATCGCGCAATATGGGTGATGACAATTAATAAGCCATAGGTCATCAATCAAAGCCCTCAGGTCATAGCTCCGCGGGCCAGTATCCCTCTGGTGTTGCCACGGCAGGTGCTTTAACGAGAGTAAAGAGGTTAGTTTTGCTTCTATATCTTTTTGGTCCTTTTCTGTCTCTACCTCAACCGCAT
>JABAHO010009806.1_pt2 | contig 11477 bp, 15 predicted proteins | sample 7062071 | NCBI WGS metagenome assembly JABAHO01 (sample SAMN14534356, study PRJNA622989) | marine sediment metagenome | biome: marine biome [ENVO:00000428]; feature: marine pelagic biome [ENVO:01000023]; material: deep marine sediment [ENVO:00002113] | place: India: Gulf of Kutch | collected...
CCGCCGGGAATGCAACCGGGGTCTCTCGGTCTGGGCGCGCTGTTTTCCGGATACTCATCGAGCTCGAGGATACTGTTGCGAGCCCTGAGCGGCGCGACGCAGATCGGGAAGGGCGTGTCGGGCGATGCGTTGCAGGCCTGAGCGGCGAGCGTCATCGTGAACATCATCGGGTCGCCAACGCGCAGCCCCATTGTGTGCGCATAAAAGTGCTGCAGTTCATCGAGCGACGGTCCGCCGAGCACCACATTAAAAATGCGGTCGACAAAAGTCTTCGCGCCATGCAAACCATAGCGGCTGCCGCCCGGCATGATGCGGGTGAAATAGAGCATGGCGCCCGATCCAGACAGCGTTTGTATCGCTCGGGGCGCTTTAGGTTGCTGATAAAGATCGGCCGGTCCACCGAAGCGGCGAATCGGCGAATCATTGAGTTTCAGTGCAAGCGCGTCGGGATCGGTGATCAGGATCTCCGTTGCATTCCAGCCCCAGGTCACCGGCGGCCAGTAACCAACGCGGTCGCCGGTTTCAACAAAGCGGATATATACCTCTGCGCCGCTTGCCGGCTGCAGCACCGCGTAATCCCGGCCTTTCTCGGCCGAGGCATCCCATGCGGCGCAAAGTTCAGCGCCAAGCTCGCCGCGCTCAACCAGCGTGTAGTCAAGAAAAGTCACCCAAACGTCGATTTCCTTGTCGAGGTCGCTCACGCAGTGCGTGACCATGGCGATGTCGCGCAGTACTTTCATCCCATCCACGCCAGCGGTGGTTCCTGCATCAGCGCGATTTGCTCGCGTAACGCCAGCACGTGTTCGTCCCAGTATTTCTGGGTATTGAACCAGGGGAAGGCGCGCTTGAAGGCCGGATCTTCCCAGCGCCGCGCCAGCCAGGCTGCGTAGTGCATGATGCGCAGACTGCGCAACGCCTCGATCAGGTTGAGTTCGACGGCATTAAAGCTGCGGAACTGGGTATAGCCTTCGAGCAGCTCATTCAGTTGCGGCGTCTGTTCATGGCGTTGGCCCGACAAAAACATCCACAGATCCTGCACCGCCGGGCCCATGCGCGTGTCATCGAGATCCACGATGTGGATCTGGTCATCGAGCACCAGCACGTTGCCCGGGTGAAAATCGCCGTGCAGTGCAGGCGCAGGTTGCGTATGCTGCCTGCTCGCTCATAACAAGCTTCGATATTCACAAGCAGGTCGGCGCAGATACTTTCGTAGGCGGGCTTGAGTTCGGCCGGAATAAAGCCGGCACCGAGCAGGTAGTCGCGCGAATCTATACCAAAGGTTTCGATACTGAGCAGGGGGCGATGCTCGAACTCGGCGAGTTCACCGCGGTTGTGAATGCGGGCGACCAGCCGGCCGAGCTGCAGCAGCAGATCCAGGTTATCGAGTTCGGGAGCGCGCCCGCCGCGGCAGGGAAATACGGCGAAGCGGAACTCGTCGCCGTGGTGAAGGGTTGTGCCCTCGTGCGCAAGCGGCGTGACTACCGGAATTTCCTCTGCTGCCAGTTCGGCGCAGAATTCATGTTCTTCGAGAATGGCCGCATCAGTCCAGCGCCCGGGGCGGTAGAACTTGGCGACGATGGTCGATGCGCCCACGTCCGATTCGATGCCAACCTGGTAGACGCGGTTCTCGTAACTGTTCAGCGCGAGCAGCCGGCCATCAGTGCGAAAGCCGACCGACTCGATGGCATCCATGATGTCGTCAGGATGGAGATCCTGATAGGCAAGCGCGTTGCCTTGTTCCATGCGCAGGGGTCTCGGCTCACGAAAATCAGTGAGCGGAGTCTAGCACTAGTGGTTAGCTAAAACGTAAGCGGCCCGAGTCAGGCTTGCACGGCCACCGGCAGCGCATTGCGGTCGGCAACCTCGTGAAAACGCCGAGTCAGCAATAGCAGGAGCGGTACGGTGAAGGCCCATGCGATGCCGATCGAGCCATACAGAACGATCGGATTGCCGGTTACCTCGGCCACGCCGAGCGCGATAGCGCCCGCGTAAGATCCCGGACCACAGACCAAGCCGAACAACGCTGCGATTCTGAGTCGCGATTGCATCCACTTCATGCAATGGTTCAGTGTGAGCGCTACGTTGAACCATAAGGCACCAATCCACAGTGGCGCAAAACTGGTCCACGGGAACTGGCCGCCGTATTCGATCAGTCCGGCGCGCAGATACAAGGTATCGAGTGTCATGCCAATCATCACAGCGACAATGCCCGCCGCAAAGTCTGCGCCGAGTGAGTCCATCGTGATGACGTGCCAAACGATGAATGTCAGCAATGCGGCGCAGCCGAGCCAGGCAAGATCGATAATCACGCCGTATAGACTTAAAGCCCACACAGCCTTAAAAAAAACAACATTGGCAAGTATTGCTGGCACTGAATTTGCTCCAGTTAGCAGTTAATTACTCTGCTCGCGTTTAAGTTGCGATTCGCGGCTCTCTTGTTTCTCTTCCTTCAGATCGCTGCGAACGAATGCGACAAGACAGCTAGCGGCAACGATAACANNCATTCTCGAGACTCGCCCGGATGAAGCACAGCACTGTAATACGTTGAAGACTTCGTTGCGCTGACGGTAGTCCGATTCGACCCCGCCGTAACAAATTGTAACGAGCTCAACCTATTGAAAAATAGAGGAATTAAGGGACGCTAGAAATCAGGAGTCGGGCTGCTCAGGAGGGGCTTACTGAAACGCTTTCTCAGAGCGCGTCCGAGGTTTCCGGATTAGGGGTCGGGCGCAATTGGTTTAGTGAAACCTGGCCGCTTTCTGCGATATTGATGCGGCCGAGATAAGCAATCCCCACATCGACGTAGCCACTGAGCGTGTAGGGCAGCACGGTCTCTCCTTCGAGCATCGCCATACCGACCGTCAGGCTTGTGGCCAGATCGAGATTGATGCGCACATCGATTTCTTCATAACCGTTTGCGGGCAAAACGAATCCTGCGGTGAGTTCGCCCTCCGCGACAGGTTTGCCGGCCAGCGTCATTCTGACCATGCCGCCGTCAATGGGTACCGCGGTAGCGTTGGGATTGCTGACGCGCAAGCGTGACAATGCGATCAGCGTGCGGCCTTCGCGCAGACTTTGTGGCTGTATGTTGACCAGATCGACGGTGGGCGGCACGAGGCTGTCTCGCACCGAAGTGCAAGCGGCAGGCATAAGCAGCAGGGCAGCGCCGAGGAGCCGGGCAAATCCACTGAAGCGTGACTGTTTCATCCTGGTCATAGGAGGCCTCTTGCGGCTGTCGGATTCTTAACCAGCAGCGGTATCGTGCGGGATGCGGCGGACTTTGCCGATGTCAAAACCATTCTCGGCAAGAATTTTAACGAGCTTATCGTATTGTAAATCGTTAATGTCGGGGTCGCGACTCATGACCCACGCCCAGCGTCGGCTGGGCACCCCAACGATGACATTTTCGTAGTGATCGTCGAGATGAATCACCATGTAGCGNNAGATGCGCCGGCAGGTGAAGCGGTAAAACTAAAGCTCTTCCGTTCTCCGTCGAAACTGCCGTGATTGAAGGCGCACGTCATACGCACTCGACCGTTGTCAAGGATTTCGTAAGACTCCGTGTAATTGTAGGCTTCGCTATCGTTGAAGAACGGAATGCCGACCGGGATGCTGGCGACCACATGCCATTCGCCCGCAAACTTTTGCATGTCGAGAGGCGACTCGATCGCCTCCAGTGGTGGCAACTTCTCGAAGTTCGCAACAGCCGGGCCTGAGCTTACGCACAGCGTTAGCAGGCATGCTAATACCTGCTGTCTTAGTGTGCGCATTACCGCGATCAAGTGGTTGGTAGGAAAAACTGTCTGCATCAGTCCGTTGCCGCAGCGGTCAGAATCTATGCACTTTGAACCCTGCTGGTTGCCGTAAACACGGGTTTGCTATCATGGCCCGCCCGAATTGGTGGGCAATTGTACCCCCTTATATAGGCCTAAATGATGTCCGTATTCGCATTTCCGACCTATGCGCTTGCTCACCTGACCATTTTTATTGTCTGCATCAGCTTGGTGCGCAACTCTCGCGCGCCGGGCGCGGGTATTATCGCGATGATCGCTGCGGGGCTGGTCTACGACAATGCAATCGNNTCGGGGCGGGCACCTTGCTGCAGATGCTCAGCTGGCCGCGGTTTGCCATGCACGCGTTGCTAACGCCATTCATGATGATCGCAGCGCTGCAGCTGGCGAGTGCTGCGGGCATCAGCTGGGCTGGTAACACCCGGGTTCGAACCGTCGCGTGGATAGGCGTAGGGCTTCTGATGGGCATGGGCGCCTGGGATCACCTGATACGGCTCGAGACTATGCCGGCCTGTTTCGACGGTATTCTTCGCTATACGGAGAATCTGCACCCGTCGCATTTCTGCTCTCCGAACGATCAAGCCACGATGGGCTCCGGGCCGCCGATTCCCTCAATCGTGGGCAATCTGTTGACGCTGATTGCGGGCTTCGCGATCTGGCGGAGCGCAGGCTGGCCCTGGCTGATGCTGGGCGCGCTGGTCATGTTCGGAGCGGCTGGGGTGCCAATCAGCGGATTTGGGATGGCGCCTAGCAATGGCGGCGAGGTTGTGCTGATGGCTTCCTACGCAGCCACGATCTGGCGCTTCAAACAACCGCTAAAATCGGCCTAATCTGCCCTAAGTTGCTGATCCTAAAAGAAAGGGCGCCCGGTCCTTGGGGAGGTCAGATACTGGGGAGGCACTGCCGGGACCGGGCGCAGATGAAATGTTGCTGTGTTTAATAAGCTTTCGGTGGTGTTTTGAATATGGATTCAAAGCATTATGATTTTGCGAGCGGGGGTCGCGCCACAAGCGTTTCCCATCCGAATTCAGGCATTTAGCGAAAACTCAAACCAGCGAGGAAGCCATACGTGTCTAACGAAGCATTTGCTGCAGAACTGTTAAAGCGAAGTGCCGCCGGTTATGCCGGGACGGCAGCTAATATGCTGCTCGAAAAACGTCCGCTGCTCCGCAAACAAGCTGGTGCATTTGCCACCTGGAAAACCCATCTGACGCAGCGCACGATCGAACTGGCCGCCGCGCTCGATGCCGGCGAGAAAGATCTGTTTACCGAGCGGCTTAACTGGTCACGTAAATCCTTCGTTGCCCGTGAGCAGGACGATACCCTGCTGGCCGACAGCATCGAATGTCTGCGCGACTCACTGGCCGAATCGTTGCCTACCAATGTTGCGGCCGTGAGTCTCGAGTATCTCGATGCGGCGATTGAGCTGGCAAACGGACCGATGCCTGAACCTGATTCGAGCGAGCTGAATCCGGCCGACGAGAATGATCGTCTTGCCCTCAATTACCTGCAACTTGCGCTCGAGGGTAACAGCGTCGAAGCGATCGATCTGATTGTGCAGGCCGCTAATGCGGGGCAGTCGCCGACCAGTCTGTATGTCGATGTGCTGATGCCGGCGCAACGCGAGATCGGCAGGCTCTGGCATTTTGATGAGGTCAGCGCCGCCGAAGAACATCTGGTATCGGGGACTACGCAGCGCGTAATGTCGGTGCTGGCGCACTCGGCGGTTCGTAAGCCGATCAATGGCAAGACCGTGGTGTCCGCATGCGTGCCTAGCAATGTGCATGACCTGGGTATACGTGCATTGAGTGATCTGTTTCACCTGAACGGCTGGCGCTCGATTTATCTTGGCGCGGATGTGCCCGAACGGGACCTGCCGGGCACGCTGGTCTATCTGGATGCCGATCTGTTGTTGTTAAGCGCAACGCTGACTATGCATATAGCGGCTGCCAAGGATTCGGTGAGCGTAGTGCGGGAGTATTGCGAGCGCCCTGTCAAGATTGTCGTAGGTGGGCCGGCATTCAGCGATTCGCCTGATACGTGGAAGACGACAGGGGCTGATGCCTATGCTCCGACCGCCCAGGATGCATTGACTGTCGGCGCCGAACTTTGCGGGATTAAGGTCTNNGCAGTTGTTGCTCGGGTTCAGGATGTGACGGGCGCGACGACCAGTAACGGGCCTTTCGACACCACAACACCACCCGGTTGTTCCAGAGTGATCGCGAACACGGTCGGCGCGCTCACCTCGAGCTTGGAATCGATCGGCACGATAACTTCGCCGCCGCCGGCCGGGATGTCGAACACGCCACCATCAACCGGCTGCTCACCGCGCTCGGGATCAACAATCCAAAGCTGATACTGCGCAATGGTCGGGTCGTTCGCCGGCATGCCACTCAGCCGCATAAAACCTTGTTGGGTGCCATCGCTCCAGACAACATCGCCGGTTACCTCAGCATAGGCTGTCTGGTCGGGTGCTGCCCAGGCGACCTCGATAATATCGTCGGCGGTGTCGATCAGCGCCATGCGCTGTTCGGCTAAAGGCGCCGAAGCGCCAGCGGGGGGTTCTACCCGCAGCACCACGAACGCGAGCGCCAGCGCGGCTGCCATCGCCCAACCCGCATAGCTCAGCGTGGACTGGCGTGCTGCGGGTTTCGGTTTCAGTTCGATTACCGGCGCGGTCGCGCCCGGCGCCGCCTTGCTGACCGGCGGGGTGGCCGAAGCGGCGGCAATCTTCTTTTTCAGATCCGCCGGCATGCCTTCTGCGCCAGCACTTTCACGGGCAAGCATGCCCAGCTGAACGAGCGCGGTGGTCTGCATAAATTCGTTTTCGAGCACTTCGGCCGCGTCATCGAGCAGCTGATTGAGTTCATGCTGTTCGGAAGCGTTCAGCCCCTCGGTGACCTGATCCACCAGCAGCGCTTCGGCCCGGTCAGGAATAGCGTAGCGATGCTTGCTCATGCTGCGCCCTCCTGCTCGCCAGGAGTGATCTCGAGCTGCTCGCGGATATGAATGAGACCGCGGCGCACGCGTGTTTTCACGGTGCCCAGCGGCATGTCGAGCTTCTCGGCGATTTCACTGTGGCTGAAGCCACGGTAGATCGAGAGCGTCAGAATTTCCTGCTGCTCCGCAGGCATCTGATCCAACACCTTCACTACATTCTGAACTTCTACATTCTCGATGCCCAGATCGGTGCTCTCTGGCGTCTGCCGTCCGATGCCCTCGTCGAATTCTTCAATCTGGGGTTGCCGCGACTTCTTGCGCAGCCGGTCGATGAGTCGCCGGCGCGTTATCGTGGCTATGAACGTCACCTCACTGGCGATATCGGGTTTGTAGCGTGCGGCATTCGACCAGATCTCGATGAAAACTTCCTGCACCGCATCTTCGAGATCTGCGGAATTGCCAAGAANNAGCGACCAGACAAGGTCACCGTACTGGTCCAGACATTCGCCGACCGCTGCCTGATCGCCGGCCGCGATTTTTTCTAACAAGGAAAGAGACAAGCCACGTCGTCCGTTCTGCGCTTTGGTTGATTGTGCCACCACGCGTAGGCCATGGTTATGGCTGCCCGTAGCACTCACCAAAGGGATAGTAGCACTCATTTCCGCTGTTTGGGCCATGTCGCCTGCCTGCTCTTCCATTTGCTCGATCATGCCGACCCCGATTGGCGGCATGCGGAGTCCGCTGCCGTATATAAGGAGGTTTCGCGGCCCGGCTAAACGCAGATTCACGCCGTGNNTGCGCCGCAAACCCCTACAGTGAAAGCCTTGCAGGGATTGGGGCAGGGGCGGGGCTCGCTCCGCGCTGCGGGGTTTTGAACCGGTCAGAAATGTTTAGCGAGCCACTCCGAGATCTCTATCGAGCAGGATGCCGACATTGCTCAGATGCGGGTCGAGCATAAAGTCGTTATGGCCTGTTGCACCGGCGGCGAACTGAATGTCCACTTCCGCGCCGAGTAATTCATGCCACATGGTCTCCAGCATATCCCGACCGTCCGCGGGCAGGTCGCGATAGATCAATGCGGCCTTGCAGTTCAGCGGAGCGTACTTATAAGCGCGAATTGCCGGCCCAAGCGCGCGCAGGTAACCGAGCCAGCGCAAATGCTCGGGTAATTCCCGTCCAAGTGCGAGGGTGGCATTGACGCGCAGGCGCTGCAGGAAAGNNCTGATCGACTTACCGGCACGATAAACGAGGTATGCGATCGTTTGTGGTGTCCAGCCGACCTCATCGATGTAGCTGCGCAAGGCATCCGACTTGCTGGTATTGATGCTTTCGCTCAAGCCTATCGATGGTTCGATCATGACCAGGTAGGCAACTTCTTTACCGCTTGCGATGATCTGTTGTGCCATTTCGTAGGCGACCATTGCGCCTGCGGAAAAGCCAAGCAAATAGAAAGGTCCGTCAGGATTAACCTTGTAGACATCATCAAGGTATTCGCGGGCGAGCGATTCGATGCTGTCAGGCACCGATTCCTGAAAGCTTGANNCATCTTCAGGGGTTCACCATGCACGCAGAACAGCGGCGGGTGCTGTCCCTTGGTCTTGATCGGCATTAGTGTCTGAAATTGTGGCATTGCTATCGTCAGTTCTGGCTCAATTACTAAGAGGCTGAATTGAACGCCGCGAATAATCGCATGTTGGCAAGCCGGTTAAAACCTTAACGGGTGTTTTGTCNNTGTCAGCAGGCCGACTAACCTCGCCGGCGGCCGCAGAATCTCTGTTTTACAGCCGGGCGGGGCTTGTCGACATAACCCTGTTCAAAGCCGAGCACATCGAGTTCGTCTGCAAAGCTTTCGAGCAACTCGCCAGCCCGCAGGAGAAAGTCGGGATTGCGCGGCCGACCGTAAGCCTCGTTCCCCACCGCGAAAGTTTCGTAGATTAGAATGCCGCCGGGTGCGAGCAGGCCGGGCAGCTGCGGCAGCAGGGGCCGATGGAGATAGTTGCTGACGATGATGCCCGCGTAATCACCTCCAGGAATCTGCGCGTTGGGTTGCTCTAGGTCGAGCGCCTTAAGCGTGACGTTCGCGTATTTCTGGAGTTCGCCTGTCGGAGCGATATCCTTGTCTATACCCAGCAATCCCTGATCGCGCTCTAGCAATGCGGCGAGATGCCGCCCAGCGCCGCAGGCCAGATCGAGGATGATGCCGTCGCGGGGTATCTCTGCCGCAAATCGCATGATCCAGGCCGATGGCTCGCGGTATTGTTGGTCAGGCATGCCGCGCTGTATCCGTACGGTGGTAAGGACCAACAATTAACTCGGTTTGAGACATATCCTAGAAATCCGTGGTCGGTTACAGTTTGAATGATTAACCATACTTAAGCGCAGTTGCGCACTGTAGCAAGCCCGAGGCAGGAGCCGATTATGGCCAGAGAAAAAGAAGAAATCCGAGTTCGACCCTTCTGGTATTCCGATATCTGGATTTTCCCCAAGCTGATCACCATCATCACGACGCTTGATAAGGATGGCAGCATCAATGCTGCGCCATATTCACACATCATGCAGTACGACGTGATGCAGAAGAATCCGCGCATGATCATAGGTTTTCGCCAGGAATCGCACACCTTCGAGAATATCGTGGCCACGGGCGAGTTCGTGGTGAACTGCCCTTCCGCCGATTACCTGGACGACATGATGGAGACCGCGCGCTTCTGGCCCGAAGGCGTGAATGAGCTCGAGCATACGCGCTTTACGATGATTCCTTCGCGCAAGGTCAAGCCGCCGAGCATTGAAGAGTGTCCGCAGATCGCCGAATGCACGGTCGACCAGATCATCCGGCTCGACAAGAGCAGCGGCATCGTCATCGGCAACATCGAGACCATCGTCATGGACAAGGGCCTCGAGGATATGGATCGCAGCGAACGTATCCCGGCCATGAATCTGCCTATCGGTCTCGGCGATCAGAGCCGCCGTTACTACTATCATGCACACACGCCGATGGCTAACGTCACGATGCACGAGCTGAAAGAGGCACCAGGCGCGCAAAAGGGTGGCAAGATCGCGATGAACATGCCCTGGGAAGAGGATGCCGTGGCTGCACTCATGGACGTGCCCGTTGCCGTCCGCAAGATGGTAGCCGAGCGGCTCGAGGAATATGCCACGCAGCATAATGAGAAGTCGGTTACCGCGGGGCACATGGTCAAGATGTCGGAAGAATACGGCATCGACAGCGAGCTACTCGAGCGTTTCCGCACCGATTAAGCCGCAGCGCTGATAAACCCGCCTGTTTGTCCTTATTCAGCGCGCATGCTGGCGCTTCGCCTGTGTGTGATGCACAATTGCGCCCCATCAAGTTGTTTCGCATTAATGCAGGTACACCACTGATATGCCGCAAGAATTGGAATTATTCGGTTCGACAGGCGATGCGCCTTTCTCGCTTACCGAACTGCTGATCAACCTGTTTATCGGGTTGCTACTGTCTCTCGCTGTGCGCTGGCATTTCCTGCGCTTTGGTTCGACGCTCTCGAATCGCGATGAGTTGGGTGGTGTGATTCCATTTGTGCTCATGACCACGGTGCTGATCATTACCGTAGTGAAATCATCGCTCGCACTGTCGCTCGGCCTCGTTGGCGCACTCTCGATAGTGCGGTTCCGTACGCCGATCAAGGAGCCGGAAGAGTTAGCTTACCTGTTTATCGCAATTGCCATCGGTCTGGGTTTGGGTGCGAACCAGGTGCTGCCAACCATCGCGGCAGCGATCTTCATCCTGCTCGTGATGACTGGGATCAAGCAGTTTTCTCNNGCGGCAAGAACCTGTATCTGTCGGTAAATGTCACATCACCCGCCGGCGAAGCCTGTCAGCTCGACGAGCTCAACGCAGTGATTGCCAAGCACGTGGCATCCAGCGACCTGCGCCGCTTCGATGAGGGCGGTGCCGGGCTCGAGGCTACTTATCTGCTTGATATCACGACCACGCAGTCGCTCACGGAATTGAGCAATGAACTGCGCGGCAAGTATCCGGATATCGCGATCAGTTTCCTCGATCAGAGCGGGATGCCCGGTATCTGACACCTTAAGCCGGCCTGTTACACGGAAGTGCCAGTCTGATTTGAAGTTATGAAAGTCTCCAAACAGGGTGCCNNGAGTTCATCCCGCCTTATGCGCCTTGCCGGCATGGCCGTCGGTGGTTTTCTGCTGCTGATGCTCGTCGTGGTATTCGCCCAGCCGGAGCGGCTGCGGCAGGCATTGATTTCGCTCGAATCACGCTGGGGTAATGACTTTTACGCCTATGATCGAAGCCTTGCCGAGAAATGGTCCATTGCGATCGGCAGCTATCTTCGCGATGCCAGCGAGGGCATGCCGGACGTTCCCGAGCTGATTATCGATGTGCCGTTCAAGGGCATGAGCAAAATCTATGCAAAGCGCGAAGAGGCTTTGCGGATCGGCAACCTGATCCAGGGGCCTGATGATTTTGTGAATGGCGAGATTCGTTTCGAAGACCGGGTTTTGCCGATCAGGCTGCGCCTCAAGGGCGACTGGAATGATCACCTCGGCGGCCGCAAGTGGTCGTTTCGCGTGCATGTGCGCAACGGCGAGCAGGTCATGGGCATGCGTAAGTTTTCGATTCAGAGTCCGGCCACGCGCGGGTTTCAGTCAGAACTGATGATCTTCGATGTGATGCGCAAGTTTGGTGTGATTGCGCCGCGTTATACGTTTGTCAACGTGACGCTGAACGGCGACTCGATGGGCATC
>JABAHO010008069.1_pt1 | contig 11476 bp, 9 predicted proteins | sample 7062071 | NCBI WGS metagenome assembly JABAHO01 (sample SAMN14534356, study PRJNA622989) | marine sediment metagenome | biome: marine biome [ENVO:00000428]; feature: marine pelagic biome [ENVO:01000023]; material: deep marine sediment [ENVO:00002113] | place: India: Gulf of Kutch | collected...
CAGACCATCACGATGGTGCCCCTGGTGGTGCGCGACAAGGTGATCACCGGGATCAGCGGCGGCGAGTTTGGCGTGCGCGGCTTCGTCACCGCCAACGACATCAACACCGGCGAGCAGGTCTGGCGCAAATACAGCACCGGACCCGACGCGGAAGTCGGCATCGGAGCTGACTTCTCGTCCCCCTACGAATCCCACCAGGGCAAGGATCTCGGTGTCTCCACCTGGAAGGGCGACGAGTGGAAGCGCGGCGGCGGGACCACCTGGGGCTGGTACAGCTACGACCCCGAGCTCGATCTCTTCTATCACGGCACGGGAAACCCGGGGGCCTGGAACCCCGACCAGCGGCCCGGCGAGAACAAGTGGTCGATGACCCTCTTCGCCCGCAACCCCGACACGGGGATGGCGAAGTGGGCCTACCAGATGACGCCCCACGACGCGTGGGACTACGACGGCATCAACGAGAGCATCCTGATCGACCTGCCGCTCGGTGGGAAGACCTACAAGGCGCTCGTGCACTTCGACCGCAACGGCTTTGCCTANNTCTGCCCGGGGGCGATGGGAGCCAAGGATCAGCAACCCGCCGCCTACTCGCCCAAGACGAAGCTCTTCTATGTCCCCACCAATCATCTGTGTATGGACTATGAGGGAACCGAGGTGAGCTACATCGCCGGGGTGCCCTACGTCGGTGCCGTGGTGAAGATGTATCCGGGGCCCGGCGGGCACCGTGGCGAATTTCTGGCGTGGGATCCGGTAGCCGGAGAAAAGAAGTGGGGTGTGACCGAGAAGTGGTCGGCCTGGGGCGGTGCTCTGGTGACGGGCGGAAACGTCGTGTTCTACGGCACGATGGACGGTTGGTTCAAAGCCCTCGATGCCACCACCGGCAAGGAGCTTTGGAAGTTCAAGACCGGCTCGGGAATCATCGGCGCGCCGATGACCTATCGCGGCCCCGACGGCAAGCAGTACATCGCGATCCTTTCGGGGATCGGGGGCTGGTCGGGTCTCGTGGTCGCGGGAGACCTCTCGACGGAGGATCCGACGGCGGCCTTGGGCGCTGTGGGCGCCTTTGGTGAGCTCGGCCGGGACACCGCCAAGGGTGGAATGCTCTACGTCTTCGCCCTGGACGACGCGCTGCTCGCCGCGGGGAACTAGCGCGGGTGCAGGGGTGCGTGGGGCCGCGACGGCTCCTACTGGTCGTCGTGNNGGGTCGTGGGTCTCCGCGGAGCCGGAACGGGGCACCGCAGACACGCTGCGTGTGTGCGCGGATCCCAACCATCTGCCCTACTCGAACCGGGCGGGCGAGGGGTTCGAGAACCAGCTGGCGGTGCGCATCGCCGAGGCGTTGGGCTTGGAGGCCGCGTTCACCTGGTGGCCTCAACGCCGCGGTTTCATCCGGAATACCCTCGACGCAGGGCGCTGCGATGTGGTCGTCGGGGTTCCCAGTGGGTGGGACCGGGTGTTGGCGACGCGCCCCTACTACCGCTCGTGCTACGCCTGGGTCTTTCGCGAAGAGGGGCCCGCGTTCTACTCGCTCGATGCGGAGGCGCTCTCGGGCTATCGGATCGGGGTCCACCTGATCGGGGACGACTACACCAACAGTCCACCCGCTCACGCCCTCGCGGAACGCGGAGTGGTCGATGGCGTCATGGGATACAGCGTCTTCGGCGACTACGGCGAACCCGACCCGCTGCGGGCGCCGGTGGATGCGGTGGTGGCTGGCGAAATCGACGCCGCGCTCATCTGGGGCCCGATCGCCGGGTTCTTTGCGAAGGACGCCCGAACCCCGCTGAGGGTGGTGCCGGCCCCCGAGGTCGAGGGCTACACCTTTGGATACTCCATCGCGATGGGGGTTCGACGCGGTGACAACGCGCTACGCCAGCGCCTCGATACCGCCCTCGACGCGGTCGCTCCCGAAGTCGGGGCGCTGCTCGACGCCCACGGCGTACCCCGCTGCCCCAAGCCGAACGCGCTCGTTCGGGTCGCGGCCCCGGCCGAACCCGCACCCGCTGGTGGGGCGGTCAAGAACCCCGTCGCCGACGACCCGGAGGCCATCGCCAACGGCGCGAAGCTCTACAAACGCCTCAACTGCTTTGCCTGTCACGGTGCGGCGGGTGGCGGAGGGATGGGGCCGGACCTCACCGATGAGCAGTGGCAGACCGGCGATGGAAGCGACGCGAGCTTGCTCGAGCAGGTGATGGAGGGTCGCGCCGCGATGCCGCCCTACAAGGACATCATCAGCGAAGACGAGGCTTGGCATCTCATCGCCTTCATACGCACCCTCTACAAAGGCGACCCCGCCGCCAAGACCTGGTAGGCGTCGCGTTCCGGGGATCGAAAGGGGGTGGCTAGACGTTCTGCGCCGTCATCCCGCCGTCGACCACGAGCACGGCACCGTTGATGTACGAGGCGGCCGGGAGGACGAGGCTCAAGGTGCCCTGCGCGACTTCTTCGGGATCGCCGTAGCGGCCGATCGGCACCCGGCGCCGCGCGAATTTGTCCTTGTGNNCGCAGTTGACGGCGATTCCGCGGCGACCGAGTTCCACCGCCAGACTGCGCGTCAGGCCGATCACCCCGTGTTTCGCGGCGGTGTAGGGGCTGATCCCCGGCGTCGCTCCGATGCCCTCGGTCGACGCGATGTTCACCACCCGGGCCGCGTCGCTGTCGACCAGGTGGGGCAGGGCGTGGCGGACGAGGAGGGCGAGCGCCTTCAGATTCACCTGCAGGGTGGCATTCCAGGCGTCGTCGTAATCCGCCGCGTCGAGCTCCGCCGGTGGCGCAATGCCCGCGTTGTTCACCAGGATGTCGAGGCCACCGAGCGCGTCCACGCTCTGTCGCACGAGAAGGGCTGGAGCCTCGTCGCGCGCGAGATCCACGGTGAAGGTGTGCGCGATGCCGCCGGCGTCGCGGATCGCCGCGGCGGTTTCCTCGAGGCCATCGGCGTCTCGATCCGCGAGGGCGAGGTCGGCGCCTTCGTCGGCAAACAGGAATGCGGTGGCGCGGCCCATGCCGCTGGCGGCGCCGGTCACCAGAGCGCGGCGGCCGCGGATCGAACGGTCGAGTCGGGTGAGGCGGGTCATCGGGACACACTACGGGTCTTGCGGGTCGGCCGGCAAGCGTGGGCTCGCGCCGGGTCGGCGCCGCCGCCCGAGACGCCGCGCTCCACCGGAGACGGCCAGGCGGAGTACGATCGGTGCGGAGGAACCCGATGATCCGTCTGAACTTCGCTCTCTGTCGGCGGCCGGAAATGGACCGCGATGCATTTCAGCAGTATTGGCGGGAGACGCATGGCCCTCTCGTGGCCAGCGTTGCGCGCACACTCGGCATGCGCCGCTATGTGCAATCCCACACCCTGGACGACCCGCTCTACGACGGGCTCCGCACCGCCCGCGAGGGGATGCACGAGCCCTACGACGGGATCGCGAGCGTCTGGTGGGACACCCGCGACGCGATGACCGAGCACGCCCGGAGTCAGGCGGGACGCGCAGCGGGCGCGCTCCTCCTCGAAGACGAGGCGCGCTTCATCGATCTCGCCGGCTCCTGCCTGTGGCTCTCCCAGGAAGTTGCGCAGATCAACCCGATGCCCGAGAACTCGATCGTCGCGACCCCGATGAGCTCCTGGATCAAGATCTGCTACCTGCTCCAGCCAGCCCCCGGTATGAGCGTGGCCGACTGTCACAAGACCTGGAACATGGATCACGGCTACCTGATCCGGCGGCGGAGCGGGTGCACGCGCTTCGCCCGCTACATCCAGAATCACACTCTCGACGACCCGGTGAACGAGGCGCTGCGGTCGTCCCGGGGTGCTGGACCTCCCTATGCGGGCCTCACCGAGGCCTGGTTCGATCGCGGCACGCTGAAGCAGGTGATGGAGGATCCCGGCTCAGAGGCCGCGCGCGCATTCGGCGAATTCCTCGAGGACGAAAAGCGCTTCATCGATTTCACACGCTCGTCGGTCTGGGCTGCGAAGGAACGGGTCTTCGTCGACGACTCCACGTCGTGAGGCATCCCGACCGCGCCCACCGCGCAGAACGCCGGCACCGCGACACCGCGAACACGCAATCCGAAACCTCTGCGATTTTGGGGCTAAATCCACCCGTCTGTTTGCACGATACGCCCCATGCCAAAGGTCCACCCGCTTCCCCAAGGAGGGTGAGGNNAACGGTCCACCCGCTTCCCCAAGGAGGGTGAGGAAGACGTGACGCAATATCGCATTGGCCGTAAGGCGGTGCGCGATGGCTCCATCGCGGACTGCCCGATTCCGGTCCTACTCCACAAACTCTTCGTCGCCCGTGCGTGCGGCGTGCTGAAACTCAAGTCAGACGCCAAACAGAAGGCGATCGAATTCGGCGAGGGGTTTCCCCTCGCGATCTGGTCGAACCTCGCGAGTGAACGGCTGGACGCCCGTCTCGCCGCCAGTGGCCGCATCCATCCCGACTCCCTCAACGAGGCCCACCGTCAGCGAAGCCAGAAGGGCCGCATGCTCGGAGAGGTGCTCGTGGCGCTCGACCATCTGAGCGAGCCCGAGCTGGCCGCGGCGTTGCGCGAGCAGGCCGAGGAGAAGCTGCTCGAGATCTTCTCCTGGAAGAGTGGGCGCTTTCGCTTTTTTGGCGGGCAGGAGCTCCGTCGCAGTACCCGCATCGCCGTGGTGACACCCCCCGCGCACCTCATCCATCGCGGAGTCCTCGAAAGGATGCCGGTCGAGCGCGTCGACGCATTCTGGGACAAGCACAACCAGGGCGTCCTGCTGCTCAACCCCGAAACCTTCGAGCAGTTCCAGGAGGTCGACATCGAGCCGGGCGACGCCGCGTGGCTCGAGTCGCTGGGAGCGGGCATGCCGATCGCCGACGTGAAAGAGCTCTCCGAGAGTCAAAGACTCCGCGCCTACGCCTATTTCCATTGTGGCCTGCTGTCGGTCACGGAGCCGGAGGCGTTCCGTCCCGACCACCAACTCGAGGCAGCGCCCGAATCTGGCCCCACCGAGACCCGCGTTCGCGCCGAAGAGGCGGAGCGCGCACAGAGACGACTGGAAGAGCTCGCGAGGCGCCAGCGCGCCGCCGACCCCTTCGAGCGACTCGGTCTCACCTCGCGGGCCTCGAAGGACGAGATCGAAGAGCGTTGGCGCGACCTCGCCTGCGAAGTGCACCCCGATCGTTACGTCAACCACCCGGATCCGGTGCGCGGACTCGCGCGTACGGTGTTCCAGGCCTACCAGAACACCTATGACGCGCTTCGCGATCCCGAGAAGCTGGAGGCGTACCGCAAGGACCCGCTCCTCGACGTCCACCAGGAGGAGGCGGCCAACGAGGTGCAACGCGCGCTGCGCGCCGAGCGTGTGTTCCAGACCGGGGTGTCGATGCTGAATCAGCACCGCTGGGAACCGGCCTTCGACGCGTTTCGCGAGGCGATGCAGCTCTACCCCGAAGAGGGCGAGTACCAGAGCCACTACGCCTGGACCTACTACTTGAAGCATGGACAGAGTGAAGAGGCGCTCTCGATCGCACTCCGACATGCCAAACGCGGCGCAAAGCTCGCGCCGCGGAGCGCCACCACCTGGCTGCTCCTCGGACGCGTCTACGGTGCGATGGAACGTTTTCAGCAGGCGGAGCAGTCGCTGCTGCGCGCACTGCAAAACGATCCCAAGTGCACTGAGGGGATGCGGGAATTGCGCATTCTGCAAGAACGCCGCCGCAAAGGTCCGGTGCGCTCGCTCCTGAACCGGTTGCGGAGCGCCTGAACCCGCTCCCGCCGCCAGCGCGAGCGCACGATCACGACTCCAGCCCCTCCCATCGGTCCGTCGCCGACGGGGAGATACCGTACAGTGCCGGGCCCCGAGCCCGGTTTCGGTAGCATCGCCGCCCCCGCTGCCACCCGGCCCAGGGCCGGGGCGGGGAGTAGCGCGGGAGGCGGCGATGGATGGGCTCTTCGACCTGAGCGGCAAGGTGGCGCTCGTCACCGGATCGACCAAGGGAATCGGCAAGGCGATGGCGGAATCGCTCGCGGCCGCGGGCGCCACCGTGGTCATCTCGAGCCGCCGCGAAGAGGCCTGCCGGGAAGTCGCCGGGGAGTTCGCCGCGCGCGGCGAACGGGCAGTCCCGATCGCCTGCAATGTGTCTCACCGCGATCAGCTCGAAGCCCTGGTCGCGCAAACCCACGAACGGTGCGGGCCCATCGACATCCTCGTGTGCAACGCTGGCGTGAACCCCTTTCACGGTTCGAGCCTCGACATCCCCGATTCAGCCTTCGAAAAGATTATGAAGGCCAATGTCCAAAGCCCCCACTGGCTCTGTCAATTGGTGATCCCCGNNCTCGTGGCTTCGATCGGGGGGATCCGCGGCAGCACGAAGCTCGGCGCGTACGGCGCCTCCAAGGCCGCGATGATGCAGCTCACCCGGAACCTCGCGACCGAATTCGGACCCGACAACATCCGCGTCAACTGTGTCGCGCCCGGGTTGGTGAAGACGGACTTCGCGCGGGTCCTCTGGGAAAACCCGGAAATGGCGGGCACGCGCATCGCCGAGACGCCGCTTCGTCGCCTCGGCGAGCCCGAGGATTGTGGCGGGATCGCCGTCTACCTGGCCTCCCGAGCGGGAGCCTGGACGACGGGTCAGACGATCGCCGTGGACGGCGGGGTCACGATCGCGGGGAACTGATCCGCCGCCGCTTGGCGACCCACTCGAGCAGCGTGTGGATCGCGGCCGGGTTGGGGAGACGGCGGGTCGCACGAGTGCTGACCTGGGCGCCACCCACGCGGAAGGTGACGCCGAGGCCCCGGAGCGCTCCAAAGGCGTCTTCGTCGGTGCTGTCGTCGCCTGCGTAGATGACCCCCAGGCGCTGCGACCAGCTCGGCCCGTGTCGTGTGCGCAGGACGTGGAGCACGGCGTGTCCCTTGTCCCAACCGATGGGCGGCCGGGCCTCGACCGCGCGGAGGGCCGCGCGGGGTTGAAAGCCCGCTTCGAGGATGCAGCGTTCGGCTCGCGGGATCACGTCGGGCCAACGCGCCTCGGACACCCCGCGGTAGTGGAAGGTGAGCGAGGCGCCCTTGGCCTCGACGAAGGCACCTCGGACTCGCAGGGCGCGGAGCGCCTTGGCGAGTTCCTTGGCCTGGGCTTCGAAGTGCTGGACGTCCGGGTGGAGAAAATCGGGGAGCCCCGGGCCGCGGATTTCGAGGCCGTGATTGCCGGCGTAGGAGATCCCGTCGACACCGGTGCGGGCCATCAGGTCGTCGATCCCTCGACCACTGACGAGGGTCACCTCGGTGTCGTCCCGGTCCGCGCAACGCCGGAGCGCGTCCGCCGTTTCGGGGGGAATCGCCGCTTGCTCCGGGCGATCGACGATCGGAGCCAAAGTTCCGTCGTAGTCGAGGAACAGGGCGAGGGCGCGGTCGCGAAGGTCCTCGCCAAGCCAGCTGTCGAAGTCGGCCTCCGTCGTCGGCCGAAAGCTGCGGCGCGGCTCGCCCGCGGCGCTCAGGAATTCCTCGAGCCAGTGGGCGACGTTGTGCTGTCGCTCGCGCTCCTGCAGTGCGCCGACCCGGTCGCGACGGTCTTCGAGCGGCATCGTGAGCGCGTCCCGTAGACGGAGCGCGATGGCGTCGATGTCATAGGGGTTGACCTGGAGCGCCTCGCGCATCGTCTCGGCCGCGCCGGCCAGACGCGACAGAATCAGCACGCCGGGATCGTCGACCTGGCAGGCCACGAACTCCTTCGCGACCAGGTTCATGCCGTCGCGCAGCGGCGTCACCAGCGCGACGTCGGCGTCGCGGTAGAGGGCGCAGAGACGCTNNGGTATCGGATCGGCGTCCAGGTGCTGGTGCCGAAGCGTCCGTTGACCCGCCCGACGAGTTCGTCGATCGCCCGTTTTTGCTCCTGATAGGCGGCCAGCTGGTCGCGGCTAGGTACCGCGATCTGGATGAGCACAACGTTTTCGCGGTGTTCAGGGAATTGTTCGAGCAGTCGCTCGAAGGCGAGGATGCGCTCGGGGATGCCCTTGGTGTAGTCGAGCCGGTCNNACGACGCGTTCCCGCGGCTTCTTGCGCGCCGCGCTGTGAGCGCGCTTTTCGTACGCGGCGTAATCGATCCCGAGCGGGAAGGCCTGGATGCGGATCACGCGGTCGCCGATATCGACCTCCCCGGATTTGCGGTCGACCCGGGCGCCGAGCAGGCGCTCCACGGTGTCGAGCGCATTCGCGACGTAACCGGGGCTGTGGAATCCGACGAGGTCGCACGCCATCAGCCCCTCGAGGAGCTCGCGCGACCAGGGAAGAATCCGAAACAGATCGAAGGGAGGGAAGGGGATGTGGAGAAAGAAGGCCAGACGCGCCGCCGGGACCCGTTCGCGGAGATAGGCCGGTGTGCGCAGCAGGTGATAGTCGTGGATCCACACCAGATTCCCGTTTTCGCAGGCCTCCAGACCCGCGCCCGCGAAGCGGCGGTTCACGACTTCATAGGATTCCCAATCGCGGCGCAGGAACTGGGCGCGCTCGGGGAGGGAGTGGAAGAGCGGCCACAGGGTGCGGTTGGAGAAGCCGTGGTAGTAGCGCTTCACCTCGGTGGGGCTCAGCGGGACGGGAACGAGCTCCACTTCGGAGTCGACCCGGGGGAGGGATTCGTCGGCGCGGAGCTGGGCGCCCGGCCATCCGATCCACGTTCCGCCGCGTTGTCGGAGCGCGGGTTGCAAAGCGCTCACCAGCCCGCCCGATGAAGCTTCGGCGCGCAGCGTTCCGCGTTCACGCCGGAGTGTGATGGGCAGGCGATTGCTCATCACCACCAGCGTCTCGTTCGGCGATTTTGCCATCCTGCGCCCATCTCCTCGTGGTGTCCGCTCCGCTTCCCGCTACCGTTCGCAGCACCATGCACGGGGAGACGGCGACACTCGATCTAGCGACCCTGAACCTCGCGATTGTAGGCAACGGAACCTGGGGCGGGTTGCTCGACGCCCGCGCACGTCTCGTCTGGGCCTGTCTGCCTCGTTTCGACAGCGATCCGATCTTCCCCGCGCTCCTCGACGGCGGCGCCGAAGGGGGGGTGTTCGCCATCGAGCTCGAGGGCTGCACTCGAAGCGAACAGCGCTACGACGGCAACACCGCGATCGTGGTGACGCTGCTCGAGGACGACGCCGGCAACCAACTCGAGATTCGCGACTTCGCGCCACGCTTCAGCAACTTCCGGCGCATCTTTCGACCGACCATGTTGATCCGTCGCGTGCGCCCGATCCGCGGAACCCCGCGGATTCGAGTCGTCGCCAAGCCGCGTTGCGGGTACGGGTCGGGCCGTCCAGAGCTCACACGGGGCAGCAACCACATCCGATTCGTGATGCCCGATCTCACCTTGCGGCTCACCACCGACGCACCGGTCGCCTACGTGGCCGAGTCGGTGCCCTTCGTGCTCGAGCGTCCACTCGACCTCATCCTCGGCCCGGACGAGAGCCTCACGGGTCCGCTCGAGGCCACCGCGCGCGATTTCGACGAGCNNGACGAGCGTACGCACGAATACTGGAATGAATGGGCGCGCACGCTTTCAATTCCCTTCGAGTGGCAGGACGCCGTCATCCGCGCCGCCATCACGTTGAAGCTCTGCAGCTTCGACGAGACCGGCGCCGTCATTGCGGCCCTCACCACCTCGATCCCGGAGGCGGCCGATTCGGGACGGAACTGGGATTACCGCTACTGCTGGCTCCGAGACGCCTACTTCGTGATCCATGCGCTGAATCGCCTGGGTGCGACACGCACGCTCGAGGGATACCTGGGGTACCTGACCAACCTCGTGGCCGGGATGGAGACCTCTCTCCAGCCGGTGTACGGGATTGCGCTCGAGCGCGATCTGGTGGAACGCAGCATCGACGCCCTCGCGGGGTACCGGGGAATGGGCCCGGTTCGGGCGGGCAACCAGGCCTACGAACACGTCCAGAACGACGTCTATGGGAGTGTGATCCTCGCGGCGGCGCAGGCCTTTTTCGACCGGCGGCTTCGCAACCCGGGCGGCGACTCGCTCTACGAGCGTCTGGCCCGCGTCGGCGAGATCGCGGTCGGTCGCTGGGACCAACCCGACGCGGGCCTCTGGGAGCTGCGCACCCAGAGCGCGGTCCACAGCTATTCATCGGTGCTCTGTTGGGCCGCGTGCGACCGGCTCGCAAAGATCGCCCTGCGGCTGGGACGTCGCGGCGACGCCGACACCTGGACCCAGCACGCAGAGCGCATCCGCAGCGGCATCCTCGACGCCGCCTGGAACGAAGGGCGGCAGGCCTTCACCGCGAGTTTTGGAGGGGAGGAGCTCGACGCGAGCATGCTCCTGCTCCACGAGCTGGGGTTCGTCGATGCCCTGGACCCCCGCTTCGTGTCGACCGTGCGGGCGATCGAGAAAGAGCTCCGGCGCGGCAACTTCATCTTCCGCTATGCCCACGCCGACGATTTCGGCCGGCCGCAGAATGCGTTCACCGTGTGCACGTTCTGGTACATCGACGCCCTCGCCGCCGGTGGGCGGCGGGACGAGGCGCGCGAGCTCTTCGGCGAATTGCTCTCCCGACGCAACACCCTGGGACTGCTCTCGGAGGACATCGACCCGGCGAGCGGTGAGCTCTGGGGCAACTTTCCGCAGACCTATTCTATGGTGGGCCTGATCAACTCGGCAATGCGCCTTTCGCTCCCCTGGGAGCGGGCGTTCTAGCGGAGGGCCAGCGCGATGGCGGGACGGCTCGAGGGCAAGGTGGCCCTGGTCACCGGCGCCGGGCAGACACCCGGACACACGATCGGGAACGGACGGGCGACCTCTCTGCTCTTCGCGCGGGAAGGGGCGCGGGTGGTGCTGGTCGATCGCGACGCGGATTCAGCCGCCGAGACGGAGAGCCAGATCCGCGAGGCGGGTGGCGAGGCCGTCGTGGTGCCCGCGGACGTCTCGAAGGACGAGGATTGCGCCGCGATGGTCGCGGCGGCGCTCGATCACTTCGGGTGTCTCGACATCCTCCACAACAACGTCGGGATCGGCGCCGGCGACCGCGGTCCGGTCCATCTCGAAGAAGCGGTGTGGGACAAGATCTTCGACGTCAACCTGAAGAGCATGTACCTGGCCTGCAAACACGCGCTCCCGCCGATGCGCGAGAGGGGCGCCGGCTCGATCATCAACATCTCTTCCATCGCGTCGATCTGTTCCGTCGGGATGCTCGCCTACAAGACCTCGAAGGCCGGCGTCAACGCGCTCACCCACTCGCTCGCGCTGGGGAACGCCAAGTACGGCATCCGCGTGAACGCCATCCTGCCCGGGCTGATGGAGACGCCGATGGCCATCGAGGGCATTGTCGCGTCACGGGGAATCGACCGGGAGACGGTGATCGCCGAACGAAACGCGCAGGTGCCGCTCGGACGAAAAATGGGGAGTGCTTGGGACGTGGCGTACGCGGCGCTCTACCTCGCGTCGGACGAGTCGCGCTTCGTGACCGGTGTCCTGCTCCCCGTGGACGGCGGTCAATCCGCTCGCGTCGGTTGAGGCGC
>JABAHO010005644.1_pt1 | contig 11460 bp, 16 predicted proteins | sample 7062071 | NCBI WGS metagenome assembly JABAHO01 (sample SAMN14534356, study PRJNA622989) | marine sediment metagenome | biome: marine biome [ENVO:00000428]; feature: marine pelagic biome [ENVO:01000023]; material: deep marine sediment [ENVO:00002113] | place: India: Gulf of Kutch | collected...
CCCCGCCCGTTCTGGGGATAAAACCCCCTTCTATCCCCAAGCTGCCTATTGTAACGGAGTGTCGCGGCGGGCGACCGCGTCGGGCGGGCCTTTACCGATCCTTCCCTGCCTCTTCCCCAACTGTCCACCACAAAACCTCGCGAATTCCCCCCGCTTTTTTACCCCCTGCACTTGACAACCAGGGGTGGGGAGGTACAATTCGGGTACACTTCCTCGGATGGGAGTGGGCGTAACCCCGAGAGGGTGGGTCTAACCTTATTGCTGGCCACGCCCCACCCTCTCTTTATCCTTTCTCTCTCACAGGAGAAACAAAGTGGAGTATCGAGCTAAGTACAAGTCCTGGTACGATGGTGAACTCTTGTTGGCGTGGATCACGGAGAAGGGCTACTTAATGTTTGGCCCAGAGGCAACGTGGCCAAAACGAGCGACTGACCTGTTCCTCATCGTAGAGCAGTGGGCTCAAATGAACGGAGATGAGCCACGTCTATCGGCGAGAATCAAGCACGCGGCACAGACTGAATTCGGCGTGCAAATGATTGCTGACGCACTGAACGAGTGCAAGGCTGGGGAACAATACCTTTACTATGGTACCAAGGAACTTCTCTTGGACTACCATATCATCACGGACCCAACCAAAGCGAAGGGAGAGGTCCTACAGGAGCTATGGGGCGATGCCGATCGAGATATCGAAGCTGACGAGTAGTCACATAGGCCGTACCGTGATCTACACTCCTCGACATTGGGGTGGACGCCTTGAAGAGGGGGTGATCACTAATTTCAATGACCGTTACATTTTCGTCCGCTACGGAAAGGAGAGTGACAGCAAAGCGACGAGCCCAGATGATCTTGAACTCTTAGGACCTTTGAACCCGTAACAGGAGATTTAACTCATGGCAACAGTGCCACCCGAAGTTGAGGAAGGCGTTGATCTCGACGAACCACGTGACTTGTCGGGCTTCAACACTCGCGACAACAAACCCGCGTCGATACACAACTTCCAAGGAGACGCGATGGCGGTATGGGAGTTGGTTAGTTTCGCCAAAGGTGCGAGCTGTCGCGACGGCTCCTCGTTGATTGACCAGACTCTACCACTCAAGTGGTGGATGGTCCACGAAGTCGTTGTGAACAATCCTGACAAGGGGCCAGTGAAAGCTGTCCGCACGGTGTTGATGGATCCGAGCATGAACGCCTATGGCTTCGTGTCTAACGGTATCTACGACAGCCTCCGCGACCTTATCGAAGCGGCTGGTCCCGGACCTTACGATCCGGCGGTTAACGTCGCCATTCGTCAGCGTCAAAAGCAGAGCGGACGCAAGGTTTACACCTTGGAGCCTGCTCCGCGTCGTCAGGAGGAACCGCCTAAATGAGCGGACCCTATTCTGAGTACCGTCTCAGCAATGGAATGACGGTCATGTTTTACAAGGACGAACTTGTTTTACGTCAAGAGTGTGATACGACGGAAGACACACTTCTTCACATCACTGTTAGTGAACTGAAATTGGCTCTTGAGATGGCTATTACGCCAAACAGAGCCAGCGTCTATCAGGCTCGACTTGTTAGGAGGTAATCCATGCCCCGCCCGAAGTTTAGAGACAAGTATCCCCGCGAAGTACAGGACGGGATCGTGGACTTTCTACAGTACGCCCTAGCTTGGGCGGAACGCGGGGAGACTTCGACAAGGATCGCTTGGCGACAAACCAAGCAACAGTGGGTCCGACGAAATTGGGAGTACTACCGCAATGCTGGTGGTGCGTTTCGCTGGGCTCTCTCACTCTTTCCACAGGAGATGAAGACAGATGGCGAACAACTCGAACCAAGTGAAGATCGATCTAGGGTCGGACATACAGATCGAGATGAAGAAAGGCCCGAAGGGAGTGACGAGCTTCGCGGGATCAGCAACGGACCGAGACCAACTCATTGGGATGATCCGGTTGGCCTGGCAGAGTTTGCACCCGATAACACGATCGTCGCCGGGTCAGAAGGAAACGGAGGGAACCGCAGCGACTAGTAAGTGACCCTTTAAGCCCAAGGAGAGGCTTACATCATGGTATTTCCGCGACCAACAGCTAAGTTGCGGAGAGCACTGACCCTGGGTGCAGGCTTCGGCGTTGCCCGTCGCCTGCTCCAGGGTCTTACTTTTGACGCCATCGCTCGATGGTTAGTCCGATCATTCGGCACGCTCTCCGAACGCGAGCTATTGTCGTTAGTGGACCATGGCCGTGAGATGCGGGACGCTGGTATTCGTTTCAGTGGACTCGGTCCCGGTTCAGTACTAGACTTTAGCAATATCCCAGTCAACCCATTTCTATCACCCACAATTGCGGAGGGAGCACGTGTAATAAGCGAACTGGTTGTCCCATGGCAGAACGTTACCCTAGGTACCGAGAACGAGTGGTATTGGAGGGTGAGAGCGGCCAGTGAGCCTGCTTGGGACGAGTTTCAGGAGATCATAGAAGGCTCATTTGCGGTGACGTTGCATGATACGGAGATCGAACGTCTACAGGCCATAACGGAGTTTCAGATTGACGTAGGGGGATGGCAAGCAGTTTCTATAGTACGGAGATTCTGAGCCATGACTTGGAGGAAGTTGAAGCACAACAAGTCGACACAAATCGCTCGCACACTAATGTTCGTTGACTGTGAGACACGAAGCGAGGACAAAAATGTCAAAAACCTTGGTGCGAATAAGCTGTGGTTTGGGGTTGTCAACAGCGGTAGGTTTGTTAATGAACGTGGCACCCTACAGTACGCTCGTCGTGATTCTTATACTTTCCACGAAAGTGGTGATTTCTGGAGCTATGTGCGTTCTAAGTCAAGAGTGAGGGAGACAACATGGATCTACGCACACAACGCTGGTTTCGATTTCGTCATTCTCGGTCTTATCCCCTTATTGGCAAAGGGGGAGCTTACGATTACCAAACCTCGCAAGGTAAGAAGGAAAGACAGCAACGCAAGCGAGATCTACGGCTTGCTTATGGTCGAAGATCCACCAACGGTGATCGGTGTTGAGGACTCTGAGGGACGTCGCTACGTCCTATGTGACACATTGAACTATTGGCGAGTATCCCTTGAAGCATTAGGGAAGGATCTAGGGTATGAGAAGGAAGAAATGCCTGACTGGGATGCTGCGTTCGCCCGTTGGGAACGTTACTGTCGACGCGACGTCGAAGTGATTGAACAAGCCGTCGTTCAGTTGATTCACTGGTGGAAAGATCGCGATCTAGGAAACTGGCGTTGGACGGCTCCCGGATTGGCCATGTCGGCGTTCCGACACAAGTTCATGAGTCATGATATCGTGTTTCACGACGAGATGGACATTCGCCAACTCGAACGTGAGAGCTATTTCGGCGGACAACTGGAAGCGTTCTACATTGGACATATCAGAGAGCCAGTATGGCAGTTCGATGTTGTCAGCTTGTATCCCAGCGTAATGAAAGGGAACTTGTATCCTGTCAAACTGGTTAACTGGAGCAACGATGATACCCTTACACCGTTCCCACCACCAATTGAACCTAAATCTTCAATCTGCGAGGTTGAGGTGGCTCTTGATCGAGCTACACTCCCGGTACGACATAATGACTGTGTCTACTACGCCGCTGGAACTGGAAGGGTGGTGCTTAGTGGACCAGAGCTTGACTGGGCGGTAAGCCATGGATACGTTCAGCGGTGGGGACGCTGGGCGACCTATGAGATGGCTGACATCTTCAGTGATTACGTCGACTATTTCATCCTCTTGAAGGACCAGTATGAGAAGGCCCAGAAACCCGTTCAGCGGTTCTTCGTCAAGATGTTACTCAATAGCTTGTATGGCAAATTTGGACAGTATGGAGGTAGCTGGCAACCAAATCCAGATCGTTTGCCACTACATGGATTCGGGAAGTTCTGGGAATACTCAGTCATCACTGGTGAGTATCAGAAGTGTTTAGCAATTGGAGACATCGTTCTAGACTGGTCCCCTAAGAGTGAAGTCAGTCAAGCGGCTCCTGCCATTGCTAGTTTCGTCACCAGCTACGCTCGTCAACTCATGAGACACTACCGGGAGATCGCTGGGGATGGCAATTACTACTACATGGCAACCGACTCGTTGATGGTAAACGAACAGGGTTTTGGTCGCTTACTCAACGAGACTGGTTGTATTGGCAGCAAACTTGGTCAACTTAAGCACGAACGCGATGCTTCATCAGCTTGGATCGGCGGCTTACACTGGTACCGCTGCGGTGACAAGTTGGTTGAGGGATCAAAGAAGTCATCTGCGGTGACCATCGACGAGACATCATGGACCGAGCTACATTTCGAGTCACTACTCTCTGTGATCGACAGGTCCAAGGAAGACGATGGACGTCGCGATGCGGTAGTGATCAGTGAGGTAGAGAAGACACGTAGCGGGCAATACAACAAGGGCCACGTCGGTGACGACGGCTGGGTGACACCTTTCACATTCGCGGAGTTAGAGCAATGCTAGAATCTGAGCCTCTTCAAGGATCCCAAATTCAAGTAGAATGTCGGCTAACTGAGCACTCAACTGTTGTAGTTGCTCACACGATGCGGGCTTCAGTCGTTCCACAGCTACGGTCACTGTTTGAATGCGTTCATCAATGGTCAGATTTGTCCCCGACGCGAGTGAGGACAGGATACCACGAACACAAGCATCCGCAGTGGGCACCTCCAACCCAGACTCTTTGGCAAACCGAGCCACCGTACGTTGAAGTAGCTTCTCCCGATTTCTCTGGGCTCGCTGAGCCTTCTCCAATTGTTTTGCCGCGTTCGCCCGTTGACGCTCTGATCTTCGCTGAGACGCTTGCTGCTCTCGCTTCTGCTTGTCAAGGGCAGCCTGCTCCTGCTTCGCGATCCGCTCGGCTTCCCTGGCCGCACGTTCGGAGATCTTGCGACGACAGTTGAACACGATGTTGGAAGCATCGTCGGCAGTCCATCCGATGCGTTGTAAACGGATCATCATGTCCTCAATAGTGATGGTACCCTCTTCGAGCCATTGACAGAGTTGGCTTGTAGATGGTTGTTTACCTTTGGCCTTCGCTTCACACTTGAATGACTTGATAGCGTCCTCCGCGATGACTGTTGGAACTCCAGCGTCTAGCAACTCCGTCATCGCTGAAGCATCGGTGAGGTCACCGGTCAGGAAGCGTTTGCGAATACCAGCGATACATCTAGTCTGAAACCGCTTCTTTGCCTGGAGCTTGACAAGGTCTATCGCCTTGTCGATCGTTTCGGTACTTATCTTGGTATCAGCAAAAGTTCGTCTAGCTTCGACCTCGGTGATCACTCCGTCCCTGAAGAGCTTCATCTCTGGTCTATTACTCAGCACTCGAACACGATTGATCTTCGCCCAGTTCACAAGAGCGTCAACCGCTTCGTCCTCGTAACCCAGTTTGACGAACTCATTTCGCAGGAATGCTTCGTCGATAGCTCCTGTCTCGAAGGCTCTTCGAGCGTCGACTCTGGAAAGGCGACGGAACGTGATGTTGATCATCGGTTTGATCCAGAAAGGAAGCAAGTCATCTTGCTTCAATGCTGTCTCAACCATATTCTGAGTCACCTTGTCAGGGTGACCGTCTGGAAGGAACCTTGTGCGGTGAAACATCTCAAACAGTTGCGTCGGCGAAGGGATACGCCAATGGGCACGCCAATAACGTTTGGCGGTGTCCTCCGCGATACCTTGTTGTTCACCCCACCGTCGAGCCTCACCTGCCCATTTCTCAGTGAACTCGTCGTCCAACCCGAACTCTTCGACTATCCCTTTGTCTTCGACGTCCCGGACCATGAAACGAACTAGATCCGTGATCGGTGGAATGAAGTCTCCCAGTTTCTCCCAAGCGTCAACGAGATCGTTCTCGTCATACCCATTCTTTCGTATCTGTTCATCGTATCGTTGCTTACCAATGAAACCGCGACGAAACATCTGCAGAGCCATTAGCGGTTCGACGCGATTCATTCTCGCCCAGACCAAGCGTTGGAACGGTGTCCAACAATGGTCATTCGCTTGGACCCAGTCTTTCATGTTCTCTTCGGTGATCGTACCGCGAACAAAAGCCTCGACTGCCTCATTCTCGTCAGGAATCTGTTGCGGACACAAACGATCAGCACGGTAGTCAATTGGCGTCAACCACTTCCTCAACGAGTTACCACCAACGTAGGACAACAGGTTGAGCATGACGCCCATTCCGATGTAGAATCCCACGACTGGGTTGATCTGGCAGATTGACTTAGTCATACTTGCGTATGTCCCATCGAACCACTTGATCCAATTGTCAATCGTCTCAGCGGTACGCCAATAGAGCCACCGAAATGGTCGCAACAGGTTTCGTCGCTGGTTCCCTTGTGCTCTGCGAATCGCCGCGTCGACAGTCTCATTCCCGAACACGATGCTAGCCAACAGACGATCTGGGTCAAGGAACTTGAACCCGGCAGCATTACTTGCATTCTCTTCAGTGTAGGTGTCAATCTGACACTGTGAGAACTCACCCATTGACGGAACCGTTCCAGTCCCGCCGCGAGCGTCGTCCGCTTCCTCTTGTTCCTCGGGTGGAAGTTCTTCGGGTGGTTCGGGACAAGGTGGCACATTAACCACTGTCGGCGACGGAGCAGGACACACTTGACCACCGCCCACCGGTATGACTATGGGAGGTGGTTGCTGCACCACAATGGGTTGCGGTGGTTGTTCCGTTGGCCTAGGGCGTGGTCGTGGCGGTTGCTCGTCAGGCGGTGGCTCTTGTTGATCGGTTGGAATAGTTGTTGGCGGCGGGACAGCGATTGTTGGCGGAACCTCTGGAGGTGTACCGGGCGGTTCCGGCTCGATACCGCCTACGGCAATTTCCTCACCTGGCATCACTTCCGCACCCTCCGGACGTGGCTCGATCCCACCAACAGCGATAGCCTCAGTACCGGTAGGGTCACCCGCCGAGATAGCCTCACCTGAGATCTCCAAGAGCGTCTCAAAGGGTAAGTCACTCAACGCACCTCTCTGTCGGGCTGTCTCAGTGAGAGTGTCAGCAAGCTCCCCAGCGGCTCCTAAGCGGGCTGCCACGTTGTTACCAATTGCTTGAAACAACTCGTTCTGGAGGTCGTTCGTTTGGCCTAGTACGCGGCCAGCAGGGTCTAAGGTCCGTGCTGTCAAGTCAGCCTCAACAGCACTAATATCCTGCAGACTATCACCGATTACGTCTAGAATGCGTCCAGTGAGATCGTCAGATACCGTTGACACACTGTCCAGAGTTTCTATAATCGGTTCAGGGTTGATGTCATTCTCTCCGAATGGAAGCGGAGCAAACATGTCGTTGGCCATCTCAGCACCTCACAGGGTATCAGAAAAAACCCGCCCGACAGAACGCCGGACGGGCTCTCACAGGAGTCTAAGGGATCACGCAGCCACTAGTGCAAGTGGTGTCACTGGCCCTCTTGGTCTTTGGATGTTTCATCCTGGAGACCTTTGAGAAAGACCTTGACACCCCATGTGAGTGGCCCTTCCTCTCCCTTAGAGTTTGCCTCTCGTTCTGACGAAAACAAGCACGTTAGCAAGCACTGAATGAAACGTTGCACTGGAGTATCTCCGTTTGGGGGTGGTGGCGGTGGTGGGGGAGGTGGCGGCGGTTGTGGCGGTGGTGGCGGTGGCGGTTCCTCGCGTGCTCCGTACCGCTCTATTATCTCTATGCGATCTTGCGGACCTAATTCCCTGATACGATTCTCAAAGAACGCATACATCAAGTTGCCACGATCCAGGTGTCCTATCCCAAGAGCGTGACCAAGCTCATGACCAATCAATTCCGGAAGCGATATGCCTGGAGCTGGCGGAAGCTCCAGACTATATCGCTCCGCAGAGTCGTACCGCTGATTAACTGGGGGTTGCCAGGGGCATGGCAACTCAGACCACCCCAGTACACCTTGCGGTCCGTCAATCGTTCCGTATGTAGGTAGAATNNACACGTATTGTCAAGACGGAGATTGCTCGGTAGGTGACACCGAAACGGCATTCCGCTTTCTCTCGTGTTCCCCGTCATATTGTGGCATCCTTTGTTGCTCCGGGAAATGTAAGACGTCAGAAGGGGCAAACCACCGCGTTTTGTCGATCTCGTCGATACCACGTGGTTCTGCCCCTTCCTCCGCGATGGCGTCGAATACCTTACGCATCCTTGACAGTTGGTACTCGAACAACTGCACTTGATGAGTCTCCGGGATGAGACCCTCTTTCAAGTACATCTCGAACATGGTCAGTATACCACCAAGCCCCTTAATTGACCATGACCAGAACGGACGAGGTTCGGTAGGTGCCATCAGCTTTACTCCTGTGAGAGAGAAAATAGTGGTGTGGCGAAGCTCGAACGGGTCCTACGCTTTGGTTAGTGATAGTACCACTCCGCCACACCACTGAACACTGCAAACCGGCAGTTCGTCATTGGCGACTATTCGTCACCGAACAGCAACGCATGTAAGTACGCATACAGTATACACCCAAAGCAGAATATCACGACCGCTTTGGCCACGTACAACTGTATACTATCACTGATCATAACACGTCGCTGATATGTAGGTCACCGCCGATTCCAAGCGACCTGATAAACAGGGTGGCCGTATTATGGCTCTTTATATCACTTGGGCGGCGGTGTCATGAACTCTCTTTCAATGGCCGAGAGTCTACGGCCTAACTCATCGCGGACTTGTCGAAACTCCTGGCATTCAATTCCACAACGATCCGCTTTGTCCAGTACCTCAAGCAAGTCGTGCAAATCTCGTTCTGCTCTCTTGAGAGCATCGAAATGGGCACGTGTGAAAATGACAGCTGCCATACGGCACCTCAACTAGTCGCTAGTGTGTCACGGTCAACTAGGTGCTCCGATAAGACCGCGAGATGCTCTAACCTCATCTAGTGCTCTCCTAGCACGCTCTTCGATTGCACCCATGACGTCAGCTGGTACCACGCCAATGTTAGCAATCGTGTTGGCGAGACCGGTAGAGGTCCTACCCCATAACTCTTGCTGCATGATTCGTCCGTGGACGACATACAACCATTCGTTGTTCCCTCGACCGATCATCGCGTTCGTTATCAGATACCCTTGAGTGATGTCGTCCGGCGGCTGTCCCCACCGCAGAACAATGTTCGTGTTGGTTGACGCCCCAAAGGTAATAGCCACACGATTACGGTCAGCCGTCAGTCGAATACCGAAGCTTGGACCGTGTTCGATTAGCTCCTCATACCAACGAACATAAGGCAGAAAATCTTGAGGGACACACATCAATTACGCTCCTGGCGTCGTTACAAACCTTGATAGAGCGTTCACATAGTCAATTGAACTCTGGAACAAGATGACAATTGGTGGGTCCTGCAACGCTCCAAGAGCACGTGCCCACCAACCATGACGAACAAGCGGACCATGGTCTGAAGTCGTGAAGAACAGACTATTTGGAGGTTGGTTAGCTGGTGGAACAACAAAACGAGTCTGCGTATTGTCAGTCACTTCAAACGGATAGACAGTGAACTGAGAGTTGTTTGGGTTAAGAAACAACACTGCCACACGACCAGGATCCGCTTGTAAGATCTGCGACCAATCATTACCAACAGTAATACCGTTTTCGACCGCTGATACATACGGTTCCAGTTCCGCCGGCTCTAACATTATCAGACTCCGCTTTGTTTCCGAGCAGACCTCCTGAATCCGCCTGGGTCAAAGAGTGTCTCGATCACGACGATGTCTGCTCCGGCCCCAAGGGCAACAGCAAACCAAGCCTCTCCGACAATCGTACCGTGATCCCTGAAGAGCATCTCACGAAATCCGCTCGTCCCTGTCACGACAAGTCCCCGCGTGGTACTTACCGTGTTCTCATTGAGCATCGCAAAATCATTCAGGCCATCTGACGAGACAATGAAAGACACCCTCCGCTTATCACTCGGTAGAATCTCCGTCGGAGCGGCTCCAAGACTGAAACCGTCGGTGCGGGAAGTCCAGAACGGTATGAAAGCATACTGATCTGGTGTCAGGATTCTACCGTTACGCGGATCGTTCACGAAATTCGCATGATATCCATGTACCAAGTAAAGACGGACACAGCGGCGGTGTTCAACACTTGCACCTGTGGAAAGGCGTAATTGTTGAACGTACCCCAGATCCCGAGACGTCCTTTCCGGAAGATGTCATCGGACTGGTTACCGACAGCAGTGGCTCCCAGACATCCCGGTCGCCAAATCTGCTCCTCAAAGGTCAATCGGGCGGCTCCCAGTGTCGCACCAATCGCTTCGAGACCGACCACCGCATAGCGTCCGTCGGGGAGAGTATCGGCCCATGTGGTAGTCATAGTCGTCCACGTTAGAGCGACCGACGTAGTTGTCGACGTACCACGAATAGTGAAGATGTTACCGGCTGGAGTGGGGACTTGACCGGCGGAAAGAGCAAGGAATGCAAGTGCTTGCTCCGTTCCCATACAGATATCCGACGTAGCTTCAACTGCCAACTCTTCGAGTCGCGTCAGTCGGAACGGATAGTCACGATAGTCAGCTGCCTCATCATCACTGGCGGGAACCGCCGCCGGAATGATGGGACGAATGAACGGTGGTGTGATCTGGCGAAGAGTCGGTGACACGATCCTTGCTCGATTCATGTTTGCCGACATCGCCGACGCCCAAAGCAACAGCATATCCTCGCTGGGAAAGAAGTGATCGTTTTGGCGAGTGATAATCTCGTCCGGAATTGCGTCGAGATCGGTATTCGCGGTATTGTCGATCGCTTCCTCGTATCCTAACACATGAAATGGCATCTTTTACACTCCTTTCTATGAGTGAGCGGTGAGACCGCGAGGAAGCTAAGAGCGACGTCGGAAGCGTGCATTGTGTTGCATCATCATTACAGCACGTTGGATGTTTGTTCCAAGGTCACCACGTGGTAGTGAAGCCAAAGCACGCTTTCCAGCTTCGACGTGCGGCATAAACTCGGTCATGAACGACGCGAACTTACCGACAGCGGCAGTAGCTCCCGGACCAATTCGGTTGAGTCCCTTGTTGAGTGACGCTTCCTTCCACATTTCAAGAGTAACGCGGTTGAGACCGGCCGCGTACTTACCATCCGCGACAGCACGCTGAACTCCCTGTACGTAAGCGTCTTGTCGCCTTGCAGCCTTGGCGGCAGGATTCTCGGTAACCGCTTCGATTCCCTCACGGATGCTCTGGGTCGCTCCCCCAAGGTTACGGCTCCACTTCTCTGCAATTTGCTGCGGGGTCAATGCCATGGCATATCTCTCCTAATAATGGGTCACCGCGAGAGGAGCACAGTACGGTAGAGTGAGACACAACTCCCTCTCGCGGTGACCAGGGTGGTAGGGGGGCCTGTGTCGCAGGCTTGATAGATACTACACCAGCAAGCCCCGCGTGTCAACCCACTCTACGGAGGGGTATTGTACGGCTTTCATGTGAAAATTATGGGTTTTATCCCCAGAACGGGCGGGGGGGTGCGGCGGGGG
>JABAHO010003655.1_pt1 | contig 11458 bp, 8 predicted proteins | sample 7062071 | NCBI WGS metagenome assembly JABAHO01 (sample SAMN14534356, study PRJNA622989) | marine sediment metagenome | biome: marine biome [ENVO:00000428]; feature: marine pelagic biome [ENVO:01000023]; material: deep marine sediment [ENVO:00002113] | place: India: Gulf of Kutch | collected...
GGGACAGGAACGGAAGAATAGCACACCCGGGGCAGAAACCCGTAGAGGCTTTCGAAGTATTTCTTCCTAGTTCGAACTTCGGTTCTGCCTACCCAGAAAAAGCCAGGCAGCGACTACCAGAAGGCCGGCCACCAGAACCAAATTGAGAACGAAGGCGACGCCTTCACCACCCACTTGAGCACTACCCAAAAGACGAATAACACCAGCAACGCCAATACGAGCTGACTTCCGACGCTGGTCTTGCTTTGTTCCGTCATATCTGAAGGGTATCAGGGACCGGTCGGTTCGCCGCCCGACGGGAACCCGAGCTCCGGCCAGCAGCGTCAGATGGACCAAAGGAGGCACCGATGCGAGAGAACCTAAGCAAGATGCTTCGAACGATGGGGGAGGCCGCCGCGGCTGTTCAGGACCGTAGACAGCAGCGAATGCAGTGGCGAGTCCAAGCCTGGAGGGAACAAGTCTCAGAGGCCGGACTCGCCTGGGAAGAAATCACAGGAGAAATCCCGCAGGTTCAGGCGGCGAGGCAGTAGGCAATAGCCAGTAGAGGGGACCACCGTCTTCGGTGAGTTAATCGGGGCCAGGCGAACGCCGAGCGCTAGTCGACGAGCCTGACGAACCTTCTCTTGCCCACCTGCACGACTCGGCCCGCGACGTCGGCTCGGGAGATCTCCTCCTCTGTCACGGTCTCGCCCTCTAATTTGACCGCACCCTGGGCAATGAGCCGCTTCCCCTCGCTCGTCNNCCATCAATAAGGCTGGCTTCGCCAATCTCGTCCGGCACCTCCTTCTCCTTGAATACTCGATCGAATGCCGCCTCGGCGCTCACCGCCGCTTCTGTGTCATGAAACAGCGCTACGACCTCTCGCCCGAGTCGCCTCTTGGCTTCTCCGGGGTGAAGCGAACCATCGGTCAATCTGGCGAGCACGGCGTCAACCTCGGACGGGGCTAGCTCGGTAGTCAGCCGGAAGTACTCCCCCATCGCCTCGTCGGGAATCGACATGACCTTCCCGAACATGTCGGCCGGTTCGTCGTCGATGCCGATGTAATTGCCGAGCGACTGGGACATCTTCTGCACCCCGTCGGTGCCTACCAGCAACGGCACAGTCATGACCATTTGCGGGCGTTTGTCGAACTTGGCCATCAAATCCCGCCCGACCAGCAAGTTCCAAAGCTGATCCGAGCCTCCTAACTCGATGTCGGCATCGATGGCAACCGAGTCCATGCCCTGCAGGAGCGGATACATGAACTCCATCATCGAAATCGGTTCGTTGGCCGCGTATCGTTTTTGGAAGTCGTCACGCTCGAGCATCTGGGCCAAAGTGCTCTTCGAAGTCAACTCCAGCACATCGCTCATCGTCAGCTCTCCGAGCCATTCCGAGTTGTAGCGGATCTCCAACGGCTCGGGCAACAAGACCCGTCGGAAGCCATCCAGCACCTTTTCGGCATAGCCGCGCACCTCCTCTGCGCTCAAACGTTTGCGGGTCTCGCTTCTCTGCGAAGGGTCGCCGACTTGGGCGGTGAAGTCACCAACAATGAGGACAGCCGTATGGCCCTGCTCCTGGAAATGACGAAGCTTCCGGAGAACCACTGCCCAACCCAGTGTCACCTGGGGCGCGGTCGGGTCCATCCCCAGCTTGACTCGCAGCGGCTTGCCTTCCGCGATTCGCTCCGCCAGTTCCCCCTCAGGGAGAACCGTCTCGGTGCCCATCAGCAAGCGTTCGATATCGGCCATGGCGAGGACAATACCGGCGGCACCGCCCGTCCTCGGGCAAATGCAGACGGCGGCGCGCCAGCAGCACCTCTTGAGGGAGCTCGACAGTGCTTGGTCCATTCCGTNNCCCCTCTCTACCGTGAGGCCCAGTAAGGAAGGCCTAATGAAGCGTGGCACAAGGCGGAAAACCGCCTGGTTACTCGCGCTTTCGCTGCTGGCGAGCGCGTGCAACCTGACCATTGATCCTCTGGATGATCCCGGCATAGGCGAGAGCGCGCTCACGACGATCGTCTATGCCGCCGACGGCTCAATTCTGGCCCACTGGCATGCCGGCGAAGACCGTACGCTGATCGTTTACGAGGATCTTCCACAACATCTCATCGATGCCGTCGTTGCCATTGAGGATCGCAGATTCTGGGATCACCAAGGTGTCGACGCCCGGGCGATTCTGCGCGCTGCCCAGGCCAACGAGGATGCCGGGGCCATAGTCCAGGGCGGCTCAACGATTACCCAGCAGTACCTGAAGAANNGAAGATCCAAGAGGCCGTGCTCGCCCTCAGGCTCGAGGAGGGTCTGACCAAGGAGGAGATCCTCGAGAACTACCTCAACACGATCTACCTGGGTGACGGTGCCTATGGGGTTGGCACGGCCGCGGCGCACTATTTCGGCAAGGGCGTCGAAAACCTGACTCTGGCCGAGTCGGCGATGCTGGCCGGCCTCATCCAGGCTCCCGCCAAGACAAACCCGCGCACGGACGTCGAGGCGGCCGCCGCTCGGCGCCAAGTCGTCCTCGACCAGATGGTGGATCTCGGCTACGTCACCGAGGTCGAGGCTGCCGTCGCCGCTGCGGATGAGATTGAGGTCGCACCCCCAACCCAGCGGCTCGCGAGGGCACGGTACCCGTACTTCGTTGAGGAGCTGAAGCAGCAGCTGCTCGACGACCCTCGGCTCGGGGAGACACCGACGGATCGCTACAACGCATTGTTTCGGGGTGGCCTGCGCGTGTATACGACGCTCGACCCGGCGATGCAACAGGCGGCCGAGGAGGCCATCTCCTCGGTCCTCGATGAGGACGGTCCCGACTCCGCCTTGGTTTCGATCGACCCGCGCACAGGCTACGTTCGAGCGATCGTCGGAGGTCGCGACTTCTACGACCTCGACGACCCAATTGCCAACTTCAACCTTGCCACCCAGGGACTCCGCCAGCCCGGATCGTCGTTCAAGCCGTTTGTCCTGGCCGCCGCTCTTGAAGCCGGAGTCGATCTGTACGACATCTACGATGCCGGCCGGAAGGTCGAGATCCAGACTGACTCCCGAATCTGGACGGTCGAGAACTACAACAATTCCGCCTTCCCTCCCCTGACCGTCCTCGAGGCGACCGTGTACTCCGTCAACGCGGTTTATGCGAGGCTCATTGACGACGTCGGTCCCCGAGCCGTAGAGGAGCTCGCCGAGAGAATGGGGGTCAGCGAGGACCTCGAGCCCTACCACGCGCTGGCCCTCGGAGCCCAGGAAGTGAGCCCGTTTGGTATGGCTGCTGCGTTCGGAGTGTTCGCGGCCGACGGGTTGAAGGTAGAGCCCTCTATGTTCACGACGATTGAGAGGCACAATGGAACGGTGGTCGTCGACCAGACACCTGCCATCGAGCAGGTGATCGAGCCGGAGATCGCGCACCAAGTAACGACCGCTCTGACTGAAGTGGTCAAGCGCGGCACCGCACAGCAGGCGCGGATCGGTCGTCCGATTGCGGGTAAGACCGGCACCTCACAGGAGCACCGAGACGCCTGGTTCGTGGGCTATACGCCTGATCTTGTCACCTCGGTTTGGGTTGGTTTCGCGCAGGACAACCTCGCGATGGAGGATCCCGTCACTCCTTACACCATCACCGGTGGAACCTGGCCGGCCCGTATCTGGTCCGCCTACTCAGCATCAGCCATGGCGACGACGCCTTATTCGCTGTTGCCGGAAGTGGGAGAGGACGGCTCAGTATCCGTCGACATCGACTTGTCCACCGGCTACCTCGCCGGACCGCTATGTCCCCATGAGCATGTGCAAAGACTGAATGTGCCCCAAGACCACGCCCCAAGTGTGATCTGTCCAATCCATAATCCAGCCGGCCTGGTCGGCGTTGGCGCCGGCGAGGTCCCGCCGGTGATCGGCATAGACCTCGGAGAAGCGGTGAGCGCTCTCAACCGTGCCGGTTTCGAGATCCAACTCGACTGGACTGACGGCGGCAACCTGCCCCAGGCGACCATTTTTGGACAGTCGCCGGATCCCGGGATTCCCGCCCAAGCCGGCTCCACGGTCGTCCTGACATTGGCTGGTCCGCAGCCGGGCTCCGAGGTGCCGGACGTGCTCGGCCTGAGATTGGAGGCTGCTCTCGCCGAATTCGACATCTNNTCGACGTGATCACGGAAGCGGAATCGGACGAAGGTGATGCCCTTCAGCGTGCAGGGAGGGTCTGGAAGCAATCTGCGGCTGCCGGCTCCTCTGCAAGTGGTAGCGTGTCGATATGGGTTAACCCGGCCTCAGATGTCTGACGCTGAGAGTGGTGTATCTAGCCACCTAACGTGTTGACAGCTGCGGCTTTTTGGGTTTCTCTTATAGGAGAGAACTAACACGGAGGGCGGAACAGCACATGGTTTCGGAAGCTAAGTCGCGAGACCTCATTCCCAAGGGCGACTTCAAGGTCGTACGCAAGGGTTACGATCCGAGCGAAGTCGACAAGTACGTGGCAAAGCTGCGCAGAAGCGCCACCGATCAACTCACGCGCGTCGACAATCTCGAGGAGGCGCTCAAGGAAGCCCGTGAAGCGGCGGCGGCCGCCAAGGACGCGGTCCGAGACGAGATCAACGCTGAGTTGGCTCAGCGGGTCGAGGAAGCCGAGCGTAAGGCCAAAGAGGTGCTGGAAGGTGCCGAGAAGGAGGCCAAGCCGCTCAAAGGGGCCAACGAAGAGGCTCGTCACAAGCTGCTCGAAGCCGAGAAGAAGGCACACAAGGTTCTGGAACGGGCTGAAACTGAGGCCAAGCAGATCATCGAGGAAGCCGGGAAGCTGCGGGCGGGTGCTGCCTCCCGCTACGAGGAAATGATCGCTCTCGCTACCACCAAAATGGAAGCCGCCGAGGCCCAGGCCGCCCGGCTAGCTAACGCCGAAGAAGAGAGCGCAGCCATACTCACAGCCGCCCGCAAGCGCGCAGCCGAGCTGCAGTCAACGGCCACTGAGTTCATGTCGACGGCGGACCAGGAGCGCGCCGCCTCGCTCACCGCGGCAGAAGAGCTGGCTAAGAGTGCCCAGATCGAAGCTGAAGCCATGCTGGGCAAGGCCCGTCGCTTTCTGGCCGAAGCCCGAACCCGACAGAAGGAACTGGAGGACGCCGAAAGCCGGGCAGAAGAAATCGTCGCCGAGGCGGAAAAGAAGGCTGGATCGAAGCGCAAAGAGGCCGAGAAGGCACTGGCCGAGGCTCGAGCTGAAGCCGAAGCTGCGATTGGGGACGCCACAGAGGCACTAGCCACCGCCCGGGATTCAGCTCTGGAAATTCGCAAGGACGCCGATCACGCTGTCGAGCGCGCTACCGCTAAAGCAGCTCAGCTCACCCATGATGCGGAGCAAGCCGCTGCAAGCGTGAAGGCAGAGGCAAGCAAGCTACAAAAGAAGGCTGTTAAGGCCGAGGCTGCTGCCGAAAAGACACTGGCGGACGCCCAGGAAGCAGCCGCCTCACGGCAAAAGGAAGTCCTGGCCTTGCTCTCATCGGCACAAACCGAAGCCGAAGAGATCCGTACAGAGGCCGCCAGCAGAATGAGCGCCCTCAAGGCTAAGGAATCCGAGCTGGCGAAAACCGATTCGCTGGCCAAGGACAAGCTGGCAAAGGCCCAGGCCGATGCCGAACACATACGAGCCAAGGCCCAGGCAGCGCTTAACGAGGCAAAGGCCGAGTCCAAACGCCAGGTCAACGCCGGCGCCCAGGAACTGGCTGCTGCCAAGCACGAGGCCGACAGCATGCGCCAGGCCGCTGACAAGCTGAAGTCTGCCGCGCAGGCCGAATTCGAGAAGGCAAAGGCGGCCGACGCCCGAGCCGCCCAAGCCCTCGCCGAGGCAGAAAAGCAACGCAAGGCTGCTCAAAAGGAATCTGAAGAGTTAATGGTCGCCGTGCGCGCCCAACAGGTCGACGCATCCAAAGCGCTCACTGCCGCCAAAGAGGAGCTGGTGCGGGTCAGGGATGAAGCCGCCGCGATGCGGCAAAGGGCCCAGCAAGAACTCTCTCAGGCGGAGACCAAAGCCGCCGCCAAGCGACAGGAAGCCGAAGAGGTACTGTCTTCGGCCGAAACCAGGGCTGAGAGCCTGCGGGGGAAGACGAATCAGATCCTGGCATCCGCGCAGGATGAAGTCGATCGGATGCGAGCCGCGGCTCAGGGTCTGCACAAAGACGCCGAAGCCCAATTGGTTTCAGCGAAAGACGAGGCTGCTCAGATCCGAACTGAGGCCCACAGCCAGGCCCGCGAGCTGCTGGCTGATGCCCGCGGTCAGCGGACGGCTGCAGAAGAAGTAGTGGCCCAAATCCAACAGGCGTCGGACAAGGCCCACACTGAGGCCCGGTCAATTCGCAAGTCAGCGAAGGCAGCCGCCGACAAACAGCGGGCTGATGTAGCAGATTTCGTCGCTGCCCTCGAAACCCGCGAGGCCAAAGCGGCTGAACAGTTGACCGACGCCGAGCGTATCCAGCGCGAGGCCGCAGCTTTGATGGAAGCTGCCGAAGCGGCCAACAAGAAGGCCGCCGACGCCGAAGCGGCGGCTTCCCGTCTCAAAGCCCAGGCACGCGAAGAACAAGCGCAGGCCAAGCTGGAAGCCGACAAGGTTTCGGAAGAGGCGGCGCGGAGCCTCGGCGATGCGAAGAAGGAAGCCAGCAACCTACGAACGCGGGCCCAAGAGCTCATGGAGCAGGCCCAGCAGAAGGTCCAGCAATCCGAAGCCAAGGCCGAGGACATGCGGAGGGATGCTGCCAAAGAGCTGTCTGCAGCCCAAGAGGACCGTACCCAAGCGGCCGAGTTGCAGAAAGAGGCTGCCCAACAGCTCACCGAGATGGAGAGCCTCCGCACCGAGTTCCAAGAGCGCCTAGAAGTAGTCACCGCCAAGGAGAAGAAGCTAGGCGACGTCGACGCCAAGGCTAAGAGAATTCTTCGCAAGGCGGAGAAGCAGGCCGAGAGTACTCTCGCTGAGGCAGAAGAAGTCCTGGCCGGAGCGATGGCAAGCCAGGTGGCCACCNNTGACCGCCTTAGTGATTCCTACACGCGGTCCAGCAACTACCGGCCCAACCAGTCGGCTCCCGGCCAGCAACCGCACCGGGCCGTCGACGACGGATGTGCCATCCATGGCCCCGGTCACGCCCAGCGCCTGCGTCAGCTTGCCAGGGCCATCGGCCAAATAGTCATCCCTCCCCCGCCGCTCGGTCATGATCTCGCGACCGACGGTCGGAATCCCGGCCCTGAGCAACACCGCCGAGGGGTCTCCAATATCGCCGGTCACGACGTTCATGCACCAGTGGATCCCGTAGGAGCGATATACGTAGAGTGCCCCGCGGGGCCCAAACATCGAACGGTTTCTCGGAGTCTCGCCTCGATAGGCGTGACTTGCCGGATCCCTCGGGCCGGCGTAAGCCTCCACCTCGCTGATTATGACTTCGGTCGGGCCCGGTGGAAACTCCGTGCGCAGTCGCAAACCAAGCAGATTCACAGCAATTTCTTCTACCGGCCCATCCAAGCGCGCTTCCGCCAAGGCCCTCATGCCCCTCGCAAAGTCCCGCCCAGTGTCGCCACCACCTCATCGATGATCGCTTGCCTGATCGGCGCAGCTTCTTCGTTAGTGAGAGTCCGGTCGGAAGCCCGCAGGACAACCCGCACTGCCAAGCTCTTGCGCCCCTCACCCAGCACGAATTCATCGAAGAGCCGTGCGCTTTCCACCTCAGGATGAGCTCGTCGAACGGTGTCGACCAGGCTGGCAGCCGGAATTGTCGTCGCTAACTCAAAGGCCAGATCGAATTGGAGAAAAGGAAAGCTGCTTGGTGCATCTAGCTGCCAAAGTGGGACCGGGTCCAGCAAAGCCGCTAAGTCAATTTCAGCGACTGCGACTCGACGCTCTATGTCATAGGTCCTGGCGGCGGCCGGGTGAACCTCACCGATGGATCCCACCTCCCGGCCGTCGATCAGGACAACTCCGCCCCGGCCGGGGTGAAAGCCGGCAATCGCTTGTTGACGCAGGTCGAAGCTCCTGATTCCCAGTCCAGTCAGGAGACCCTCCACCGTGGCGGTTATATCAAAGACGTCGGCATTCCGGGTTTCCGCCCTGAGTCCGCCGGAACCGAGCATCCCGGTCAGCAAAATGGCCAAACGGTGGGGTTGGTGGGGCAGGAGTTCGTAACGCGGAGACGGGCGTGCAAGGAACACCGACCCGATCTCAAAAATAGCCACACCCTCCTCTCCATAACCGAGATTGCGCGCTGCGACTTTCAGGAGGCCGGGCAGAAGGGTGGTGCGCAGGATCTCCTCCTCTTCGCTGAGTGGATTCTTCACGCGTATAGTCAGGCGACGATCATCGTCGGCGTCCACCCCCAACACATCGAGATCCTCGCTACTCATGAAGCTGAGAGTTGCCACCTCGTTGAAACCCGCGCCAACCAGCCGGGCGCGAAGCTGTCGCTCGCGGGTCTGGCCAGCTGATAGGCCTCCCCCGGCTCCTTGCGGAAGAGTGGCGGGGAACTTGTCGTAACCGTGCAGCCGCGCGATCTCTTCAACCAGATCGATCGGCCGTGTTACATCGGGTCGATAAGTTGGAACCTCTACTGTCAGCGGGTCTGATCCGCTCACCGACATACCAAGACGGGTGAGCAGGCCGGCAGCTTCCTGAGCCGAGAAATCCGTTCCGAGCGTTCGCGCGATCTCACCGATCGGAAGATCGACTTTCGCCGGTTCAACCGGCTGAGGGTAAACATCGACGAGCCCGCTGGCGGCCTCCGCCCCTGCCAGCTCGACCAGGAGCGCAGTTGCCCGGGTTGCCGCCTTGAGCGGAAGGTTTGGGTCGACCCCGCGCTCAAAGCGAGCGGAAGCTTCGGTACGGAGATTATGCCGCTTCGACGTGTAGAGGATCGCGGGTGGAAACCAGTTCGCTGCCTCAATCAAAACGTTGCTCGTGTCCTGCGCAACCTCACTTACGCTGCCGCCCATCACTCCGGCGAGGGAGGAGATGCCTTCGGCGTCGGAGATCACGATGTCGGTCGGGTCGAGCTCCCTCACCGTGTCGTCCAAGGTCGTGATAGTGCTGCCCACCTCAGCGCGGTGAACCCGCAGCCGGCCTCCACGGACACGATCGTGGTCGAAGGCATGGAGTGGCTGGCCCAGCTCCAACATAACGTAATTGGTGATGTCCACGACGTTGCTAATCGGCCGCACACCCGCTCGCTCGAGCCGCTGGCGCATCCACAAAGGCGAGGGGCCAACCGAAACCTTCCGGGAAAGTCGAGCAACGAACCGCGGGCACGCCTCCTCGTCCTCAATCGTGACTTCCAAATCTGACGGCGGATCATGCTCGAGGAGGTTGTGCTCGGGCTCGTGCACGCCGACCTGGAACTTGGCAGCCAAATCCCGGGCAATACCTACCATCGACATGGCATCGGGCCGGTTAGGCGTTATCGATAGATCAAACACGACATCCGGCAGGTCGACGTGATCTCTCACATCCCCACCCAACTCAAGAGCATCGTCAAGCAGCAGTATCCCCTCATGGTCCTCGCTGAGGCCGAGCTCGCGCTCTGAGGAGATCATTCCGGGCGACATCACCCCACGAATTTCCCGCTCATCCACCTTGAAACCGCCCGCCAGCTCAGAACCAACCGTTGCGTATGCCACCGTGGCGCCCTCATCGAAGTTCCATGCTCCGCAGACCACCTCGAGCTCGCCCGAACCGAAATCAACCGTGGCCAACCGAATCCGGTCGGCATCGGGATGACTACGGATCCGAGTGACCTTGGCCACTACGACGCCGTTGAACTGTGGTTCGAGCACCTCGAAGCCTTCGACCTCATGTCCGAGAGATGCCAGGGATTGAGCAATCTCGTCTGGGTCATCAATCGGAAGGTCAATCAACTCGGACAGCCACCGCCAGGAGACCCTCATACGAACTGCCGGTTGACCCGAAGGTCGTTATCGAAGAAATCTCGAATGTCGACAACGCCATGTCGGGCCTGCGCGATACGCTCGATGCCGCCACCAAAGGCAAAGCCGGTGACCGCTGATGAGTCATATCCGACGGCGTCAAAGACATTGGGATCGACCATTCCGCAACCGAGTAGCTCGAGCCAACCACTGTTACCGCAAACTCGGCAGCCCGACCCGTTGCAGCTAAAGCATGAGACATGCAGCTCGGCCGATGGCTCCGTAAACGGAAAAAAGTGAGGAATCAACTCAATGGTTTGGTCCTTACCAAAGTATTCGCGAGCGAAATGAAGCAACGTGCCCTTCAAGTCCCCGAACGTTATTCCCTCAGCGACTGCCAACCCCTCCATCTGATGAAAGACCGGCGAATGAGTGGCGTCGAACGTATCAGTCCGGTAGCAGCGTCCAGGAACGACCACATAGACCGGTGGCTCCTGCTCCACCATCACCCGAGCTTGAACGGGTGACGTATGAGTCCGCAATGGAAGCTCGTCGTCGGAGTCGCCGTAATCGACATACATGGTGTCGCTCTCCAGGCGGCTCGGGTGCCACCACGGCGTGTTTAAAGCGTCGAAGTTATGCCAGCTGGTTTCGATCTCCGGCCCACTCGCCACCTGGTACCCGAGAGCCACAAAGATATCGACGAGTTCGTCGATCGTCTGGGTAATCAGGTGGTGGGTCCCTGTGCGATGTCCAACTCCGGGCAGCGTGATATCGACCATGTCATCTGCCAACAACTCGTTCTCAGCTTGTCGCTCGAGGATCAGGCGGCGGGCGGCGATCAATGAGCCCAGCTCCCCGGCGGCAGTATTAAGCCGTGCCCCGACCGCCGGCCTCTCCTTCTCGTCGAGCTTGCCCAGGCCGCGCCGAAGCTCGGCCAAGGTCGACTTGCGTCCTGTTAGTCGGGTTTCGAGTTCATCTAGTTCTGCAAGCGATTGCGTCGCGTCGACGTCTTGGGGAGCCGATCTCAGAATTGCTTCGAGTTCATCCATCGATGTTCGACTACCGGTCGATCAGGATTTTGATTGCTGGGCCACCTCAACCAACGCCTTAAAAGCCTTGGGCTCATTTACCGCGAGCTCGGCGAGCATCTTTCGATCGATCTCGACGTCGGCAGCTTTCAAGCCGGCGATCAGCTGCGAATAAGTAGTTCCATTCTGACGGGCTGCAGCATTGATGCGGGTAATCCACAAGCGCCGGAAATCACCCTTGCGTGCCCTGCGATGTGCGAAGGCGTCATCCCGGGCGCCCAACACCTGCTCGTGGGCGGTGCGATAGCGCCGGCTCCGGGCCCCTGTATAACCCTTGGCTTGCTTGAGAACCTTGCGCCGTTTGCGCTGTGACGGAACTGCGTGTTTTGCGCGAGCCATCCCATTACCTCCCGAGCATCCGTTTGACTTCTTTGCGGTCGGCCTTCGAGACTTCAGTCTCGCCGTGCAGGCGACGCTTGCGCCGCGCGTTCTTCGCCATCTTCTTGTGGTTGAGGCCTTGCTGGCGACGTCGCAGTTTGCCGGAACCGGTTACCTTGAACCGATCCTTAGCTCCC
>JABAHO010005980.1_pt3 | contig 11454 bp, 8 predicted proteins | sample 7062071 | NCBI WGS metagenome assembly JABAHO01 (sample SAMN14534356, study PRJNA622989) | marine sediment metagenome | biome: marine biome [ENVO:00000428]; feature: marine pelagic biome [ENVO:01000023]; material: deep marine sediment [ENVO:00002113] | place: India: Gulf of Kutch | collected...
TCGGGATCCCGGTGAAACATGTCGGTGTCGGGGAAGGGGTCGAAGACCTGCGAGATTTCGACGCGGCAGAGTTCGTGGACGCCCTGTTCGAGGTTTCGACCTAGGTGGCGCGCTTCGTCCTCGCCCTCGATCAAGGGACGACCTCCTCCCGGGCGATTCTCTTCGACGAGTCCGGCAGTCCCAGGCGCAGCGCTCAGCACGAGTTCGAACAACACTTCCGCCACCCCGGTTGGGTCGAACACGACGCCGAAGAGATCTTCCAGACTCAGCTGCGCGCGGCCCGGGAGGTGATGGAGGCGGAAGGTGCAGGCCCCGATGACATCGCGGCGATCGGTATCACGAACCAACGAGAGACGACGGTGGTTTGGGATCGCGAGAGCGGTGAAGCCATTCACCCTGCGATCGTTTGGCAATCGAGGCAAACCGCCGAGCTCTGCGACGAATTGCGAGAGGCAGGCTACGAAGAGGAAATTCGAAGTCGCACGGGCCTTGTGGTGGACGCCTACTTCTCGGGTACGAAGCTGCGCTTCATTCTCGACGCCGTCCCGGGCGCGCGAGCTCGCGCGGCGCGCCGGGAGCTCGCCTTCGGAACCATCGACACGTGGCTCCTGTTTCGTTTGAGCGAAGGCCGAGTCCACGCGACCGAGCCGTCGAACGCATCGCGGACCCTGCTGTACAACATCCGCGACCGAGCCTGGGACCCATGGCTGCTCGAGGCCCTGGATGTTCCCGAGGAAGTGCTGCCCGAGGTTCGGGACTCGAGTGGGCACTTCGCCGAGACGTCTCTCCTCGGCGGCTCGATCCCGATTCTGGGTGTGGCGGGAGATCAACAATCGGCGCTCTTCGGACAGGGCTGCTTCGAAGCCGGACTCGCGAAGAACACCTACGGCACCGGTTGCTTCCTGCTCGTGAACACCGGGGAGGAGGCTCCGACGAGCGGCTCGGGTCTCGTGACGACGGTGGCCTGGTCGATAGCGGGGGAGACCCGGTACGCCCTCGAGGGCAGCATCTTCGTCGCCGGCGCCGCCGTGCAGTGGCTGCGCGACGGTCTCGGCCTGGTACAGCACGCGAGCGAGACCGAAGCAGCCGCCCTCTCGGTGAACGACACCGAAGGGGTCTACCTCGTCCCGGCCTTCGTCGGCCTGGGAGCCCCGTACTGGGACGAGCGGGCTCGCGGCGTCTTGGTGGGGCTCACCCGCGGCACGCGTCGCGAGCACGTCATTCGCGCCACCCTCGAATCCATGGCCTACCAGAGCCGCGATGTCATCGACTGCGCTCGTCGGGACTCGGGCCTGGCCCTGACAAAGCTGCGGGTGGACGGCGGCGCCTGCGAGAACGACTTCCTGATGCAGTTCCAGGCCGACATCCTCGGGGTGCCGGTCGAGCGCCCGCGCAGTGCTCGAGGTGACCGCCTTCGGTGCAGCCGCCCTGGCGGGGCTCGCCTGCGGCTTCTGGGAGTCCCCCACGGCCCTGGTCCAGGCGACCTCGGAGGGGACACGGCTCTTCGAACCCGCTATGTCAGAGGACCAGCGCAATACGCTCTACGAGGGCTGGCAACGGGCAGTGGCCCGGGCCAGGGATTGGGAAACGACGTGATCGTGATCGCTCACCGCGGTGCCTCGGGCGAGAGACCCGAGAACACGCTGTCCGCCTTCCAACTCGCCATCGAGCAGGGTGCGGACATGATCGAAACCGACCTTCATCTCACCCGCGACGGCGTCATCGTGCTGACCCACGACCCCGACCTGCCCGGCCGGGGAGACGTCGGAAGCCNNAGCCGGACTCTGGCCGACCTGAAGGAACTGGATCTGGGGGACGGAGAGACGATTCCGACCCTCGCGGAAGCGCTGGATCGCTTCGGCAACCAGATCCCCTTCAACCTCGAGCTGAAGAAGGGGATTCGCGGCCGCTACCCGGGACTCACCCAACAGACCCTGCGCGAAGTGGAGCGACGGGGCCTGCTCGAGCAGACCCTCTTCTCTTCTTTCGAGCCTCAATTTCTGGCGGAGATCCGCTCCCTGGCGCTGCGAGCCCGGGTGGGCGTGCTCCAGGCGGAGCGCGGCGGCGACCCCGTCTCGAAGGCGACGTCCTTTCGAGCCGAGACGGTTCACCCCTCGGGGAAAGCCGTCAATGAAGACCTCGTCCGTCGGTGCCACAACAGCGGCTACAAGGTCTACGTCTACACCGTGGACGACCCGAACGAGATGCGGCGTCTGCGGGATATGGGGGTGGATGGCCTGTTCACCAACTATCCGGCGCGTTTGCGGGNNAGGCTCTGCTTGACACAAATTTTCCGATCGTTTAGCCTGCGAATTCCGAAAAAGTCAGGTCTCACGCGGACTTGCGAGGCGGCCGGCGCCGAGGCATCGGAACCAGGCTGACGGGAGCGGCGCTCCCGAGCTATACCCAACAGCCGCCTAGAGCGAGTCGCCCGAAAACAGAGCGGGGCCTTTGCACAGCCGCGGCCATGCCGCGCTGGACTCCCCGACTCCGGATCGGCGGACCGCGTAGAGCACCCGTAGTTAGAGGTCCACATGACGAGCCCCCCCGCCCGCCAACCGTCCGCTTCTGCGCCCAGCGCGAAGCGTGCCCGTGGCGCGCGGTCGGTGAAGCAGGNNCGGAGTCGGCTTCGTCGCGCATCTGAAAGGTCGCGCCTCCCACGAGGTGATCCGCAAGGGCATCCAGGTGCTCGTGAACCTCGAGCACCGCGGCGCCTGCGGCTGCGATCCCGAATCCGGGGATGGAGCCGGGGTTCTGATCCAGCTCCCCGACGCACTGTTCCGATCGGAACTCGGCAAGCAATCGGTGGAACTTCCCGAGGCGGGTACCTACGCCGTCGGGATGGTCTTCCTCGATCCGAATCCCGAGATCGCGACGCACCAAGCGACGGTCTTCCAGGAGACCGTGCGAGCCGAAGGCCAGAGCGTGCTGGCGTGGCGCGATGTTCCCCATCATCCCGAAGCTGTCGGTCGAGTCGCTCGCGAGGGCCTTCCCGTCATTCGACAGATCTTCATCGGAGCGTCCGACGAGCTCGCCCAGGACCAGGACGCTTTCGAGCGAAAGCTCTACGTCATTCGACGCCTGGTGGAAGAGTCCGTCGCGGCCGACGGACCCGGCGACTTCTTCTACGTGCCGAGTCTTTCCAGCCGCACGATTGCCTACGTCGGCATGCTGATTTCTCGTCAAATGGACGACTTCTTCCCGGACCTCCTGAATCCCCTGGCAGAGAGCGCTACTCCACCAACACCTTCCCGACCTGGTGGCTGGCCCAGCCGTTCCGCGTCATCGCCCACAACGGCGAGATCAACACCCTGCGCGGCAACCGCAACTGGATGCACGCCCGCGAAGGTGTGATGAAGTCTGACCTCTTCGGAGACGATCTCAAGAAGCTCTATCCGATCATGCGGGAAGGCGCGTCGGACTCCGCCCAGTTCGACAACGCGCTCGAGTTCCTCGTGCTCTCCGGACGCGAGCTGCCCGAAGCGGTGCTGATGATGATCCCCGAGGCCTGGGAGAACCGGGACGACATGGATCCCGACCTGCGCGCCTACTACGAGTACCACTCCTTCCTGCTCGAGCCCTGGGACGGCCCGGCCTCGCTGGCCTTCACCGACGGCCGCAAGATCGGCGCCGTGCTCGACCGCAACGGCCTGCGCCCCTCGCGCTACGTGGTCACCAAGGACGGCCTCGTGATCATGGCCTCGGAGACGGGTGTCGTCGAGGTCGACCCGGCCAACGTAGCCTACAAGGGCCGCCTCGAGCCCGGCCGGATGTTCCTCGTGGACATGGAGCAGGGCCGCATCGTGGACGACGAGGAGATCAAGAGCTCGGCGGCACGACGTCAACCCTATCGCACCTGGCTCAACGAGAACCTCGTGGAGTTCGACCACCTTCCCGAACCCGAACGGGTGCCGGGCACGGATTTCGATACCCTGTTGACCCGTCAGCGTGCTTTCGGCTACTCGCTCGAGGACCTGAAGATCATCATGGCGCCCATGGCGCGGGACGGCAAGGAGGCGCTGGGCTCCATGGGCGACGACACGCCGCTGGCCGTGCTCTCGGACCGCCCGCGCCTGCTCTACCACTACTTCAAGCAGCTCTTCGCCCAGGTCACCAACCCGGCGATGGACTCGATCAACGAGGGCACGGTGATGTCCCTCTACTCGACGCTCGGCGCCGAGAAGAACCTGCTCGAAGAGACGCCCGAGCACGCGCGCATGATCCGCGCCAACCGTCCGATCCTCACCGACGAGGAACTCGCGCGCCTACGCGACATTGCGCTTCCGGGTTTCGAGAGCCATACGCTTCGCGCCGTGTTCAAGGTGGCCGAAGCGGGCGAGGGCCTGCGCGCTGCGATCGACCGCATCTGCCGGGAGGCCGAGGAGCGGGTGGCGGCGGGCGCCAACCTGATCATCCTGTCCGACCGCGACGTGGGACCCGACCAGGCCCCGATCCCGATGCTCCTCGCCACGGGCGCGGTCCACCACCATCTCGTCCGGCACGGCTTGCGCACGCAATGCGGGATCGTGTGCGAAACCGGCGAGGCCCGGGACGTGGCGCAGTTCGCGCTCCTGATCGGTTACGGCGCTGGCGCGATCAATCCCTATCTGGCGCTTCAGACCATCGAAGATCTGATCGACGACGGCACCTACGTGCCCGAGTCGATCGACCTCGCCACGGGGGTGTCGAACTACCTCAAGGCCTGCGACAAGGGCCTGCTCAAGACGATGGCGAAGATGGGGATCTCGACCCTGCAGAGCTATCGCGGGGCGCAGATCTTCGAGGCCGTCGGTCTCGACGACGAGGTCATCGAGCGCTGCTTCGCCGGCACCGCTTCGCGGGTTTCGGGCGTGGGGTTCGACGTGGTCGCGAGGGAGGCCGGGCTCCGCCACGAGCGCGCCTTCCCGGGCGATCGATACACCTATCCCGAGCTCGATCCCGGCGGCCTCTACCAGTGGCGTCGCCGCGGCGAGCGGCACACCTTCAACCCCGACACGGTGGCGCACCTCCAGCACGCGGTGCGTCAGGACAGCTACGACACCTACAAAGAGTTCGCGAAAGCCGCCGACGGCGAAGCGGAACGTCTGTGCACGCTGCGCGGTCTCTTCCGATTCAAGAATGCGGCGCCGGCGATACCGCTCGCGGAAGTCGAGCCGGTCGAAGCGATCATGAAGCGCTTCTGCACGGGCGCGATGTCCTACGGCTCGATCTCGCTCGAGGCGCACCAGACGCTCGCGATCGCCATGAACCGCATCGGCGGCAAGAGCAACACCGGCGAGGGCGGCGAGGACCCCGATCGCTTCACGCCCGATCCGAACGGCGACTCGCGCCGCAGCGCGATCAAGCAGGTCGCGTCGGGACGCTTCGGCGTGACGAGCTGGTACCTGGTCAACGCCGACGAGCTGCAGATCAAGGTGGCGCAGGGCGCGAAGCCCGGCGAAGGGGGCGAGCTCCCGGGCCACAAGGTGGACGAGACGATCGCGAAGACCCGGCACTCGACGCCCGGCGTGGGGCTGATCTCGCCGCCGCCGCACCACGACATCTACTCGATCGAGGATCTGGCGCAGCTCATCTACGACCTCAAGAACTCCAACCGCCACGCGCGCGTGTCGGTGAAGCTCGTGTCCGAGACGGGGGTGGGGACGATCGCGGCCGGGGTGTCCAAGGGCAAGGCCGACGGCGTGCTGATCTCCGGCCACGACGGCGGCACCGGCGCCTCGCCCCAGGCGTCGATCAAGTACGCCGGGCTGCCCTGGGAGATCGGNNCGTGCAGACCGACGGCGGGCTCAAGACCGGGCGCGACGTGGTGATCGCGGCGCTGCTCGGCGCCGACGAGTACGGCTTCTCGACCGCGCCGCTGGTGGCGATGGGCTGCATCCTGATGCGCGTCTGCCACCTGAACACCTGCCCGGTGGGCATCGCCACCCAGAACCCCGAGCTGCGCGAACGCTTTGCGGGGTTGCCGGAGCACGTCGTTCGCTACTTCTATTTCGTCGCGGGCGAAGTGCGCGAGTACATGGCGGAGCTCGGCTTCCGGACCGTCGACGAGATGATCGGCCAGGTCGACCGCCTCGACGTCGACGCCGCCGTCTCGCACTGGAAGGCGAAGGGGCTCGACTTCTCGGCACTGCTCCACAAACCCGACGTGCCGCACGCGATCTTCAACTGCGAGGGGCAGACGCTGGGTGAAGAGCTCGAATCCGCGCTGGACATGAAGCTGATCACCCTCGCCCTCCCTGCGCTCGAACGCGGCGAGTCGGTCGAGGCCGAAGTGGACATCGCGAACACCGACCGCGCGGTGGGCACGATTCTCGGTTCGGAAGTGTCGCTGCGACACGGGTCCGAGGGGCTCCCCGAGGACACGATTCGTTTCCGCATGAGGGGGTCGGCGGGCCAGAGTTTTGGGGCCTTCGTTCCGTCGGGGATCACGCTCGAAGTGATGGGGGACGCCAACGACTACTGCGGCAAGGGGCTCTCCGGCGGCAAGATCATCGTGCGCGTCCCCCCCGAGTCGCCCTTCGATCCGGCGGAGAACATCGTCACCGGGAACGTGAACCTCTATGGAGCGACCTCCGGAGAAGCCTACTTCCACGGCGTCGCCGGTGAACGATTTGCGGTGCNNCGTCTGCGTTCGCAACAGCGGCGCCGACGCGGTGGTCGAGGGCGTCGGCGACCACGGCTGCGAGTACATGACCGGGGGCGTGGTCGTCATCCTCGGCCCCACCGGCCGCAACTTCGCGGCGGGCATGTGCGGCGGCTTCGCCTACGTCCTCGATCTCGACGGCAATTTTCGGGAGCGGGTGAACCCCGAACGTGTGGATCTCGATCCGCTCACGGACGAGGACGAGCAATTGATCCAGCGGATGGTTCGCCGCCACCGCGACTACACGGGGAGTCGCCGCGCCGACGATGTGCTCCGAAAGTGGAATACCATGGCTCCCAAGTTCGTGAAGGTCTTCCCGCGCGACCTCAAGCTCGCCGAGGAAGCCCGCGTGGAGGCGAAGACCGGCGATGGGTAAGGTCACAGGCTTTCTCGAGTTCGCTCGCGAAGACACGCCCCACCGCCCCGCCGACGAGCGGCTCGCGGATTGGCGCGAAGTCCAGGCCGACCCGCCGGTGGAGTCGGTACGGCGGCAGGCCTCCCGCTGCATGGANNAATATCATTCCCGACTGGAACGACCTGGTGTACCGGGACAAGTGGGAGGACGCGCTGGCGCGTCTCCACTCCACCAACAACTTCCCGGAGTTCACCGGCCTCGTGTGCCCGGCGCCCTGCGAGGCGGCCTGCGTGCTCGGCATCAACCAGGACCCGGTCACGATCAAGCAGGTGGAGTGGGAGATCATTCGCCGAGGCTGGGACGAGGGCTGGGTCGTTCCCGTGCGCCCGCCGCGGCGCACCGGAAAGTCCGTAGCGGTGATCGGATCGGGCCCCTCGGGTCTGTCCGCCGCCCAGCAGTTGAATCGGGCAGGTCACACTGTAACGGTGTTTGAAAAACAAGATCGGATCGGTGGGCTGCTGCGCTATGGCATCCCCGACTTCAAGCTCGAGAAGTGGATCGTCGACCGTCGCGTCGACCAGATGCGCGAAGAAGGCGTCAGTTTCCAGACGGGTGTGGAAGTCGGGCGCGACCTGGCGGCGGCGGAGCTTCGAACCCATTTCGACGCGATCTTGCTCTGCTGCGGTTCCGAGGATCCGCGCGACCTCCCGGTCCCGGGCCGTGAGCTCGGCGGGATCCACTTCGCGATGGATTTCCTCCGGCAGAACAACAAGCGTGTGGCCGGAGACGCCATCCCGGAGGGGGAAGAGATCCTCGCCACCGGGAAACACGTGATTGTCCTCGGGGGCGGCGATACCGGCTCGGATTGCGTCGGCACCTCACATCGCCAGGGCGCCAAATCGGTCACGTCCATCGAACTCCTCGAACGCCCACCGGAAGAACGCGACGAGTCCACTCCCTGGCCGCTCTGGCCGCTCATGTACCGGACCTCGAGCTCGCACGAGGAGGGCGGGTCCCGGGAATTCGCTGTCACGACGAAGTGTTTCGCGGGTGAGGCGGGACGCGTGGAGGCGCTTCGGGCCGCGCGGCTTTCCTTCGGGGAGGCCGATCCGGCGACCGGCCGCAAGCCGATGAGCGAGGTCGACGGCAGCGAGTTCGACCTCCCCGCAGACCTGGTGCTGCTCGCGATGGGCTTTGTCCACCCGCTCCACGAGGGTCTCGTCGAATCGCTGGGGGTCGGCCTCGATGCGCGGGGCAACATCGAGGCGAACCTGCGCGATTTCTCGACCTCGGAGCCCGGTGTCTTTGCGGCGGGAGATTGCCGCCGCGGACAATCCCTCGTCGTGTGGGCGCAGTGGGAAGGGCGCGAGGCCGCGCGCGCAGTGGACGACTACCTGCAGGAGAGTTCGCAGCTTCAATCGCGCGATCGATACGTGTGAGGGCGGCGCGGGTTCCCGCAACTTCCGAGATTCAACTTGACGCCCGAGAGCAAGCCTAAGTAGCATCGGAACACCACCGGGGGGGTTCCGATTTCCGACCAAGCCTACGACGACGAAGGGGTGTTGGATCCCGCGTCCGACGCTCCGGCCGGCGCTGCGCGGCCCGACGATGCAGGTTCCGAGCTCGCCGCGCTGCAGAACGCTCTCGAGGATTTGATCGACGCGCGCAAGGCCCTCGCCACGGAAGCGGCCGCGCTGCGCGTCGAACTCGCCGCGCGCGACCAGCGCGTTCACGACCTCGAGACGGAAGTCCAGGAGCTCCGACAAACCCGTCGCGAAGTCGCAAAACGAATCGATGGCTTGATTGCGCAGCTCGACCACATGCAAGAGCGCGCCGAACAGAGGGCCAATCAAGCCGCGGCCAACGCAACCCAAGGCAGCCCGTCATGAGCGAGCGACGTTCGGTCGCGATCCAGATCTTTGGCCACGACTACCGCATCAAGACCGACGCGGATCCGGTTGGCGTCGAGCGACTGGCGCGGTTGGTCGACGACACCATGGCCCGCATCCGCGAGCGCACCGGCGCGGTGGACACGCTCGATCTGGCGGTGATGGCCGCGCTGAATCTGGCCAACGATCTACTGAGCGCCCAGGAGCGCGAGCGGGCGAGCCTCGAACAGCAGGTGCCCGTCTCGGAGATCACGGCGCTCCGCGAGCGCATCGAGGGTGTTCTGGCGGAGGCGTCTCCACACGCCTGACCACCCCCCGGTTGCGGAACAGAAGCGGGCGCTCCGGCGCGCGATGAAGGCCCGGCTGAGCGCTCTCGCGCCCGAGGTGCGCGCGGCGCTGGGTGCCCGGATCGACGGCGAGCTTCGGCGAGAGCTGGAGGCCGCCACCGACGTCGCTCTCTATGCGTCGCTCCCGGACGAAGTCCCCAGCGGATCCTGGCTCGAAAGACGGTTTCGGGAAGACCAGCGGGTTTGGCTCCCCCGTCTGCGCCCGGACGGTGCCCTCGATTTTGTTCCGATCCACGGTCCCACCGATCTCGAGGCCGGGCCCTACGGGCTCCGTCAGCCGCGCGCCGGGCTTCGCCCGGGCGCGCTCGAAGCGCTCGATGCCGTCGTGGTTCCGGCCCTCGCGATCGACGAGCGAGGGGTGCGCCTCGGTCGCGGCGGTGGCTACTACGACCGTACCTTCGCCGGAAGGTCGCCGCGCCCCACATTGATCGGTGTCGTCTTCGACTTCCAGCGGGTGCCCTCGCTGCCCCGCGAACCTCACGATCTGTGTGTGGACCGGATCCTCACCGAACGGGGCACGTCGACACCGCGCTAGCCAAGCCGAACGGGTTTGGTGTGGCATCAGATCATGCCGATCATGCGGGTCACCCGGCGGATCCCCGGAACAACCCGCGACGGTTCCGCGCTAGGTTGCAGCGCATGGCCGCTATCCCGTCCTTTCTCGACGAGCTCGACGCCCGCGGGCTCCTCTATCAGCGCACGGCCGAAGGTCCGCTCGACGAGCACCTCGCCGGCGGGCCGCGCACCGCGTATTGCGGGTTCGATCCCACGGCCTCGAGCCTGACCATCGGGAATCTCATCGCGATCCAACTCCTCGCGCACGCACAACGGGCGGGGCACATCCCCATCGTGTTGATGGGAGGCGGTACCGGGCTGATCGGCGACCCCTCGGGCAAGGATCAGGAACGGCCGCTGCTCACGAGGGACCAGGTGGAAGAAAACATCGCGGGACAGCGTGTGATCTTCGAGCGCCTCCTCGATTTCGACCCGGCGCGCCCCAACGCGGCACGGATCGTCAACAACGCCGATTGGCTCTCGAAACTGGGGTTCCTCGAGGTACTCCGCGACGTCGGCAAACACTTCTCGGTTAACGCAATGGTGCAACGCGACTCCGTGCGCACGCGCCTCCAAAGTCGAGACCAGGGGATCAGCTACACCGAGTTCAGCTACATGCTGCTCCAGGCCTACGACTTCCTCGACCTTCGTCGCAGCCACGGTTGCACCGTGCAAATGGCGGGCTCGGATCAGTTCGGAAACATCGTCGCGGGAATCGATTTGATCCGACGCAGTCTCGGAAGCGAGGCAGGGCCCAGCTTCGGGGTCACGGCCCCCTTGGTGACTCACGCCGACGGGCGGAAGATCGGGAAGAGCGAGGGCGGAGCCGTGTGGCTGACCGCCGACCGCACCTCCCCCTACGCCTTCTACCAGTACTGGATCAACGTCCCCGATGGGGACGTCGGCTCGTTCCTGAATTGGTTCAGCCTCCTCAGCGAAGAGGAGATCCGAGACATCCTCGCCGCCCACGAGGGCGCCCCGCATCTGCGTGGAGCCCAGAAAGCCCTGGCCCAGCACATGACCGATCTCGTCCACGGCGGCGAAGAGCGAAGGCAGGTCGAACAGGCCAGCGAGGCTCTGTTCGGCGGCGGCGATCCGAGAGCCGTCTCGGAGGCCGTACTCGCCCAGGTAGTGGAGGATCTTCCCCACAGTGATCATGGCCCAGACACCCTCTCGCCGGGTTTGCCCCTACTCGAGCTGCTGCCCGAGACGACCTTGGCCGGATCCAAGCGGGAGGCCCGGGAATTCCTCAAGAATGGGGCCATCTGGGTCAACGGAGAGAAGGTTCCCGCGGACCGAGCCCTGGGTGCTGGTGATCTCCTCCCCGGAGGAGTCGTGTTGCTGAGACGCGGCAAGAAGAACTGGCACGCCAGCCGCTTTCGCAGCTGACCCGATCTGCGGCTAGGTGCTGTAAACGCCCGGCCTTTCGAGCGTTTCCGCCTTGACGGAAGGAAACCGGAGTAATACCTTCCTCTGCCCGGCGGGTGAAACCCCCGCCGTACCAACTGTGAATGCGGATTTGAGCATGCGCCGTTGGCGCATGGTTGCGCGGATGCCGGAGGAGCCCCGAACAGGCTCGTACGGCTTCGGGCGGTCTTTGAAAACCGAATAGCGTGTGGTCCGGCGAGCCGCCTGTGGCTCGCCTGGACGGCAACGGGTCCAAGC
>JABAHO010027403.1_pt1 | contig 11446 bp, 11 predicted proteins | sample 7062071 | NCBI WGS metagenome assembly JABAHO01 (sample SAMN14534356, study PRJNA622989) | marine sediment metagenome | biome: marine biome [ENVO:00000428]; feature: marine pelagic biome [ENVO:01000023]; material: deep marine sediment [ENVO:00002113] | place: India: Gulf of Kutch | collected...
ATGAGGGTCACGCCTTCGGCCATCATGATCTCGGCGTTGCGGCGGCGCTGGATCGCCGCGGCGTGGGCGAGCTCGGCCCGGGTGTTCACCCCGAGCGCTTCGTCGGCGTCGCCGAGCACCAGGGCGTCGACCGGGCGACCCGCGCGGACCGCGGCCCCCACGATGTCGGTGAGATAGATCTCGCCCTGGGCGTTCTGGTCGTCGACGCCGCTGAGGGCGTCCCAGAGCAGGTCGGAGTCGGCGATCATCACGCCGGTGTTGCCCTCGGAAATGGCGAGCTCCTCGGGGCTCGCATCCGTGGTCTCGACGATCCGGCTCACCCGCCCCGCCTCGTCGCGCACGATACGCCCCGGGAGATCGAGCGCCGCCGAGAGGATCATCAGATCGGCCTTGCGCTCGGATTTTTCGCGGCGAAGAGCGGCGAGGGTCTCGCCGCGCAGCAAAGGGGTATCGCCGTAGAGGATCAGGACCTCGCCTTGGAAATCGCGGAGGGCGTCGCGGGTGCAGAGCACCGCGTGTCCGGTCCCGCGTTGTTCCGACTGGACGACGAAATCGACGCCGTCGGGAAAGGCCTCGCGCACCTTGTCGGCGTCGCGGCCGATGACGACGTGGAGGGCGTCCGGCGCGAGGGACTGCGCGGCCGCCAGGGAGTAGGCGAGCATCGGCCGGCCGGCGACGGTATGGAGCACCTTGACGAGCTCAGACTTCATCCGGGTGCCCTGTCCAGCGGCCAGGACGACGACCGCGAGGGATCGCGCGCTCTCCATCTCGAAGGCTCTCCGTAGGTTGTGCCCGCGAAGGGTACCCGCGGCCCCTCGCGGGGCCCGCGCTTCCATATCGACGCGAAGTGCACCGAGGATGAGTTTTCTCCGGGCAGCGGCCACGCGCGGATGCCCATGGGAGTGGACCGCGCGACGACGACGGGGTGACGATAGTCCCCATGGGGAAGCCGCATTCTCTCCGGTCCAGATCGGCCCGGGTCCGTGGGCTACCGTCGCCGCGGGGAGACGACCATACGCGTCCACGGAAACACCCAGGGCCTCCGCGCCAGCCAGGCCAAAGCGCTCCAGCGCCTGTACCGGCGAAGGCCTACGCCGGATCGCCTCGTCACCCAGGAGCTGGCGCGCGAGCTCTGCGCCCTGACCCGCGAGATCCGCCGCCAGATCGGCGTCTTTCTCGACCGCCGCGGCACCGTGACCCACGTCATGGTGGGGAACCAATCCGGAATCGAGATGCCCGACTGGGGCCGCCTGCGGGCGGGCCGGGGGCGGCTGCGGGGGCTGCGCTGCATCCACACGCACCTGGGCCAGTCCAAGGGTCCCTCGCTTTCTCACGACGACATCACGGACCTGACACTCTTGCGCCTCGACGCCATCGTGAGCCTCGGAGTCGACGAAGAGGGGCTCCCGGGCGACGCCCATGTGGCGCACCTACGGCCCGCCCAGCAGGACGGAACCGTCGTCGAGAAGCTCGACCCCACGCCGCCCGCGGCGCTGGATCTGGCCTTTCAGGAGTGGATCCGGGCCCTCGAGGACGAGCTTTCCCGGAGTACCCGCACGCAGTCGGTGGCCGACGGCGAGCGCGCCATTCTGATCGCGGTGAGCGCCGGACGCCATCGCGCCGAAACCGACGAGTCGGTGGAGGAACTGCTCGAGCTCGCCCGCTCCGCGGATGTCGAGGTGGTCGAGACGCTGGTACAGCGGCGCGCCCGACCCGACCCACGCACCCTCCTCGGCGCCGGCCGTCTCGAAGAACTCGCGATCACCGCGTTCCGCCACGACGTCGACCTGGTGGTCGTCGAGAGCGACCTCACCCCGGTCCAGGCGCGCAACCTGGGCGAGCGGCTCGAGCTGCGCGTGATCGACCGCACCCAGCTGATCCTCGACATCTTCGCCCAGCACGCGCGCACCCGGGACGGCAAGCTCCAGGTCGAGCTCGCCCAGCTCCGCTACCGCCTGCCGCGCCTGGCCCAGCGCGACGAGGGGCTCTCGCGGCTCGCGGGCGGGATCGGCGGCCGGGGCCCCGGCGAGCAGAAGCTCGAGGTCGACCGCCGCCGCGTGCGCGACCGCATCGCGCGCCTCGAACGCGAATTGAAACGCCTGGGTCGCGAACGCGAAGGCCGCCGGCGGCGGCGCAGCCGCCGCGGGGTGCCGGTGCTCTCGATCGTCGGCTACACGAACGCCGGCAAGAGCACGCTGCTGCGCGCGCTCACCCGCACCGAGGTGACGGTCGAGGACAAGATGTTCGCCACCCTCGACCCGACCTCGCGGCGGCTGCGCTTCCCGCGCGAGCGCGAGGTCATCATCACCGACACGGTGGGCTTCATCCGCGACCTGCCCGCGGATCTCGTCGCCGCCTTCCGCGCGACCCTCGAAGAGCTGCGCGACGCGGACCTCTTCCTCCACGTCGTCGATGCGGCGGCGGAGGACGCGGAGCGGCGCATCGAGACGGTGCGCAAAGTGCTCGCCGATATGGGCTACGGCGAGACGCCGGAGCTGCTGGTGTTCAATCAGGCCGACCGCCTACCGGCCGGGGTGGCCGACGCCATCGCCGCCCGGGCGGGAGGCGTCGCCGTGTCGGCCCTCCAGAAACGAGGCCTCAGCGCGTTGCTCGAGCGGGTCGAAAAGAGACTGTGGAGTGAAGACCTCTCGGACCTGCACCGCGAGCGACTCTCTGCCCTCGCCGCCGGGAGCTCGAGGGAGCCCGCCGGGGCGGAGATCGACGAGAGCGAAGAGTTCCACAGAGGCGAGACACTCGAGGGCGGGGACGAACNNGAGGGCCAAGATCGTTGGAACGGGGATGTGTGTTCCCGACCAGGTCGTCACCAATGAAGATCTGGTGGCGCGGATGGACACCAGTGATGAATGGATCCGGCAGCGCAGCGGCATCCGCGAACGACGCCACATCGTCGCCGGCGAAACGCCCTCCGGGCTGGCGGAGGTGGCGACACGCGCAGCGCTCGACGCCGCCGGATGCGACGTCGAGGATCTCGATGGGATCGTCCTCGCGACACTCTCGCCCGAGGCGGATTTTCCCGGCACCTCGTTCTTTCTCCACGAGAAACTCGGGGCGGGGACGATTCCCTGCTTCGACTTGCGGGCCCAGTGCAGCGGATTTCTCTACTCGCTCGCCGTCGCCGACGGCATGATCCGCTCGGGTCAGATGCGCCGGATGCTGGTACTCGGCTGCGAGGTGCACTCCACCGGTCTGGACATGAGCAGCGAGGGCCGCGACGTCGCAGTGCTCTTCGGGGACGGCGCCGGGGCGGCGGTGGTGGAGGCCAGCGACGAGGGACCCGACGGGGCGGGCATCTTGTGCACGCGGATCCACGCCGAGGGCCAACACGCACGCCGTCTGTGGATCGAGGCGCCGGGCTCCGGACACTTCCCGACCCGCATCGACCAGTCCCTCCTCGATCAGGGTCGCCATTGGCCCGCCATGGAAGGTCGCTACGTGTTCAAGCACGCGGTGACGCGCATGCCCGAGGTGCTGCGCGAGACCCTCGAGGGCGCGGCGATCAAGCTCGAGGACGTCGACCTCTTCCTCTTCCACCAGGCGAATCTGCGGATCAACGAGGCGGTGATGCAGGCTCTGGGGCTCCCCGCCGAAAAGTGTCCGAGCAACATCCAGCGCTACGGAAACTGCTCGGCCGCCTCGATCCCGATGCTCCTCGACGAAGCGGAGCGCTCGGGCCGGCTCGAACCGGGTCAGATCGTGGCGATGACCGCCTTCGGCTCGGGCTTTACCTGGGGCTCGGTGATTCTTCGCTGGTAGACGCGTGCGCGGCGGCCAGATCTGCATCGAGATGCAGTAGGCGCTCTTTGCGTTCGCCCCCAAAGCGATACCCACCCCGGCCGGACTTCCCGACGATGCGGTGGCAGGGAACCACCAGCGCCACCGGATTGCGCGCGCACGCCGACGCGACGGCGCGCACCGCGCGCGGCGAGCCGATCTCGGCGGCGAGCTCGCTNNAGGGGGACCGCGCGGATCGCCTCCCACACGCGCCGCTGGAACGCCGTCGCCTGAATATCGACAGGGAGCCGCGGAAGCGGCGCCAGGCCGCGCAAATACGCGAGCAGGGGCTCCCGGAAGGGGTGATCGCCGCGCTGGAGCGCCGCGCCGGGAAACTCACACCGGAGCGCTTCGACGAGGTCTGCGTCTCGCTCGCCCATGGCGATCGAACACACCCCGCGTTCCGTAGCGGCCACCAGGAGACGTCCCCCGACCGGGCAACGCGCCGTGGTGTAGGTGACCTCGAGCCCGGCGGCGCCATCNNGCGCGGCGTCATCCCGAGTTTCTGGGACGCGTGTTCGTAGAGACGACTCGCCGAGCCATAGCCCGTCTCGACGAGCGCCCGCGTGACACTGTGGCCAGCGCGGAGCCGCTCTTTGAAGCCCTCGGTGCGGAGCGCGTCGGCATAGGCCCGCGGCGACACCCCGGTCGCGCGTTTGAAACGCCGCTGGAGGTGGCTCGGGCTCAGCCCGAAGCGACTGCCGAGTTCGCGGAGGGTGGGAATCCGACCCGCGCCGACCTCCCCTTCGAGGACACGGCAGACGCGCTCTGCAAAAGATCCGATGGCTTCGACCCCGCACGCCTCTCCCCGCTCCCCGTCTTCGGGCCGGCAGCGGCGGCAGGCGCGAAAGCCGGCCTCACCCGCGGCGGCCGGATCGCGAAAGATCCGGACATTGCGCCGGGCGGGGCGACGGCTGGGGCACCCGAAGCGGCAATAGACGCCGGTGGTCGTGACGGCGTAGATGCCGGGCATGCTGCTGTCGCGCTGCGTGAGCGCCTCCCAGGCGGGGCCGTCCGGGGCGCGGCCTACGGCCGCCGCAGTGGCGGTGAAAGAGTCCTGCGCGGTGGTTTCGCTCGCTCGGGGCGATTGGAAGGATGTCATGGGGCGAGATTGCCGAGCCGCCGAAGGCTGTGCTCTCCGCTTTTTGTGCCGCATTTCCCGCCGCTTTCCGTCGAGGTCCTCTCCAGGGTACCCCGTCCACAGATCTCTTTGCGGATGGAATTCCCCAATAAAACCGATGGACTAGGAGCCTGTTGACTGGATGACGCGGCGTATTAGGTTATGACGCATCGCGTCTAGAGCGCCCAACCCAGGAGAAAGCGCATGCCGACCCCGAATTCGACCCCTCCCCTCGAGCCCTTCGTCGACCGCCTCGAGGCCGGCCTCGAAGACCTCCGATCGCGCGTCCAGGACCTCGAGCGCTTTGCCCGCGCCCAGGCCCAGGTCCTCCGCGACCGCAGTGAAGGCCTGGCCCACGAAGCCCAGCAGCGCACCACGGCGCAGCTTCGCGAGACCCGCGTCACCGCCGAACGGCTGCGCGACGCGCTGCGTGACCGCGCCGAAAACGCTTGGGAGGAAAGCCCGCTGCGCGAGCGCTGGACGAACCTGCACAGCGAGGCGACGAATGCGGTGAGCGAAGGCTTGAAGCGCGCCGTCGACGCGCTTCCGATCGCGAGCCAGCGAGATGTCGAGAAAGTGAACCGCAAAGTGGCCACTCTCCAGCGCAAGGTGCGCAAGATGGAAAAGGCCGACGCCTCCTAGAGGCGACGTTTCAGATCCTCCGCGGGCCCCTCGCGCCGTCCGCGCTCCCGGAGCGCGGGCGCCACACACCCGCACCCCGGAGCTCCGCTACCGTCTCTCCATGGCTGATTTTCGCGGTCTCGATTTTTTGCGCCTCGACGAGGAACTGAGCGACGAGGAAATCGCTGCGCGGGACACCGTGCGCGAATTCGTCTCCCGCGAGTTCCTGCCCATCGTCCAGGAACACGTCCGGCAGGACGGCTCCTTCCCGATGGAGCTGGTGCCCCGCATCGCGGAGCTCGGGCTCTTCGGCGCCAACCTCCAGGGCTACGGCTGCGCCGGCATGGGCGCGGTGGCCTACGGCCTGATCATGCAGGAGCTCGAGCGCGGCGACTCCGGCCTGCGCTCGTTCGCCTCGGTCCAGGGCTCGCTGGTCATGTATCCGATCCACACCTACGGCTCGGAAGACCAGCGCCAGGAATGGCTCCCGCAACTCGCCGCCGGCGAGATCCTCGGCTGCTTCGGTCTCACCGAGCCGGACTTCGGGAGCCACGTCGGGGGCATGCGCACGCGCGCCGAGCGCCGCGGGGACGCGTGGGTGCTGAACGGCACCAAGCGCTGGATCACCAACGGCTCGGTGTCGAACGTGGCGGTGATCTGGGCGCAGACCGAGGAGGGCGTGCGCGGCTTCCTGGTCGAGACCGACCGCCCGGGCTTCGAGGCGCGCGACATCAAGGGCAAGTTCTCGCTGCGCGCGTCGGTCACCTCCGAGCTCTTCCTGAGCGACGTCGAAGTGCCCGAGAGCAATCGACTTCCGGAAGCCAAGGGGCTCAAAGGGCCGCTCTCCTGCCTCACCCAGGCGCGCTACGGCATCGCCTGGGGCGCCATCGGCGCGGCGATGGCCTGCTACGACGAGGCCGTCGAGTACACCAAGGCGCGTGTCGTGGACGGCGGTCCGCTCGCCGGCAAGCAGATCACCCAGGAGAAGCTCGTCGAGATGCTGACCGAGATCACCAAGGCGCAGCTCCTGGCGCTGCGGGTGGGACGGATCAAGGAAGCCGGAACCCTCGACCACGCGATGGTGTCGCTCATCAAACGCAACAACGTCGACATGGCGCTCAATGTGGCGCGCGACGCCCGCGACCTGCTCGGCGCCAACGGCATCGTCGACGACTACTGGCCGATGCGGCACATGGTGAACCTCGAGACGGTGCGCACCTACGAGGGCACCCACGACATCCACACCCTGATCCTCGGCGAGCACATCACGGGGATGCGCGCCCTCTAGGCGCCCCCCGGGCCGCGGATGCGCATCGCGACCCGCGCCCTCGAGAGCCTCGAGTGGCCTCAGGTGGTAGAGGCGCTGCGCGCACGCACGCGCACGCCGGAAGGCGCCGCGCGCTGCGAGGCGGGCGAGTCGTCCGCACTCTTTGCACGCGATCTCCGCCACGCCCGAGCGCTGCTCGAAGAATCGGCGGAAGCGCGGGGCCTGCTCGAGCGCGGCGCCTCCCCGATTGCCACCTGTCCGGAGATCCGCCCGGCGCTCGCCCGGAGTGCGCGCGGTGGAACCCTCGACGTCGCGGAGCTGGTGGACACGGCGCAGGTCATCGAGATCCTGGCCGAGGCGCGGAGGCGTATTCTGGCCGCCGACGACACGCCGCATCTGGCGGAGAAGGCGGAACTCCTCCCCGAACTCAGCGAACTCGGGCGGGAGCTGCGCGGCGCCTTCGACAGTGAGGGGCGCGTGCGCGACAGCGCATCGGCCCTGCTCGCCGACTCGAGGGTCGCGATCCACCGCCTCGGGGGCGAGCTGCAGCGCCGGATGCAGGGTGCGCTGCAGGACCGGGAGATTACCGCGCACCTCTCCGACTCCTTCGTGACGATGCGGGCCGGGCGCTACGTGCTGCCGGTGCGAGCCGACGCGCGGGGGCGGGTCCCCGGGATCGTCCACGACGCCTCCTCCTCGGGCACCACGGTGTTCGTCGAACCCGAGAGTGCGGTCCCGCTGAACAACCAGCTGCGCGAGGCGGAGCTCGCGGTGGAGCGCGAGACGCGCCGCATCCTGCGGGCCCTCAGTGAATCCGTCGGGCATTCCGCCGACCTGCTGCGCAGCGGTCTCGCGGTGCTGGCGGATCTCGACCTCGCCTTCGCGCGCGGCGCGCTCTCGCTCGATTGGGACGCCACCCCGGCACNNGCTCGCGGTGCTCGGCGCCCACGCCGGCCTTCATAGCCCCTGCGCGGAGGGGGCGAGGGTCGACTGGACGACCCGTGTGTTGGCCGACATCGGCGACGCACAGAGCCTGCGCGAGAGTCTGTCGACCTTCTCCGCGCACCTCGCGAACCTGGCGGAGATCTGCCGTGAAGCCGACGAAACGACTTGCGTCTTCCTAGACGAAATTGGAGACGGTACCGACCCGGGCGAGGGCGCGGCGATCGCCCAGGCCGTGCTCGAGACCCTGGCGGCGCGCGGCGCGCGCGTGATCGCCACCACCCACTACAACCTGCTCAAGGAGATGGCGGACGTCGACCCGCGTTTCGAGAACGCGAGCTTTGAATTCGACACCGAGACACTGGCACCCACCTTCCGCCTCCGGATGGGAAGCGCCGGGACCTCTTCGGCGACGGCGGTCGCCGCGCGGATGGGTTTGCCCCAGGAGGTTCTGGATCGCGCCAACGAACTGCTCGATCGCGAAGACCGCCAACTCGAACAGACCCTGGCGGCGCTGAACGAGAGCCGCGTGGCGATCGAGCGCGAGCGGCGAGAAGCCGAGCGGCTGCGGGCGGAGACCGAGGCCGACCGCGAAGTCGTGCGCCAAAAACTCGAGGCGCTCCAGGCGCGGCGCGACAAACTGCACGACGACCTGCGCCAGGAACTGGAGGGCGCGTTTCGCGACGCCCACGACCAGGTGGGCGACGTCATTCGGAGTCTCCAGCGCGGCGGAAAGAGCGGGCGCGCGGCCCAGGAAGCCCGCAGCAGACTCGTCGCACTCGAAGAGCGAACGGCGCGCGAAAAAGAAACCCGGGCGCGCCCGCCGCGACACCGCGTGCCCGACTGGCGCACCGCGCGTCCGGGCGACGCGGTCCGGCTCGCGNNCGCACTTCGGCCCCGACGACAGCGCGGGAAATCGACCTGCGGGGCTCGCGCGTGGAGGGCGCGCTCGAGGCCTTGGAGGCGGCCTTGGATCAGGCCATGCTCGCGGGCTCCGACGCTCTGCGCGTCATCCACGGAGTCGGGACGGGAGCGCTTCGACGCGCGGTTCGCGAGGCGCTCGGGTCCTCGCCCTATGTCGACTCCTTCGGACCCGCCGCCGCGGACGCCGGGGGCGAAGGGGCCACCGAGGTCCTCCTCAAAGCCTGACTCGTTCGGCGGGCGCCGCGCCGAAGCGCGCGACGATTTCGCCAGCGTGGCGAGAGGCGCGACTACTTCGCGGGTATTTCGAGGAACGCGATCATCTCGCGGGCGGCGCGGGTCCCCGATGCCGCCGCGCCTTCGACGCTGGCTTCGGCCCAGCGTTCTCCGGCGACGAAGAGTCCCGCGGTGCGCGCCACCCTGCGCCGCGCCCTCGCGATGGCGCGGTAGCGGCCCACCGGGAACACGGCGCGACGTGCGCGGACGAGGTGCGACGCCTCCGCGTCCACGCGGAGGCCGGGCACCAGAACCTGGAGATGCACCGCAAGTGCGGCGGCTTCGAGCGGCGCACCGCGGCTGCCGTCCCGGAGGTCCGCACGGAGTTCGGCGCCGCCGGCATCGAACGCGATCGCGCGAATCCACGGGCTCTGGGCTTTCGTCAACCGGATCCAAGCGGGGGTTCTGGCGGCCGGTGTCGCGAGCGCCGAGGCCGACGCCTCGGAGCGCGAGGCGATGGCCGCCGGCCACTCGCGGAGCGGCGCGCGCCACTGGAGCGTTGGGGCGCTCTCGAGCGCCGCAACCGCCCCGCACTGCTCGGATGTCCACACGCCCGCGGCGAGGCCGGCGCAGGCGCCCCCTGCGGCCAGGAGAATCGCGCGTGTATCTCGGGGCGCGTCGCCCTCGGCTTCGATCCGAAAGCCCGTGGCGGTGGCGTGAATCCCGTTCACGCGGGCTCCACATCGGAGCTCGGCCGCGCCCACCCAGCGCGGCTCCAGCCGCGAAGGCGCGTCGCGCAACGCGAGCGTCGGGTCATCACGCCGCGCCCACGCGAGAAGCAGGGCGAGACGACTCGTCGTCCGGGCGGCTACGGGCGCGCGGCACGCGAGCCAGGGCTCGAACCAGGTCTCGGCGACGCCGCGCCCGAAGTAGAGCGCGGCGAAGTCGTGAACGCTGCGGTCGTCGAAGCGTTCGGCTCGCTCGGCAAACGCCAGGTCGAGCCCTTCCCAGTGGCGTGCGACGCGCTCGATTCGGGCCCGTCGGAAGGGGAGACGAAAGGGCCCGCGCGCCTCCGCCCCCATCGAGGCGAGGGCGTAGAGCCGTCCACCCCAGCCCAGACCAAAGCCCCACGCCGGAACCACCGCGTCGTCGCGGAGGCCACAGGCTCGGAGATAGTCGTCCCAGGCCCCGGAGCCCGCGCTCCAGAACCACCCGGCCCCGGCCGCCCCTCCGATGTCATCGCCGGCTTCGAAAAGCGCGACGTCCAAGCCGGTNNCCGAAACCCCCGCTCCCACCACGACCGCGTCGTGCGTTCTGCGCTCGCTACCGCGCAGGGCTCAGGAGGTCTGGTTGGCGCGCAACCATCGATCGAGCTCGGCTACGACATCCAGCAGCGTGGTGAAGGGGTGGTAGGGCTGGCCGCGTTCGGCGAGGGCCTGCGCCAGCGAGTCTTTGGCGAACGCGATGTCGGCGGTCTCGGCGCCGCAGAGATCCGAGATCCGCCCGTTCCCGATGTGCACCGTCGTCACGGCGCCGTGCGCCGCGCGGTAGCTCTCGATCCGCCCGCGTTTGCAGGTCCCCGTCCCGCACCCACAGTCGGGATTCTGCGCTCCCGGCGCGATCTCCCAGCGCCCTTCCCGGTAGCGCAGCGAGTTGGCGTCGTACTCGAAGCTCACCCCGGTGAGCGCCTGGAGACGGTCGAGGTTGTGGTCGAACCCGTCCGAGAGAATCCGGAAGGGAAATGCGTGACGCCGGCACCAGGCCAGGAGCTCGCCCGCGCCGGGGTCGAGCTCGACCTGCTTGAGAAACGCGTCGAGTTCCGCTTCGGGGAGGGGCAGCCCGTCGAGCACCTGGAGGTTGTAGTCCCAGGGCCGGATCTCGCCCCGCATGAGGGACTCCCACAGCGCGGCGCGCCGTCGCGCGGCGTAGCGTTTGGCGAGCGAAGAGCCGACATCTTGCACGGCGAAGGTGCCGTCGAAATCGCAAAACACCGCGAGGGCGGGCATCGTCCCGGTCCCGGTGGAATCCCCATCCATGGGAAGCATCATAGGGACCTCGCTGGAAAGAGGGAACGGAGGGCCCGATCCACCAATCCGAAAGCCACCGCGACCCGCGCGCCCACGGGCGCGCAGCGCTCGAGCGACGGCTGGGCGACCCGAGGCCGATCCTCGCCGACGGCGCCATGGGCACCAACCTCGAGGCGGCGGGCCTGCCCTGCGATCCCCCGCTGTGGAGCGCACTCCCGTTGCGGGACCATCCGCAGGCGGTCTCCGCGCTGCACCGCGCCTTCGCCATGGCGGGCGCCGAGATCCATATCGCCAACACCTTTCGAACGCGCGAAAGCACCTTCGCGGCGAGCGGCGCAGCGCGCGACGCGCGGGTGCGGGCGGAAGCGCTCACTGCCCGTGCCGTCTCACTGGCGCGAGGCGCCGCTCCCGACGCGTTCGTGTTTGGGTCGCTGGGACCGGTGGCGGATTGCTATCACCCCGAATGGGCACCGGCCGACCCGCAACTGCGCGCCGATCACGAGGCCCATGCGCGTTGCCTCGCCGCGGCGGGCTGTGATG
>JABAHO010009163.1_pt2 | contig 11440 bp, 10 predicted proteins | sample 7062071 | NCBI WGS metagenome assembly JABAHO01 (sample SAMN14534356, study PRJNA622989) | marine sediment metagenome | biome: marine biome [ENVO:00000428]; feature: marine pelagic biome [ENVO:01000023]; material: deep marine sediment [ENVO:00002113] | place: India: Gulf of Kutch | collected...
ACATCCGTCTTCGATCTCAATTTGATGTCCATCCATCACGCTGGACTGCAGGCATGTTGGCGCCATTGTTGCTTTCGTTCGTTGCGGCCACCGCGCACGCGGATTCGATCCCCGGAACGGCCACGTTGACGGGCGTCGTGACCGCTGACCAGCCATTCAGTGCAGCCCAGGTCTACGCCAAGAACATGGACCGGAACATCCTGTACACGGTTTTTACCCATGACGGCAGGTATCGCGCAGTGAACCTTCTGCCCGGCGGATACCGCATCTGGGCGGAGAAAACGGGGCTGACATCTCGTCACGAGATGATGCGAATCCATGGCCCGGGTGAGATAGAACTGAACCTCGCGATGGCCCCGGGACCGGACAATCCGTTGACGCTCAAGGACAGTTCCAAACCCGGGCCACAGTTCGGCGGTGTCGGCAAAGGTGCGGAACTGGTGTCGTACGATGAGATGTACCCGCCGGGCCCCGGCCGTGACCTCGCAGAACCGACCTGCCTGACCTGTCACGGACACTCTTTCCTGCCAGCCAATCGGATGAACCGGCCACAGTGGCACGCGATGATCGGCATCATGCTCGACCCCAGCGGCGCCTTCGCCGATCCGAATTCGACGCGGAGCATCACCGACGCGGAACACGACATTCTCGCCGACTACCTTGCCGAACATTTCGGCCCCGACAGCCCGGCACGGATATTGCGACTGGATGTCGAGTACCCGCTCGACGAAGAGACACTTTCGAAGGGCATGTTCATTGAATATCTCACGCCGCTCCATCCCGCGGCCGACCTGTCCCTGCGGTCAGCGAACGAACCCTTCAAACATCGCCTTCATCGGCCCATGATCGACAACGACGGCAATATCTGGGGATCCAACAGCCTGATAGGGCTCAGCCGGGTAGACCCGCGCACGGGCCAGTGGAGCCACTTCCCCATAGGATATGACGAGAACAATCCGGAAACGGACATGTACGGCAGGTCGAAGGGAGACCCCGATTCGGTCTGGTCGTACATCTTCCCGCACGATATGACCATCGACCGCAAGGGACAGGTCTTCTGGGCCGAATTCCAGGGCCAGCACCTCGGTCGACTCGACCCGTCCACTGGCAAATTCGACCGCTACCCGATGGACCCCGAGGGCGTGGTGGTCGATGAAAGAGGGGTGGTCGGCAACATTCGCGGCCACACCCCGCACATGGCTGAAAACGGTGACGTCTGGTTCACCGCGATCCGCGGCAACAAACTCGGCAAGTGGGATCATCAGACGACCGAGATCACGCTTTGGGAAATCCCGACACCGCACTCTTTCCCTTACGGTCTCGAAGTCGATCAAGACGGCATCGTCTGGTTCGCGGAACTCTTCGGTTGCGCCATCGGCCGGTTCGACCCCGCCACCGAGAAATTCACGGAATACCCCGCTCTGATGAAACCGTGCGCGATCAATCGTCTCGCCGCCGACTCGCAGGGCACGATCTGGTATTCGGTGTTCAGCTCAGGACGACTGGGACGTCTTGATCCGAAGACGGGAGAACAAAAAGAGTACGACGTACTGCCGTTCTCGAACGTGAAGGCGTCAATGCCTTACGGCATCGTTGCCGACAACGACGACAAGATCTGGTTCGGTGACGGTGGCCTGGGCGGTGCTCTGATCCGCTTCGACCCGGAAACCGAATCGTTCACCTACTACCCGGAACCTCGTCAGGGAGACAATCCCAACCTCGACATCACGCGAGACGGGGCGATCATTTTTTCGACGCGGTCCAACAATCAGGCCGCGCTCGGCATCTTCTATCCGGACGTTTCCACAATGAGGGAATACGGCGTGTTTCGCTGACACCTGTCAGCCGCTCAGGAACAGGTGACCGCGACAGGCCGGAATTTCACGTTAGAGCTCGCGCGCTGCGTTGCGGCTATCGAGTACGCCGCACTGCCGGAAGCGGCTATCGCGCGGGCGAAGCTGCTGATTCTCGACTCGATCGGCGTTGCGCTGGCCGGCCACGGATGCGAAGTCGGCCGCATAGCCCGAGGTACAGCCCGCGCGGAGGACACATCGGGCCCGGCAACGGTCATCGGCACGGCATATACCGTATCTGTCGGCACCGCCGCCTTTGTCAACGGCACGCTCGCGCATGCGCTGGACATGGACGACACTGCAGTGGGTACTGTCGCCCACCCAAGCGCACCGGTCCTGCCAGCATTGCTGGCAATTTCGCAGACGCGCCGGGTCGATGGTCCGACCTTGCTGGCGGCTTATATCGCCGGGCTTGAAGTCTTCTACCGGGTCGCCCTCGCCAGCCGCGGCCAGATGGGCGGCTGGCATCGCTCGGCTGTGTTTGGCGCCCTGGCCGCGGCTACTGCCGTGGCGAATGCCCTGGCTCTGTCCACCGATAAGATTCGATCCGCTATCGGCATTGCCGCTGCGATGACGGGGGGCCTCCAGGCCAGTTTTGGCTCGATGACCAAGGCTGTCCAGGTTGGCAGCGCCAGCCGCACGGGCGTGACAGCGGGGAGGCTGGCAGCGGATGGCTGTACCGCTCACACCGACGGACTGGGGCACCCGGACGCATTCGGCAAGGCATTCTATGGGGGCGATTTCGAGCCTCGCCTGCTGGTGGCTAAATTCGCCCGTCCACTGAGCATTCTCGATCCCGGCATTGCCGTGAAGATCCATCCGTCGTGCGGTCTCACGCACGCGCCGGCGGACATTGCTCTGGATCTGGTCCGCGAACACGATATCGACAGCAGCGGGATCGCGAAGGTCATCGTCTACGGCGAATCATTCTGGCCCGATGTGCTCGTCTACAATGAGCCGACTACAGGACACCAGGGCAAGTACAGCATCCAGTACGTCGTTGGATCTGCACTGATCGACCGGCAGATCGATCCGGACTCGTTTACGGACGCGGCTGTCAACCGCGCAGAGATCCGCCCCTTGATGTCGAAGATCAGCCTGGTCACAAGACCCGATGACGCGTGGAATTCAGTGCGCCGACACGCGTGGAATCATCCGGCTGAAGTACAGATCCATATGTCCGACGGAAAGATCTACGCGAAATCAGCCGAGTGTGCGATCGGGTATCCGGACCTGGCGCTGTCGGATAACGATCTGCTGAACAAGTTCCGCGAATGTGCGGGCACCCGATTGCCGCCTTCGGCTATCGACGCGCTGGTTAATCGAGTGCTCGGACTCGAGAGCGAGCCTGACGTGGGCCCGGTCATCGGCCTGACGCAAACTGGACCCGGCAGCTAATCCAATTTTTCGCAGGTCGCAACCGGTGTCGGGGAAAGCGTGCTACCGGGTGCTGGCCCGAACGACAAAGTCCGTCTCAAGTAACCTGGTTTCCGGCTCCAGGTCCGGGTCCTCCAAACGGGCCAGCAAGATGCGCAAGGTCTGCTCGATGATCTCGTCCCGCGGGTACTCGATCGTTGTCAGCTCATGCGACCCCCACGAAGCGACAGCCCGGTTGCCGTTACCGATCACCGAAAGATCTCGCGGGACCTCGAGACCATGGTCCAGACGTGCGCCGTCCAAGACCCCTATGGCCGTGTCGTCATACGAACAAAAGACGGCGTCCGGTTCAACGCCGTTGGCAATCATCTCGTTGATGCTGCGACGACCTGCCTCGTACCCGAGCACATCGGTCAGGCTCGCCACGAGTTCGCAATCTTCCGTACCCGCCAGCCTGTCGGACAGCGACTGAACGATGTCGCTGGTGAAATCGATATCCGCCCTGCCCCGCAAGGCGGCGACCCTCTTGTGCCGGCGCTCGATCAGAAAATCAGCGATCAGCCTGCCGAGGTGCAAGCCATCGAGACTCACCGCAGAGTTTCCCAGGCCGCGACCGATACGATTCACCAGCACGATAGGCACACCCCGGCGAGCGCACTCCGCCGTCACTTCCGCGGGCAACACCTCCGAAACCACCGCGATACCTGCAACCTGGTATTGCAGCAACTGTCCAACGTTCTCGACGATCTTTTCGCGGTCCAGTATCGACTTGAGCATCACCTCGTAACCCTGCGTCTCGAGTTGCTCGGAAATGATTCTCAATACGTCGACATAGCCGAAATTGTTCCACCCGGACATCAACACGCCAATCAGCCGCGAGCGGCGCTGGTTCAAGCTACGGGCGATTACATTGGGCTGATAGCCGAGGGTTTTGGCCGCCTCCATTACGCGGCGCTTCGTTTCCGGCGCGATACTGGCTCCCGGCGTGAAAGCGCGGGAGACCGCCGCGACCGAAACGCCCGCGAGATTGGCGACGTCTATCGATGTGATTTGCTTCGCCACGATTCCCGTCAACCCGCCATCAGGCACGTAGTTTATCTGCGGCCATCAGCCAACTCTACATGAGGCGAGTTCGTCTATTGCGGTGACTGCAACTGAAAAAGCGCTTCCAGGACCTGATCGCGACAGTCCTGAAATTCTTTTGCAGCGGCTTTCTGCGCACATAAAGATCTATTTAATCGGTCAGGGCGCAGGGCCGACGTCACGACCCGTCATGCGATCCGCGCCCAAAGGCTCGTCGGATGCTATAGTCACGCGCCTTCCCCGCTGGCACGGAATCGGGAGAGTCGGCAGCCTTGGAACGGATCGAGGAACTCCTGACGCGTATGGTCCGCGTTACCGCCGACTATCTGGGTCAGATCGACATCCTGTTCCAGATCGGCCTCATCGCACTGCTCTTTCTACCGGCCTGGCTGCTGTCCCGTGTCGTCGAACCCCGGCTCGAGAACGAGGTGCGGCGGATCACGGGCATGCGCGAGGTGCTGCGCTTCATCGTCCCGTTCCTGCGCCGCCTGGAATGGCTTTTCTTTTCCTTTTTCCTGGCCATCGCCTATGTCGTGACGGACGTGGTCGGCTGGCCTGCCAGCAACTTCCTGATCTATGCCGCGATGCTCCTCGCCCTCGCGTGGCTCCTGATCTACGTCGTATCACACGCGATCAGGAGCCGGACCATCGGGCGGATGATCGCGCTCGCGGGCTGGCTCTACGTCGCCGCCGCGATACTCGGCGTGTCAGACGACCTGACAACGCTGATGGACGAAGCCGGTTTCACCGTCGGCTCTTTCCGGCTCTCGGTGCTCGGTCTGCTGAAGGCACTGGTCTTCCTCGGCGCCCTGCTTTGGATCTCGCTCAGCATCGGCAACTTCACGGATCGCCGAATCCAGCACATCGAGGAGCTGACCCCGTCCCTGCGCGTCCTGCTGGGCAAGATCATGCGCATCGCGGTCATCACGATCGCCGTGCTCGTGGCGATGTCCGGCCTCGGGATCGATCTGACCGCCCTGACCGTTCTGTCCGGTGCCGTCGGCGTCGGTATCGGCTTCGGCCTTCAGAAGGTCGTCTCCAATTTCATCTCCGGCATCATCATCCTGATGGACCAGTCCATCAAGCCTGGCGACACGATCACGCTCGGCGAGACCTTCGGCTGGATCCGCGAGCTGCGCGCACGCTTCGTCTCCGTCGTCACGCGCGACGGGCGCGAATACCTGATCCCGAACGAAGATTTCATTACTCATGAAGTCATCAACTGGTCTTTCTCGGACAGGTATGTGCGGCTGGACGTGCCGTTCGGTGTCTCGTACGACGTCGATCCTCACGAGGTCACGAGACTGGCCATCGAGGCGGCCGCGTCGGTCGAGCGGGTCGACGCGTCATCGCGTCAACCCGTGTGCTGGCTGACCGGGTTCGGCGACTCCTCGCTCGATTTCGTGTTGCGATTCTGGATCGATGATCCTCAGGGCGGCCTGACGAATATCCGCGGCAAGGTGCTGCTCGCGCTGTGGGACACGTTCAAGGAGAACGACATCGGCATCCCGTACCCCCACCGCGAAGTCATCGTCAAACACCCGATCGCACTCGAGGATTTGCCGGAACCGTCACGGGAGCCTGGAAAGCCGGGATAGCGCCTCGATCATCGCATCAGTACGCGTGCCCCTTCAGCTGATGCTCACGTCGGTGATGATCATTGGACTCGATGTTCTTCGCTTCAGCTTCGAGCTCGGCAGGCAATGCGATTTCACGTTCCGTAATCAGTCGTTCGAGTGCCTCGAGCCAGTGTTCGTAGTACTGCGCGCCGGTCGAGAAGTCTCCCCGCGATTCTGCGGCATCGAACTCGGCGCCGAGCCGCTCGGCCCACTCGGACCACGTGAGTTCACCGCGCTCGGTGAGCTGCGTCACCAATGCGAAGACCTGTGCCTGCCACGGCTCCGCGAAGACCGGCCCATCCTCATCTCTGGGCAACAGCGGGAGCGCCGCGAGCGCATCCGCGTGATCAGACTTCGTCATCAGTCGGCCGGCTCGAGGTAATCGTCGAAGAGATCGATATACACACGATCGCCCGGCACGCCGCGGCTTCCCCAAAGCTCCGTCGCCTCGAACATGATGCTGTAGCAGTGCTGCGGATGAGTGCCGAGGTCGTGTGCATTCGTGTCCGGGAACACGTGCACGCCCTGGTCACGCTGTACGATCCCTACCCGGCCGCGGGCGTAACGGGGTGCACGCGTATGGCCTTCTGGATGCTCGTTTCGCACGCGTACGCGATCGCCGATGTTGAATCGTGCCGGCTTCGGCTCCCCGTCAGGGGCCGAGAGAGATCCCGCCAGCAGATCCGACGGTGACGCTTCACCCGAACCTTCGACCGGCTGCGCGGCCACAACTGCATCCGGGTCGGCCAGCTCGGCAGCGGTAACGAGACCGTATTCGATCAGCAACATCTCGTTGCGGATCAGCCAGCGCGCATAGTAAGGCGTCGCCAGGTATTCCGCGGGCGGGATACGCTCGACGCCATGGCGCGACGTGTCGATAGACCACGGCTTCTTCATGGCGAGATGCGAGCCGAAAACGATACGTTCCCATTCGGCGTGGAAGGCAGGCTCGTCGGCCTCGCGAACGGNNCGAACGGGCAGCGCGAAGCCGTCCATACCGCCCAGGTCGTGGATGCCGTTCACGTGACGCCGTCCCCGGGCTCAGGCACCTTCTCGGCTCCGATCATCGAATCGCGGGTAACGAGAGCCGCGAGTTCATCCTCGCTCATGCCGTCAGTGCCCGCGGGCCGCTCCGGTATCACCATGTATCGTATCTCCGCGGTGCTGTCCCAAACCCGGACTTCGACGTCGTCCGAAATCTCCGTGCCGAATTCGCTCAGCACTCCACGCGGATCGATGACGGCCCTGGCGCGGTAAGCCGAATCCTTGTACCAGGTCGGCGGCAGACCCAGGAGCGGCCACGGATAACAGGAGCAAAGGGTGCAGACGACCAGATTGTGCACTTCCGGCGTGTTCTGGACGGCGCGAAAATCGGAATTCAACGTGCCGGGGACACCCAGCTCAGCCGCAGCGGGCCCGGCATCCTGCAACAGCCGCGCGCGGAAATCCGGGTCGGTCCAGCTCCGCGCGACGATGCGGGCGCCGACGTGCGGGCCGACCTGGTTTTCGTAGTAGNNNGCACCGACACGAGCGCCTTGGCACGCAGGCTGAAGTCGGATTGCACGTGATCGTCCGGCGCAGCTGGGGCATCCGCCACAGCCACACCAGCGACCGTGGCGGCGGATGCAGCTGCCGACGACTCAACGAGGAACCGCCGTCTAGAAACTTTCAGGTCTGCCATTTCCCTGTGCCCCCGAAGCGCCGCTACCAGGCCGCTTCCTCTCCCGTGTGCCGGATGAACATGCCGGACTTCTCGAAGTCGTAATCGTCGATGACGCTGATGACCGAGGCCGCACTCTCCTCAGGCGAAATCATGATGGGCAGGTCCACCCCGGCCGTGAAATCGGTCCTGACGAATCCCGGCGACACCAGCCCGACAGTTATCCCCTGGTCCTTGAGCTCTATGGCCAGCGTATTCATGACCATGTTCAGTGAGGACTTGCTCGAACGGTAGAACACGTTGCCGCCGAAGTTACGCGCTATGGACCCCTGGGTGCTGGTGATATTGATGATCTTCTTCTGATCACTGGATCTGACGTGCTCGATGAAGGCCTCGGCCATCTTGAGCGGTCCGACGACATTGACCGCGTGGACCTCGTCGTAAACCTCGTATTTGTACCCGCCGAACTGCTGATTCTCGCTGCCACCGGAAATGCCGGCGTTGTTGAGCAGCACGTCGATAGGCTCCCCGGCGAGCTTCTCCGCCAGGGCGTCGATCTCGGCGAAATCGGTGACGTCGAGTTCCTCGATCACGACGTTGTCGTGAGCCGCAGCGATCGCCTGGAGATCTTCCGCGCTGGACGGTGTGCGGCATGTCGCAATGACATGCCAGTCGCGCTCTGCATACTGACGCGCGAGTTCGAGGCCGATGCCCCGGCTGGCGCCGGTAATCAGCACGGTGGGCGAATCTGCCGCGTGAGCCAGATTTACAGGCGCTATCCACGCAATAAGCAAAAACAGATGCGGCGCGATCCGCTTAATCAGAGCCAGGGTCGGAATCTTCATTCGGCCGGCCTTCGCCTCGCGGCGGTGTGCAATCAACATTGTTTGAGTATAGCGGCAGTCCAGATCCCACCGGCCGGCCCACGAAAGCCACCTGAACTCGAAGTAGCAAAATACACGAAGTATATATATTAAGTATTTGTTATTTAATACTTTATAGACACCGTTCGACCGCCAACGGTCGGTTCATACCGACGGCGCTCGGGAAACCCGCCGTCGGTCACAACGATCCGCCGGTGTGCGTATAGGGGACGCCTCGCGCCCCGAGACGCTAGCGTGGCTGCATCCGGAGCCCGCCATCGAGGCGGATGCACTCGCCGTTCGCGTAGTCGTTTTCGACGAAGAACCGCGACAACTGTGCAATTTCCTCCGGCCGTCCCAATCGCCGCGGGTTCAGCACACTCGCCTCCAGCGCCTGGTAGATATGCTCCGGAATGGTCTCGAAAAGCGGCGTATGAATCAGGCCAGGCACGATGGTATTCACGCGAATGCCATGCTGCGCGAGATCTCGCGCGATGCAGATGGTCATACCGATGATGCCGCCCTTGGACGCTGCATAGGCGGCCTGGCCGATCTGACCCTCGTAGCCCGCGATCGATGCGGTGTTGATGATGACACCGCGGCCGCCATCGTCGGTGACCGGCTCCTGCGTCGCCATCTGCGCAGCCGCGAGGCGCAAGACGTTGAACGTACCGACGAGATTGATGTCGATGGTCTTGCGGAAAAGACCGAGCGGATGCGGCTCGTTCTCCCTGCCGACGACTTTGCAGCCGTGCGAGATGCCGGCGTAATTGTTGCAGATATGGATAGCGCCGAAAGCGTCGACAGTGTCACCGATGCCCGCCGTCACGCTGTCCTCGTCGGTAACGTCGACATGACGGTAAATAACGCTGTCGCCGAGTTCCGCTGCGATCGAATTACCGCGCTCTTCATTGACGTCGAATATCGCGACGTTGGCGCCGAGTTCTGAGTACAGGCGCACCGTGGCCTCGCCGAGACCGGACGCACCGCCCGTGACAACGGCGGTCTTACCGCTGATTTCCATGCCTGAATCCCCGTAGTGGATGGGTTGACGCGCTCAAGGATGAAGCGCGCGAAGGTTCATTATTCTAACTGTCCGGACGCGCAGTCGACACCGTTGACTGGATGCGCACATACGGTTGCCGATGTTTCGCCCCCGTTACCGTCACTCATCACGATCCCCTCGGGCGCCTCGTCTCTCTCGACCCAGTCGTCGAGCACGGTGATCGGGTCGAACACGTCCGGAGCGAGGCCCGGCAGCTCCCAGCAGTGGCCGTGCCCCGGCATCATGAAGAGTCGAAAAAACGGCCGGATCTCGTCGTAGCCGCCCATCTCCCGTGCGACGTCTTCGTAGTAGTCGAGGCTCTGGTCAGGCAACACCAATGGGTCGGCCCAGCCATGCCACATCAGGTACTTCCCGCCGGCGTCACGGAATGCCGTCAGGTCCGGATCGAGGGCATCCAGTAGTGCACCGTTCTTGGCCAACCGGGCCGGGTCGCGGTCGAAATCGAAATCGAGCGCCGTGTAGGATCCGGGCGTCCCGTCAGGGAATCCGAGGTACTTCGCGAAATCGCCACCGAGCTGGTTGCCCACCGCGACGTACTCCGCCGAATCCAGCGCCCAGAACGCCGCGAAACGCTCGCTGCCCGGCGGCAGACCGGGGAAGAGCTGCTTGCCGCTCGAGTCACGCGGTCCGCCGTACCACTTGGCAAGTACCGTCTTCTCCGTCTCGGTGAAGCAACCGGCCGAATCGGCTGCATCGCAGGCGGGCAGCAGGTCGACATCGACATTGCACGCGCGCGGCGCACTGATCAGGCCGTCGACGACCCCGTCGGTCCCGTCGCATTGGCCGAGCACAGCAGCCGCAAGCGCGGGAATCTTGGCGAGGAAATTCTCGCGCGTGAGGATCCGCCGGCCGCCGGCGTCCGTGTTCGCCTGCATCACCCAGGAGCCGTAGACGCCTCCGGACTGCGACAGGTTCAGCGCGCTGCCGCCGCCGAGGATCCCGTCGAACAGTGTTGGGTAGCGCTGCGCGGCCATCGCGGCCATGCGGCCGCCGTTCGAGCAGCCACCGAAGTAATGGCGTTCAGGCTCCGAGTCGTACAGGGCCTCGACGAGCTGTGTGCCGGCATCGTGCGTCAGCGCGATCCCCTCGTGCGCGTAGACCTCGACGGCCCGCCGGTTGCCCGCGGCCCAGGAGGCATCACCGACCGACTTGCCCTCGTGACCACCGTCTGTCGTGATGGCCGCATATCCGCGTTTGAGCGCTTCGTTGATCGAATTGGAGAAACCGCGCTGATCAGCCCTGACGCTGCCGCAGTATCCGCCGCACCCGGACTGGTAGTACTTCCCGTTCCAGTCGTCGACGGGCAGTCGCGCCTCGAATCCGATCTGCGGCTCGATGACACCCTGCACCTGGCAGAACTCCGGTAGCCCATCCGCCGCCTCGAGAACCCGGCTCGCAGCGATCTCGATGCCTGGCAGAGATCGGGTCACAAGATCGGCGCAACGCGACAGTATGTCCGGCGCCCGCTCGCAGCCCGTGCCCGCCAACAGAGCCAGCGTGCCGACGAAAACGGCCCGCATAGAAATTGTGAGCGATGTCGAATGGACGCCCATTAGCGAGGCTCTTTGCTCAAGTGCTCAGATCGGTGCGATCGTATCCGCGCGGCCGCGGCCGGTCGATACCGAAAATGCTGTGTCCCAGAGCGCTACGCGAGGCGGTCGAGGATACCAACCGCAGCGCGCTCGCCACTGGCTGCCGCCGATTCCATGCCGGTTTCCAGGATCCGGCAATGCTCGCCGGCGAAGTACACCCTGTCGTGCGGCTCGTTGAAGATGTTCGCGAATCGACGGATCTGACCCGGCGCGTACTCATGCCGATGCCCGTGGATATAGGGGTGTCTGCCCCAGGCGTACTGGCCGATGTATTCGAGCGCGCCCTTCGTCGCCGGACGGATCTCGCTGAGGCGTTGCTCGACGAGC
>JABAHO010008704.1_pt1 | contig 11438 bp, 9 predicted proteins | sample 7062071 | NCBI WGS metagenome assembly JABAHO01 (sample SAMN14534356, study PRJNA622989) | marine sediment metagenome | biome: marine biome [ENVO:00000428]; feature: marine pelagic biome [ENVO:01000023]; material: deep marine sediment [ENVO:00002113] | place: India: Gulf of Kutch | collected...
CACCCTGCAACAAGACGTCGACTTTGACGACATCACCAAACGTCTTCGTGCCAAACAACGATCGACCACGCGCCTCGCGGAAATCACCATTCCCACCGTGATCCGTTTTGACAACGAGATCAGCGACGAGCGCACGGTGATCGAGGTCCAAACCGAAGACCGCGTTGGCCTGCTTTATACCCTGACCGATACCATGAGTCATTTGGGACTGGATATCAGCCTGGCCAAGATTGCCACCGAGAAGGGCGCGGCGTTTGACTCATTCTATGTCCTTGACCATCAAACGGGAAAAATCACCGATGAACAGCGCCTGGAACATGTCCGCCAACGATTGACGGACGCGATCTCGGCGTTGGCGAGGACCCAGTAAGCGCTGACGCACCGCCGCTGGCGACCGAGACGCTCGTCTGCTATATTATCGACACTGTCGGTAACACCATGATTACCAGCGTGATCATTCCCGCACTGAACGAGGAGACCAACCTACCGGTCACCCTCGGCCAACTGGCTGACCTGCCGGATATCGAATTGATCGTGGTGGATGGTGGATCCACGGATCGGACGGTTGAGATTGCTCGTCGTTTCACGCCGTACGTCTTTATCAGCCAAGCGGGACGCGCGCGGCAGATGAACATGGGTGCGTGTCATGCCACGGGTGATATCCTGCTGTTTTTACATGCGGATACATTCCTGTTACCCGGCGCGGTCGAGGATATCCAGCGACGGATCATCGGTTCCGGTGCGGTTGGAGGCGCCTTTGATCTCCAGCTCGATGGCCCTGGTCGTATGAGCCGTTTGGTGGCGTTCATCTCCAGCCATCGATCACGGCTGTTTCGGCTTCCCTATGGCGATCAGGGCATCTTTGTCTGGCGCCAGGTATTCGAGTCGGTTGGCGGATATCCAAACATACCCATCATGGAAGACATCGCCCTCGCGCGTAATCTGCGTCGTGTCGGACGCCTGGTTTTTATTCCCTCGGGACTGGTCACCAGAGGGCGCCGCTGGCGCGCCAATGGCGTACTGAAGACCACGCTGGTCAACTGGTGGGTGACATTTTTGTTTTTCCTGCGGGTGGCCCCGGCGGATCTGCGCCGCGTTTACGACGGCTGGTTGGTCAGTGGTCGTGACGTGCATGAAACCCGCACCGCCGTTGGCAGCAACAGCATCAATCCCCAGCAAGCAGACAAGCGGTAGGTCCCATCGCTTTCCTGGCGACCCCACACGCGCAGCCGATCAGGCTTGCCTGTCCTGTTTTTCAGTGCTGGTTGATCACGTCAATGACGCGTCGGAGACGGCCGTGGTTCTTGCGGTTGAACGGAAACAGGATGCGATGCAGGTTGGCAAATTCGGGGCCGGTTTCTTCCTCGGGTAACGCGTCAGCAGCCGTGAATTGACCACCATCCAGACAAAGCGCAGCAAACCGTTCATTGAGGGTGTTGAGCAGGATATCGGTGACCGGGCGCTGGACGCGCAGGATCATGCCGTCGCGGACAAAACGACTGGAGTGGTAGTTGCGATAGAACCCGTTGATTTCGCGGCACGCTTCATGGATATCGTCGGTCACCCGAAACAATGCCAGGTCTTCCTTGCTGATCAGGGCCGACCCCAGTAGTTGATCCTCCACGAACCGCCACCAATTTTTCCAGTAGTCACCACCCGGTCGATCGATGAACACCAACGGCTTGATCTGGCTTTTGCCGGTTTGCATCAGGGTCAACGCTTCAAACCCTTCATCGTGCGTGCCGAACCCGCCGGGGAACAGCGCGATCCCGTCGCTCTCCTTGATAAAACAGAGTTTGCGGGTGAAGAAATATTTGAAATTGATGAGCTTGAGATCGCCGGCAATCTCGATGTTTGGTTCCTGCTCGAACGGCAATCGGATATTGAGTCCAAACCCGTTCTCCCGCCCAGCCCCTCGCTGGGCCGCGCCCATGATCCCTTCCCCACCGCCGGTAATGACCATGAACCCCTGCTCGACGATCGCCTTGGCAAAAGCAACGGCCTGCTGGTACTCGGCTGTGCCGGGTTCCGTCCGTGCCGAGCCAAACACGGTGACCTTGCGCCGCCCGCGGTAGGGAGCAAACACCTTGGAAGAATATCGCAGCTCTTTCAGCGCGGTGGTCGTCACCTTGGCATCCAGCCGGTCACCACGGTCATCCAACAGCCGCAAACCGGTGCGGATGATATCAGCGACGAGGTCGGCATTGACGCCCCCACCGTGTGACGCAATCAACTGGTCAATCAGCGCCTGGTCGGCATCGTTGCTACTCATCGGTGGCTGGTCTCCGCGCGGGAGCAGGCGTGGTGCGGCTTCCTGCGATCCGCAGCACTTCAATGGTAGCGGCCGAGGAACTGGGCGACATCAGGTACAGCCCGGCATAGCCGTCACGCATGATGTGTTGGACCTGTTCGACGGCGATCTCGATACCCACCCGAGCCTGGTCAGCCGGATCCGGCATGGCAGCGAGGCGTTCCAGGATTGGTTTGGGCACAACCACACCGGGAATCTGGGCCATGCGCTCGGCATGAGCCAGGCTGGTCAGGATCATCACCCCCACCAACACGGGAATCCGCTCACGATAAGGGTCAAGGACGTCCAGCGGTTCCATGCGAAACGCCGGTTGGGTCATGAGATAGTCGGCCCCGTTGTCGATCTTTTGCTGGAGCCGTGTTCGTTCACGATCCTGGTCGACAGCTTCCGGTTCAAACCCGGTCCCAATGGTGAAATGGGTGGCGGGATGCTGCGGCGATTTGCCGAGTGGCGAGCCGCCAAAATCAACACCGGCATTGAGACACTGGTGGGTCAGCCGAATCATGGCCACCGAATCGAGATCAAACACCGCGCTGGATCGCGGATAGGTCGGCGACATCTTCGGCGGGTCACCGGTGATAAAGAGGATATTGTGAATGTTCGCGGCATAATACCCAATCAACCGGCTTTGGACTCCCATGGTGTTGAGATCGCGGCTGGTGAAATGCGGGATCAGTTCCAGTGGATGATGTTCTTCCACCGACCAATGGAGGTTGTGCCGGATCAGGTGCGCAAAATCTCCTGGAGGCATCAGGGCGATCCCGCGCGAGCCGTCGGTAATATCAATCGCATCGGCCAGACCCTCCGCCGCCAGTTGGCGAACTGTTTCCAGTTTGGAGGCAAGCAGCCGCTGACTGGTGCCCCGCGGCGGCAGCAGCTCCACGCTAATCACAAACTCGCCATCGATGAGCTTGCGTGAAAATGGTCCGTTGTCCCGCTTCGCCGCGTGATCGGCTGGCGGGTGTGCGGACGCGGCGGGAGCCGCGTCAATGACCGGGTGCGACGTGTCACGGGACTGGAGATAGTTGTGCATCTCCTCGATGTGTAACGGGTGTACTTCGCAGCAACCACCAACCAGATGCAGGCCCTGGTCCCGCAGGGTGCGGGCCAGTTTTCCCATGAACTCGGCGTTGACCGAACTCATAAAACGATTGCCGATGCGCTGAAACCCGCCGGCATTGGGCATGGCAACCAGTTGCACCGCCCCGCGCTGGACCGGTTCGAGATCACGCGCGGCGTTGACAAAGGCGGATGCATCCCAGGGCGCACAGCAATTGACACCAGCAACGGGTACCTGGCGCGAGACCATGCTGGCAATAAACTGGGCCGGGTCGAGACTCAAGCTGGTACCGTCGGCATGATGGGCTGAGCGGATGGTCATCTCGGCAATGATCGGGGGAATACCGGGAAGTGACCGCGCAAAATCAATCAACGATTCCAACAGGGCCAGATCGCCGAAGGTTTCCAGCAAGATAGCGTCCGCACCGGCCTCGATGATGTTTTCGAGTTGATCACGATAACAATCGCTTACCGCCGCGGCATCAACCAACGACGATTCCGTCGGTCCCACGGAAGCCAGGACAAAACAAGGGGGCGATGGTGTGTCGGCCTGCGCGGCATGAAACAAACGAATNNTCGAGCGTAACCCGGTTGGCGCCAAAGGTATTGGTCTTCAGACAACGCGCACCCGCTTCGAGATAACTGCCATGGACCTGCTTGATCAGCTCGGGACGGTCCAGGTTGAATGCCTCGTAAACGTGGTTCGGTTCCGAGAGGCGGCCAGTGAGCTCGAATAAATACGATCCCATCGCGCCGTCGCACAGCAGAACCTCTGATTGTAACGCTCCGAGAAAATCAGCCATCAACCGCAATGATACAACACCCGTCAGCGAATGAAAAGAGAGTGCAGACGACCCAACAACGGCATTTAGGACAAGCCGGTGACCTGACCCCGATCATCGATGTCAACGTGCTCGGCAGACGGGATGGCCGGCAAGCCGGGCATGGTCAGGATCTTCCCGAGCAAAACCAGGACCAGGCCGGCGCCAGCCAGGGGTTTGATATCACGAATTGGCACCTCGAACCCCTGGGGACGGCCGAGCAACGAAGGATCGGCAGACAGTGAATTCTGTGTTTTGGCAATGCACACCGGCAGTCGACCAAAACCATCCTCTTCAAGCTTGCGAAACTTGGCGCGGACAGCCTCATCAGCCACAACCTCATCCGCCCCGTAGATATCCCGGGCAATGCGATCAACCTTGTCCCATAAACTCAGCTCATCGGGATAAAGAAACTCAAACTTGTTGCTGAGCGGTTGCTCAGCCGCGGCCACCACGGCGTGTGCCAGGTCCTCGGCGCCGGCACCGCCTTCGGCCCAGTGACGTGACACGATCACGGGTACGTCCAGCGCGCGCCCGTGCGTTTTGACCACGGCCAGCTCCTCTTCGGCGTCACCGGTGAAATGGTTGATGGCCACCACCACCGGCAGACTGAAGCGGCGGATGTTTTCCAGGTGTTTTTCCAGGTTGGCCATTCCCCGGGCCACCGCGTCCGGGTTGGGCTGGGCCAGGTCTGTGACGGCGACCCCACCATGCATCTTCAAGGCACGGATCGTGGCGACCAAAACCACCGCATGCGGCTGCAACCCGCCCAGTCGACACTTGATATTCAGGAATTTTTCCGCCCCAAGATCAGCGCCAAACCCGGCTTCGGTGACGGTATATTCAGCCAGGCGCAGGGCGGTGCGGGTGGCCAGCAAACTGTTGCACCCATGGGCAATGTTGGCGAACGGACCGCCATGGACAAATGCCGGGTTGTTTTCCAGGGTCTGGACAAGGTTGGGCTGGAGCGCGTCCTTGAGCAGCACAGTCATCGCGCCCTGGGCATTGAGCTGGGCAGCAGTGACCGGTCGGTCCTGGCGATCGTAGGCAACGAGTATACGACCCAGTCGCTCTTTCAGCTCGGCAAGCGACCGTGACAGGCATAACACCGCCATCACCTCAGAGGCGGCGGTAATCTCAAAACCCGAGTTGTAGGGCGTGCCCGGGCGGCGGATACTGGGATCAATCGCAAGATGGCGCAGTGCGCGGTCGTTCATATCGATCGCGCGTTTCCAGAGAATTTTTTGCGGGTCAATCTCGAGGGCGTTGCCTCGTGCCAGGTGATTGTCGAGCATCGCCGCCAGCAGGTTGTTGGCGGCACCAATCGCGTGAAAATCACCGGTGAAATGCAGGTTGATATCTTCCATCGGTACCACCTGCGCGTATCCGCCACCGGCCGCTCCCCCTTTGTTACCAAAACAAGGTCCGAGCGATGGTTCGCGCAGGCAGACCATGGCGCGTTTGCCGATACGGTTCAGCGCGTCACCAAGACCGACGGTCGTGGTGGTCTTGCCCTCACCTGCCGGTGTGGGCGTGATACAGCTGACGAGAATCAGCTTACCCGCTGGATCAGACTCGCGACGGCGGATCGCGTCAAAACTCAGCTTGGCCTTGTGCCGACCGTAACGCTCGATCTCGTTCTCGTCGATGCCCAGCGCCGCGGCGACCTGCTCAATTGGCAACAAGTTGGCCTGGCGGGCGATGTCAATGTCGGGAAGGTTGTTGGGCTTGCTGTTCATACCATTCGATCCGCGCGACNNCCCTGTCCAAACAGACAGAAAAGCTCTTTTTTCAGTTAGATTTGAGCCACAAACCGCAAACCAGACAGGCTCAGTCAGAGCTGGCGCGGAGCTGCGCCGCTGCGTACGGCTGCTGCCGCCACCGCTCGTGCGACCCGTGGCACAACCTCGGTATTGAGCACGCTGGGGATAATATAGTCCTCACTGAGTTCTTTTTTGGTAATGCACGCGGCAATGGCTTTGGCCGCGGCGATTTTCATGGGCTCGTTGATATCCGTGGCGCCGGAATCAAGAGCACCGCGAAAAATACCGGGAAACCCGAGGACATTATTGATCTGGTTGGGGTAATCGCTTCTGCCGGTCGCGATGATCCGCGCCGTTTTTTGCGCATCTTCAGGCATGATCTCCGGCACCGGATTGGCCATGGCAAACACGATCGGATTCTTCGCCATCTTGCGCAGCATGCCCGATGAGACCAATCCCGGTCCGCTCACACCGATCAACACGTGGGCCTTGACCAGGGCATGCGCGATCGAACCCTTCACATCCTGGGGATTGGTGTTGTTCACAATCCATTGCTTACTGAAATTCAGGTTGGGCAGGCGGTCGCGGCAGAGAATTCCCTGGCGATCGCAACAAATGATCTGGCGGGCGCCGGCGACCTTGAGAAACTTGGTGACAGCCACACCGGCCGCACCAGCACCGATGATCACGATCTTCAAAGCGCCCAACTTTTGTTTGGTGATTTTCAGGGCGTTGATCAAGCCGGCCAGCACCACCACCGCGGTTCCATGCTGGTCATCATGAAATACCGGTATCTGCAGCTCGCGTTTGAGTTCTTCCTCGATCTGGAAACAACGCGGCGCGCTGATATCTTCGAGGTTAATCGCCCCAAACCCGGGTGCAATCCAGCGCGTGGCGAGAATGATTTCCTGGGGGTCAGTAGTGTCCAGGCAAATCGGATAAGCGTCGATGTCGGCAAATTCCTTGAACAACATCGCTTTGCCTTCCATGACCGGCATGGCAGCCGCCGGTCCGATATTGCCCAGACCAAGCACGGCCGATCCGTCGCTGACGACGGCCACCGCATTTTTCTTGATGGTCAGTTCGCGGTCACGATGCGGTTCCTCGGCGATGGCCATGCAGACCCGGGCCACGCCTGGCGTGTACGCCATCGATAACGCATCACGGGTGTTGACCGGTACGGTGTTGCGGATGCGGATCTTGCCTCCCTGGTGCATCTCGAACACCCGGTCCGATACTTGGAGGACATTGACCCCGCGCAGCTTGTCAACAGCCTCGACAATCTGGCGGGCATGCTCGTCGTTGCGGGCGTTGACGGTGATATCGCGAATCTTGTGCTTGGGCGTGACTCGAACCAGATCAATCGCGCCCGGATCACCCTCAGCCTCGGCGATCGCGGCCATAATCCGCGCCAGCATGCCGAAACGGTGAAGATCCCGCACCCGCATTGAGAAACTGTAGCTGACGCTCGGAGTGATATGGGCCTGCGTCATGGCGGCATCAGCACCTTTCCTCCGACCCAAACTCTGGGGTCTCTCACCGAAACTAATATACCCCATCTCGTGCCTGTCTGCTGGGCTGTCACGGCGGCCAGAACGGCTTTCGTTTTTGGTGGCGACGAGCGGACTGTGTTATGATCGACCGATGCACGAGCTCATTGATGGTGTTTCCCGGTTTCGACATAACCTGACAGCGGATGATCAAGAACGCTTCCAACGTCTGGCCTCGGAGGGCCAACATCCACATACCTGTTTTGTGACCTGTGCCGATTCACGGGTCATGGCCAGCCTGATCACCAGCAGCCACCCCGGTGATTTGTTTATCGTCAAGAACGTGGGTAACGTCGTGCCACCCCATGATGCTTCGTCGGGTTCGCACTCGGTAGGCGCAGCGATCGAATATGCCGTGGGCAGTCTTGGCGTGCGTCAGGTCGTGATTTGCGGACACAGTCGCTGCGGCGCCATGCATGCGATGCTGGGCGACGCGCTTGACGCCGACCAATCCCCTCACCTCGCGGCCTGGCTCGAGCTACTACGACCGGTCCGCCACGCGGTTGAGCAGGATACCGCGCGGTCATCTACCGACGCTGAAACCCGCGCCCTGGTCGCCGCCGAGTGGAATGTCCGGATCGGGCTGGACAACCTGCGCCGCTATCCCTGTGTAGCCGCCCGCCTGGAGAAAGGCGACCTGCAGTTGCATGGCTGGGTGTTCCATATTGACGACGCGTCGGTCACGCGCTGGGACCCGCAACAACAGAGCTTCGCGGCCTTACCACTCACCTGACCAGCCAGCGCGCTGCCGACTTCATTCGGCCACCACGATTCATCACGCCCGCGGCAAGTGTCATGGTCTTTTCGCTCGCGGCCGGGTATAAACAGGGTAACATGAACCGGCGATCATCCTTATCAGCCCCGAACCTGCTCGTCATCGGATCGTGAAAGACAAACCAGCCAACACCAACGCCAGCGGCGCCGCAAACCGTACTGATCTGGCCAGTCGCTTGCTCGATTTTCTTGATCAGAATCAGCATACACTCTCCCCGCTGCTGATTATGACCCATGACTACCCGGACCCGGATGGGTTGGCTGCGGCGATGGCGCTGAAACATCTCGTCGAGCAAAAGCACAACATCAATGCCCGTATTGTCTATAGCGGGGTCATTGGGCGGTCGGAAAACCGCGAGATGACGCAGAGCCTGAAAATCCCCATCTACAAATTTCGCCCGGCGTTACTCAAACAATACCGCAACGTCGCGCTGGTCGATACCCAGCCGGCGTTCAAGAACAATGCGTTCCGTGGCAATCGTCGGGCAAGCATCGTCATCGACCAGCACCCGTCCCAGGAACCACCACTGGCTGATTTTGCTGCTGTTGACCCCGAATGCGGGGCTACCTGCGTGATCCCTGCCCAGGCGTTGCTCGCGGCCGGTATTGAGATTCCCATGACACTGGCCACGGCGATTGCCTACGGCATCCTCTCGGATACCCTCGACCTGTACCGCGTCAAACGCCAGCGCCAGGACGTGATCCAGACCTATCTCAACATTTTGCCCAACGCCGATATGCGGTTGCTGGCGCGCATTCAGAACCCGTTACACACTCGACCCTTTTTTGTTTCAATTGGTAAAGGAATCCAGAAAGCCGTCGCCTACCGTCGCCTGATCGTTTCCCATCTTGGCGAGGTGCAGAATCCGGATCTGGTGGCGCAGGTCGCCGAGTTCCTCCTGAATTACCGCCGGGTGAACTGGACATTTTGTACCGGACGATACAAGGGACGGCTGCATGTCTCGTTACGGTCGAGCAAACAAAACGTGTCAGCCGGCGAGATACTTCGCTCGATTTTCGAGGACCAGAAACAAGCCGGTGGCCATGGGCCCATTGCCGGTGGCAGCCTGCGGGTGGGCCTGAACGCGGTCGAAGAAATTTGGCAGGCAGCCGAGCAGTCCCTGCAAACCCGCCTGACCAAACGCCTGCGCATTCCGGCCCGCGGCGAATTCCGCCGGTTGTTCCTGCCCTGACGACGAGCCACCAATCATGGCCGCGACTGCGGGCAATGATCAGGGGTTGTCCGCTTCGGCATCNNATCTCCGCCGGTGGGGGTGGTGTCAGGCGAGAGACGATGATCGTGACGATAAAGTTGAGGACACAGCCCACAAACCCGATGCCCTCGGCGCTGATCCCAAAACACCAAGCATCCATCCACGGTTCTTCAGTGCCGAACACCTTGTCGGACCGGTTACAGATGATGTACAGCGCGGTGAAGCCCAGACCCACCACCATCCCGGCAATGGCGCCCTGGCGCGTGGTCCGCTTGTCAAAGATTCCCAGGAGAATAATCGGGAAGAAACTGGCTGCGGCAAAACCGAAAGCAAACGCCACAACCTGTGCCACGAACCCGGGCGGGTTCATCCCGAAGAACCCGGCGGCGATGATCGCCAACAGGATCATTAACCGTCCCACCATCACCCGTTTTTTCTCCGGGGCATGCGGGTCGACAAAATGGATATAAAGATCGTGGGCGATCGATGACGAGATCACCAGCAACAACCCCGCTGCGGTCGATAATGCTGCGGCCAGCCCACCGGTCGCCACCAAGGCAATCACCCACGGCGCCAGGCGGGCAACTTCGGGAGTGGACAACACGATGATGTCACGATCGATCCGTGCCTCGGCAAACTTGCCGTCTTTGCTGCGCAACTCGATGGTCCCGTCCTGGTTGGTATCGGTAAACCCGATCAGGCCGGTCGTCTGCCACTTGGAGGCCCACTCGATCGGCTCGCCGTTCTGGGTGAGATGATAAATCTCGGGATCATCATCCCCCTGAGCCGGTTCAATACGCTCAATACGGGCACCGTCCAGGGTCGCCAGCAGGTTGTACCGTGCGAACATGGCCAGAGCGGGAGCGGTAGTGTAGAGCAGGACAATGAACAGCAACGCCCAGAACGCCGACCAACGCGCTGCCTTGACGTTGGGCACGGTGTAGAAGCGCACGATGATATGCGGCAACCCGGCTGTCCCCAGCATCAGCGCCGCGGTGATACAGAACATATCCAGCTTGGACTTGGTGGCAAATGGCTCCGTGTACTCGCTGAACCCGAGATCGACCTGGATCTGGTTGAGCCGCTCCATGATATCGCCAAACGTAAACGCAAACTGGGGGATCGGGTTGTCAGTCAGGCGATAGGCAATGGCCACGGCGGGGATCAGGTAGGCCAGGATCAGGATTCCGTACTGGACGACCTGTGTCCAGGTAATCCCTTTCATGCCGCCGAGCACCGCAAAAAACGCGACGATCACCATCCCCAGCAACACACCGGTGTTGATATCTACCTCTAAGAACCGCGCAAAGACAATGCCCACACCCCGCATCTGGCCTGCCACGTAGGTCATCGAGACGAACACCGCGCACAACGCGGCAACCACCCGTGCGGTTTCGCTGTAGTACCGTTCACCGACGAAATCCGGGACGGTATACTTGCCATACTTGCGCAGGTAAGGCGCCAGCAACAGGGCCAGCAGAACGTACCCGCCGGTCCAGCCCATGAGGTACATCGAGCCGTCGTAGCCCATGAACGAGATCAGGCCGGCCATCGAGATGAACGACGCCGCGCTCATCCAGTCGGCCGCGGTGGCCATGCCGTTGGCAATCGGGGGCACGCCGCGACCGGCCACGTAGAAACCTTCGGTCTCCCGCACCCGGCTGCGCCAGCCGATGTACAGGTAGACCATGAACGTGATGGTCACGAACAGATAGGTGTATGACTCGGTCGTCCAGTTGATCAAGGCGAGAGAATTCATGATTGCCTAGTCCTCCGCCATGCCATGTTCGCGATCAAGTTTACCCATGCGCCAGGCGTACACGAGGATCAGGATCACAAAGACATACATCGATCCCTGGTTGGCGAACCAGTATCCCAGGGGCAGGGCGCCAAGAGAGACGCGGTTGAGTGTCTCAACAAACAGAATGCCAAAGCCGTAGGAAACC
>JABAHO010001333.1_pt1 | contig 11431 bp, 12 predicted proteins | sample 7062071 | NCBI WGS metagenome assembly JABAHO01 (sample SAMN14534356, study PRJNA622989) | marine sediment metagenome | biome: marine biome [ENVO:00000428]; feature: marine pelagic biome [ENVO:01000023]; material: deep marine sediment [ENVO:00002113] | place: India: Gulf of Kutch | collected...
CCACACCCAAGCTGCGCCAGATCTGGTCATGGTCCTTGTGGATCCACTGGCTGGTCACGTACAGGTCGACTCCGCCTTCACTGTCCGGTATCGCCAGGCCGGCTTCGGTTCCGAGCGGCGCCTGGTCCTGGGATCCAACCTCGTAGTAACCCTCCACGACCACCGGCCCGGAGGCTTCCTGGTCTCCCCGCCGGACCTTCACATGGCGGAAGATCTCCCCCTTCTCCACCGCTTGCTCGGGGTCGGTCAGCGGCTCGAGCTCCTCGAACTCCACATCGATCGCCGCCACGGCCCGCTTGGCCGTCTCGAGGTCGTCGGCTGCCACCACGGCGACCGGCTCGCCCCAGAAGCGGGTTTCCGAATCGGCCAGGACCGGCTGATCGGGGTGTTCCAACCCGAAGATCTTCCTCCCGGGTACATCCTCGAGCGTCAACACTGCCATGACGCCATCGATCGCCAACGCCGGGGCCGTTTCCAGCCGAACCACCCGGGCTCGGGCATACGGGCTCCGCAAGGTCGCTCCCCACAGCATCCCTTCAGCAAACAGGTCAGACACATAAGCGAAGTTGCCGGTGACCTTGGGCACTCCGTCGGGCCGTAGAGTCGCCTCACCGATACCTCCCTTGATCGGCGCGGCGATCATCGTCGTGTCGGTCATCGGGGCACCAGGGATTCGAGCGAGCGGAGGATCGCGCTGTAGCCGGTACAGCGACAGATGTTTCCGGAGAGAGCTTCCTTGATCTCGTCGCTCGTCGGCACCGGATTGGCATCGAAGAGGTGGGCGGCCGCTACCACGATGCCAGGGGTGCAGAAGCCGCACTGCACACCCCCGCTTTCGATCATCGCCGATTGAACGGCGTGCAGCGTGTCGCCGTCGGCTACTCCCTCAACCGTGGTGATGTCGGCGCCGTCGGCATCGGCGGCCATCACCAGGCACGAACAAAGGGCCTGGCCATCCAGAATCACCGTGCAGGACCCACACTCGCCCTGTTCACACGCGTTCTTGGAGCCCGGTAAACCCAATCCATCCCGCAGCAGCGTCAACAAACTCTCGGAGGATCCAACCGAAGTGCCGACTTCCTCGCCGTTGATCCGCATTCGCACATCCATCAGGTCAAGCACCTCTCCAGAAGACGGCGGGCCAGAACCCCAGAAGCGTGACGGCGGTATGACTCCGTTGAGCGGTGGTCGGTAATGGGGCGAACCTCTTCCGACACCAGACGCTGAAACTCGGCCAGGTCGGCCTCGGTGGGTCGGGACTGCGCGGAAATCATCTCCTCCGCCTGGCGGGCCCGTAGCGGAGTGGTCGCCACCGACCCCAACGCCACCCGGGTACGTCCATCGTCAAAGCGCATGACACATGCCATAACAGTCGAAATCACCATTGCATTGCGAACCCCCACCTTGCCGAACTCCTGCCGCTCGGGGATCTCTTCGGGAAGGATCACGCTGTGGATCAGCTCGCCGGGCTTGATCGCCGTCTGTTTGACGCCGGTGATGAACTCATCGATTGGCAGACGGCGAGCACGACTGGCCGCGCGCAGCTCAACTGTGGAATCGAGGCACGCCAGAAAGGGGAGGCCGTCGCCGGCCGGGCTGGCCGTGCCCAGGTTGCCGCCGATGGTTCCCGCCGCCCGTATCTGCGGTGACCCGACTGTGCGGGCTGCCTGGGCCAAGGCTTCGTACGGTCCCTCTTCGAGCCGGGCCCAGGTGACTCCCGACCCGATCGTGCCGTTCATTTCCGTGAGTTCCTCCACCCGCCGCAACGCGATGACGTGCTCCGGGCGGCGATGTCCGAAGTTGACTTCAACCATCAGATCGGTCCCACCGGCGAGCAGCGTGGCATCCGGCGCCTGCTCCAGAGCTTGCAGCGCCGCGGCGAGGTCCGTCGGACGATCAATTTCCATGGCTCGAAGTTAGCAACCCCTGGTCAATCGAGCAGATCGGCTGCCAGCCGGTTGTGGTGGGGAATGAGATCGGGCAGGTCGACGCCCACTAGCTGTCCGTCTTCCACCACTCGACGGCCGTGTACGAAGCTGCGGTCGACGGCAACCGGGGCGCACAACAGGACTGCCGCCACCGGATCGTGCAAGGCACCGGCGTACTGAAGGCGATTCAAATCGACGGCAATGAAGTCGGCCGCCTTGCCGACTTCCAACGACCCCACGTCGTCTCGCCCTAGAACGGCGGCCCCGCCCCGGGTGGCAATTTCGAGGGCGGTCCGAGCCGACATCTGTGCGGCAGTTCGCCCAATGTCGGGAGCCGCAGATAGTCGAGCCAGCAGCATCGCCTGACGGGCCTCGGCGAGCAGATGGCTCCCGTCGTTGCTGGCCGAACCATCCACCCCCAGTCCGACCCGCACACCGGCCTCTAAGTAGGCCGGAACCGGCGCAATTCCGGAGGCAAGCCGCATATTGGAGGTTGGGCAGTGGGCAACGCCGGTACCAGCTTGGGCCATCCGGGCGATTTCCGCTTGGTTGATGAACACGGCATGGGCGAACCAGACGTCGCCTCCTTCCCATTCGACCGACTCGGCCAGTTCGACTGGCCGCATCCCAAACTGTTCGATACAGAAGGCCTCCTCATCGGCAGTCTCGGCCAGGTGGGTGTGGAGGTGCAGCCCGTGCTTGCGCGCCAGCTCGGCCGCCTCCCGCATTCCGTTGGCGGTCACCGAGAACGGGGAGCACGGTGCCACCACCAGCCGGGTCATAGCCCCCGGCTCTGAATCGTGGAAGGCGCCGATCGCTCGCTCCGTGTCTTGCAGGATCTCGTCCTCCGACTCCACTACCGAGTCCGGTGGAAGCCCGCCGTCGCTCTCCCCCAGGCTCATCGACCCCCGGGCAATGTGGAACCGGATCCCCACGTCGGCAGCGCCAACCACCTGATCATCTAGTTTCGATCCGTTGGGATACACGTACAGATGATCGAACGCGGTGGTACATCCCGAGAGCGCCAGCTCGGCCAGGCCCAGCGTTGTCGAGACCCGCACATGCTCCGGAGTCATCCGCGCCCAAATCGGATAAAGAGTGGTGAGCCAGTCGAATAGCCCAGCATCCTGCGCGGCAGGAACTGCTCGGGTCAGGGTTTGATACAGGTGATGGTGGGTGTTGACGAGACCGGGCATAACCAAATGCCCGGTGAGATCAACCACCTCGTCGGCGTCATTGGGGAGCTCGGTCGTAGGCCCGACTTGCTCGATCCAGCCGTCACGGGCATACAGCCCGCCGCCGCTGAGCTCCCGGCGATCATCATCCATAGTTACGAGAACGGCGGCGTTCCGTACCAGCAAGGTGGCCATAGCCGTACGCTACCCGCCGGGAACGAACCACCGCACCCGGGCGTCTTACTTCCAGTATGGTTCACGGCGGATGACAGGAATCGCGGGTGGCGTCTCTACCCAAGCTGATCGTCGAGGGGCCGAGCGACGCGCCCGCGCAATATCACTCAGGTACCCGGACCGCAGGAGGGGATTCGATCGGCGGGCCACGTCACGCTATCAGGCGGCGCTGGGTCGGTTCCGAGACCGTCCCCTCTCAATCGGAACAATCCTCGGCCTGATCTTTCTTCTCAACGGGGCCGACCTGACCCTCACAGCGCGGGCTCTCGACCGAGGCGCAACTGAGGCCAATCCCATCATGGCCTGGGCATTCGATCAGGGCATGCTGTTTGCTTCGTCGTTCAAGCTCGGGATCGGATTGTTCATTGTCCTGAGCATTTGGCACTTGCGAAGGTACCGTCTGATTCTGGAGCTTTCTCTGGTTCTAACCGGGCTCTTCAGCCTCGTTTTTGCCTATCACCTCGTCGGCTCGCTGCTCGTCTAGGGGCCGGCTGTAGGCAGTACGCAGTACGCACTTGCCTACTGCTTACTGCTTATTGCTTACAGCTCTTATCGTTCCTCGCGACGGTAGACCTGGCCGATCGCGGCCGGCGCAACGCTGGGTCGGTTGCGTGATCGAATCGAGATCAGCACCAGAACGACGATCGTCAACACGTACGGGAGCATGCTGACAATGATGGGATCGATCTCGAAGCCGAGGCAGAGCCCGTCTTGGCCGGGCTGGCAACGGAACGTCTGCAGCCGGGGTTCGAGCGCCAGCAGGCCGCCAAAAAGCACCGACCCCACCAGGACCCGGCCGGGCTTCCATGCACCGAAGATCACGAGCGCGATCGCGATCCATCCCCGACCGGCGGTCGACAATTCCGACCATCCGGGAGCCAGTTTGAGAGTCAGATAGGCGCCGGCCATTCCGCCGAGGGCTCCGCCGATGGCGACGGCGATGAGGCGAATACGAACGACCGGAGTGCCGGCCGCATCGGCGGTGGCAGCGCTCTCCCCAACGGCCCGCAGGCTCAGCCCGTCGCGGGTGCGAGTCAAAACAAACCAGGTGGCGAGCCCGAGGGCCAACGCCAGCCAGCTGACCAGGCTCATCGAGAAGATGGTCTCACCAACCCAGGGGATCTCGCTGAGGCCCCAAATCTCGAAGTCGGCGAACCGGGCCCGGGGTGCCTCGAAGACGAGATCTTCCCCCAGGAACGCCGCTAGACCGAGACCCAGGATCGTCAAGGCCAGTCCGCTCACCACCTGATCGGCTCCAATGGCTACCGATACCAGACCGTGGATTGATGCGAACACGGCGACCACTGCAGCCGCGAATACCAAGGCAAGCCACTCGTTGCCGGTCTCCACTCCCACCCAAAAGGCCGACACGCCTCCCATCGCCATCATGCCCTCCACACCCAGGTTGAGAACACCGGATTTCTCGGCGATCAGCTCCCCCAGTGAGGCCAAGTACAACAAAGTGCCGAACTCGATGACCGAGATGAGTAAGCCGATTACGGTTTGCTCGGTCATGCCGCCGCCTCCTCGGCGCCGGCCTCTTCGACGTCAATTGCTCCCAACCCCCCGCGAGTGAGCTTGTAGTTGCTGAACACGGCGGCTGCCAATGCCCCGAAGAGGATGAGCGCCTGCAGGATGTCAGAGATCGATGCCGACACGCCCAGCGTCTGAATCGCCAGGCCACCTACTTGCACGGCTCCGAAGGCGACGGCAACCGCGGCAACCCCGGAGGGGCGCATCAATGCCAGCGCCGCGACGACGATCCCGGCATAGCCCCACCCGTTGGCCACGCCCTCGACCAGGCGGTCGGCGGAGCCGGTCAGTTCGATCCCGCCGGCGAGGCCGGCGATCGCCCCTGAGAGCACCAGCACCGTTAGGATCTTCGCCTTGAGCGATACCCCAACGTACTTGGCAGCCTCGGCGGACGAACCGGCGATCTTCAGCTCATAGCCCCACTTGCTGCGAGCCGCATAGAAGCCGAAAACGAGAAGAACTAGCGCGGCGATCGGCAGGCCCAGGTTCGAGCGTGACACGAAGTCCGGTAGGCGTGACTGCTCCGGCAGGAGGGGTGCAATCGGGAAGCCCTGGCCCTCCGGGTCCTTCCAGGGCCCGTTGACCAGGTAGCGCACGATGCGGATGGCAACCTCATTGAGCATCAGGGTGGTGATGATCTCATTGACCCCTAGCCGGGCGCGAGCGATCGCCGGACCAAGTGCCAATATTGCACCTCCCAGCACCGCCGCGGCCAGCATGGCCGGTATCAGCAGCGGACCGGCCAGGTCGGGACCCAGCCGAGCGACCCAGGCCGCACCAATCGCGCCGGCGATGATCTGCCCCTCCGCGCCGATGTTCCAGAGTCCCATACTCCCTGCCACTGCCACAGCCAGCCCGGCCAAGCCGAGCGGAACGGCCCGGGTGAGTGTGGTGGAAATTGCCCGGCCGGAGCCAAATGATGATTCGAACATCTTGGAGTACGTTTCGAGCGGATCGTTTCCCGAGGCGATGAGAAGCACCGCTCCGACCACTAGAGCGATGACTACGCCGACAGTAAACGCAACCACTTGGCCCCCCGGAAGCGGCTTGTCGCGGCGGACAAATCGGTACCCGAACACCTAGTGAGCCTCCTCCACTTGGTGGGCTCCGGCCATGGCCGCCCCGACCTCCTGCCTGGTGGCGGTGTCGGGATCGAACTCCCCCACAACCTTGCCCTCATGCATCACCAACAGCCGGTCACTGAGGGCAAAGAGCTCCTCCAAATCCTCCGAAATCAGGAGAATGCCCACTCCCGCCGCCGCTTGCTTGAGCAGTATCTGCTGGATGGCGGCCACTCCCTTGACGTCGAGCCCGCGGGTCGGTTGGGCGGCCACCAGGACGGCCGGATCTACGTCGAGCTCCCGGCCGACCAACAACCGCTGCAGGTTTCCCCCGGACAGGCCGGCCACGGGGGCTTCCATCTTCCCCACCTTCACGTTGTAGTCCTCAACCAGCTTGTCGCTGTGACTTCGGGTGGCGACGCGATCGATAAACAGCCCCTTCGACAGCGCTCGGTAAGCGCGCATAATCGCGTTTTCGACAACATCCATGCGGGGAGCCAATCCGACTCCCAGCCGGTCCTCCGGTACGTAAGCAAGACCTGCGGCATTGCGAGCTCGGGGAGTTGTCGACTTGAGGTCGGTCCCGCTCAACATCACCCGTCCGGACTCAGACTGCGCCAACCCAGCGATAGTGTCCGCCAGCGGACGTTGGCCGTTGCCGGCCACGCCGGCGATCCCGACGATCTCACCTGCCGAAACCGACAGTGAAACATCGTCGACAACGGCCCGGCCATGCAGATCTCTCACAACCAGATGCTCCACGGCCAGCACCGGGGATCCGGTCTCCTCGGTGCGCGTGCGCCTTTGTGAGACGGCGGTGGCCTCCCCCACCATCAGCTCGGCAAGACGGGCTGCGTCGAGCTCGCTCACGGGCAGCGACTCGGCCACCGTCTTGCCGCCGCGCAAGACCGTGGCCTCGTCACAGAAGGCCGTGACCTCGTCGAGCTTATGGCTAATGAAGATGACGCTGCGGCCGTCCGCCGCCATGGCCTTGGTGATGCGGCCCAGCTCCTCCGCCTCGGAGGGTGTCAGAACGGCCGTGGGCTCATCGAGGATGAGAACCTTGGCATCGCGCCACAGGGCCTTGAGGATCTCGACCCGCTGCCTTTCGCCCATGGATAGTTGCCAGACCTCGCGACCCGGCTCCGTCGCCAGCCCGAAACGGCCGGCCAGGTCGGCCACTTCGGATTCGATGGCGGTTTTAGCCAACAGCGTTGGGGCGGCGCCCAGCACGACGTTTTCTGACACGGTGAATGTCTGGATGAGCCGAAACTCCTGGTGGACCATTCCCACTCCGGCGGCGATGGCGTCCGCCGGCTTGGTGAAGTGCTGCTCGACTCCATCGAGTTCCACAGTGCCTTCGTCGGGCAAGTAGACGCCGGCCAGCACGTTCATCAACGTCGTCTTGCCGGCTCCGTTTTCGCCTAGAACCGCATGAACCGTGCCGGGGCGAACCTTGAGGCTCGCCCCGGCATTAGCCACTACTCCCGGGAACCGTTTCCAGATTCCCGACAACTCAACGGCGAGCATGTCCGTCTCCTGCCCGCCTGCTCATGGCCCGTTCTAACCGAGCGATCCGATGACGTTGGAGACGAAAAAGTTCATCCCCAGCAGATGCCCGTCGTTGATTGCTTCGCCAGGAGTTCCCACCGTCGCGGTGTCATCGAAGGCATCCGGCCACCCGTTGACGATGACGCCGTTCTCGAAGATGATGGTTCCGTCTTGAGCCGTCACCGTGCCCTGGTCAAAGACATCGAATTGGTTGGCAATTATCTGGTCTTTGACCGCCTGCATGTCGGAAGCCACCGGCGATTCGGATGGGATCTCGATGTCAACCACGCCGTCGGACATTCCGCCCCACCACGACTCGGGTGTGTAGGTACCGGCTTTCACGGCCTCGATCACATCGGTGTAGCGGGTTGTCCAATCCCATACCGGGGCGGTTAGATAGCCGCCTACCTGGGCGCTCATGTCGCTGTGGTAGCCGATGAAGGTCCCACCGGCATCGGTGATGGCTTGGCCGGTTGCCGTCGAGTCCTGGTGCATCGTCAGCACGTCGGCGCCCGAGTCGATCAAAGCCTGGGCGGCGTTGCCTTCAACCCCCGGATCGAACCACGTGCTGGTCCACGCGACTTCAACGACGGCGTTCGGGTTGGTCCGCTCCACGCCCAGAGCAAAGGCGTTGATCCCACGGATCACCTCGGGGATCGGGAACGCCGCCACATAACCGATACGATCCGCCGTTGTAGCCGCTCCGGCGGCCATTCCGGCGATATAGCGCGGCTGATACATGCGGCCGAAGGTATTACCCATGTTCGTTTCGTTCATCAAGAAGCCCGAGACGTGCTCAAAAACGACATCGGGGTTGTTGTTGGCGAAATCGAGCATCGATTCCTGGTAACCAAACGACGTTCCGAAGATTACGTCGAAGCCATCGTCGATGAATTGCTGTACCGCATTGTCGAATTCGGCCCCACCTTCGGGGATAGCCTCTACGAAGGCAGTCTCGACGCCGGTGTTAGACGCGGCTCCCAGGCGCGCCTCGTTGTGCATGAAGTTCCAGCCGGCGTCACCAACAGGGGCCACCATGATGAACGCGGCTTTTACGTCGCTGCCACCATCGTCGTCGGAGCCGCAGGCCGCGGCCACCAGCGCCAGCGCCAGCATGAGCGCCGTCAGCGCTCGCCATTTCTTGATCCTCATAAGTGAATACTCCTCGGTCGAGTGTCCCATCGATCAACGAAGGGCTCCATCTCGGGTCAGACTTTAGATTGATTTCCCACTAGTTGCGCCGAGCGCTAGTCGATATTTCGCGCTCTGAATCGGCCTGGTCTCAGCTCATCTCAGAGGCGGTATGAGCCGTATGCGGTCGATCCGGGGTTCGATTCCCAAGCCTTGAGCGACTAGTCGACCAGCTCGCTGACGCTCCCCGGGCTCACTCCCGGTGAGCGCAACCACCACCCGGGCCTGCTCCGGCACTCCCTTGAGGCCTCCCTGGGGATGGCCGAGGAGGGTCACCACTTGCTGCACCCCGACAGCTTGCTCGGGGCCTAATCCGGTAAGCAAGGCAACCAACTCGGGCCGATGCGCCGCTTCGCGCAGGGGCCGGCCGATGGCATCCAGTCGGGAGACCACGACGACGATCGTCGCCGCCGAAGGAATCACTGGCTCGTGAGGGGCCGGAGCCTTGATGGAACGGCCCCGGGCACCGTCTGCTTCGACGAGCACGAACTGGGCCGTGCTCTCGCTGAACAAGCGGTCAACCTCCTCCGGAAGTGGCCCCGTGACCTTCCTGCCGTCCTCGGCAATGACGATGAAAACCTGCCGCGACAACGCCAAACACTCGTTGACGGCCACCGGAAGAGCCGAGCGGCACACCGTGCCGGTCACCTGGTCGGGGCCGAGCTTGGTGGTGGTGGTCATGATCACTCGCTGCCCCCGGTCAGCGAGTTCGGCACCCAGCCGCAGCATGAGAGTCGATTTGCCGCCGGCCCCGACGAAGGCGACCAGCTCCCGCTCCCCGAGGCCGAATTCCTCGATCAAAGTCACTTGGGGTTTCGATTGAGCCAGGTGAGAACGGCCTCTACCACGCCTCCACCAACTGCCAGCGACTTGTCCGAGATCTCACGAGTCGCCGCCGCTTCGCCCCGCGGATCGACGTCGGCGATCTTAAGACCGGATTCGGCCCCGTGGCCCTCAGCAATGAGCCCTCGCACCACTCCGGCGATGGGGGTCACCACCGGAATCTCCCCAACTATGCCGAGGATCTGGTCGGGCACCACGAGATCACCGATCTCGACTGACCATCGAACCTTTCCATCCTTCGGGGCCCGGATCACCCGTTGGGAGGATTCACCACCCACTTCACCCGGGGTTGCCGTATCGGGTGCGGCGCGGCCCTGCCAGATGACCCGGCCCAGCTGATGGCCCCGCGCCGTCTCGACGACAGCATGGCAGTGCCGACCGGCAACAAAGCCCGGGCCTAGGCCCACTACCAAGCCCGCCATGTTCGGCGTGATGTCAGGGTCTCGCTTGGCCAGCCTGGCATCGACCAGCACCGACACTGGGGTCGGAAACGAAGGAATCTGATCATTCACTAGAACCGGTATCACCCCCGCGGCGGCAGTGTCGGCCGCCTCGGATGCCGACTCCACCAGTCGAGCCTGCACACCTTCGACTTCGATCGCACCTTCAGTGACTGCGGTCGAAAAGGCCACCGATCGACGAATCGTCAGCGGCCGGGACAGTTCGAGCACGACGACCGGGAAGCCAGCCCGGTGCAAGCGGTAGGCGACACCGGTCCCCAGATCGCCGCCACCGCGGACGACCGCAAGATGCTGGGCGAACAACATCAGACCCCGTCGGCCCGATTCACGCCGATGACCTCAGCGAGAATCGACACCGCAATCTCCTCCAGGGTCTCGGCATGGATCTCCACTCCGATGGGAGCGTGGATGCGCCCGAGTTGCTCGTCGGTAACCCCGGCCTCGGCGAGCTGCCCACTCGCTTCCCGCCAGCGCCGCTCACTCCCCATAACCCCGATGTAGCGAGCCGGCGTTTGCAATAGCAGAGGGATCGCCTCGACGTCCCTGTCCACATTGCGGGTCACTACCACGACTGAGGTGTCCTCGGTCACCTCATGGGCCGCCAGCGCCTCCTCCATCGATCCGGCAAGCCGCACATCGGCGTTGGGCATCTCCTTTTCGGTCAGACGCTCGGGTCGATCATCAGTCACCACCACGTGATAGCCGAGCCAGTGGGCGAGATCGGCGACGGCCCGCCCGACGTGGCCCGCCCCCACTACAAGAACTGTATGTGCCGGCATATATGGCTCCAGGTAGACCTGCAATTCGCCGCCGCAGACGCCCGGGTCGCCCCGGGACGGCTCCACGAGCTCGTAGTTCAGCAGCTGCGGCCGCCGAGTGCGTAATACGTCGCGCGAAGCCTCCACAACTCGGGACTCGAGTTCGCCGCCCCCGACTGTGCCGGCCGTGGCGGCGTCCTCGTAAACCAACATCTTGGCTCCGGGTCGGCGGGGGACCGAACGGCTGCTGGACACCACCGTTGCCAGCACTACCGGCCGGGCAGCTGCAATCGCCTGCGAGAGCTCCCTGAGGACACGCTTATCCTGGCCAGTGGTCACGGCTGATCAGTCTGCTTGTAACGCTTGCCAAACCCGCTCTGGCGTAAACGGGATTCTGTCGATCCACACACCGGTGGCGTTGCCAATCGCGTTGCGAATCGCTGGGGCCACACCGTCCTTGGGTATCTCGGCTATCGCCTTGGCTCCGAAGGGCCCGCTCTTTTCCATGGTCTGCACGAGGTAAGCCTCGATGCGGGGCATCTCGTCGGCCCGATAGATCTTGTATGGCCCGAAGCGGGGATTGACCATGCGACCCGAATCGTCATATGCCATCTCCTCACAGTGCCCATACCCGAGCGCCTGGATCATCCCTCCCTCGACTTGTCCGGCCGACGTGATCGGGTTGATCGGAACCCC
>JABAHO010002014.1_pt1 | contig 11418 bp, 6 predicted proteins | sample 7062071 | NCBI WGS metagenome assembly JABAHO01 (sample SAMN14534356, study PRJNA622989) | marine sediment metagenome | biome: marine biome [ENVO:00000428]; feature: marine pelagic biome [ENVO:01000023]; material: deep marine sediment [ENVO:00002113] | place: India: Gulf of Kutch | collected...
CTGATCCACGTCTCCGAGATGTCCTGGACCAAGCGCGTCAAGCACCCCTCGAAGGTGGTGACCGTCGGCGACGAGGTGGAGGCCGTCGTGCTCGACGTCGACGAGGTGAACCGCAAGATCTCGCTCGGGATGAAGCAGATCGAGCCCAACCCCTGGAGCGTGATCGAGGAGAAGTACCCGGTCGGCACGCGCGTGACGGGCACGGTCCGCAACATCACCAACTTCGGGGTCTTCGTCGGCCTCGAGGAGGGGATCGACGGCCTGGTGCACGTCTCGGACATCTCGTGGACCGAGCAGATCAAGCACCCCGGCGAGAAGTTCAAGAAGGGCGACGAGGTCGAGGCGGTGGTGCTCAAGATCGACAAGGAGAACGAGAAGTTCTCGCTCGGGATCAAGCAGCTCGAGGCGAACCCCTGGGACGACATCCAGCGCCGCTACCCGATGGGAGCGCAGGTCGAAGGCGAGGTCACCAACGTCACCGACTTCGGTGCCTTCGTGCGGCTCGAGGACGGGATCGAGGGGCTGGTCTACAGCTCGCAGCTCGCCGCAGAGCACGTGGACAAACCCTCGGATGTGGTGAACGCGGGCGAGCGGGTGACCGCGATCGTGACCAAGGTCGATCCGGCCGAACAGAAGATCTCGCTGTCGATCCGGGCGGTCACCGACAAGGCCGAGCGCAAGGCCCTCGAGGAACTCGCGGCGCAGCAGTCGAAGACGCAGCGCTCGACGCTGGGGGATCTCCTGGCCGAGAAGCTCGCGCAGCAGACCGGCGACGCCGACGACTCGGAATCCTGAGCGCGATGGAACGAGGGTCCTTCGCGGCTCGGGCACGCATTGGCAGGATACCGGCGCCGGCTCGCGCAATGATTCGGAGGGTGCGATGACGAAGAGCGGGCTGATCGAGAAAGTCGCGGAGAAGACCCCGCACATCTCGAAGAAGGACACGGAGGTCGTCGTCAACACGATCTTCGACTCGATGACCGAGGCCCTGAAGCAGGGCGAGCGCATCGAGATCCGCGGCTTCGGGAGCTTCCAGGTCAAGGTGCGCGAGGCGCGCGAGGGCCGGAACCCCAAGACCGGCGAGGAGGTGCACATCCCCGCCAAGCGCACGCCCTTCTTCAAGGTGGGCAAGGAGCTCAAGGAGATGGTCGACCAGGTGTCCGAGAGCCGTGAGGACGGCGACGACTAGTCTGNNAGATCCGTGAGGACGGCGACGACTAGTCTGCGCGTCGCGCCCACGCCGCCACCGTCGTCCCGTCGTAGACCGAGGGCGCCATGCAAACGCTGCGAAGAGTCCTGTCGACGGCGCTGTCCCTCGCTCTCTTGATCGGGGTGGTGGCGTTTGCCACCCGCTCCACGAACCAGAGCCCGGTGGACGTCAACTACCTGTTCGGGGAATCGAGTTGGCCACTGTGGCAGCTCGTGGGTGGATCATTCCTGGCCGGGGCGCTGGCGGCGTGGCTGATGTCCGTCCCGCCCTGGATGCGTTCGCGTTTCGAGGTGCGGAGGCACCGCAAGCAGAGCGCGCGCCTCGAGAGCGAACTGCACGAGCTGCGAAACCTTCCGCTTTCGGGCGAGGAGCAGACCCGGGAGACAACGTCACTCGAGCACCCGGCGGGGGATTCCCGGGCGGGCTGAGGCCTGGAGCGGTCCGAGGGGGGGTGATGGGCGACGACAAAGTGGCCCACCAGGTGGCGCGGGAATTGGGCGAGGCTCTAGTGCAGGTTCTCGAAGGGAACCTCGNNGGACCTCGACCAGGCCGAGACGCTCCTCCGCAACGTCGCCTCGCTCGACTCGGACCAGACCGCGGCGTATCTCGCCCTCGGAAGGGTGTATCGGCGCCGCGGCGAGATCGGACGCGCGATCCAGATCCATCAGAATCTCCTCCTGCGCAAAGGGCTCAGCGGCGAGGAGCGGCTGCACGCGCTCCGGGGCCTGGCCGAAGACTTCCGCAGTGGCGGGTTCCTGCGGCGGGCCGAGGCGGCATTCCGCGAAGCCCTGGCGTTGCGCGCGGACGACCCGGCGGCGCTGCGCGGGCTTCTCCGGATCCTCGAAGACCGCGGTGAGCTCCGTGCCGCCGCCGAAGTCGCGACCCGTATCGCCCGCCGCGTGGGTGAGCGCGATGCCTGGCTCGACGCCGAGCGGTGGTGCGCGATCGCGAAGAGTGACCATGACGAGGGGAACGAGCGCGACGCCCGCAAAGCGATCAGCCGCGCCCTGCGCCAGGACGCCGATCACGGTGCGGCTTGGCTGCTCCTGGGAACGCTCGAGGCGGAGCGGGGACGAACCCGCAAGGCCCTCAAGGCGTGGCGCCGGGCCGCGGAGTGCGACGCCGAGAGTGCGGCGGCTGCCTACCCCAAGATCGAGGCGACCTACGCAGCGCTCGGGAGGAGTCGCGACGCCGAGCGCTTTNNGGAGCGCGAACCGGGCGACGTTCCCGCCCGGCTCGCGCTCTGCCGCGCGTTGGCCTCGCGGGGCGAGCGCGCCGAGGCCCTGGAGATCCTCGACAAAGCCGGGCAGGGCAATGGCGGCCCGCTTGCACTCAGCCTGGAGCGGTGCCGGCTACTCCTCGAGGAGGAACCCGAAACGCTGCGGTCCGCCGTCGAGGCACTCCTCGAGCGGCTCGAGCGGGAGACACGTTCGGGATGAAGAGCGCATTGGAGACGCCGATGATGCGCCAGTACCTGGCGATCAAGGCGCAGCATCCGGACGCCATCGTCTTCTACCGGATGGGCGACTTCTACGAGCTCCTCCACGACGCCGAGGTCGCGGCTCCGCTCCTCGACATCGCGCTGACCACGCGCGACAAGGGCAAGGCGGACGCGGTGCCGATGTGCGGAGTGCCCGTCCACGGCGCCGACCCCCACATCCAGCGCCTCACCGAACTCGGGTATCGGGTGGCGATCTGCGAGCAGGTGGAAGACGCCAAGGCCGCCGCCGGGAAACGCCTCGTCAAGCGCGACGTCGTCGAAGTGGTGACGCCGGGCCTCGTCGGGGATCCGAGTGGTCTGCTTGGGCACCGCGAGGTGGCACTCGCCTCGCTCGAGTGGGATGGGGCTCGGGGTGCCCTCGCGATTCTCGAAGCGACGACGGGTGAACTCCGGGTGGTTCCCGCCGAGAGCCTCGAGGCTCTCATCGCCGAGACGGAGCGGGTCGCGCCGCGAGAGCTCCTGGCCGTGGAGGCGCTCCTTCCCGCGCTGGAGGAGGCGCTCCAGGCGCGGCTTCCGGATCTCGTGCGCACGCCGTTTCCGGCACCCGACCGGAGCGACGCCGTGCGACCGGGCCGGCGAATGGATCTGGACACCCGTTCGCCGGTCGAACGCGCCGCGGTCGATCGGATCCTGGAGTTCGTGCGCGTCCACCAGCCGCACGCTCTCGACCACATCTCGACGCTCGAATCGTATGGGCTCCACGAGACGATGGAGCTCGACGGCGCCACCCGTCGACATCTCGAACTCGTCCAGAACGCCGAAGACGGTGGCCGTCGCGGAACCGTGATCGAACGCATCGACGCCAGTCGATGCGCACTCGGGGCGCGGCGGCTGACACGCTGGCTCGACTATCCACTTCTCGACGTGGCGTCGATCCACCGGCGACAGCGCGCCGTGGCGTACTGGTTCGAACGAGACCCGGAGCGCGAGGCGCTGCGCTCGGCCCTCGCCGGCGTCGGAGATCTCGAGCGGGTACTCGCCAAAGCCGCACGACCGGGCGCGGGTCCCCGAGAGCTGGTCGCCCTGCGGCGGGCTCTCGAGGCTCTTCCGGGCATTCGCGACGCGTGTGAGCGACGGGAAGCGGGATCCGAGGAGGGCGTTGCAGGGGCGCCCGGAGACGCAGTTCACCCGATCCCTCCGGACTGCTCGGAATGGGCCGCTCTGATCGCTACCGCGCTGGTCGATGACCCACCCGCGCTGCCGCGGGGCTCCCGGGGCGCTCTCGAGACCGGCTACATCCGCAGCGGATACCGGGCCGATCTGGATGCGTTGCGTGAAAGTGCCGACAAGGGTCGCGAGTGGATCGCGGGTCTCGAAGGCCTCGAGCGCGAGCGCACCGGGATCGCCAACCTGAAGGTCCGCTTCCACCCCGTCCACGGCTACTCCCTCGAGGTCACCAAGGCGCAGCTCGAGCGCGTGCCGGAGGACTACGAGCGCCGGCAGACGCTCGCCAACGCCGAGCGTTTCACCACACCGGCCCTGCGAGAGGTCGAGGCCAAGGTGCTGGGTGCGCGGGAACGCGGGGCTGGCCTCGAGCGCCAACTCTTCGACGAGCTCCGCGAAGCGGTCCTCCGCGGCCGCGATGCGATGGCCGCGGCCGCCCGGGCGGTCGGAATCCTCGATGCACTCGCATCCCTCGCCGAAGTGGCGCGACGAGATGCCTGGGTGCGACCCGAAGTGGACGACGGTCTATCACTCGACATCGAGGGCGGCAGGCACCCCGTGGTCGAACCCCTGGTGATTGCCCGCGGAGACGAGTTCGTCCCGAACGACACCCGCCTCGATTCCCGCGGACCAGAGGGACCGCAGATCCTGCTCCTCACCGGACCGAACATGTCGGGCAAGAGCACCTACCTGCGGCAGGTCGCGCTGATCGTGCTGCTCGCCCAGATCGGGAGCTTCGTGCCCGCCGACCGCGCCCGAGTCGGCGTCGTCGACCGGATCTTTACCCGGGTCGGTGCCTCCGATCGTCTGGCTCAAGGCGATTCCACATTTATGGTGGAAATGCGCGAAACCGCTGAAATTTTGTCTCGAGCAACGCAGCGGAGCCTCGTCATCCTGGACGAGATCGGCCGCGGCACCAGCACCTTCGACGGCCTCTCGATCGCCTGGGCGGTCGCCGAGCACCTGCACGACGCGCCGGGGCTCGGCGCTCGGACGCTGTTCGCCACCCACTACCACGAGCTGACCGAGCTCGAGGAAATCCTCCCGCGACTGCGCAATGCTCACTTTGCGGCTCGTGAATGGGGGGACGACGTCGTGTTCTTGCGGCGCCTCGAACAGGGGGGCGCGAACCGTTCCTATGGAATCCAGGTGGCGCGCCTCGCAGGGTTGCCCGACGCGGTGCTGTCGCGCGCGCGGGAAGTCCTCGCCGGCCTGGANNCGAGGCGCCCCCCGCGCTCTCGAGCGAGGAACGCGCGGTACTCGAAGAACTCCGCGCTTCGGATCCCGATCGACTTCGCCCCCTCGACGCTCTCGCAACACTCGCCCGTTGGCGGGAGCGGCTCGAGGGGGAGGACGCGTGACGCGACGCCCTCGGCGGATCCTGATCCCCCTCTGCTTCGCGCTGCTCCCCTTTGTGTGTGCGCCGGAACGCCCGCCGGGTCTCGGCGACGTGGTGGACGTCAGGCACTGGTCCTACGACGACTACACCCGCATCGTGATCGAGCTCGACCGCTCCTCGAACACGGTCGGGAAGGAGCTCGACCCCAACCCGGAGCAAGGGCGCCCGGCGCGGCTGTATTTCGACCTGCCGGGGATCTGGGTGGGGCGGCGCTTCGTGGACGGCATCCCCGTCGGAGATGGGCTGCTCCAGCGGGTCCGGATCGGCCAGAACACCCTCCGGACGACACGGGTCGTCGTCGATCTCGCCCGCTACGACCGCTACCGGCTGCTCCATCTCGAAGGTCCACACCGTGTGGTGATCGACGTCTACGGAGAGCGCCGGGAGGGACGCCGCGGGGGTGGTGCGCGCGACCGGGACGAGCTGCCGATGGAGTTGCGACGGATCCAGACCGTGGTGATCGACCCGGGTCACGGGGGCCGGGACCCCGGCGCGATCGGCGTCGGAGGCCTGCGCGAAAAGGACGTCACCCTGGCTTTGGCTCGCTCGCTTCGCACGGCGCTCCTCGCCCGCGGATTCGATGTGATCTTGACGCGGGAGGGAGACGAGACGCTGTCGCTTTTAGAGCGGACGGCCAAGGCCGAGGGAGGCGGTGGGGACGTCTTCATCTCGCTCCACGCGAACGCGGCGCGCAACCGCAAGGCGCAGGGCGTGGAAATCTACACCCTCGACCGCGATGCACAGCGCCAGACCCGCCGGCTGGCCGCACGCGAGAACGGGGTGACGGCGGGGCAGGTCGATCCGCTCCAACACCTGCTCGCGCAGCTCCGTCTGTNNTGTCGGAGGTGTCCCTGCGCTCGGTGCAGCTCGCCGAGTTCCTGGAGGAGGAGCTCCGGGAAGGGATGGGAGAGCGTTGGCCCACCGTCGCACATGCGAAAATCCTGCACGGGCCCTTCTATGTGTTGTACCTCTCTGACATGCCCTCTCTCCTGCTCGAGGCCGAGTTCCTGACCCATCGCCGCGGCGCCAAGCGGCTGCGGGATCCCCACTATCTGGACGCAATGGCCCGCGAAATCGCCGATGCGATGGGCCGCTTCCGCAGCGAAGCGGTCGTCGCCGGTCATTCGCGGTGAAGCAGCGAGACGCCTCGATCATGCGTTCGCCGACCCGAGAGAGCCTCGACCGCCACCTGGCGGAACTCGAGGCCCACGGCGTCGATGTGGTGGAGAACGAAGCGGCGATCCAGCACGCGGTGCGCGCTTTTCTCGAGTCCCTGCGCGCCTATCTGGAAGCGCGGCACCGCGGGGGGGCTCAGGGCGGGGAGGTGAACCGAGAGCATTCGGACCTGATGGACCGTCTGATCCGCCGGCTGTTCCAGCTCGCTGAGGTCGAGTACTACACGGAAGGACACGACGCCTCCGAGCGCGTCGCGGTCCTCGCGGTGGGCGGGTACGCGCGCCGCGAGATGTCGATCCACTCGGACGTCGATCTCTTGTTGCTCTACGCCGGGAAGCTCTCGCCCTACGTCACCCGGATCGCGGAGCGGCTCCAGTACTGGCTCTGGGACGGGGGGCTGACCGTCGGTTGCGCGACGCGCACGATCGAGGACACCGTGCGCCTCGCCCGCTCCGACACGACGGTGTTCACCGGCATTCTCGACACCCGCTTCCTGGCCGGCGATCCGGTGTTCTTCCACGAGTTCGGTGAGCGAATCCGTAAGCGTCTGCTCCCCGACGTGTCGAAGTTTCTGAGCGCCCAGGAAGCCGCGCTGGAAGAGCGCCACAGCGCCTACGGCGAGACGCTCTATCTCTTGCAGCCCAACTTGAAAGAGGGCGCGGGCGGACTGCGCGACTACCACACCGCGATCTGGGCGATGCGCGCCGTGCTGCCCTCTGCCCGGGGACTCGACGACTTCTTGCACTACGGGCTGCTCACCGAGTCCGAGATGGACGCCTACGCGGCGGCCCTCGAGTTTTTGTGGCGGGTCCGCAACGAACTCCATCTTCTCACCGGCCGCCGCTTCGACCAGATGAGCTTCGATCATCAGGAGCGCATCGCGCTCGCGTTGGGCTTCGAAGACACCGAGGACTCCCTCGCGGTCGAGGGGTTCATGGGCGACTACTACCGCTCCGCGCGCGCGATCCGCAATCTGTCGTCGCTGGTGCTCGAACAGTGCGAGATGAAGGTGAGGCCCGCCTGGCGTCGCCGACCCAAACCGCGTCCCGTGGAGGACGGCTTTGCGCTCCTCGACGGGAGGCTCGATATTCCGAGCGCGGCTCATCTGCGCGAGGACCCGCTGCGGCTCCTGCGCGCGTTCACGATCTCGCAGCGCCACAAGGTCCCGCTCACACGTTTTGCTGGGCGTCTGATTCGGGAGCATCTGCACCTGATCGACGACGCCTACCGCGAAAGCCCAGCCGCCTCCGAGATCTTTCTCGGGCTCCTCGACGCCGACGACCGCGTATTCGGAACGCTCCTCGAGATGAACGAGGTGGGGCTGCTCGGCGCCTACCTGCCCGAGTGGGAGCACATCGTCTGCCGCTGGCAGCACGTGATGTACCACACCTACACCGTCGACGTGCACTCGATCTTCCTGGTGGAGGAGCTGCGGCGCTTGTGGCGCGGCCGCTTCGAGGCCGAGCACCCCGCGCTCACCGAGTTGATGCGCGGGGTGGAAGACCGCCCGGTGCTCTTCCTGGGGTGCCTCCTGCACGACATCGGAAAGGGGTTGGGCGGCGATCACTCGGCGCTCGGCGAGGAGCGCAGCCGTCGATGTCTCGAGCGCCTCGGGTTGTCGGCCGAGCGTATCGAGCGCGTTCTCTTCCTCGTCCGGCATCACCTCGTGATGTCCCACGTGGCACAGCGACGAGACCTCAGTGATTCGAAGACGATCCTCGAATTCGCACGCCTCGCGGGCGACCGCGCCAAGCTTCGGTTGCTCTATCTCCTGACCTTCGCGGACATGCGCGCGTCCTCGAACACGGCGTGGACCGAATGGAAGGGCGCGCTGCTCCAGGAACTCTACGAGCGGTGTGGCGAGATCCTCGAGTCCGGAGACCTCGACCCGACCCACGCGCTCGAGACGATTCACGCGCGGATCGAGGCGCGGCGCAGCGGAGCACTCGAGATCCTGGTGGCGGCAGACTGGGACAAAGTGGCGGCCGAAGAGGCGCTCGCCACCTTGCCGGCGCGCTACTTCGTGGGCCACACCCCGCGTCAGATCGGTCGGCATCTGGATGCGCTCGCGGCTTTCAGGTCAGAAGGGGAGCTGGTCACCCGCGTGCGCACCCTGCGCGGCGGCTTTTCCGAGTTGATCGTCGTGTGCCCCGACGTCAAGGCGCTGTATTCGAAGGTTGCCGGGACCTTGACCGCCCGGGGCATCAACATCCTCGCTTCAAATGTCTACACGACCCGGGACGGGGTCGCGCTCGAGATNNCGCTGCTGGCTCGCCCCCATTCGCGCTATGGCCAGCCCGAACCCCCCTCGCGATTGCCCGCGTCGACACGAATCTCGAACGACGAATCGGACCGCTACACGGTGATCGACGTGTCGACCAACGACCGCGCCGGCCTCCTCTACGACCTGACCCGGACCATCGCCGAGCACGGCCTCGAGATCTACATCTCGAAGGCCGCCAAGGTGCTCGACCAGGTGGCCGACACCTTCTATGTGCGGGACGAGGCGGGCCAGAAGTTGACCGACCGCGACCGCATCGAACGCCTCGACGCCGCGCTCCTCCAGGCCGCGATGCGCGCTTCTGTGGGGTCCGAATGAGCGCGCCCCGCGGGCCCGACCGCCACCCGCGCGAGGGCGCCTGGCGCGGGACCCCGCGAAACGCCTCGCCCGTGCGCGTGTGACCGGGACTCTCTGGGATCAGCTCGACACCGCCCACGAGTCACTCCTGCGGCGCGCGGTGCGGGTGGCGGACGCGGCCGGCATCGCCCTGTATCTGGTGGGGGGTCCGGTACGCGATTGGTTGCTCGGGCAGCCACTCCGCGATCTCGACCTGCTCGTGGAGGGGGGTGCCGAGGCGGTGGCCCAGATGACCGAGGCGTTGTCCGGAGACGGCGTCCGCGGGGCGCTCCACGAACGTTTTGGCACCGCGCATCTCGAAACCGAGGACGCTGCCGTGGACCTGGCGTCGGTGCGGCGGGAACACTACGCGCGACCGGGTGCCNNTGCCTTGCCGCGGGTCGAGGCGGGCCGCTTCGAGGACGATGTCCGCCGGCGCGATTTCACGATCAACGCCATGGCGGTCCCGCTGTCACGCCGCGCCCGACGGCGCTTGGCCAAACCGGCTCCCGATCCGCCGGTGATCGATCTGGGCGGGGGGCGGGCGGATCTGGCGCGCGGTGTGCTCCGCGTGTTCCACCCCAGGAGTTTTCACGACGACGCCACGCGGGCGCTGCGCGCGGCTCGCTTCTCGGCCCGTCTCGGATTTCGGCTGGTGCGCGGAAGTCGCAACGCCCTCGACGAGGCCCTCCGCGATGGTGCGTTCGACGGCGTTTCCGGGGACCGGGTGCGGCGCGAGTTCGAACGTCTCCTGGAGGATGCGCGGCTCGGGGTCGATCCCGTGCGCGCGCTCGTTGCGCTCGAGCGCTGGGGAGTGCTCCAGGAATTGAGCCCCGGCCTCGCGATTCCTCGAGACCCGAGGCCCGCGTTGCGTCGCATCGGACGAGCCGTGGCGATGCCTCCCTGGGATCTCGGGGGCACGCGCGTCTTCCCGGCGGCCCTCGCGGTGTGGTGCGAGGCGCTGACCGCAGGAACCCGCAAGCGCTGGGTGGCTCGCTTGTCGCTCCGCGGCGCCCACGCCGATTGGGTGCTCGAGACGGCGAGGCGTTTGCGGGGAGACCTCGCCCGCTGCGCGCGGGCGCGCGGTCGGGGCGCCCTCGACCGGGAACTCCGGGCGCTCGCCCCCGAGTCCTGGCTGGCGCTCCACGCAAAGGCCGACCCGCCGCTACGCCGCCGCGTGGCCCGCTGGGTCAATGAGGACCGGGACCTCCGCGTTCCCCTCGGCGGTCGCGACCTCGCGGCGCTCGCCCTCGAGGGCCCCGACGTCGGTGCCGCGCTCGCCGCGGTCCGCAGCGCCTTCCTCGACGGGAAGGTCAGCAACCGCGAGCAGGGGCTGGCGTTTGTGCGGGAATGGGCGCAGCAGGCGCAGCGACGACGCGCGCGAAAGTCCTCGGGCAAACGCCAGCCGGGGACGCCGCGAAGGCGCTTGCCCTCGGGGAAGTGATTCCGGATACTCATCCCGCCTTCCCCGATCCCGTGTACGTCCTCATGTGCGGAGCGCCATGGCGCCGCCCGATCCGAGCTCTCAGTCCGAGCACCCGGCAATTTCCGGACCCGGGGACAANNGGACCCGGGGACAAATCTTCCCTCGCTGTGGAAGGCGCCTTCGCCGGTGTCGCCCGCGCGGGCGCGACCGGATGCCCGATCCGTCTCACGGTATTCGAGGGTCCCCTGGACCTCCTGCTCCACCTGATCCGCGAGAACGAGCTCGAGATCACCGATCTGCCGATCGCCGAGGTTGCCGACCAGTACCTCACCTATCTGGGGCTGATGCGGGAGCTCCACCTCGACGTGGCGTCCGAGTACCTGGTGATGGCCGCGACCTTGGCGTGGATCAAGTCCCGTTTGCTGCTCCCGCCCAGCGAAACGGACGAAGAGACCGAAGAGGAAGACCCGCGCGCCGCGCTGATCGCCCGCTTGCTCGAATATCAACGCTTCAAGGAGGCGGCCGCCGAGCTCGACGCACTCCCGCGGCTGGGCCGCGATCGCTTCGCGGCGCCCGGGGTCGAGATCGACCCGCTTCCGGAGGGGGAGCGGGACGTGGCGCTCTCGCTGCTCCCTCTGGTCGAGGCCTTCCGCCGGGTATTGCAGCGCGCGGCTCCGGAGGCGCGCGCCCACGAGGTGTTCAGCGAACCCGTCACCGTGCGGGAGCAGATGGTTACGATCATGGACGTCCTGAAGGAGCATGCGAGCGTCGAGCTGATGGCGATGTTGCGCGAGGTCTGCGGCGGGCCGCCGCGGCGCGCGGTGGTGGTTGCGACGTTTCTCGCGCTCCTGGAGCTCGCGCGTCTCGCCGTGCTGCGGGTGTTCCAGAGTCCGGACGAATCGGGTGCGCCGAGCGGCCCGATCCA
>JABAHO010012793.1_pt1 | contig 11399 bp, 15 predicted proteins | sample 7062071 | NCBI WGS metagenome assembly JABAHO01 (sample SAMN14534356, study PRJNA622989) | marine sediment metagenome | biome: marine biome [ENVO:00000428]; feature: marine pelagic biome [ENVO:01000023]; material: deep marine sediment [ENVO:00002113] | place: India: Gulf of Kutch | collected...
CAAAGCCATAAAGTTGGGGTTAAACTGGCCTATGGGGCCCTTTAGATTGCTGGACTATCTTGGCTTAGACACCGTCCTATCCATAACGGGAGTTTTTCAAAGCGAAATTGGGGACCCGAAATACAGACCTTGCCCGCTGTTGAGGCAGATNNCGGAGACCCGAAATACAGACCCTGTCCGCTGTTGAGGCAGATGGTGAAGGCTGGTTTGCTGGGGAGAAAAACTGGAAAGGGCTTTTACGACTGGACAGAAAAGAAATAGAACAATTGTTTTGACTGTGGAAGATAATTCTGGAGTGTATGTTCTTCCGGTGCGGCAGTGAATTTCTCGACTGACGCAATGTCCATAAGGTCAGCTTCTTGCTTTTTGCAAAAAGTTTAACTTCTTAGGTCATATGTATCTACAATTACGTTGCAAAGGTAAATCATAAGCGTGGAGTTTCTAAACGTAACAGGAAAGGTATCTCAATGAGGAAAGTTGCAATTGTGGGTGGAGGAGCAACAAAAGCAGGCAAAAGAGAGGCTACTTGGAGAGACTTGGTGCAAGAAGCTGGAAAGCAGATGTTTGAAAGCGTTGACAATATATCTCCAAAGGATGTTGAAGCCCTTCTGGTGGGTGCGGCCAAGCCGGAAAGATTCGTTTTTCAGGCTCACGTGGCTCCAATGATCGCTGAGTATCTTGGCATAATTCCCACAAAAGTGATTGCCAGGACAGAGCTAATGTGCGGTTCCGGGCAAGCGGCCATAAGATACGCTTGGGCCTGTATTGCAAGCGGTATGGTTGATTTAGCTGTAGCCTTCGGTGTGGAAAAGATGTTTATGCCGGATATGGCTGAAGCCCAGACAAACATGACTTGCGTCCTTGACCGGGAGTGGGACGGAATCAACGGACTGTCAGCTCCACCATTCTTTGCCATGACGGCCCAAAGACATATGCTTGAATACGGCACTACAAAGGAGCAAATGGCGCGGGTTTCCGTGAAGAACCATCATTATTCATCGATGAACCCCCTCGCCCAATTCCAGAAGGAAATCACGGTAGAGGATGTGCTGAAGTCGCCGATAGTAGCCCCACCACTTAATCTCTTTGACTGCTCAGGAATAACCGATGGAGCAGCTGGAATCGTATTGGTTCCAGCCGAGGATGCTAAGAAATACACGGATACGCCAATGTATATCATTGGAGGGGGACAAGCCAGCGTTGGGAATGCTATTAACAATCTAGCAAGCCTAACCGAATGGGTTCCCCTCAAGATGGCCGTGGACGAAACCTTGAGAACGGCGAAGATTACGATAGATGATATCGACATCGCTGAGTTGCACGACTGCTTTACCATATCCGAAATTATGGAATACGAAGCCTTCGGCTGGTGCAACAAAGGTGAGGGCGGAAAATTCATCGAGGATGGAGAACCCTACATAGGAGGAAGGGTGGCGGTAAATCCTAGGGGTGGGCTTCTTGGATGCGGGCACCCACTGGGCGCAACAGCCATTCTACAAGCCATCGACATACTTCAACAGTTTAGGGGGGAAGTGCCTAAAGGAAGACTTGTTGATGGGGCAGAAATAGCCGTCGCGCATAACCTAAGCGGAGCCGCAAACGTCCATAGTATAATAGCCTATTCGAGGAGTTTAAGATGAGCGAAGTGAAATCTGAGAAGATAAAGCGACAGGAAACGATAAAGCTTCCCTACATGCTAGATTTTTTTCCGCTAGAAGATGAAAAAAACACTAGAATCAGCTCCTTCTTCAAAAATCTTAAACAAGGACGCCTAACAACAACGAAGTGCAAAGAGTGTAGAAAACTTTTGTGGCCTCCCAGGATCATCTGTCCAGAGTGTCTGTCAGATAAGCTTGGATGGATAAATCTAGGAACGGAGGGGGAACTCTACAGCTTCACGGAAGTGCGACTAGGCGCCGCCTTGGGCTGGGTTCAAGACGTCCCATTCTGTGTTGGAATCGTCAAAATAGGCAGTCTCCTAATATCCACGCGGATAGACGATGCCAGATACAAAGACCTTAAAATCGGGGACAGAGTCCAACTGAAAATCGTTGAACTGGATGACGGTAGGGTGTTCTATAGGTTCGTGCCAAGCGAATAATAATCTTCCTCCGGGAGTCAGAGCTTTCAAATTTTCAAATTGGATAGATTTGTATACATTGCGCGCGCGTATCCTAGGCGGAATATGACAGAGAGAGTCTTTATATAAAATATATAATCTCCAGTGTTATATAACATAGCCTAACTCTGAGGAAACCGTATGGAAATCAGAAAATTGCAGAAGATTAAGGGGGGGAGTTTCACCATTTCACTCCCCAAAGATTGGGTAGAAAAGAGGAAGCTGAAGCGTGGAGAGCAGATGGCGGTCGCTCAAGAGGAAAACGGTTCGTTAAGGATCTATCCCGTGTCGGCACCAGTCGAGAAAATCTATGGGGTGACACTAACACTCGAAGACTACCCAAGCTTGAGAGCCCTCGAATACTGTGTCGGTACCTATTATATACAAGGCAGCAACAAAATCAGCATAGTTTCCAGACAGATGATTCCAGCCGAGCAGAAGAAAAGACTGAAGCTCCTACGCGCCGGATTGCCAGGCGTTGAAGCGGCTGAAGAAGAGGCCGACAGACTAAGCTTTGAAGTACTGATTGACCCAACCGCCTTCGCCCTTGAGTCGCTTATAGAGAAAACATCCTTCTTCTCCCTTCACCTGCAAGACGATGCGGTGAAATCCGTACTGGAGTGTGATCTGCAACTCGCAAGAGAAGTGAGGGAGCGAAGTAGAGAAGCCCTGAGACACTATCGGATGACCATAAGGCAGGTGGCGCTCTCGAGTCTCGACAGGTCTGTGGCGAAAAAGGTTGGCATCAGAAGTTGTCAGGAATGCGTTACTTTTGCGCTTGTTGCTCGTGACTTGAACAGACTAGTTTATCACTCCTCATCTATAGCAGGTCATCTGCTCGACATGGAAGGCAGAAAGGTTGATCCGGGAATCCTGGATATCATAGCAGGAATCTCTAAAGTTGCTTATGAAATGCAGAGAGAAGCGGTTCAGGCGTTTCTGAAAAAAGATGTCAAACTAGCTATAGATGTTATGGGCAAGATGTATGAAGTGAGGGAGAAAGAGAAAACGCTTCTGACAAGAGTCATGAACAATGTAAAGGATGTGGACACCGCGGTCACCCTAAGCATGATCGCCCGTGATCTCAGAAGGATAGCTGGATATTCTGTTGCTATTGCAGATGACGCGATGAACAGAGTTTTGACGCCAACATCCAGCATCTAAGGCGCGCGCGCCCAAATAGAAATGGAAAATTATTTATAATTAGATTTTGATAATTATATAAAGAATATTCCAATGGTGGACTTGAATGAAGCAGAATCTCTTTGAAAAGTTTCATGAATGGTACGAAAATCGACACGAGCACACTAATGAGTGGAAGGAGAAGACTGGGGGGAAGGTTCTGGGATATTTTTGCACCTACACGCCCGAGGAAATAATCTATGCTGCAGGGGTTTTACCTGTTCGAATCTTGGGCAGTCATGAGGCTCAGAGCGTCACAGAGCCACACATATTCGCCATGTTCTGCCCCCTCTGCCGCGACTGCTTGGCTCAGGGATTGCTGGGTAGATACGACTACCTTGATGGAATAACGTTAGCTCAGTGCTGCCTGCATATGCGGCAGACCTTCACAAGCTGGAGAAAACACATACCATTAGAGTACGACTACTACCTATACATGCCACACGGGATTCAAACGCCAAGGGCATACCCGTATCTACGAGGAGAATTAGAGGACTTCAGGAAATCCCTTGAGAAGTGGACAAGGAAAAAGATCACAGATCAGGACCTAGATCATGCAATAGAAGCGTATAACGAGAATCGCCGCTTGATGAAGCAGGTTTATGAGTTCAGAAAGGGGAAGAACCCAAAGCTCACCGGACTGGAAGCCATGGAGATGGTCGTATCCAGCCAGATGACCGACAAGGAAGAACACAACCAAGCGCTGAAAGAACTTCTCAAGGAACTGCCTAAACGCAACGTCAACCGCAAGACAGGCACAAGGTTGATGATTCTCGGCAGCGAAGATGACGACGCAGAATTCTTGAGAATGGTGGAGTCCACAGGCGCAACGTTCGTCATCGAAGACCACTGCACCGGAAGCAGATACTTCTGGAACGAGGTGATCCCACAAGAGGATAGGCTGAGTGCAATCGCAGCTCGATATATAGATAGACCACCCTGCCCAAGCAAGGACTGGCCTGAGCGTTCCAGACTCCCATACATCCTGAAGCTTGCTAAGGACTACAATGTTGAGGGAGTGCTCTTGATACAGCAGAAGTTCTGTGACCCACACGAGCTTGACATCCCAGCTATCAGATCCCATCTAGAGAAGAATGGAATCCCAACATACTTCCTTGAGTTTGATGTAACAGTTCCTGTTGGACAATTCAAGACCCGCGTGGAGGCCTTCCTCGAGACGTTTCAGCTTCCAACAGACCTGTTTTAGGAGAGTGAAAAGATGGCCGAGAACAAATACAAAACAAAACCCTTGGATTGCTGGAACGAAGCTAAGCAGCTGAGAAAGAACTACTACGAGAACTTTGTTAGAGCCCATGAGGTTGGAGGAATCCGCTGGGCTGGTGGTGCTTGGTCATTCAGTGCTGTTCCTGCTGGGCTTGGGCATGGCGTGTACAGTCTCACTGGCGAGCCTTATGGGGCGACTGTGGCTCATAACAAGGACTTTGCCGAGGAGTGTCATGCGGCTATTGAAGCCAAAGGGTATGCCCGCGATCTGTGTGCTTACATGAGAATATATTGGGGCTCTATACTTCTGAATAAATACGCTTGGGGTGGAGAGTGGCCCAAACCTGACTTCTTGTGGACAACGCACATCTGCTGCAGTCACGCCAAATGGTACCAAGTAGCGGGAGAACTTGAGGGCGGCATACCATACTTCTGTGTCGATGTCAGTGTAGGCCCATACAGTAGAGTGAATGAGAGAAGGTTGAACTATATAGTTTCCCAGATGATGGACGGCATCGAATGGATGGAGAAGGTTACAGGGAGAAAGTATGATGACGAGAAACTAATCCAAGCGGTATACAACGAGTGTCGAGCCACTTCCCTGTGGGCGGAGATATGCACTCTCAATAAGGCAGTTCCAGCTCCTCTGGATGAAAAGACCATGTATTCGCTTTACGTACTCGGCACCCTCATGAAACATAGAAAAGAATGTGCGGATTTCTATGAAAAACTCAGAGATGAAGTTAAAGACAGGGTTGCGAATCNNTGGTGTTGTCTCAATCGGCTCTCTCTACACCTTCGGTCTCATAGGCATTTTCGAAGGGAAGGAGGACGGGACTTGGGGACCAAGAACAACTCCTCAAGAGCAGGGTATCGAAATAGAGACGAGAGAGCAGGCGTTGAGGGTTCTCGCGGAATGGACTCTCAGCAGGCCTGAATGGCAACATTTCTACTCGCCTGAGTTGAAGAGCGACATGATGAAGAGGATAGTGAAGGAATGGCGTGTTGACGGCGTTATGTTACACTATAATAGGGGTTGTGAAGGCTTGAGCATGGGTATAGCGGAGAATAAGCTGGCCCTAAAAGAGGCAGGTGTACCCGTCATGCATTTCGAAGGAAATATGGGGGACGAGAGGGAGTTCGACTTGGAGCGAACAAGGGCTGAAATAGATGCCTTTTTGGAAATTCTGGGAGCAAGATAGGGGCTGATGAATGTGATAACTGCAGGAATAGACATGGGCACAAAAAATGTAAAAGTAGTGATTCTGCGAGGCAACGAAATCTTGTCCCGAGGCCTAACCCTAGGCGGATTCGACCAAAAAGCTGCCGCAGAAAAAGTGTTTGATGAGGCGTTACAGAAGGCCGGCTTATCACGCGATGACATCGAGCATGTAGTGGCGACAGGTGCTGGCAAGGACGTGGCTCCTTATGCCAACGGCGAGATCAGCATGATGGGAGCCGACGCTTTAGGAGGAGCCTTCCTCTTCCCTTCTGCGAGAACGGTCATAGATGTGGGCGCTGAAGAAGGAAGAGCAGTCAAGTGTGACGAAAAGGGTAAGATGATAGACTTTGTGATAAATGAGAGATGTGCCGCTGGTGCGGGCACCTTTGTCGAGGCGATGTCGCGGGCGCTAGAGGTGAAGCTGGAGGAGATGGGGCCTCTATCGCTGAAGGCGGAGAAAGCTGTTCCAATGAACGCACAATGCACAATATTNNATACACGACGCCATAGCCGACAGAATAGCCTCAATGACCCGTAGACTAGGAATACAGAGGGATGTTGTCTTGGTCGGAGGGGTTGCCAAAAACATCGGTTTCGTCGAATCTCTAACAAGGATCCTAGGAGTTGACCTTTTGGTGCCTGACGAACCGGAGTTCGTTGGTGCTTTGGGAGCTGCTCTTGCACCAACCAGAAGAATTGGAGAAAAATGAAAATGAGTAAGGAATATTGGAGATGGCCTGAGTACAGGCGAACCGTGCCTGACAGGGACTGGAAAGACGCAGAAGTGATCTCCGCTGGAGTCGACATTGGTTCAGTGAGTTCTAAGGCTGTCATTATGACCGACGGTGAGCTCTACGCCTACAGTATCAAGAGAACAGGCTCGAGCAGTCCAGACAGCGCCCAGAAAGCGATGGACTGGGCATTAGAAGGAACGGGAATGAAACTAGACAATGTCCGCTATACCGTGGGAACAGGCTACGGAAGGGTAAATGTTTCCTTCGCCAACAGAGCGATCACTGAAATCGCCTGCCACGCTAGGGGCGCGAACTATATTTGGGGGTCTTCGGTGAGAACCGTGTTAGACATGGGGGGCCAAGACTGCAAAGCCATCCATTGCGACGAGAGAGGCAAGGTCACGGCTTTTCTGATGAACGACAAGTGTGCCGCTGGCACTGGCCGAGGCATGGAAGTGTTTGCTGACCTACTATCAGTACCCATTGAAGAGGTCGGTCCGATGTCGCTAAGCGTGGAGAAGGAGCCAGAGCCGGTGAGCAGCACGTGCGTCGTCTTCGCGAAGTCTGAGGCTGTGGGACTTTTGCGGAAAGGATGGCCCAAAGACATGGTTTTGGCCGCGTTCTGTTCTGCGATGGCTAGCAGGATATCCGAGTTGCTGGAGAAAATAAAGGTGGAGAAGGATTTTGTCATCACTGGCGGAATCGCTAAAAATATCGGTGTCGTGAATAGACTGGAAGAAATAATTGGCTTTAAAGCCTTACCGATGAAGGAGAGATTCGACCCTATGATTGCTGGAGGCATTGGCGCTGCTTTATTCGCTAAGGCTCTCTACGAGAGATCGCAGCAGGCCGCATAAATTGAAGTTGAGTTGATGTGCGTGATTGTCCACTATGGTTACAAAGATGGCTCTGGGGAATACTTCATCAGTGTCGACACCGACAAGTGTAACAGTTGTGGAAACTGTGTGGAAACGTGTCCAGTCAACGTCTTGGAGATGAGAACCATGATGATAGACCTTGAAGACAAGCTTGTAGCAGCCGTGACTGAAGAACATCGAAAAAAGATAAAATACAGTTGCGCTCCCTGCAAGCCCGAGAAGAAACCGCCATGCGTTTCAGCCTGCGAACAAGCGTCAATCACTCACACATGGAAGCCTCTCTAATAGAATGGAATAACTCTAGAGCCTTTTGTTTTAAAGATGGAAACGATGAAATCAGTCACGATAACCATAGACGGCAAGGAAGTCCAAACAAAGGAAGGCGCTACGGTACTGGAAGCAGCGCAAGGTGTAGGCATCTATATCCCAGCACTCTGTTATCATCCAGATCTGCCGCCTGCGCCAGGCATGAAGATTGATAGTCAGATCTATCGCAGGGGAGAGCTCATTCAAGAAAGCAGTCCAAATCCCAGTGAGTTTGAGGGCTGTCAACTATGCGTTGTAGAGATTGAGGGAATAGAAAGTCTTGTTACCGCCTGCAACAATCTAGCCGCTGATGGCATGATTGTTCACACGAACACTCCACAGGTGCAGAAGCTCCGGCGCGACAACCTAGCAAAGATTCTTGCCAAGCACCCTCACGCCTGCCTCGTTTGTGCGGAGAGAGAGGGTTGCAGNNCAAAGGGTTGCGGAGTACATAGGGATTGAGGAGGATGTTCCCCGCTACGTTTTCAGAGAACTCCCTGTGGAGGAAACGCCTCTATCCATTCGGGACCACAACCTGTGCATAAGCTGCGGTCGCTGTGTGAGGGTTTGCAGAGACGTACGAGGTGTAGAGGCTCTTGGAGTGACATATAACGGTGAGGAGTATATCGTCGGCACGCTAGGGCCTTCACTTAGAGAATCCGAGTGCAAGTTCTGTGGTGCGTGCGTCGAGGTCTGTCCCACAGGGGCTCTAATGGACAAGGACCTCAGATGGCCTGCAAGCGAAGAAGATCTCGTCCCATGCAAGCACGCCTGTCCCGCAGGTGTAGATGTCCCCCGCTACATCCGTCTCATCAACGAAGGGAAATCCGCTGAGGCAGCGGCTGTGATTCGAGAGAAGGTTCTCTTTCCGTTGGTTTTGGGTTACATATGTCATCATCCATGCGAGGACGAGTGTCGGAGGGAAAAAATCAACGAGGCGATGTCAATATGCGCGCTCAAGCGCTTCGCAGCTGAGCGTGACACTGGACTGTGGAAAGCTAACTTAAGAAAGGCCCCACCCACAGGCAAGCGAGTAGCCATAGTCGGTTCAGGCCCTGCTGGGCTCACGGCAGCGTATTACCTCGCAAGAAACGGGCACTTTGTTGCGGTGTTCGAGGCGCTATCTGAAGTTGGAGGGATGATGCGTTTTGGTGCTCCTGAGTACCGCCTTCCAAGAGAAGTGCTTGAGAAGGATGTTGAAGATGTTTTGGACTCAGGGGTGGACGTGAAGACAGGAGTCCAGATTGGTGAAGACGTAGCGCTCAAAGACCTTGAGAATGAGTATGAAGCTATATTCCTCGCAACAGGTGCTCCGCTGAGCAGAAAANNAGAGACGTCAATTCTGGAAGGGATGTTAAGGTAGAAAATAGGGTTTTGGTCATCGGTGGCGGTAACGTGGCCATAGATGCGGCTCGGACAGCTCTCCGCTTTGGAGCAAAGGAGGTCCAACTGGCTTGTTTAGAGTCTAGAGAGGAAATGCCAGCTCATGCGTGGCAGATTGACGAGGCACTTGAGGAAGGAGTGGTTCTAAGTGTTTCTTGGGGACCAAGAAGGATTCTGGGAGATGGGGATGGCGTGACAGAGGTGGAACTTGTCCGCTGCACATCGGTCTTTGACGATGAGGGNNGGCCAGGCTTCGGACTTGTCTTTCTTACGTGAGAAAAGGCAAATACAGGCTGCCAGAGGAACCATAGAGGTCGACGAGGACACTCTGCAGACGGGCGTTTCCAAGATATTTGCTGGCGGAGACGTGGTGAGTGGACCAGCCTCAGTTATCGAGGCCATTGCCATGGGAAAGAAAGCCGCGGTTTCCATAGACAAACTTCTTGGCGGCGACGGCACTATCGACGAAACGCTAAGCGAACCTGAGAAGCCCGATCCTTGGTTGGGTCGAGAAGAGGGCTTTGCAGCGAAGAGACGTGTTCCAATTCCATATCTACCAGTTGAGCGGCGGCTTCGAGACTTTTCCACAGTAGAGCTTGGCTTCGATGAGGAAAAAGCTGTTGAGGAGGCAAAGCGCTGCCTGAGGTGTGATCTGAGGCTTGAAATATCGCCTGTGGTTCTTCCTCCTGAGAAGTGGTTGGAATTCAATTCGGATAATGTTAGCATGGTGCCGGAAACCAGCGGTATATATCAGCTACTTGATAAGAAAAAGATCATAATCTACATTGCAGGGGCGCCTAATTTACGTCAGGCCTTAGAGGAGAAATTGAAAGAAGTCGAAAAAGCTCGTTACTTTGGGTACGAGGAACATCCAATGTACACCATGAGGGAAAGCGAGTTGATTCAAAAGTTTCTTAAAGAACATGGTAGAATGCCTGAACTTAATGAAGAGGTATATGATCTTTTCTGACGTTTGTACTCTGTTGAAAGCGGTTTCTTTACTAACCAATATTGTCTATTATGGGGCCTCCTATTGAAAGTATCCAAGCGGCGTTCCTTAAGCTGATCATTAGAAGCCGCTGGGATGCCCCACCTGTGGATGGTATTCCCACGCTTGGTAATGGTCCAGATACATGCATCCGAAAGATTAAAACTTTTGTCATAGTTTAATACCTAAAGAACATTAACGAGTGTGTCAAGCTGTGACGACCCACGTGAAAATTCTGCTCCACGCGATGTTCAAAGAAATAGCCGGGCAAAGAGAAATTCTGCAAGAAGTAAAGCCCAAGTATACACTGCGAGACATGCTCGATGTTCTGGCAAAAAAATACGGAAAGGAATTTGAGAGTATAATTGACACAAAGACCGGTCAGGTTAGCCTTGACACGCTTGTCATGGTAAACGGCAAAAGCGTAAGAAAGCCGGATGTCCAACTCAAAGGCAACGATGTTGTTATGATAACTGTTCCGGTTGGCGGAGGATAGTGAAGCCGAATGAGCGAAGTCAGATGTTTAAACTGTCTAAAACGTTTCGAAGTTCAATCAAACGCCAAAGAGGCAACATGTCCAAACTGCAAGACAAGATATCGCATCTCCTGGCCCACACCGACTCAAGCCAAAATCCGAGGATCCGCATGAAAAACTTGCTAAACGAGGGAAACTAGATGGTGTGGAATAGAAAAATAGCCTACATCAACCTATCAACCAGAAAAGTTGTTCAAAAACCAGTTCCCAAAACGATGCGCCAGCTTTACTTGGGTGGCAGAGGCATCGATATGTATCTTCTCTATAATCATGTGAAGCCGAAAACAGACCCGTTAGGCTCTGAGAACGTGTTGTTCATTGGCGCCGGATTGCTCGGAGGAATTCCNNAACGTAGGAGGCTTCTTCGGACCCGAACTGCGCTTTGCAGGCTTTGACCACTTGGTAATCACCGGGAAATCCGAAAAACCCGCTTATATTTGGGTGCAAGATGGCGAAATCGAAGTCAGAGATGCCACTCATCTTTGTGGACAAGACACAATTGAAACTCAAACTGCGATAAGGCAAGATCATGGAGACGAGGACATAAAATGTTTGGTCATCGGGGTAGCCGGCGAAAATCTGGTGAGATTCGCTAATGTAAGGACGGGAATGAAGAATTCGGGTGGAAGAACTGGCATGGGCTGTGTTATGGGTTCCAAGAATCTTAAGGCCGTCGCAGCCAGAGGAACAATGAATCTTGAATTCGCCAAACCAGAGAAGCTCCTCGATTACTGTAGGGAAATGAATGACATGATAGTGAGCACTCGTTGGGCGAGGGCGCAGTCCAGATGGGGCACAATGATAATCTTCAGCAACACAAACACCACG
>JABAHO010001024.1_pt2 | contig 11394 bp, 8 predicted proteins | sample 7062071 | NCBI WGS metagenome assembly JABAHO01 (sample SAMN14534356, study PRJNA622989) | marine sediment metagenome | biome: marine biome [ENVO:00000428]; feature: marine pelagic biome [ENVO:01000023]; material: deep marine sediment [ENVO:00002113] | place: India: Gulf of Kutch | collected...
CTTGCGCTTGCGCTCCTGTGTCGGCTTCTCGTAATGCTCGCGTCGCCTGAGTTCCGTCAGGATGCCCGCCTTCTCGCACGCGCGCTTGAAGCGCCGGAGAGCGGCGTCGAAATGCTCGTTTTCTTTGACTCGAACGCTCGGCAAAGCCGTAATCCTCAGGGTGAAAAAAACCGGCACCGAGGCCGGGTAAACGACTACTATATCTGCCCTTATATTCGAATGCAAAGCTATCCGGGCAGAATTTCCGATGCACGTGCTGGGCATAGAAACGAGCTGTGACGAGACGTCGGTGGCTATCTACAGCGCCGATCGCGGGCTGCTGGCACACGAGATCTACAGCCAGGCGAAGAGTCATGCTGCATACGGCGGTGTCGTGCCCGAACTCGCGTCGCGTGACCATGTCCGCAAGTTGCTCCCGATGATCGACGCGGCCCTGTCGGAGGCCGATCTCGAGCGGCCGGATGCCATCGCCTACACGGCCGGCCCGGGACTGATCGGCGCGTTACTCGTTGGCGGCGCGGTGGCCAGAGGGTTGGCGCTCGGCTGGGACATTCCCGCGTTACCGGTGCATCACATGGAGGCGCATCTGCTCGCACCCCTACTCGAGGACGAAGCCCCTCAATTTCCGTTCGTGGCCCTGCTGGTCTCCGGTGGTCACTCGATGCTGGTCGATGTTCAGGATCTCGGCCGTTACGAGGTGCTCGGCGAAACGCGCGACGATGCGGCCGGCGAGGCGTTCGACAAGGTCGCCAAACTGCTCGGTCTGGGGTATCCGGGTGGACCCGCAATCGCACGCGCCGCGGAGCAGGGTCGGGCGGGTACGTACGAGTTTCCGCGGCCGATGATGAACCGGCCCGGATTCGAATTCAGCTTCAGCGGTCTGAAGACGGCTGTACTCGTGCAGGTACGTGAGCTCGAAAAGGCAGGCGATCTCGATGATCAGCAGGTAGCCGATATTGCGCGAGCATTCGAGGACGCCGTGGTCGACACGCTGTGCGGCAAATCGCTGCGTGCGCTGGAGGAGACAGGGCGGCAGAGACTGGTTGTAGCGGGTGGTGTCGGCGCGAATCGGAAACTCCGCGAAACGCTCAAGGATGCCGTGTCGCGATCCGGCGCGAGGGTTTACTATCCGCGGCCGGCATTCTGCACGGACAACGCGGCGATGGTGGCATACGCGGGGAGCCTGCGGTTGGAGGCGGGCGAGCGCGCCCCGGATTCTGGCGTCGGTGCGCGGGCACGATGGCCGCTCGAATCGCTCGTTCCGGCGGTGGCAGGCTGAATCGGATGGACAAGATCATTATTCGAGANNTCGAGACCTCAGGATCGAGACGATTGTCGGGATCTGGGAATGGGAGCGGCATATGCCCCAGACGATCTGTCTCGATCTCGATATCGGCGCGGATATCGCTGCGGCAGCACGCGCCGGCAGCATCGACGATACGGTGGACTACAAACAGGTCTCTCGGCGGATAGCCGCTCATGTCCAGGAAGAGAAATACGAACTGATCGAGGCGCTCGCAGAGGGCGTTGCTGCGCTGATTATCGGCGAGTTCGGTGCGCCGTGGGTCCGGGTCTCAGCCGAAAAGCCCAGGGCCGTAAAGAACACCGGCTCCGTCGGTGTCGTTATCGAGAGGTCGCGGTAGTACGGGGCTACAATCGCTGACACGCGCAGAAATCCCGGATTCTCATCATCCGAGGCTGCTGAAGGCAGCCGACAAACGCGTAGGCGATGGAGTCGCCGAGCGGCCCCCTCGAGGGGCGAGCCCGCTCCGCGGGCGAGTCATTTCGCACCACCTCGAGACGACTCTTGCCTACGTTTCGTCGCTTGCGTGACCCGCGAAGATTGACGGGATTTTCATCAATCGCGCACCGACCACAGTCGTTCTTCCGAGCGTCGCGGGCGAAATTACCAACCAATGCTGCGGCCGCCATCGACCGCGATGATCTGTCCGGTGATGTAGGGGGCCTCGGCGACCAGGAAATATACGCACGAGGCGATGTCATCAGGATCGCCGGGCCGCGCCAGCGGTACCTGTTTCAGGATGACATCCTTGATCTTGTCGGACAGGCCTTCTTCCGGCCACAGGACGGCACCCGGCGACACGCCGTTGACCCGAATCTCGGGTGCGAGATCTTTCGCCAGTGACCGCGTCAGCATCGCGAGGCCGGCTTTGGCCGGGCCGTAAATGGTGTGGTTTCTGAGCGGCCGCGTTGCATGCACGTCGACGATGTTGACGATGCAACCCCTGGCGGACTCGAGGTGCGGTGCGGCTGCCTGGCTAAGGAACAGCGGTGCTTTGAGATTCGTACCCATGAGGTCGGTCCACTGTTCCTCAGTGATCGAACCGATGGGCGTCGGGTAGAAGCTCGACGCGTTGTTCACGAGGATATCGAGTCGCCCTGTCTGCTCGATCAGTTTCGAGACCATCGGATCCAGAGAGGCCGAGTCGAGCAGATCCGCCTGGACGGTGATGGCCGAGTCGCTCCGTTCCGCGTTCAGTCTTGCGGACAATGCCTCCGCATCGTCGCTGGAACCGCGGTAATGGATGGCGACCCCGCAGCCCGCAGCGTGCAGGCGTTCGCAGATCCGGGCGCCGATGCGTTTTGCTGCGCCCGTCACGAGTGCCCACTTGCCTGTCAACGAGCCGCCGCTGGCAGCACTGGTCATGGCGATGACTCCGCGTTCCTTTCACCTGTGCGCGTGCCGATGCGCGCGAATGGCGCGTAAGATGACACAAATGCAGGAAGCTTTCGAATTGCCAGCGCCCGACGCTGCCGGCGTCGCTCGAAGCAAGCTGGTCGACACGGCAGTCCGGTCGCTGATCGATGCGTCGGGTGGCTGGATTCCTTTCGAACGATTCATGGACACGGCGCTGTATGGTCCGGGAATCGGCTACTACGCGTCGGGTCGGGTCGAGTTCGGACCGAATGGCGATTTTTCGACCGCGCCCGAATTGTCGCCCATCTACGGCAAGTGTCTTGCACGCAATTGCGCCCATGTGCTCGGCCAGCTGCCGGATCCGGTCCTGATAGAGTTCGGTGCCGGCTCAGGGCGTCTCCACGTCGATATCCTCAGTGAACTGGCGCACCTTGATGCGTTGCCGACCCGTTCGGTGATCGTCGATGTGAGTCCGGTACTGCGTGAGCGGCAGGAAGAGATGCTTCGCCGGGAATTGCCTGAGGCGTTGTTCGGTATCGTCGAGTGGCGCGAATCTCTCGATCCAGGGTCCGTCAACGGAGTCGTCGTCGCCAACGAAGTGCTGGACGCTTTGCCGGTTTCACGTTTTCGCAGGATCGATGGCGCAGTCGAAGAATGCGGCATCGTCATCGAAATTGATCAGCTCGCCGTTGGCATGCGCGATGCCCGATCCCGGGTGCGAGCCGCCGTCGCCGGTATCGAAAGGGACATCGGCGGATCGCTGCCTGACGGTTACGAGTCCGAAATCTGTCTCGCCGTCGAACCATGGGTCGCCTCGCTGGCCGATGGGCTCGCGGCCGGCGTGATACTGATCGCTGACTACGGGATGTCCCGCCAGGAGTACTACCGGGATGAGAGAAGCGGCGGCACGCTGATGTGTCACTACCGACATAGGGCACACTCAGATGCCCTTTTTTGGCCCGGCATCCAGGACATCACGGCCTGGGTGGACTTTACGCGGGTGGCCGAGGCGGCCCACGAAGCCGGCCTCGAGGTTTGCGGGTACGCCACGCAAAGCGGTTTTCTGCTCGAGTCCGGTTTTACGGACTTCGCCGGCTTGGAGGCCCATGGCNNCTGGTGCTGCCGGGAGATATGGGCGAGCGATTCCGGGTTATGGGGCTATCGCGCGGCGGCATCGACAAGCCTCCGGGGTTTTCGGCCCGGGATCTTCGTTATTCGTTGTAATGCCGGAATTTGAAACACCGCACGACTTGAGTCCGGGTGTTGCTTTATATTGGCACGCGTTTTAGGCGGGGCTTCTCATGGACGGCATTTCGGCTATGATCCTGGCGATGGTCCAGGGGCTCACGGAGTTCCTGCCGATATCCAGTTCAGCGCACCTGATACTCGTGCCCCAGCTTCTCGGCTGGCCGGATCAGGGCCTCGCATTCGACGTCGCCGTCCATTTCGGGACACTGCTCGCGGTTGTCATCTACTTCCGACACGAGATTTTCGACATCGCCGTGGCTCTCATCAAAGGTGTGGGCGACTGGGGCAATCGGACGCGTGACGCCGATCTCGGCATCATGCTCATCATTGCGACCATCCCTGCAGTGATCGCCGGATTGCTCGCGCGCGATCTGATCGCAGGCGACTTTCGCAATCCGCTGGTCATCGCGACGACGACTGCATTTTTTGCCTTGCTGCTCTGGCTGTCAGACCGGTCCGGCGGTGGTCGTGACGATGAATACGGCGTGGGCCCGAGTCGGGCGATACTGATCGGCCTCGCCCAGATGCTTGCACTGATACCCGGTACGTCGCGATCCGGTGTGACGATGACAGCGGGTCTGGCGCTCGGCCTCAATCGCGAAGCGGCTGCCCGCTTCTCGTTTCTGCTGTCGATACCGACGATCGCAGGTGCGGCGATGCTGGAGCTGTCTCACCTGCTGCAGGCAGCCGAGCCGGTGAACTGGATGGTCCTGACGACCGGACTGGTCGCCGCGTTCATAAGTGCCTACATATGCATCCGGGTCTTCCTGGCGACGATCCAGCGGATCGGTATGCTGCCATTCGTCATCTACCGGACATTCCTGGCCGGTCTGATCGTTTACGTATTCGCCTGATCGCGAAATCGCTCACGCACGTTTGCAACCACTTCGGCTCGCTCTCGATCGATGGCTTCCCCGAGTGCCTTGCCGTCCAGTCCGGATTCTCGCAGAGCATCGCTGGTCACGTCGGCGGCTGCCGCCATCGCCGCGCGGAGGTAGTCGGCCTGGGGGTAGGGCTTGTCCTCGAACCCGGTCCGGCCGCAGGCGTCCGCCTCACAGGCCACGAGGAATTGCTCGAATCGTTCCGGCCGCCTGATGGCATCGACATGTCCGAGCAGTCTGACAACCGTGGCAGGCTTGAGCTCGAAGGCTTTGTGTGACAGCAGGTGGTAGTTGGCGACGTGTTCGGCGATCTCGCGGAAGCGGTTCGGCACGCCAATGCGTTTGCATAGTGCGGTGACGAGTTCCGCACTCCTGGCTTCATGCCCGGGGTGTCGTGGCCACAGTTCCTGCGGAGTGACTCCCTTACCGAGATCGTGTACGAGCGCTGCGAAACGCACCTGGGTACTCTCCGATTTCTTTGCCGCAGAGCGCAGCACCATCATCGTGTGGATCCCGGTGTCGATCTCCGGGTGCCACTGTTTTGGCTGGGGCACACCGAAGAGGGCGTCGATCTCCGGGAATACATCGGCGAGCGCGCCGCATTCGCGTAAGACTTCGAAGAATACTTCCGGTGTGTTCGTTTCCAGCGCGCGCAAGGTTTCGCGCCAGACGCGCTCGGGCACGAGCGCGCGCGTCTCACCCGACTCGACGATGCGGCGCATCAGCGCCATCGTGTCGTCCGCGACCGAAAAGCCCAGCGGCGCGAAGCCCGCTGCAAAGCGTGCAACCCTCAGCACACGAAGCGGGTCTTCGACGAACGCCTCGGACACGTGCCGAAGACGCTTGGCCTCCAGGTCGGCCTGCCCGCCGAAAGGATCGAACAATGTGCCTTCATCGTCCATGGCGATGGCGTTGATGGTCAGATCCCGGCGCTCGAGATCCTCGGTCAGGGTGACGCCCGGGTCGGCCCGGACTTCGAACCCTGTGTAACCCGGCGCCGTTTTGCGCTCGGTCCTCGCAAGCGCGTGTTCCTCGCCCGTCTCCGGGTGCAGAAACACGGGAAAGTCGCGGCCGACCTGCCGGAAGCCGGCATCGAGCATCTGTTCCGGCGTCGCGCCGACGACGACCCAGTCGCGCTCCCGGACCGGCAATCCGAGCAACCGGTCACGAACGGCACCGCCGACGAGATAAGTCTGCATGCGCGGATTGTAACGGGTTAGACTCCGGCGGGATGCGCCTGTACCGCACAGCACTACTCTGCATCCTGACGCTCCCGGTCGCGGCCTGCGGATTGGGCTATTACGCGCAAGCCGCCAAGGGGCATCTCGCATTGATGCGCGAAGCCGTTCCTATCGAATCGCTGCTGGACGATCCGTCACTCGACAACGCATTACGTGATCGTCTGATACTGGCCGAATCGGCCGTCGCTTTCGCACGCGATTCTCTGGGATTGCCGGACAATGGCAGTTACAGAAAATACGTGGCGCTCGATCGGAGCGCTGTCGTCTGGAATGTCGTCGCCGCGCCGGAATTCTCGCTGCAGCCGGTGGCCTGGTGTTTTCCGGTCGCCGGGTGTGTCACCTATCGTGGCTATTTCGACAGGGCTGATGCAGTGCGATTCGGCGACGAGCTGACCGCTGACGGGCACGATGTTTTCGTCGGCGGCGCGGCTGCCTATTCCACCCTGGGGCGATTCCGCGATCCGTTGCTCAGCACGATGCTCGACGGTGACCCGTCTTCCGCAATCGAGACTATCTTCCACGAGCTCGCCCACCAGCGGTTCTATATCAAGGACGATACCCAGTACAACGAGAGCTTTGCGACGGTGGTGGCCCGGGAGGGCATGCGCCGGTGGTTCGATGCGCGTGGGGAGGCCGAGGCGCGCCGCCACTGGCTGACTCGCCAGGATGACCAGGAAGTGAGGTCCGACATGCTCACGCAGACGCGCGATGCCCTGGCAAGCCTGTACGATTCCGGTGAAGAGCCCGCAGCGATGCGCACCGAGAAGAAGCGGCTACTGGATGATGCCCGGTCGGCTTTGGGAAGCAGGTTTCCCGAGCTCAACAATGCCAGTCTCGCAGCATACCGGGCCTACGACGGGCTGATTCCGGCGTTCCGCGGACTGCTGAGTGCGTGCGAGAACGATCTCGACCGGTTTTACATGGCGGTCGAGTCGATTGCGGAGCGCGATGCGGAGGAGCGGGGCGCAGCGCTGTCGCGATACGCCCCGTCCGCTTCTACTGAACCTGGCGAAGAATCGCGTTATTGCCCCGGCGGATAGCCAGAACGAGCACCCGAGCGTTCTCCGCTTCGGCCGCGAGTTCATTGATCGACCTGACCCTGCTGCGATTTGCATGGGTGATGATGTCACCTGGTCGCAGCCTGTTGCGGGCCGCGCGGCTGCCCTGCGCGACGTCGGCGATGAGGATGCCCTCGCCGCCGAACATGTCCGAGTCGCCGTCGTAGTCTTCGAGCACCGTACCCTCGAATCCCGGATGAATCTCGGCAGGGTCCAACACGGACGCCGTCTGCGCTTCGTCCAGCGTCGCCCGAACGGTGCGACGTTTGCCATCCCTGATGAGCTCGATCGCAACGGTTTCACCGCTCTGTCTGAGTCCGATCGCGTTACGAAGATCGCTGGCGCTGCCGACTGCTTCGCCAGCGACGGATACGATTACGTCTTCGACTTCGATGCCGGCATTGTCAGCCGCGGATCCTGACACGACCTCCTGGATAAGGGCGCCTTCTGTGACGTCCCAACCAAATGCCTCGGCCATGTCCGGCGTGAAATCCAGGATGGTGACGCCGAGCAGGCCCCGCCGTACTTCACCGAATTCGAGAATCTGGCCCATGATGTTCTCGACGATGTTCGCGGGAATCGCGAACCCGATGCCGATGTTGCCGCCGCTGCGCGTGTAGATCGCCGTGTTGACGCCGACCAGCTGGCCGCGCAGGTCGACCAGTGCACCGCCGGAGTTGCCCGGGTTGATCGACGCATCGGTCTGGATGAAATCTTCATAAGCGAGACTGTTGGACTGTGATCGACCGAGCGCGCTGACGATGCCCGATGTCACCGTGTGCCCCAGACCGAACGGATTGCCGATCGCGATGACGAAGTCGCCGACCGCGAGCTCGTCGGAATTGGCGAACGGCATCTCGACGAGATCCTCCGCATCGTCGACCCGCAGTACTGCGACGTCGGTGCCCGGGTCGCTGCCGATGATTTCGGCCTCGAAGCTCCGGTTGTCGGCCAACGTGATGACGATCTCGTCTGCGTTCTCGATGACGTGGTGGTTCGTGATGATGTAGCCGTTCTCGGCATCGACGATGACGCCGGAACCGGCACTACGCACCTCACGCCGCTGGCCGGGCGGCACGCCGAAGAACCGGCGGAAGAAAGGATCTTCCGAAAACGGATTCGGAACCTCCACGCTGCCCTGGGTCGCAATATTGACCACGGCCGGGCCAGCTTGCTCGATGAGCGGTGCGAGGCTCGGGAGTTCCTGCCCGTCTATTGCAAGCGGCAGGTTAGCGCTCGCAGGTGTCGCTGAAAGCAGGAAGAGTCCGGCGGCACCGGCCGCCAAAAAGCCTTTCATCATGAAGCTGGCCTCGGAAAAAGTTTGTTGAACCTGGACGAATGATAGCCGCTTTTTCGCCGGATCCCGGCGCCCGGTCGGGCTACAACAGCTAATTTCGATCCGTCACTGCAATTGGATGCACGTGCGGGGGCGAAAGTCGCAGACTGACGGGGTGCGGGACGCAGCTCAAGTGGTCCCGGTGGATAAATTGTGGAAAACCTATGGGAAAACTGGTGGTGCCGCCGACTACTATATATTGTGTCCGGGCTGTCTCAGTCGATCGAAAAAAAAGTCGCACGCCAGATCGATCAAAATTTAATCAAAAAACCGATCAACCCTATGAAAGATAAAGTATTTGTTAACAGTTTTCGAGATTCGACCTGTGCTTGACAGGCAACTTTCTGCGGAATAATCTTAGAGCTGGCCGGCACAACATCTAGTGCCGATCAAATGCGAAGGAAAGCGGGGCTCGCAACCACGGAACGCACGAAATTCCGGGGCGGGTCACAGGGGATCTTTTCCCTCTGATTTGGGGCCGAAGACGACTTTTCGACGCATGAGATCGATATTGGGTGCCGGTCAGGAGGGTACTGTTGGGGGGTGCCGCAGCTCGTAGTTCCCGCAACCGCGACTGCATTCAGTGTTGGGGTTAACTGTTCGATGAAATCCGCATTGCTTGTCGAAACGCAAACCGTTGCCGATATCGACTTCCAGGAAGCTTCCCTGGACATCTGGGACAAGAAGTACAGGCTTAAGACAAAAGACGGAGACGTCATCGATCAGCAGATGGACGACACGTATTGCCGTGTCGCCCGCGCGCTTGCCGACGTCGAAGACGAAGGCATCCGGGAATCGTGGTACGAGAAATTCGTCTGGGCATTGCGCCATGGCGCAGTACCCGCGGGCNNCAAGCCCGCCACGTCCACGATCAACTGCACGGTATCGGGCACGGTCGGCGACTCGATGCACGACATACTCGACAAGGTCCATGAGGCGGGCCTGACGCTCAAGGCCGGGTGCGGCATCGGCTACGAGTTTTCGACGCTGCGGCCCAAGGGCGCCTATGTGACCGGCGCGGGCGCATACACGTCGGGTCCATTGTCCTTCATGGATATCTACGACCGGATGTGCTTCACGGTATCGTCGGCCGGCGGGCGTCGCGGCGCCCAGATGGGCACCTTCGACGTCGGCCATCCCGACGTGATGGACTTCATTCGCGCCAAGCGCGAGGACGGCCGGCTGCGCCAGTTCAATCTGTCGCTGCTGATCACCGACGAGTTCATGCAGGCGGTCAAGAACGACGAGGAGTGGCAACTCGCGTTCCCGGTCGACGCCCGGGAGCTGGAGCGCGGTGCGCTCGACGCTGACGGCGAGGGCGAGATCGTCTGGCGCGACTGGCCGACGCTCGATGGCTATGTGACCAACGACGAAGGTCTCGTCGCGTGCCGGGTTTATCGAACGCTACCGGCCCGGCGCGTCTGGGACGTCATCATGACATCGACCTACGATTTCGCCGAGCCCGGTTTCGTGCTGATCGATCGGGTCAACGACCTCAATAACAATTGGTTCGAAGAGAATATCCGGGCGACCAATCCGTGCGTCACTGACGATACGTGGGTCCACACCGATTCAGGGCCAAAGCGGGTCGGCGAACTTCGCGGTGCGCCGTTCAATGCCATCGTCAACGGCATGGCGTGGCGTTCGACTGCTGAAGGGTTCTTCGAAACCGGTATCAAACCCATCGTGCGGGTCAGGACGACGGACGGCTTCGAACTGAAGCTGACGAAAAATCATCGCGTGCAGCGAGTCGCGCGCTTCACCGAGGGACGAATGGAAACCGACTGGTGCGAGGCCGGTGACCTGCGTAGTGGCGATCGCGTGGTCCTCAACGATCACCGGGCCGGAAAGTCCTGGGAAGGCCCTTATACGGGTGACGAGGGCTACCTGGCCGGCGTGCTGGTCGCGAGCGGTGGATCGGTCGACGACGCCGACGCGGGGATCGCTATCTATCGCGAGCCCGTCGCGGCGAACGCGCCGTATACGCCCATTCCTTCAGAGACCAAGGCCGTCATGAGCGCCGCGATGAGCGCAGCGAGGAGACTCGGCCAGGTTTCACGGCACGGCTGGGAAAGCGCCATGTTCGGGCGCGAATATCATCTGTCCGTGCCCTGCATCGGTGCCGTTGCGCGCGAACTCCGCGTGACGAGCTGCCCGGATTCGGTGACGTCCGAGATGGAGCAGACGTCGAGCGATTTCCACGGCGGATTCTTAAGGGCCTGGTTCGATCTGTGCGGTCGCGTCGAAATCTCAGACGGCCGTCCGTCGATCGAGCTCGTGGTCCCGTCGACCATGGCGGACGCACGTGCAGTGCTGAATTCGCTGCAGCGCATGTTGCTCAGGCTGGGCGTCTTCGCCCGCGTCCGGTGTCGTCAGGATTCCGGTTTCCGGCTGACCATCGATGCGTCCGGCATCAGCGCATTTTCCGAGACGGTCGGCTTCAGCGCGCAGGAGCGCCGCAAGTCACTCGAATATGCGCTCGAACAGGCCGCGGCGGCGCAGGGCGAAACCCGATATATGAGTCAGGTCTCGTCGATCAGCGATGCCGGCGTAGCGCCGGTCTATGACTGCCAGATCCCAGGCGTCAATGCGTTCGATGCCAATGGCATCGTGGCGCACAATTGCGGTGAGCAGCCGCTGCCGCCATATGGTTCGTGCCTGCTGGGTTCGGTGAACCTGACCCGATTCGTCGAGGAGCCGTTCTCCGAGTCGGCCCGGTTCGACTGGGAGCAATTCCGCGNNCATGCTCGACAACGTGGTCGAGATCAATGGCCTGCCGCTCGAGGGCCAGCGCAACGAGATCGAGCGCAAGCGCCGCCACGGCATGGGATTTCTCGGTCTCGGATCCACGCTCGCATTACTCAGGATGCGATACGGCAGTTCGGAATCGGTGGAATTCACCGAGCGCGTCGCTCGCGAGCTTGCTGTCGCCGGGTGGGAGACATCGCTCGACCTCGCGCGCGAAAAAGGG
>JABAHO010002319.1_pt1 | contig 11390 bp, 18 predicted proteins | sample 7062071 | NCBI WGS metagenome assembly JABAHO01 (sample SAMN14534356, study PRJNA622989) | marine sediment metagenome | biome: marine biome [ENVO:00000428]; feature: marine pelagic biome [ENVO:01000023]; material: deep marine sediment [ENVO:00002113] | place: India: Gulf of Kutch | collected...
TCGCTTGCTCGGTGCGACCCCTCATCCTCTCCTTCCTCTCAGCTTGAATCGGCCGAGGCGTCGTTTTCTTGATACGCTCCGGCTGTGAAACTGAACGATGAGGAACGGCAGGAATTTCTAACCGGTTACCCCGACTGGGAGCTCCACGGTGAGTCGATTATCAAGACCTTTCAGTTCAGCAACTTCACCGAGTCGATCGCCTTCGTTGTACGCGTCGCCTTTCATGCCGAGGCTGCCGACCATCACCCGGACATCGATATCCGCTGGAATCGAGTGACGCTGACGCTGAGTACGCACGAAGCAGGAGCCCTGACTGAAAAGGACACTTCGTTGGCAGCGGCGATAGAGGGATCCGCTAACTAGGTAGCTCCCGCCTGGATTGGCGGAAGAACGGTCAAGGGCACAACTCTCGGCTGGTCCGAGGCTCCTTCCAGCCGGCAGTGAGCCTCGATGGTGCCGGCTGCATCGAAGTCAAGCTCACCCTTCACCAGCTGGTAACCGAATTTGCCGGGTTCGATCATGACTGGCTGACGGCTGCGAGCGATCTCCTCACCGTCTCGCACAAAGACGACTTCGAGGTAGTCCGAACCCTCTTCACTTGCTTCGCACCTGATCAGCACGATGAGGTGAGGCTCGAGCTTGGCAGGCAAAGAGCGAACGGAAGTCGAGAAGTAGACACCAGTCAAATCGATACGAGTGGATGGGCCCTCCACCTTTCGGAAGTCGAAGCCCTCCACAAATAGCGCCGAGAGAATCTGCATCCAACCAGGCTAGGCGGCGCCAAGCGGTTCAGTTGAGGTTGAGAGTGATGCCGCTCATTTCGGCCCGGGTCTCCCACTGGCTGCGGCTGAACCCGGGGAATTCATTGTCCGACGACAGGAAGCAGTCCCCCATTATTGACCCGTGCTGACACATCCACACGAAGTCCCGGCCACTCCCGGGCTCGGGGGCGACGGGTGATTGCTCGAGCGAATCAATCTCAATCTGGTGGGACCAGCAGAACAGAAAACCGCGCAGCCGGCGCTCTGAGCATTCCGGCATGTGACACATGATCCCGACAGTCATGGTCACTGCATCGGCAAGCCGCGTGGTCGGGTTGAGGAATCAGGGTGCGGCCGCCCAGAAACAAAGGCCACTTCCCCCTACTAGGGCCAGACCGATGGCCACCCATACCCCGAAATCGCTGTGCCACAGACGGCTACCCAAACCGTTGCTCTCCCTCGGCGAGACTGTCCGGGCCACTAACCCGGAACCAGGATCGCCCATCTTCCCCCCAAGATCGCCAGCGTTCGGGCGGGATCGACTGCACGCCGGTCACGTCGAGTAGATCCTCGAGCGACCCGTCCTCACGATCGATGCGGCGCGCTTCCGGGAGCAACTCCAGCGGATATACCGCGCACGAGGTTTGAAGCTCGCCACCATCGAGGGGAACGACCGCCTGGCGGCCGCTGGCAAATGCGAGAAGGAAACGGAGGGTCTCGTGGCGCACAAAGGGCTGATCGACGCCAACCAGCAACACGAGAGGTTTGACCCCCGGTGGAGCCAAATCCTTGGCTGCCTGCATACCTGTGACTAGACCGGTGAGACCCGACNNAGGAACGGCCGCCACTCCCGCGAGCGTTCCTGGCCGACCGACGACAAGCACGTCGCCAAGTCCGGCGAGCGTGTCGACAACCCTCTTGGCCATCGGTACCCCTCGCACCTCGATGAAAGCCTGGTCAGCCTCGACCCGCCCTCCGACGCCGCGTGCAAGAACCACGCATTGGACGGGGCGTTGAACAATTGAACTGAGTTCGCCGGCCTCCTCTTCAACGCTCAGTTTCGATTCCTTGCCTCTGAGCCGGTCCAAGAATCTCCCGACCATCAGACGGCCTGCCTGTCACCAGAGGCGTCATAGAGCTGTTGCCGCCACGACTCTGTGGAATCGACGTCCCCCAGCGTGGTGATCCGCACGGCCAAGATGTCGAGTTGGTCAAAGCGATCGGGTGCCACCAGGCCAGTCAGGAATTCACTGGCGTGGTACACGCTCGAGCCTCGAAACAGAGCTTGCCGATAGTGGCCCAACCGGACATCGTCCGCAGCCTCCCACAGTTGGTATCGGCCGACGACGCCGACGACCCCGACCTCGATCGGCAAGTCGCAGCGCCTGAGGCGAAGCTCGGCGGCCCAGCGCAGGACCCGGTCTGCTTCGAGACACGGTTGGGTAGCAATGAAATCGGCGTGAGCGGCGTTCGATAGGAGCAGGCCAGCAAGCTTGTCGGGCTCCAGCAAAGGGTGGCCCTCCGGATAACCGGCTATGCCAATCCGCATACCGGCTTGACGAAGCTGTGGGATCAGATCCGAAGCCGCGTCGAAACTCCCGATGCGATCGCCCTCCCCTCCCACAACCAGCACCGAGGAAATCCAGGCGGATTTCAGTTGCGAAATTATCCACGACAAGTGGGATTCGTCCCGTACGCTGCGCGCGGCGAGATGGGGCGTGACGTCGAAACCCTTCGCCGCCAGTTCACAACTGGTTGCGATCGTCGCCTCGATGCCGGACTCAACGGTCGAAGCGACAGCCAATCGAACGCTACCGGGAACCAACCGGCTGGACACATCAGCGATGACGTCGGAGGTCGGCGGCAGCTCGAGGCTGCTCTGGGCGAGCAGCGCACGGAGTCGCTCTCGTCCGTCGCCGCTCAGACCAAGCACTGAGCGCCGGATCTGACGATTGATGCGCCCGTTTATCACCCGCTCAGGAACCTCCAGACGGTGAGCATCAGTGGCAGGCCCGCCATCAAGACCAGCACCGCGCTGAGCAAGGCGGCCACCAGAAAAACCCAAGGTCGCGTCCGGTGGCTCTCACCCGGGGGAGCCGGCTCGAGTACTGACATAGCCAGAGCGGTGAATGGTGCGCGAACCACCAAGTGCACGCCGTTAGTCAAACCGAGTTGTGGTTCGTACCCACCGGCGTCGTCGGCGCGAACCCACCCGGAGATGCCCTCCGCCTCGAGGCGGGCCCGCGAGACCTCGGCGTCATGTCGGCTGCCGAACACCCCCACGGTGATGAAGTCTGAGCTCTCCATCCCCATGTTTTACACCAAATAGCGGCTCATATTGCCTGCAGTGCGCTGAGTAGGGTGCGGGCCGATTCCTGGGAGAGGCCTTGGAGCGGCGGGCGGACCCGAGCCCAGCCCGGATCGCTCAGCATCGCAGCCACCATCTCCTTCAATGCCGGGACCGCCGGGTAGGGGGCAATAACCTCGCGAAACCTGTCAAATGCTGAGGCCACCTGGGTCTCTCCCTCGTACGCCCGACGGATGAGGGAGGCATTGACGTTGGCGGGACCGCTGATGGTCCCGACGCCACCCTCCTCGAGGCCGGCCAGCATCAGGCGCTCATCGCCGGCAAAGACCCTGCCGGTGGGCCAGGCGGCTATGAAATCGAGCAGGCTGCCCAGCTCGCCCGAGCTGTCCTTGATGCCCGCGACTACTCCGGGATGCTCCGCGGCCAGGGAGGAGGCCAGGCCCGGAGTAATGGTGACCCCGGAGACCTGAGGGATGTTGTAGAGAAGCACAGGCACCGGCTGTTCGATCCGCTCAAAAACCCATCCATAGGCTTGCCCGAGCCACTCTTGCGGGAGGCCCTTGTAATAGAAAGGCGGGAGCATCAAGAGCGCAGCGCATCCGAGGTCGGCCGCGTGATTCGATAAGGTCACCGTGTCGCTGACTGCCGCGCATCCCACCCCCACGATGATCCGCGACGGCTCAATGCCACGATCAATAATCTCTCCGAGCAACCGGCGACGCTCCTCGACGGAGAAAGAGGTGGCTTCCCCGGTCGTACCCAGCACCACAACGCCGTCGCATCCTTCGGCCACCAGACGCGTGATGTGATCCACCATTCGAACCGGATCCGGCTCGAGTGCGTCGTTGAGGGGTGTGAGGGACGCAGCCCAGACACCCGACAGGTTGCTCATCGAGAAGAGGCTAGGCGAGCCCGGCGGCCTGCAGGGCTGCCTTCCACTTTTCAGCTATGAACTGGTCGCCGGTGGGAGTGGGATGGACATGATCCTTCAACCATCCGAGGCTGAAGCCGCTGTGCATATCGACTGCGACGACAGATGATTGCCCGCTGGTTTCCTCTGCAGCGAGCGCCCCAATTGCTGCGTTCAGATTCGGGATGTCGACGCTGCATCGAGTCCCGTACATTGGGTCGCCCCCCACCGGATCACAAGGAATCACTTGAGCAAGGAAGATGGACACGTTCGGGTTGGCGGAGCGCAAATCGCCGATGATCGTTCGCAGCTCCTCCTTGGTACTGGCGTTGCTTTGGCCTTGGAGCACGTCGTTCGTGCCCAGATGAATCAATGCAACGTCGGGCCGATGGGTGCCTGCCGCGTTCGCAACCTCAGGGATCATCTGATCGGCCCTGAAGCTGTAGAGCGCCTGATGGTCCTCGTCAAAGGGCTCGGGACATGTTGTGTTCCCGCCACCGAGGGGACCGTTCACGTTGCCGACGAAGTCGAAGTCGACGCCGGCATCAGCTAGATCTCCGGCCAAGTAGCAGCGGTAGGTGTGGTCTTCCCCCAAGCCATGAGTGATCGAGTCGCCTATCGGCATGATCTTCAGTGGCCCACCAGTCGGGGGGCGCCTGAGATAGCCAGCCGTCGGCAGCCAGTCGCTCTCGCCGAACGCAAAGATATCGGCCGCCGGAACGGTGGCGTTCTGGTTGCTGAGGTAGAAGGTGGAATTGTGAGGCCGGAAGATCCCGACCGTCTCGGTGCCGTTGGCATCCCAGTCCCCCGCCATGATCCGATCGCCTGGCTCGCCATAGAAGAACTGATCTCCGGTCGTGCCGACACCGCCCCCCGGGATACCAGCCAGTAAATAGACGAGCCCGCTCGACTCGCGATGAAGGCCGATGTCGGTGTCGCCGTCTCCGTCGAAGTCGCCGGTGAAGGGCTTGTCGCCCGCCCGTCCGAAGAAGAACTCGATCTCGGCTGGAAGCGTCCTGAGGTCGTTGCGCAGATAAACCTTGTCTTTTCGATAGACCCCAACGGTGTCATCCCCATCGCCGTCCCAATCCCCCACCAGCGGCACATCGCCGCCCTGGCCGAAGAACCAGGAGATGTCGGCCACGCCCCCGCTNNCCAATCGCCGAGGAGGGGAACATCGCCCGGATTGCCGTAGAAGAATTCGGTGAAACCGCCGTCAGGTTGCCGAATGCGCCATTTCCCGTTTGCGGGATCAAACAGCGCCACCTGCGCCTCAACGAGCGGATCGGGAGCGGCTGCCCCTGCGGGCGCCACGAAGCTGGAGCCGCTCAGGACTGTGGCGACGAGCGTCATCAACAGAATGGGGAGAAGTCGGGGCAAGATTCCTCTAGGTCAGCGCTTCAATCAGTGTGGTCGCCTTCTGGAACCTGCGCAACTGCTCAGGCGACCGTCACGGTGAATTCGATGCGACGGTTCTGCTGTCGGCCTTCCGGAGTCCCGTTGTCGGCGACCGGCTCGGCCTCGCCGTAGCCCACGCCGGTAAGCAGTGAGGCGTCGACATCCTGGCCGACCAGATATTCCACCACCGCGTCGGCCCGGCCCTGGCTGAGGGATAGGTTCGAGCCTTCGGAGCCTTGAGAATCGGTGTGGCCGCCCACTTCGACCGCCACGCCGCTCACACCCTGAAGGATTGCTGCGGCTTCGTCCAGCACTGCCTGGCCTTCTGTGGTGATGTTCGTGCTTCCGGTCTCAAAGGTNNGGTTTGGCCGGCGACCATCTCAGCGGAGGGAACCAGGACCGTCAGCTGGTTGTCGACTGTCAGCTCAGGGGCGGCGACCAGCCCGGCCGCAGTGCCGATCGCTTCCTTCGTCTCTTCAGAGTCAACCGCGCCCGTGAGAGTCAGAACGCCGTCCTGGATCTGAATGTTGAGACCAGGCACACCTTGCAGACTGGCTGCTGCGCCTACCACTCGTTGCAGCCAGGGCACCTCTCCGACTGCACCGACCGTCAGTTGATTGTCGACGTTGGCAGCTCCAAACGCAGCTTCGGCGGCCTCTACCACCGCGTCGATCGAAGCCTGATCGGGCAGCGTGCCGGTTAGGACTACGACCCCGTCCACGTCGGCGTATCCGAAGGTCGGGTCGCCTACACGGGCAACCGTCGTCGTCGTAGCAGCTTGGGNNCGGCGTATCCGAAGGTCGGGTCACCCACAGGGGGAACCGTCGTCGTCGTTGTGGCAGCTTGGGTCGTTGTCGTGGTTGCAACCGCCGGCGAAGCGGCGGCATCGCTGCCATTGTCGTCGTCGTCCAGCCACCGGAAAACTAAAAAGGCCCCCACTATCGCCAGAAGGAGCACAACCAGGAACCACAGCCAACCGCGGACGCGCTTCTCGCTCTCGGCCGTCGTCATCCAGTTCCTTCCCTCGGACGCTGCAGACTAGACCGGTTCAAGTGCAGGTGACGAAGGCCGCAGGCTCAGGCTCTCGCGGGCGGGGTTCAAGGTTCTGTGTTTGAATCCGAAACTTCCTGTGAGAGAAAGGTGGAACCATGCTGAGCGGGTTTGCTGCCCTTGCCGCTTCAATCGGCGGGGCCTTTCTGGTCTTTCGCGGGGTCGACGTCTTCGACTGCCAATCGGTATCGTTCTCGAGCCAACTAACCACTNNTTTCGGGATGGTGAGTGGCGAGGTTGCCGGAGCGGGGTTGGTTACGGTGGGGGCTGTGTTGTTCTACTTTGCACTGGTCCACCTCGCCAGCGTCAAGTAGGTCGCGCTATTTCCGGATCAGCGGCTTGGCTATGTCTTGTTGATCCCAGAGGCCTGAGAAGACCTCGCTGAACTGCCGAATCTGGTCTTTCGAATGGAATTTGAGCAGCAGCTCGGCATTCTCGCCGCCGGCCGAGTCGGACCAGTTGTAACTACCTGAGAGGGCGAGCTTGTTGTCCACGATCAGGAGCTTGACGTGAAGCTTCGATTGGGTCCACTGGCGGATCTCGACGCCGTCCCTCATCGCGAGCTTGGCTAGCGGCCGATCAGGCCAGTGGGCTTTGATGAGCTGTCGAGGCTCCTTCCGGCCCTTGCCCTCAGCTTGAAACTGGTACAGCTTTCGACGCAGTTTCTTGGGGAGGCCATCGTTGACGAGAATCCGCACTTTGACCTTCCCGGTCTTGGTCACGTCCTTTAGCGCGTCAAAGATCCGGGGAGGGCTAATCTTGTAGACNNACGTCCTTTAGCGCGTCAAAGATCCGCGGAGGGCTGATCTTGTAGACCACGGCGTCGATACGCTTATCAGCTTTGCGTATCGCCTTGGTCAGCTGATCGATCGGATCGGGCGTCCGCTTCCGATCATGCTTGTAGTCGATTTCTACGTCCGGCTTCGCCACGAAGCCACCTCCAGCCGGGACGGCGTGGTTCCTTCGGTGCGAAAGCGTAGCAATGAGGTCGATCTGCCCTAGGGACCTAGCGCGGCCAGGTTCTGCGTGAACTCGGATGTAACGAAGCGGGTGCCGGCGACGGCAACCGTGTCAACACCGTCGTTGTCCCAGTCACCAACCAACGGCGAGTCATCGAGCTCTCCGAAGGTGAACTCAATGGACGACGACACAGCCTCGTTGGTGATCCGCAACCGCCACAATCCGCGCTTGAATACGCCCAGGTTGTCGACTCCATCGCCATCCCAGTCGCCGGTCACCGGGATGTCGCCAGGACCACCAAAGTTGAATTCGACCTCAGGCGGACCGGCATCAGTCGAGTTACGCAGCAGCCATCGACCGCTCCGGAAGATCCCGATCGTGTCGACGCCGTCACCATCCCAATCGCCTACTACGGGCAAATCGCCTAGTTGTCCGAAGACGAACTGCAAGTCGGCAGGGCCCGTGGAATTCGAATTCCGCAGTGACCACAACCCGTCGCGATACAAGCCAATGGTGTCGGTTCGGTTACCGTCCCAGTTCCCGGCCACAGGAATGTCGCCCTCTTCGCCAAACAGCAGCTCCACTTCCGCCGGGCTCTCCGAGTTGGTATTTCTCAGGAACCAGACGCCGGCACGGAAGACTCCTGACGTCTCAGCCCCGGTGTTGCGGCCCACGACGTTGTGCCGGGGTAATCCGTCCCAGTCTCCCGCCACCGATTGGCTCCGCGGAAGGCCGTGAGTGAAGGTGTCGTCTGGCTGACAACAAGCATTGGAGTTTCGCAGCTCGAAAACGCCCGGGTAAATCTGGTCGTCATACGCCGCCAACTCGGTGAACTCGTCTGCGCTGTCGAGGTAGCGATAGATCCCAACCCAGACGCGCCGGTATTCTGAGATCAGCGGCCGGATCCGAACCTCGGGACAGAACGCAATAACGTCGCAGTGGACCGCCAGCGCGAATCGGTCTCGGGGTTCGAGTGTCAGGAGCCGCGCCAGGTAGTTATTTGATGGTTTCACCTCGAGCTCGGACCACCGTGGCTTCCAATAGCTAGGCGGCGCTAGAACGATGCCGAGGAAAGCAGCCAGCAACGCGGTCAACACGATGAGTTCCCGGGGCCGGGGCAATGGCCGTTCACCAGGCAAGGTCGCGACGATCGCCAAGCCGAGCATCAGAGTGGTGGGAATCGTGAAGCGGAAGTCTTCCACCTGATAGAAGAAAGTGGAGACCAGGAAGGCGAGTACCGCGAGCCAGTATCCCGCCAGGACGGGTGAGGCAGCCACTTCTCGCCTCCGGTATATCGCGAGCGCAACGAGCAAGGGAATGAGCGGAAGGAAGGCGAACGACCACGCATTCGCATAGAAATCGAGCATGTTGAAGTTGAATCTGATGAGGCCGAGCGGGCGGGGCACGTCAACGTGAGCCACGTTCGCCAACCAGGCCTTGACGAGGATGAGAGTCGTCAGCGGTGCCGCAACCAGGGCACCCCCGAGGAGGTAGTCGGGCTTCCGCCGCCACACAGAAACGGCGAGACACCAACCGCCGACCACTAGAAAAGGAATCAAGGCATACGTCTGCGTCAGGCCGCCGAGTGCGGCGGCGACAGCCGCGACGGCAAGCCACCTCACGCTCCCCCGCGTTAAGTACGGATACAAGGCAACGGCAGCGACCATCATGAACCCGACCGCGATCTGGTCGGACAAGAGCCACATCCGGTAATAGCCCGTGGGCGACACGGCGAGCGCCAAGACGAGGCCTGCCACTAAATAGCGGGGCACCTTCTCCCACCAGCCGAGCAAGACAATCGCTGCCAGCGAAGTGAATATCGCCGCCGAGATGACGGCGAACAGCAGGTCGCCGTCGGCCCCGATGTGGAAGTCGCTGAAGAGAACGCCGACNNGTCGCTGAAGAGAACGCCGACGAATCCCGGGGTGCGGGCCGAGGGAAGCTCGGGGATGGGAACCCCGTCGAGCCAGCGTGCTACCGCCAGGCCTTCGGTGACCCAGTCATAGCCGTCGTTCGACAGAAACGGGTAGGAGTTCAAAAGGTCGCCACGCACAAGCCGGGTCATGGCGAAGAAGTAGAACAGTCCAAACCCAGCGAGCACGACCACCAGCGGGCCAAAGCTTTCTCGCTCCCGGCCAGGCGAAGGCGGTTCGACGTCAATCTCGGCGGAAAGGGCGTCCGAATCGTTCTCGACGTGCGTATCCACCGGGACCCTCCTNNCTCACCTGGCACCGGCTCGGCGCTGACCTTTCGAGCGCGAACTAGAGAACCGGGCGGATCTCGATAACGGCGCCAGGGCTGTTGCCGCCGCCCTGGTAGGCGATGTAGAGCGAGCCATCGATCCACTGCCAACCGGTAGCGCCGTTGCCGCTGACCGACAGGCGATGGGCTTCGGTCCCGTCCATAGTGCGCACCACCAGGTCTTCGCCCTCGAAGTGCCAGGAGAGCCCACCGCCCCCGGTAAAGGGCAGCGTCCCGTTGTAGAGCTCGGCCGCGAAGTCCGCTGTGGCGTCCTTCATGCCGACGGCGCTGAACCGGTATACGTTGCCGTCGGCGTCCTCGGTGTAGACGTAATCGCCAACCACGTTCAGGGGCCGCACCGGGATGATGTGAACGCCGTCTCCCTGAAGCGGCGATCCAGCGGCGGCCTTGGCCCCCAACAAGCCATCGTCGCTGATGAACTGAAGGGTGTCGTCGGAGTTGGTGAAGGATGCTCCCCCTTTCACGTCTGCCACGTTGGGCTCTGGGCGCAGGGCGTCGGCACCAGACCACACGGCATCGGGGATCTGGTGGATCGTCGGCTCCTCCCCGTCCTTGGGAATGCGGGCCACCTGGCCGTCGGCGGATGCCGCCCAGAACTCCGCGTCACCTTCGACCAGATCTCCGAATCCGGCGCCATCAACCGACCATTGCTGGGCTCCACTGACATCGAAGAGGGTGAGCCCGCTCGTCGCGACCAGCACGCCTGCGGCACCGAAGGGGGCGGCGTCGCGAACGAAGTCGGAATCGGGGAACTCGGCAACGAGGATCGCGGTCTGGGCATCGGGCCCCACCAGCGTGTNNCTCGCCCACCCCATCGAGCTTCACGGCCACCTCGAGGCGGTCATCAAGGAGCACGGCGCTGCCGGTCATGCGCTGGTAGACCCAAGGCCCTTGGGGGCCACAGGTAACGGTGCGGGGAAGGTCGGAGAGCTCGGCCGATACAACCTCGTAGCCCGCGGCGGCTAAGACGGTCGGCGGGGCGCAGTGATCGAGAGCAGCCTCCAATGCACCGGGGTCTCCCTCGTAGTTGGCGAAAAGCCAGTCCTCGCCATAGGCATCCGCGATGGCGCCTACGTTGGCAGTTGCCTCCTCGAGCGCCGACACGGGCTGCCCATCGCAGGTCGCAGCTTCAGCAACTCGGAAACAGGTGGCTTGGCCATCGGTGAGGACGTCGCCGTCGATGACGAGCTGGGCGCCGATCGGGTTCTCGGCCGGCACCTCACCCCAATCGGTAGAGCAGGAGGCCTCGTCGGTCTTGAGCTCGATGCCGACATCGGTAGCGGTGCCGGTGCCTTTGGCGCTGAGCGGGGTGGGCACACCGAAGTCCGCGCACTCAGCTGCATGGGAGGCGTCCAACGCAAATGTGTAGGAGGCTGCTTCCTCGGCGGACTCGACCGTCAGCTCGAGGCTGCCACCGGCTGGAGCAGCTGCCGACCACTTGCCGACGAGCGGGTCCGCCTGCGCTGCGACCTCGCCGGCGCCGGCGGGGGCCGGACCTGTGGTGCTGGCCCCGTTGCTGCTCGTACAGGCCGCCGACGCCAGTGCCAACGCAATGAGGATCGCGACTAGACGTCTCATGCCGTCCCCCAAAATCTGTCACTCAAGAATAATCGCCGCACCACTAGGGTTCCCGAACCTAGACAAGGGAGGCAAAACATGGCGTCGGGGACGAATTCGCAGGTCACGGTCTTCTACAAGTGGACCGCGCAGCCCGGCAAGCTGGACGAGCTCAAAGGCATCT
>JABAHO010008014.1_pt2 | contig 11386 bp, 10 predicted proteins | sample 7062071 | NCBI WGS metagenome assembly JABAHO01 (sample SAMN14534356, study PRJNA622989) | marine sediment metagenome | biome: marine biome [ENVO:00000428]; feature: marine pelagic biome [ENVO:01000023]; material: deep marine sediment [ENVO:00002113] | place: India: Gulf of Kutch | collected...
AGCCAGCGCGGGCATCGGCCTGCACACCGCTCAGCGCTTCATCGCCGAGGGCTACGCCGTGGTGAACCTCTCTCGACGCCGCTGCCCCATCGACGCGGTCAGCCAGATCAACTGCGACCTGGCAGTTCCCGGCTTCATCGACAACATCAGCAACCAGCTCAGCCCCATGCTGCAGGAGGCCGAGCAGGTGGTGCTCGTTCACAACGCCGCCCGGATGGGCAACGACACCGCGGTTGAGACTCCCAGCGGGGCCCTGCGGGAGGCGCTGGAGGTGAACGTGGTCGCCCCGAACACGCTCAACTATTTCGCCATTCCCTACATGAAGCGGGGCTCGTCCATCATCTACGTCGGCTCAACCCTCGCCGAGAAGGCGGTGCCCGGCACCTATACCTACGTGGTCAGCAAGCACGCGCTGGTGGGCATGATGCGCTCGACCTGCCAGGACCTGGCGGGGCAGAACATTCACACCGCCTGCGTCTGCCCGGGCTTTACCGATACCGAGATGCTGCGCCAGCACNNATCGATCCGGACGAGATCGCCGAGACCATCTTCTGGGCCGCCACCAACCCGGTGATCAACGGGGCCGTTCTGCACGCCAATCTGGGTCAGCGGGAAAGCTGATGCAGGGAGGCGTGCGCACCGCCGCTGGCAACGAAGACACGGCGGGGAACCGCCTGAGCGAGCAGGACCTCAACGAGCGCCGCGAGCGGGTGTTCATCGTTCTGGCCGGCTTCTTCCTGTGCGCCATGACGCTGCTGAACGTGGTCGGCATCACCCGTTTCATCCAGCTCGGCCCCATGGCTCTGGCCGTGGGCGTGCTGCCCTATCCCCTGACCTTTCTGTGCACGGATCTGATCAGCGAGCTGTACGGACGCAAGCGCGCCAACTTCCTGGTCTGGGTGGGATTCACCCTGAACTTCTTCATTCTCGGCATGCTCTGGCTGGGAAGCTCGATACCTGCCGTAGATCCTGCCACCCAGCCGCCCTGGCAGGTGATCGAGCTGGCCGAGGAGATCGCGCTGCCGAACGGNNGTTCGCCTCGATGATGGCCTACATCGCCGCCCAGTTCTGCGACGTCCAGCTCTTTCACTTCTTCAAGCGCCTGACCAAGGGCCGGCACCTGTGGCTGCGCAACAACTTCTCCACGCTGACCAGCCAGATGGTGGACTCCTTCATGGTCATCAGCGTCACGTTCGGCGCCGCGTTCTTCGCAGGGAACATCACCGTGCAGGCGCTGCTAGTGCTGATGGGCAGCAACTACCTGTTCAAGATGACGGTGGCCCTGGTGGATACGCTGCCGTTCTACTACCTGACAGGCCGGCTGAAGCGCTACCTGCGGATCGACAACGTTCACGTCCTGGAGTAGGGGGCCCGTGATCCTCTTGCCGGGGAGATCCGGAGGCGGCTATCAGGGCAGCCCGCCAACGATGTCCGCGACCCGACCGATGGACGCCTGCACGGCATCCTCGTCCACCCCGCCGAGCCTGAGTCGCGTCACGATCAGGTGATTGATCCCGAGCCGCTCGCGGTACTCCACGATCCGATCCCTGACGAAGTGATCATCGCCCACGATGGTCCACTCGTGAGCATCAGCCCCGGGCGCCAGGCGACCGGACTTCTCCGCCTCCGCCGTCATGCGGCGGAGCAGCTCCCGCGTCTGGGACGGGCTGGATGAAACGAAGACCGTGCGCATGATGGGGACCGTCTCGCGAGGTCCGTGCCCGGCATCCTCCGCCGCCTCGCCGTGACGCCGGTAGTTTGCTTCCAGGGTCTCCAGCGTCTCCACGGGCGAGGCCAGGTAGGGCAGCCCCAGACGGCCGGCTTGAGCAAGGGCCTTCGGGCCGAAGGCGGCTACCCACAGCGGCGGGTGCGGGCGCTGAACCGGCAGCGGATCCAGGGTGACGCTGGTCTCGCCGTCGTCCAGCACGACCGGCTCACCGCTCCAGGCCTGCTGCATGAGCGCGAGGGAGCGCTCGAAGAGCTCGCGCTTCTCGCTGGGCCGGACGTCGAAGGCTCGCNNGGTTGCGCAGGGGCAGCAGGTAGGAGGTGGTCGCGAGACGGATCGTCCGGGTTCCAGCCGCCACCGCGGCCAGCAGCATGAGCGGATCGGGTATGGCGCCCGGGTTGAAATGGTTCTCCGGAAGCCAGAACGAGTCGTAGCCCAGCCGCTCGGCGTGGAGCGCCTGCTCGGTGAGCCCGCGCGCGCTGCGATCGCTGAAATTCCAAGGCGTTACCCCGAGCCGCACAGACCTGCTCCTTCAGCCATCGTCATGNNGGCGGCCTGACTTGCCGACATCAACAGCCGGGAACTCTCCACCACCGCGTTGGAAAATTCCCGATGCTCGACGGGAATGAAGTGCCCGCGGTGCGCCAGCTGGGGGTCCTCGCCAAGCTCATGAGTATCCAGCGCCCGGTGCGCGGCGATGCCGAGCTTCTGAAGCTCCGCCTCCAGCTCTTCGCCCGGGCGGGTCTCCGTCCAGGCCTCCAGGCGCTGGTCGAGCTCGTCATGGGCGGCGGCCCGCTCCGCGAGCGACATGGCGGAAAGGTCGTCGAATCCCGCCGCGGCGCACAGGACCTGCCACTCGGCATCGCTGCGGATCGACAGCGCCAGCCAGCGATCGAATCCGGCCGTCGGGTAGACGCCCTGAGGCGCGAAGTGCTCGTCCCGGTTGCCCTCGGCACCCCTGACCGAACCATCGCGCAGGTAGCGCAGGCACTCGGGCGCAAGAAAGTGCAGCGCCGCCTCGCCCTGGGACATGTCGATGTACTGACCGTCGCCGGTCCGACGGCTGTGCATCACGGCACCGAGGATGGCCAGCGCGTTGAAGCGCACCGAGGTGAAGTCGGTGTAGGGGCCGAAGACCCCGGTGGGCGGCTGGCCCGGATGCCCGGTGAGCGCGTGAAAGCCGGACACGGCTGATCCGTTGTTGCCGAACCCCGCGTAGCCGCTCCACTCCCCGGTCTGGCCCATCAGACAGCTGGAAATCATGATGATACCGGGGTTAAGAGTCTTCACCGTGGCGTAGTCGAAGCCCATCCGCGCCACCGTGCCCGGGGCGAACGATTCGGTGAAGACGTCGGCCCAGCGGATCAGATCGGCGAGGACCGCGCGACCTTCTTCCCGGCTCAGATCCAGCGTCAGGTTGAGCTTGTTGGTGTTGGTGCTGTGATGGCAGGCCGCGCGCTCCGGGTCGGGGACACCATCTATGTAGGGCGGCACGTTCCGGACCATGTCCTGGCGTCGCGAGGACTCCACGTGCACCACCGTGGCCCCGTAGTCGGCCATCATGCGCGTCGCGCCCGGACCGGCCACCACCCAGAAGAGGTCCAAGATCTTCAACCCTGCTAGAGGCCGGCTGGCCCCGCCTGCGGACACGGACGGGTCGAAGCCGGAGGCAGCGAGCGGCGCGGCATCAAAAGCCGAGGCTTCGTGCCAAAGGCGCGGCTCGCTTTGCGTGAGCGGCAGCGGTGATTTTGACAAACGGGCAAACGGACCGAGCCGGCGGCCGGATTCGCCCTCCACCAGGAAGCCGCGCTGTGCCAGGTGGTCGCTGTCCAGAAGGTCGGCCACCGAGAAGACCGGGGCGATGAGCAGCCGTCGGCTGATGGCCTCGGACATGAGTTCTGCCTTGGTTCGCGCCGCGATCAACGCTTCCATGCCCGCAGTCACCGGGGCCCATTGCTCCTGGGTGACCTGCCCCTGCATGATCTGCAGCGCCACGCTGCCCCAGTCCCATTCGAGGTCTTGCGCGCTGCACAGGCCTTCTTCGAACACCCAGGCCATCAGCCGCTCCATGAACGCCGCAATGGGCGGAAGCACGCCCGGCAGGCACACCACCCAGCCGTCCCGGGCCTGGAACTGGTTCTGCACGTGCACGCCGTTGATCGTCATGCCGTAGGCGCTGCGCTCCGCTTTCGCCTGGCCCACGGGGCCATCTAGCGCGCGGTTGAGCAGCGCCAGCGTCGTCGACTGCTGAGCCGAGGCGTCGACGTGCTGTCCGCGCCCGGTTCGCGCCCGCTCGAAGAGCGCAATGAGCACGCCCACCGCGGCGTCACACGAGGCATGGCCGTGGGCCTGGGGAGAGGTGGTGCGAAGGGGTGCCTGCCCTTCGCTGCCCGTCACGTAGACCAGCCCGGCCGCGGCCGCGGAGATCAGATCCGAGAACTGATAGTCGGCTTTCGGCCCGGTGCTGCCAAACCCGGTAACGGAGACATGAAGGATCTGTGGGTTGATGCGGGCGAGCTCCTCATAGCCGAGCCCCATCCCGGCCATGAGCCCGGCATGGGCCGATTCGATGAGCACGTCGGCATGACGAATCTGCTCGCGCACGCGCTCGGGCTCCGACTGCCAGTCGATGACCTGCACGCCCTTGCCAAGCGTGTAGGCCTGCCAGAAGCAGCTGTCGAGCCGCTCGGCGTCTTCCGGCAGGACCCATTGCTGAACTTCCGCGCCCATGTCGGCGAGAAGCTGCCCGCACATCATCCCGAGATCGGTGGATAGATCGAGCACGCGCAGATTACTCAGCATGCGCGACCTCCGTTTCAACCTGAGCACGCTGCACGATGAGCATGGCGGCGAGGGTACCTTTCACGGCCGCCGCGTGTCGTTCGGCGGCAAACGTTGCGTAGAGCGGGTCGTCGCGCAGCAGCACGCAGCGCTGCCGCTGGGCGCAACGGAACTCCGTTTTGCGTCCGAAGGTGTTTCCGGCTGGTCCGTATTCACCGAAATTCTCCGGATCTTCGGCCAGCTTCCAGAAGGCCTCCCAGGTAGTCGGCAGGCCTTCGATCGGGGCACGTACCGCCTCGATGGTATCCGTGGCGACGGCCCGGAGAACGCTGGCGTACTCCTGTTCGGCGGCGAGAAACGAGCAGTCGTCACCGATCGCCTGCGCCACCGCTTCGACATCCACCGGGTAACCGTCAAAGCGGTCGGAAAAGCTGAATCGCCAGAACCGCGAGGTGAAGACCGGCACGGTATGCGGCGGAGACGACACCAGCTGCACGTAGTTGATGATCCGCCCAACCTCGCTGTACAGCCTGCCCATGCTGTCGGCCTTGTCGATGCGCGCGAGGATCTCGTTGAAGTGCTCGTGGAAGCGCGTATCGATCGCCCACATCACCGAGTGCTCGGCCTCCGCGCCACGATCGTAGTAGCGCCAGTTGAACATCCGGGCAAAGGCGTTCCGATCTGCAAGCCCCACGTTGGTCTTGGCAAGGTAGCGGATCTGCAGCGGCGTCAGCGACGGGATCTCGGTGCGCGCGGCACAGCGGTTGAAGTGCTTGGCTGCCAGGAAGGTCAGGTCCTGGTGAATACGGCCATCGTACGCCAACGCCTGGGCCGCCAGGCACCAGGCGACCACCACGAGAAACGCGCTAGAGGGCCGCATGCGCCTCGATTCGTTCCACGCGTTCGTCCGAGGCGACCTCATCGCGGAGCTCGCGGATCGTCCTTCCGATCCCAGGCCAGACCGCTTCGGCCGCCACCTGGGCTGCCGGCGCGAGTACGAACAGGCGATCCGCCGCCCGGGGGTGCGGCAGCACGAAATCCGCGCTGTCGCGCATCTCGGCGTCGAACAGCAGCAGATCGAGGTCGAGTTCCCTGGGAGCGTTGCGCACGCGCGCCGCGCCGCGGCCATACTCCGCCTCAATCGCCTTCAGAGCGGCGAGCAGGCTTTCCGGCGTCAGGCCGGGGCTCGCGTGGAACGACATGGCGGCGTTGACGAACTCGGCGGATCCAGGCGGGCAGTCCACGGGCGATGTGCGCCACAGATCCGAGCACCGCGTCTCGCCATCTGCGAATTCGCGGAGCCTTTCCATGGCGGAGCGGACAATACTGACGCTGTCACCACGATTGGATCCAAGACCAATCAAGACCATCGTGTTCCCGGTGTGCTGAGCGGCTTCCCCTGCGGGCCAATATTAACCTCTGCCTTCGCCCGGTAGTAAGGGCAGGCGACGCCGTGGCGGGGTGCCGATGGTAGTAATCGGATGAGCCGTTTGGCACACTCGAAGTCGGACACGTACAGGGAGAGGCCCATGAAAGCCGCCGTTTTGCGCGAGATCAACAAGCCACTGGAAATCGAGGAGATCCAGCACGGCGACCCGGGCCCCCGAGAGGTTCTGGTGCGGACGGCGGCAGCCGGAGTGTGCCACTCGGACCTGCATTTCCAGAACGGCTCGTACCCTTATCCGCTCCCGGCCGTGCTGGGGCACGAGTCCGCCGGGGTCGTCGAGGCCGTGGGCCGCGACGTCACCTACGTCAAGCCCGGTGATCACGTGATCACCTGCCTATCCGCGTTCTGCGGGCACTGCGAGTACTGCCTCACCGGGCATATGTCCCTGTGCCAGGAGCCCGAGCTGCAACGGCCCATGGACCAGCCGCAGCGTCTGACCAAGGGCGACGAGAACGTCTGGCAATTTCTCAACCTGTCGTCGTTCGCCGAGTACATGCTGGTCCACGAGCACGCCATCGCCAAGATCCGCGAGGACATGCCCCTCGACCGGGCGGCCCTGATCGGCTGCGGGGTGACCACGGGCGTCGGCGCCGTCATTCACACCGCCAAGGTGGAGCCTGGCAGCACCGTCGCCGTAATCGGCTGCGGCGGCATCGGGCTATCAGCCATCAACGGCGCCGCCATCGCCGGCGCCGCGCGGATCATCGCCATCGATACCCTGGACAGCAAGCTGGAGCTTGCCCGCAAGTTTGGCGCCACCGACTACGTGAACGCCAAGGAAAACGACGTCATCGAGGCCGTGAGGGAGATGACCGGCGGCGGCGTGCACTACTCGTTCGAGGCCATCGGCCTCAAGCAGACGGCCGAGCAGTCGTTCAAGATGCTCCAGCGTGGCGGTACCGCCACGGTCATCGGCATGATTCCCGTGGGCACGAACATCGAGCTGCACGGTCCGGAATTTCTGATGGAGCGCAAGATGCAGGGTTCGAACATGGGTTCGAACCGGTTCCGGGTCGATATGCCGCGATTCGTGGATTTTTACCTGCAGGGCCGCCTGCATCTGGACGACCTGATCTCCCGTCGGATCAAGCTGGAGGACGTCAATGAAGGCATGGCCGCGCTGGAGACGGGGGAAGTGGCGCGCAGCGTCATCATGTTCGACTGACCGGGCGAGGCTGCCTCTGCTCAGCGAATGGCGACGTAACCGAACTGACCTGAGCGGTACACCCGGAGCAGCAGCTGCCCATCATCACGCCTCGCCACCTCTCTGAGCTCGGCGAGGTTCACGATAGCCCGACGGTTGGCGGCCACAAGGATGTCCCCGGGCCGCAGCCCGAAGCGATACGCATCGCTGTCCGGATCGACGTCCAGCACCAGCACGCCGGCGCCCATGCTCGGCTCGTCCTGATTGCGGAAATTCTGCAGCTGGGTTCCCGCGAGCCGGCGATCGATGCGGCGACCCCGAACCTTTTCCAGCTTGTCCTCGCNNGCTGTCCGGCTCGACCTCCACCACGACCACGCCCTCGCGGCGGTCGACGCCAAACGCCTCCGCAAGGTCCACGTTCAGCCCCTGAACGGCGAGCCCGAGGTAGCCCCGGCGAACCTCGCCGTGCTCGATCAGCTGTTCCATGATCGCCTGGACCATGTTCGAGGGAATGGCGAAGCCGATGCCCACGTTGCCACCGCTCGGCGCCAGGATGGCCGTGTTGATGCCCACCAGGCGCCCGGCCAGGTCCACGAGCGCGCCGCCCGAGTTGCCGGGGTTGATGGACGCATCGGTCTGGATGAAATCCTCGTAGCCCTCTATGCCGAGGCCGCTGCGCCCGAGCGCGCTGATGATCCCGCTGGTCACCGTCTGGCGGAGCCCGAAGGGGTTGCCGATGGCCACGACGAAGTCGCCGACCCGCAGATCTCCGGAGTCCGCAAAGCCGATCTGCTGCAGGTCGTCGGCATCCACCTTGAGCACGGCCAGATCGACCTGGGGATCGCTGCCAACCAGCTCGGCGGTAATCGACCGGCCGTCGGCCAGCGTCACGGTCACCTCGTCAGCACGCTCGACGACGTGATTGTTGGTCACGATGTAGCCGCTGTCGGCATCGACCACCACGCCCGAGCCCGCGCTCTGCGTTCGCCGGAAGCGGCGCTGGTCTGGAACGTTGAAGAACCGGCGGAAGAAAGGGTCTTCCAGCAGGGGGTTACGAACCTGGACCGTCGTGTAGGTCGCGATGTTCACCACGGCGGGCGTGGTCCGATCGAGCATGGGCGCGAGGCTGGGAAGCTGCTCGCCTCCCGGCAGCTCCAGCGGCAGCGCCGCCGTTGCCGCCATGCTGCTCAGCACCAGCCACCCAAACGCCGCGCACTTCAGAGCGTGCCTCAATTGACCGATCCTCGCCTTCGTTGATCCCACAGAGGTTGGACAGTGTCCGTTTGCCGGCAGTTCCACCAGAACGGGGCGGCCGGCGTGCGCTCAGTGTACACTCACCGCTCGCATTCGGGGGACCTCGACCGTGCCGATCAAGAACATTTTTGACGCCGTCCAGCGCGAAAAGGCCAACATCGAGAACTTGAGCGTCGAGGATCTCAAGCAGGCCCTGGCAGAAGATCCCGACCTTCTGCTGCTCGACATTCGCGAGATTCAGGAGCGCGTGGACCTGGGCACGATCCCCGGCTCCGTCCACGTCCCGCGGGGCATGCTGGAGTTCTGGGCGGACCCGGCGAGCCCGTACTATCGTGACTACTTTCAGGAAGGCCGGCGCACCGTGGTTTTCTGCGCCGGCGGCGGCCGCTCGGTGCTGGCCGTCAAAGCCCTCGAGGACATGGGCTTCGCCCACGTCGCTCATCTGGAGCCCGGCTTCGGAGGTTGGAAAAAGGCCGCCGAGCCCATCGAGGACGTGGCCTCGACCAGCCGCTGGGTCAGGCGTCCCGGGGACGGCTGAAGCATCCGGCTCCCAACGACGTCACCGCGGGATGGTCACGAAAGACCGCTCGTGCCAGAATCGAGAAGCTTCTGGCGGGACTAGCTCATCTGGTAGAGCGACAGCTTCCCAAGCTGTAGGCGACGGGTTCGAGTCCCGTGTCCCGCTCCATTTCCATCCCGGCGGCTTCAAGCGCCCGGGCTTCCTCCCTGCTCCGACAGCACCAGTGCGGCCGGCCACACCCCCCTTACGGAATTGAGCAGCCAGACGCCGTCGGCCTCTGCCAGGCGGCTCGCAGGAATACGTGCTTCTTTGAGCACGTTGGAGCCGATAAGCGCCTGACGCTCGATCCCGGGCAGCAGACCGCAGTCGATGGCCGGGGTGAGCATCTCTCCGCCAATCTCAACCGCCACGTTCGCGATGGTCGACTCGGTCAGCTCCCCGTCAGCGTTGACGAGCAGCACGTCGTGAACTTCGGGATGGACGCTTCGCGCCGCGCCGAGGGCCTTGTCATAAATCGAGCGATGCGTCGTCTTGTGGTAGACGAACTCGCTCTGAAGACCCTGGGTCCGCGGCGAGAGAGCAACCCGGTAGGGCTCCGGCAACGGGTTCAGCTTCGATGCCTCGACCCTCGCTCGGCCGGCGCGGTCGGCGAGCAGCCGGACGCGCATGGGTTCCCCGTAAGCCGTCGCGGCTGCTTCGAGCACGGCTCTCGCCGTTCCAGGTTCCATCGGCCAGCAGAAATAATCGGCCGCGCGCTGGAGCCGCTCCAGGTGCTCGTCGAGATGGCGAAACCCGCCATCTGGATGCCACGCGATGGTCTCCAAAAGCTCGAATTCCCGACGCCCGCCAGTGACGATGCGAGCTTTTGCGAAGCACTCCCCATACTCGTCCTCGGCTTCCGAGTCCCAGACGATGCCACCACCCACACCGTACTCCACCTCGGACGTCGCCTTGTCGATGGCGGCGGTGCGGATGGCCACGTTGAACTGGCAGCGCCCGTCCGGACGCAGAAAGCCGATCGTGCCCGTGTAGATTCCGCGGGGTTCGTGCTCCAGCTCGCGAATGATCTCCATGGTCCTTCGCTTGGGCGCCCCGGTGATGGAGGCGGCTGGGAACAGGGCTGCCACGACATCGGCCAGGCTCGCGTTGGATCGGGCGCTTACCGTGCTGGTCATCTGCCAGACGGTCGGGTACCGCTCCAGGGCGAAGAGATCTTCAGCAACTACCGATCCGATCCGGGCAATGCGGCCAAGATCGTTGCGAACCATGTCCGTGATCATCAGATTCTCCGCCCGGTTTTTCGCCGATGCGGCCAGCCACCGGGCCTGCTCCCGATCCGCCTGTTCCCGCGGGCCGCGCGGCGCGGTGCCCTTCATGGGCCGGGAAACGAGTTCTTCCCCGTCGCGAGCAAAGAACAGCTCGTGGGACGCGCTGGCAACGGCAAACCCGGGCGTGTCGATGAAAGCTGCCAGGCCGGGCCCCTGAGCGCTCACCATGTTCGCAAACAAAGCGGCGGGAGAATCTTTCAGACGGGCGCGCAGGCGAAACGAGTAGTTCACCTGATAGGTGTCGCCAGCGGCGATGTATTCCCGTATCCGCGCGATGGCCGATTCGTAGTCCTCCCGGGCGACGGACGCCGACCATCCCCCGAGGCGGTCGCCCGGGGCAAGCGGAAGGTCGGCGCTGGGCAGGGCGCGCCGGAACAGACAGAACCACGCAGGCGGAAGGAGCCCGCGCGGCGGGTGGGTCACCAGCTCGCGTGCTATGCCCGGTGCGGCTTCATAGGTCAGGAATCCCGCCGCGAAGAGGCCGTCGTTTGCCACGCGGCGCTCGATCTCGGCAACGACATCCAGAACCTGTTCCTCGCGNNGACGGGGTCGGCGAAGCGCAACCATTGGTGCGCGACGGCATCGTAGACTATGACGTCTGTCGACATGGGCTTGCGGGTGAGGGTGACCGAGTATGCTAACCGCGGTCACCGGCGAGACTCAATGCGCGTTCCCGGACACGCAGCTAGAACCCATCTGAGGTGGGCGCGGAACGCTCCGCCACCGGTCACTCGAAATCGAGAAGATCGGCGGAGATCACCCCAACCGATGCCCGTTCGCCCAGCATGAACGCGGCCATCGCCCGGCGGAAATAGTCCCGGGGCTCTTCCAGAAACGCCGCATGATCTGCCCCGGGTATACTCACCCAGGCCTTGTCCGCGGTGCCCAGGCCGGCAAAGAAGCGCGACAGAATCACCGGGTCGGTGAGCGGGTCGTGCTCTGCATCAATGAGCAGCGTCGGCACGGTGACCCGGGCAGCATCCAGGGCCAGCCACTCGGGGTAGGCCCGCCAGTCGACGCGCACGGGATCGTGTTTGAGCGCGCTCTCCACGAACGCGTCCATCGTTTCCTGGCGGGCGGCCCCAGGGGCGATGAAGTCCGATATGGCATCCGCCGCCGAATTCGCGATCCGCGCCGGTTCCGTGGTCAGTCCCGGCGGGTTTACCGCCGAATCCTGGCGTACGGG
>JABAHO010015746.1_pt1 | contig 11374 bp, 10 predicted proteins | sample 7062071 | NCBI WGS metagenome assembly JABAHO01 (sample SAMN14534356, study PRJNA622989) | marine sediment metagenome | biome: marine biome [ENVO:00000428]; feature: marine pelagic biome [ENVO:01000023]; material: deep marine sediment [ENVO:00002113] | place: India: Gulf of Kutch | collected...
CCCGGGGATGCGCGAGATGCTATCCCCGACCGCGGCGATCATGGGCAAGGGTCTTGGCGCGGACGTCGCGCTGATCACGGACGGCCGATTTTCGGGCGGGAGCCACGGCTTCGTGGTTGGGCACATTACCCCGGAGGCGGCGCTCGGCGGGCCGATAGCGCTACTGGAAGATGGCGACACCATCGTAATTAACGCGCAAACGAAACAGATTAATGTCGATATCGACGAGCAGGAAATGGCCCGCCGCCGGGAGCGGTGGCGGCGTCCTCCTTCGGCCGTGCGGCGTGGAACCCTTGCAAAATATCGCGCCGAGGTCTCGTCGGCTTCGGAGGGGGCGGTGACCATCCCGCCGGAGTGGGACGAGTAGCGATGGTCTACTTGACCTTTGCCAAAAGGTTCGCTGTACTTCCCCGATGGATTTTTCCGACGCCCGCGTAAAGTGCCGACGCGTTCTCTTTGCGAACGCGCAAGAACTCATAAAACAAATGGCGCGCCAGAGGTGCGCGGGCGCCAATGACAGCAGTACCGGCTAGCATAAAGTCCGGACCCTGTCAACGAGCCCGCGAGGATTTCCTGGCGGGTTTTTTTTGTCCCCGTAATGCGCAAGGTACGGCGATAGGATGATGAAGGAAGCAGGGTTCGAAGCCAGCGGGGCTCTTGGCGCTCCGCAGAATATCGCGGCTTCCGACTGGGTGGTAATGAAGTTCGGGGGTACCAGCGTCTCGTCGGGCGCGTGCTGGGAGACGATAGCCGGGCTGGTTCAGAACAGGCTCGCTGAAGGCCTGAAACCGGTAGTCGTGCACTCGGCATTGCAGGGAGTATCGAATGCGCTGGCCGCGTTACTGGAGTCCGCCTCGTCAGGAGGCTCGACGGACGGCCTCGCTGATATCCGGCAACGTCATTACGAACTTGCAGGGGAACTTGGGCTCGACGGCCCGGAGTTACTCGACGACCATCTTCACGAACTTGACCAGCTGATCGCGGGCGTTCGATTGGTACGTGAAGTGAGCGTGAGGGTGCGTGTCCGCATCATGGCTCTCGGCGAACTGATGTCGACGCGCCTCGGAGCCGCTTATCTGAACAAAGCCGGCGTCGCAACCGAATGGATGGATGCCCGCGACATGCTCTTGAGCGCAAGTCGAGCGAACCGGGGCCGTAGTCGCAGCTACCTGTCGGCAACCTGCGAGCATGCACCCGAGCACGAGCTGCAGGAGCGAATGGCCGCTGTAGGGAAGGTCATCCTGACGCAGGGTTTCATCGCGCGTAATTCGCAGGGAGAGACCGTGCTACTGGGCCGGGGCGGCTCTGATACGTCGGCCGCCTACATGGCGGCGAAACTGCAGGCGAGTCGGCTCGAGATATGGACCGACGTTCCCGGGATGTTCACGGCGAATCCGCGGGTCGTGCCGTCGGCGAGGCTGCTGGTGGCATTGCACTACGACGAGGCTCAGGAACTGGCGTCAGCCGGAAGCACGGTGCTGCATCCCCGGTGTCTGACGCCGCTGCGTTCGTACGGCATCCCGTTATTCATTCGTTGCACCACCCATCCCGAACTGGAAGGCACGGTCATTTCATCGGTCACAGACGAGGTTGAACCGCAGGTCAAGGGCATTTGCATGCGCAACGGGCTGACGTTGGTGTCGATGGATAGCGTCGGGATGTGGCACGAAGTCGGGTTCCTGGCACGCGCATTTACTGTATTCAGCGACAATGGGGTGTCAGTCGACCTGGTGTCGACTTCCGAGACCAACGTAACGGTTTCGATCGATACCCCGGACGGGGAGCCAGGCGAAGATATCCTGCAGGGGCTGGTTGCAGACCTGGAACCATTGTGCAACGTCAGGCTGATTACACGTTGTTCCGCCGTGAGCCTGGTCGGTCGCAAGATCCGAACTTTCCTTTCGCGGCTCGCACCCGCGCTGGAAGTATTCGAGGAAGAGCGCATCCACCTGATGTCGCAGGCTGCGAACGACCTCAACCTGAGTTTCGTCATCGACGAGCAACAAGGCGCCAAGCTCGTTCGCAAGCTGCATTCATCGATTATTCGCAAGACCGGGGGCAGTCCTGCCTTTGGTGCCAGCTGGGAGCAATTGTTCCATGCCGATACTGCTGAAGCGCATGCACCGGATGCATGGTGGGTGACCAAGCGCGCACAACTGCTCGACATAGCGTCCCGGAAGCTCAATGCATACGTTTACGATACCGACAGCGTCCGCAGCGCTGCACGCGTAATGCGCGGTCTCAAAAATGTCGATCGCGTGCTGTACGCGGTAAAAGCCAATTTCAATGCAGACCTCATCCGCCTGATTGACGCAGAGGGTTGCGACTTCGAGTGCGTTTCGCCCGGCGAAGTAGAGTGGCTGCAGGAGGTCATCCCGGATCTCGACCTGGATCGCATCCTGTTTACGCCCAACTTCGCGCCGCGTGACGAATATGCCTGGGCGCTCGGGAAAGGGCTGCTGGTGACGCTCGATAATCTCTATCCATTACAGGCCTGGCCCGAGCTGTTCGAAGGGCGCAGGATTGTGGTTCGCATGGATCCGGGCCAGGGCAGGGGCCATCACGAGCATGTAAAGACGGCTGGCGTTCATTCGAAGTTCGGGGTGCCCCTGTTCGAAGTCGATGAACTGCAAAGACTCACACAAGAGGTCGGCGCGGACGTTGTAGGTATCCACGCACACAGCGGCAGCGGCGTGCAGGATCCGGATGCCTGGCGCACCGTCGCCGTGCAGCTCGTAGGGATCGCGCAACGATTCCCGAACGTCACGGCTATCGATCTCGGCGGCGGTTTCGGTGTCGCAGAGAAGCCGGGTGACCGCCCCTTCGACCTGCAGCGGCTCGACGTCCTGCTCGGCGAAGTCCGTGAAAGTTACCCGCAATACGCCATCTGGCTGGAACCGGGACGCTATCTTGTCGCGCGCGCCGGCATACTGCTGACGCACGTAACGCAGGTGAAGGGGAAGGGCGACATGCGCTACATCGGCGTGGGTACCGGCATGAACTCCCTGATCCGGCCTGCGCTGTACGGCGCGTACCACGAAATCGTCAACCTGACGCGAGCCGGCGAAGCACCGAGTGAAACGGCTACGATCGTAGGCCCGATCTGCGAAACGGGCGATCGTCTCGGTACCGATCGGCTGCTGCCGCCGTCGAGCGAGGGCGACGTGATACTGATCGCGAACGCCGGCGCATACGGTTACGTCATGAGCTCACAATACAATCGCCGCGAAGTTGCGCCGGAAGTCGTAATCTGAACCGATGGACGATTCTGCAGGCGGCGCTCGAACTGGACGAATCGTCCTGAGGCCCTATCGTCAGGCAGCTCACGCAGAATGGCGCTCCTGCAGTCGCGCGACGACCCGGCCAAGGTCGAGATTCTGCGTTTGCAGCAACACGAGCAGGTGATAGACCAGATCGGCCGCTTCGTCGATGACCTCCTCGCGGTTCTCGGCGACAGAGGCGATCGCGAGCTCCACGGCCTCTTCGCCAACTTTCTGCGCGATACGGTCCCTGCCACTGGCGGCGAGACTCGCCGTGTAACTATTGCCCTCGGGATTGTCGAGCCGGTCCTTGATGACGGCTTCGAGCGTCGCGAGAAAAGCCAGGCCCTTGTCACTCACGTCGTCCCTCCACAGGTCTTGCCTCGATCCCTTCTGAACCGAGGTAGGTCTTCAGGTCGCGGATATCTATTTCAGCACTGTGAAACACGCTGGCGGCAAGAGCGCCGTCGACGTTGGCAATGCGAAAGACATCGCGAAAATGTTCGATTGCACCGGCGCCTCCGGACGCGATCAACGGCACCGTGCAGACGCCCCGCACTGTTTGCAGCTGTTCGCAATCGTAGCCCGTCCGCACGCCGTCCTGGTTCATGCAGTTGAGAACGACTTCACCTGCGCCGCGATCCAGTGCCTCCCCGATCCACTCTGTTGTCAACCGATCCGCCGCTGCGGTCTTGTCCGGATCACCCGTGTACTGGTAGACGTGGTAGTTGCCATCCTGTTCACGACTGTCGACACCCAATACGACGCACTGGGTGCCGAAGCGTCTCGCGAGGCGGGTGATCAACTCGGGATCTTCGAGGGCAGGGGTATTGATGGAAATCTTGTCGGCGCCCTTGTTGAGCACTTCCTCGGCGTCAGCGATGCTGCGAATTCCTCCCGCGACGCAAAACGGGATGTCGATCACTGCCGCAACCCGGCTGACCCATTCGCGGTCGACCGAACGGCCATCAGGGCTGGCCGTAATGTCGTAGAACACCAGTTCATCCGCCCCCTCGTCGCGATACCTCCGCGCGAGTTCCACGATCTCGCCGACGACGCGATGGTTGCGGAACTGAACGCCCTTGACGACCACGCCATCACGGACATCCAGGCAGGGAATTATGCGCTTCGCAGGAATGATTCTACCTCCGCGCCGCTGATCTTGCCGTCGAGCAAAGCCTTGCCCGTGATTGCCGCGGGGACGCCGATTTCTCTCAGCCTGACGATGTCGGCTATATCGCGTACGCCTCCGGATGCCTGCAGGCGAATGTCCGGGTAGCGCCGCAGAACTTCCGCATAGAGGTCGACATTCGGTCCCGACATCGCGCCATCCCGGCTGATATCGGTACAGAGCAGGTGCATTGCCCCGAGCGAGGAATAACGATCCAGAAGATCCCACAGGCTGAGACCGGTGGACTTTGTCCAACCGTGCGTTGCCAGGATCGGGCCCTGTTCGTCGATGGTAACGTCCAGCGCAAGCACGATGCGGTCCGCGCTGAATTCATCGATCCAATCCGCGACGCGCTCGGGTTCCGTTACGGCGACGCTGCCAACGACACAGCGCTCTACGCCGTTCTCGAGCCAGTAACGTACGCGATCGCCCCCGCGAATGCCGCCACCGAGTTGCACGGCCAACGGTGTTTCAGCGCAGATCTGGCGAACCACTCGCGCGTTCATCTGTGATCCGGTCCGGGCACCGTCGAGGTCCACTATGTGAAGATCGTCGACACAGAGCCTGGCATAAGTACGGGCAATCTCCAGCGGTTGGCCACTGTAGTGGGTAACCTTGTCGAAGTCGCCTTTGTACAGGCGAACGCATTCGCCGTCGTGCAGATCGATGGCCGGAATAATTTTCAATTCTTCAATTCCAGGAAGTTCCGCAACAAGCGCGCGCCGTCCGCTGAAGAGCGCTCGGGATGGAATTGCGCAGCAACAAAATTGCCGCGACCGATCATCGCAGAAAACAAGTCTGTGTGACGTGCCGTTGCCAGCGTGAACTCCGACGCCGGCAGCGCATAGCTATGCACGAAATAGAAATAACTGCCGTCGTCGATGCCGTCGAGCACCGGATTATGTGCCGTCCCGGTGACCGGGCACCAGCCCATATTCGGTACCGGGAAATTTTCTGCCACGCGCAATCGACGAGCAACGCCCGGGATAACGCCCAGACAATCGACGTCTTCCTCTTCCGAGGCATCTGCGAGCAACTGCATGCCCAGGCATATTCCAAGGACGGGCTGCACGAGATTTCGGATTACATCCACGAGCCGATTGTCCCGCAGCCGCGCCATGGCATCGGCCGCAGCGCCAACGCCGGGCAGTATCACCCTGTNNCGATTGTCCCGCAGTCGCTGCATTGCATCGGCCGCAGCGCCAACGCCGGGCAGTATCACCCTGTCGGCACCGCGAATCACGTCCGGCTCGGTAGTCAGGCTTGCCCGGTATCCCAGACGGTCAAGCGCGAACTGCAGGGAAGCGATGTTGGCACCGCCACTGTCGATGATGGCAATGGGCCCCGACATGTCAGCTCAGCGTGCCCTTCGTCGTCGGCAGCTCGGCACCCTCCTGCCGAAGCGCCTGCCGCAGGCTTCGGCCGACTCCCTTGAAACAGGCTTCGACCATGTGGTGCGTATTGTCACCCTTGACGGAGACGTGTAACGCCGCGCCTAGTGATTCGGCCAGCGAACGGAAAAAGTGGGACACCATTTCGGTCGACATTTCCCCGACCGCATCGCGGGGAAACGGCGCATCGAAGACAAAGCTTGCGCGGCCGGAAAGGTCCAGCGCAACCTTCGCAACGCTCTCGTCCATCGGCAGGAGAAAGCCGTACCTCGCGATACCGCGCTTGTCGCCGAGCGCTTCCCGTAATGCGCTGCCCAATACGATTGCGACGTCCTCGACGGTATGATGCTCGTCGACGTGCAGGTCGCCGTCACAGCTCAATACCAGGCTGAAGCCACCGTGACTGGCAATCTGTTCGAGCATGTGATCGAAGAACCCGATACCGGTATTTATCTCTATTCGCCCTTCGGTATCGAGGTTGACGCGCGCACGAATCGTTGTTTCTCGCGTTTTCCTTTCGATTGCCGCGCTGCGCTCACCCGCACACAATGCCGCGACGATGCCCTGCCAGCTGGTCTCGTACGATGCCTCCGGATCGACCAGGAAGCCGCGCAGACCGAGTCTTTCGGCAAGTTCCAGGTCCGTGCTGCGGTCGCCGATGACGGCGGACTTCTCGTTGTCCAGATTATTTCGGGCGAGGAACTCTGTCAGCAGGCCCGCGCGCGGTTTGCGGCAGTCGCAACCATCATGCTCGAAGTGCGGGCAGATGAAGGTCTCATCGAAGGTGATGCCCTGCGATTCGAACAAAGCGACCACGTGTTCATGGCAGGCCTCGAAATGCTCGACCGGGAAGGAATCCGTGCCGAGCCCGTCCTGGTTACTGACCATCACGAACCGGTATCCGTTATTCGCCAGTTCGAGCAGTGCCGGGATTACCCCACGGACCAGCCGTACTTTCGCCAGGGCGTCGACCTGGTTGTCATGGGGTTCTTCGATGAGCGTCCCGTCACGATCGATAAACAGCACTTTCTTGGTCATCATTTGTATCCGTCGATATCCGAAAACACCGTAAGCAGACGATCATTTTCCGCCTTGCTGCCAACAGTCAGCCGGATGCAGTCCGGCAAACTGCCGCCGAATTCGCGCAGCAGGATGCCCTCGTCGCGAGCCTTCCGAACCACAGCATTACCCTTGTCTGCCCGAAAAAGGAAGAAGTTCGCGGCGCTGGGCCAGACCCTCTCGACGAAACCGAACGATGGCATGGCGGACATCAGCCGTTCGCGCTCTGCCACGATCTCGGCAATACGGCCCTTTGCCTCTTGGATCGCCGTGCTGCTGAGCGCGTCTTCGACACATTCGACGACGGGCGTGGACATCGCGTACGGCGCCTGGATCGCATTCAGTATCCGGATTACTTCCACGGGCCCCATAACGGTTCCGCAGCGCGCTCCGGCGAACGCAAGTGCCTTCGACAGCGTTCGCAGCACTACCAGGTTCGGATGCGCGTCCAGCAAGTCGACGGCGGAGGGTTCACCGGAAAACTCGATATAGGCTTCGTCGACGACGATTGCGGACCGGTCGCCGCGCCGCTCGAGGAGATCGAGCAACGCAGGGCGCGACACGAGGGTGCCGGTCGGATTATTGGGCGAGCAGATGAATATCAGCCTCGTCTGTTCGTCACAGGCTTCGAGGATCGCATCCACGTCGATCTCGAAGTCGTTTTCAGGCAGGGTCTTCACGGCCCGTTGCGCCGCCCCTTGCACGGTGGCGTAGTGGCCGTACATGGAAAACGTGGGCGCCGTCGTCACGATACTGTCTCTGCCTTCCCGGCAAAAGGCACGAATCAGCAGGTCGATCGCTTCGCTGCTGCCCCGGGTGACGAGCAGTCGCGACGGATCGCAGTCGAAATAGTCGCCAAGCGTCCTTGCAAGGGAGCCCGGGCGAATCTCGGGATAGCGATTCAGGGGACGCCGAAAGCGGTCTCTGCAACTGCTCCAGGGTGACTCGTTGGCATTGAGCCTGATGGTGTCGTCGACCTGCTGCGCCGCTTCATAAGGCTGCAGGGCGCGCAATTCCGGCCTTGCCAGTTCGGCAATGCTCATGAGCCCGCTCGCAGTCGCCGCGTCACGGCAGAGGCGTGGGCGTCCAGGCCCTCCAGGCCGGCCAGCGCGACCACGGTGTCCGATAAAGCGGCAAGCCCATCCCGCGTCAATTCCTGGACGGTCATGCCGCGCATGAACTGGTCGAGACTCAGTCCACTGTAGGCGCGTGCATAACCGTAGGTCGGCAGCACGTGATTGGTGCCGCTGCAGTAATCACCGACCGATTCCGGGGTCCATTGTCCGACGAACACCGAGCCGGCGTTGCTGATGGCGGGCAACAACGCGCGTGCACCCTTGCACTGCAGTATCAGATGCTCGGGCGCATACCGGTTGCTGACTGCAACCGCCATGTCGAGATCATCGACGATAGCGATTCGTGCATGCTGCAGCGAGCCGCGGGCGATCTCGGCGCGCGACAGCGACTGAAGTTGTTGCTCGACCTGTTCCTCCACGGCATCGGCAAGCCGGGCGCTCGTCGTCACGAGCACGACCTGGGAATCGACGCCGTGCTCGGCCTGCGAAAGCAGGTCTGAAGCCACGAACTCCGCCGAGGCCGAGTCGTCGGCGATTACCAGAACTTCCGAAGGCCCGGCCGGCATGTCGATGGCCGCACCGTCCGGATCCGAAGACACGATGGACTTGGCACAGGTGACCCAGGCATTGCCCGGCCCGAATATTTTGCCCACTTTCGGCACGCTGGCGGTTCCATACGCCATTGCTGCGATCGCCTGCGCGCCGCCGATCTTGAAAATATCGGTGACACCGGCCCGTGCCGCCGCCGCGACGACGGCGGGGTCCGCGCGGCCGTCCGGCCGGGGAGGCGTGCAGAGGATCCGCGTGTCGCATCCTGCAATCACGGCCGGAACGGCGAGCATTATGGCCGCCGAGGGCAGGGGAGCGGTGCCTGCCGGCACGTACAGGCCGACCGCATCGATCGCCCGGCTGACGCGCTCGCAGCGCACACCTGGCATGGTCTCGACTGCTACGTCCGGCGGCCTCTGTGCCTCGTGAAAACGGCGCACGTTGGTGATCGCAACGTCTATGGCATCAATCGCCTGTTGAGATAGCAATGTGGTCGCAGCATCTATCTCCTCCCGGGAAACCCGAAAATCGACCAGCTCCACCCCGTCGAACCGGGTGGTAAATGCACGGAGCGCTTCATCTCCTCCGCTCTTGACGTCTGCGACGATTCGCAGGACCGCCTCGCGAGTTTTGGCATCGTCTGCAACGGCCGGCCGCCGCAAGAACAGCCGCTGCGCAGTATCGTCGAGGGTTTTCCAGTTGCCGCGCTGAACAGTCATGGGTCAGACCAGCATCTTTTCCACCGGCAGCACCAGCAATGAGCTTGCCCCCGCCGCCTTCAGATTCTCCAGGGTCTCCCAGAAGACGTTCTCCCGGCACACTGCGTGCACGGCGACCTTGTCGTTCGTGCCTTCCAGCGGGATAACGGTGGGTGCCTCGCTGCCGGGCAACAGCCGGCGGATTTCGCCGAGCGCCTTGCGCGGCGCGTGCAGCATGATGTACTTGCTCTCGTGCACCTGCAGGACGCCGTCCAGGCGCTGCAGGATCCGGCCCACCAGTTCCTGCTTGTCGTCCGGCAGGGGCGCGCAGGTCTGGATGATCACGGCCTCGCTGTCGAGCAGCACCTCCACCTCGCTGAGGCCGTTGGCGGCAAGCGTATTGCCCGTGGATACCAGGTCGCAGATAAAGTCGGCCTTGCCGAGCTTCGGCGCGATTTCAACCGCGCCGGAGAAATACTCAATGCTCGCGTCGATCCGGTTACGTTCGAGAAAATTTCTCAATAAAGACACGTAACTTGTTGCAATTACTTTATTTTCGAGTGACTCAATACCCGAGTACGCGGTGTCCTCCGGCGCCGCTATCGACAGTCGGCAATGCCCGAAGTCGAGGTCGAATACGCGGTCGAACAGGGTTTCCCGGCCTTCGTATTCGCGCCCAAGGCGTTTTTCCTCGACCACGTTGAGTCCGACGATCCCGAGGTCGCAGATATCATCGGCGACGAGACCGGGAATGTCGTCGTCGCGCACGAGCAGCAGATCGATCGGCATGTTCTCGCCGAAGCAGAACAGCTGGTCCTTGCTCTGCGTGAACTTCAGGCCGCAGCGCTCGAGCAGGTGCAGCGAGTGGTCGGTCAGCCGGCCGGTCTTTTGCACCGCAATCTTGATGCGCTGCTTGCTGGTGTCCATGGGATTTTTCCTCAGAGCGAGTGCTCGTTGTTGGCGGTACGTTCCAGCGCTGCCTGGTAGCCGCCGAAGCCATCGGTCAGGAAGCGCGCGACACGGCCTATCGTGGTAACGCTGACGCCGGTCAGATCGTGGATTCGACGGTAGGGGAGGCCCTTCTGCAGCAATTCGACGACGTGCCAGCGATCCACGAGGGCCTGGAGTTCCGCCGGCGTACACAAGTCACGCAGGAAATTGCCGCATTCCTCGGTGTTTTGCAGGCTCACGATTGCGCGAAACAAGGCCCGTTCGTCGCGGGCCTGCTGGACGTCGCTGTCCTGGCGATTGGGTTTCATATCTGTACCAATGTATTAATGCATTAATACGCTAATACATCTGGACGATTCTCGCAAGCTTTTTTTTGCTGCGCGCGCCAGGGGGCCGTAAGTTACTGTTGAAACGAACGAATTCACGACTAAAGTCGTGGCGAATCGCTTGACGAGAGGATGCCGCGAACCCTACACTCGCCCGTAACTCATCGAGACCGGCTGAGGGAAAGGCCCTTTGAAGCCGGGGCAACCTTCAGGACTAACCATCCTGAAAAGGTGCCAACTCCTGCGGAGGCAATGCCTCCGAGAGATGAGTGTCGGTGCAGCACGCTGGCCACGTCTGACAGCTGAAGGGCACGACACCACTCCCTTGCGGGCTTCGCAGGGTTCCGATGAGAAGTATTGACATTGGAACGTTCAGCGGAGACCGAAAATGACTTCAAATGCAAGCAGGGCAACACGTGCAGTGCGCACGGCTATCGAGTCGGATACGCAGCACGGCGCCGTGGTGCCGCCGTTACACCTGTCGTCGAACTATGCGTTCGCCGGATTCGGGGAAAAGCGGCAGTACGACTACACCCGCTCCGGCAATCCCACACGGGACGCCCTCGGGGAAGCGCTAACCACGCTCGAAGGCGGCGCGGGCGCGGTGGTAACGGCCTCGGGTATGGCAGCACTGAACGTGATGGTGCAGTTGCTCGAACCCGGTGACCTGCTGATCGTTCCGCACGATTGCTACGGGGGCACCTATCGACTGTACGAAGCCCTCGGACGCAAGGGCCACTTCGAAGTCCTCTTCGTCGACCAGACGGATGACCAGGCACTGATTGATGCATGTGCCCGCGGCCCGAAGCTGATCTTGACGGAGTCACCGTCGAATCCGCTGCTGAGAATCGTCGACATTGCCAGGGTTGCGGCGCTTGCCAGAGACTGCGGCG
>JABAHO010000760.1_pt1 | contig 11353 bp, 12 predicted proteins | sample 7062071 | NCBI WGS metagenome assembly JABAHO01 (sample SAMN14534356, study PRJNA622989) | marine sediment metagenome | biome: marine biome [ENVO:00000428]; feature: marine pelagic biome [ENVO:01000023]; material: deep marine sediment [ENVO:00002113] | place: India: Gulf of Kutch | collected...
GATCGAGGCCAAGGCGCTCCGCAAGCTCCGTCACCCCACTCGCACCGACCAGCTCCGGAGTTTCCTGCTGGACGACTGATCTCGCCTGCGGCCGATCCGCGGATATCGGCCACAGCGCCATCGAGTTCGACCGGTATCGGGTCTGACCCGCCCGTCAGGCCGCCGCGGGTTCCTGAGCGTCCGGGTATAGCTCGTCCATCGGTATCGACTTGCCGTCTTCCTGGACGATCCGGCAATGGAAGCGCCTCAGGCGATGCGTCTCCGGAACCCCGCAGGAGTGCGCGATAATGCCGATCTCCTTCTCCATGTTCTGCTGGTAGTGCATCACGCGCGTCGCCTTGTCTGCCGGGTCTAGGCCCTTCTGCAGCCGCTTGTTGTGCGTCGTGATGCCGGTGGGGCAGGTATTGCGATTGCACTGCAGCGCCTGGATGCAGCCGAGCGCGAACATGAAGCCTCGGGCCGAGGCCACGAAGTCCGCGCCCATGCAGAGCGCGGCCGCAGCCTCGCTGGGGTTGATCAGCTTGCCGCTCGCGACGATGCGGATGCGATCCTTCAGCCCGTGACCGTTGCGCAGATCGACGACCAGCGGCAGGCTCTCACGGATCGGTAGTCCCACGTTGTCCATCAACGGCATCGGCGCCGCGCCGGTCCCGCCATCGCCCGAATCCACGGTGATGAAGTCGGGTGCGGACTCGATGCCTCGCGCGTGCACCGCCTCGAATAGCTCGTCGAGCCATCCCCACGCCCCGATAACCGCCTTGAAACCGACGGGCTTACCGGTGACCCGCCGCACGCGTTCGATCATGTCGAGCAGGTCGTCGGCGCCGTCTATCTCCGGCTGCCTGTTCGGGCTGATGGAGTCCTGGCCCACCGGAATCCCGCGAATCTTCGACACTTCCTCCGTGACCTTTCCGCCCGGGAGGATACCGCCCTTGCCCGGCTTGGCGCCCTGGCTCAGCTTGATCTCGAACATCCGCACCTGCTCGTGCGCAGCGACGGCGCGCAGCTTGTCGTCGTCGAGCCCGCCGGATTCGTTGCGCACGCCGTACTTGGCCGTGCCGATCTGGAAGACGATGTCGGCGCCGCCTTCCAGGTGGTACGAGGACAGGCCACCCTCGCCCGTGTTCATCCAGCACCCCGCGCGACGCGCGCCGTTCGACAGCGCCAGCACGGCGGGCTTGGAGATCGCGCCGTAGCTCATGCCGGAGACATGCAGCACGCGGTCGGTGCGATAAGGATGTTCGGAGTACGGGCCGATCTCGATTTCGCTCGTCGGCGTCGTCTCCTCCACGAGCTGCGGGTACGGGCAGTTGACGAAAATAGCCGTGCCGACCGGTCTCAGATCCTTCGTTGACCCGAAAGCGATCGTCGAGTCGACGTTCTTCGCAGCGCGATAGGCCCACGAGCGCTGAGCGCGGTTGAAGGGCATCTCTTCGCGATCCAGCGCGAAGAAGTACTGGCGGAAGAATTCTCCGATGTGCTCGAAGAAGTAGCGGAAGCGGCCGATGACCGGGAAGTTTCGGCGGATCGCGCTACTGGTCTGCGTGACGTCGATGACGAACAGCACGGCGACGACGGCCAGACCCAGTCCGATCACGAAGACGAACAGGTAAGCGAAGAATTGCAGAATCGGTGTAATCGTATCCATTTCCTCCCCCGTTAGAGATGAGCGCCCGTGTCGCTCGCGGAATCAGACCGGGCCATCGCCGATTGCATTACGGCCGACATCGTAAAGCCGACAAATGACCGGGTAATGATCGGACCCAACGGCCCGCCGGACAGTCGTCGCGGTGGCCTGGATCTCCTCGGTAACCAGGCAATGATCGATGGCCAGCGCCAGCGGCCAGAAACCTGCGGGCCATGTGTATCGCGGCCCCGAACCGAGGGATCGGTCGATCAGACCGGCGCCGGAGACCAGAGCGCGGAACCCTGCAGACCAGGCGGTGAGGTTCAGGTCGCCGATGACAACGCTTCTCCGTTCTGCCCGGACGAGATTTACGAGCGCTGCGACCTGGCGTCGCTGAAGTTCTGCCAGATCTGCCGACATGGGCGGAAACAGATGCACAGCCAGGAGCCGAAACACATCGCCTGCCGTGCGGACGTCCGCGCTGACGGCGACCGTGCCTGGTGCGTCGAGGTCCGTGATGATGACGTCTTCGAGTGGCAGCCTGGAAAAAACCGTCAGGCCGAACGGCGAATCGCGGGACTCGCCGCCACGCCACGGATACTCACTCTCCAGCGGTTTCAGATCCCGCTGCCACGCCGGTGTCCATTCCGACAGAACCAGAACGTCCGGCGCCAGCTCGTCGATCAGGGCGCGCACGCTGGCGCTGTCACGATTCTGGAATCCGAGGTTGAGCGACATGAGCGTGACCGGGATCCCGCTAGCGTCTGCTGCGCGCGCTTCACCCAGCGAAGGCAACAGGTAAGGCCCTGCAAACCACAGGTGTGGCAACAGCAGGACGCCGGTCAGGAGCGCTGACGCGAACCGCCGTCTGTAGACGAACGCGCAGACTATCAATACGCCGGCGAGCAGGTAGTGCAGGCGGAAGTGCGCAAAGAGCGCCGCGAACCAGTGGAGAGACTCGAGCATAGAGGCCACCGTCGCGACGGCGAGGCCGATGAGCATCAATGCGAGCAGGCGATCAGCCAACATCGTACTGCTTTCGTTCCCGGGGGCGGCGACCGATTCAGTGCAGGCGCGACTCGCCGGCCACCGGCACCTTCTGATTGATGAGCTCGTCGAAGGAACCGAGCAGAAAGAGCAGTGTCGAACTATCGTCGTCGNNGTCGTCGGGCAAGCTCAGGGTTTCCTCGGCATAGGGCAGGATCGCGCTGGCATCGGGCAGCGGCTCACCGCGTGTCAGGATCCGCTGCATCCTGGGCAGGAAGAGCCACTGCAGCCATTGGTGGAAGGCCAGCGTGTCGCAGCAGAATGGCAGATCGCTGTCACAGGCCTTCGTGCCGGGCGAATGCTTTTCCCAAAGGCAGACACGACGCATTTCGAGCTCGATATGCTCGATGACGTGTTCGAGCGATTGTCTTCGCTCGCTTGTGCTCGTCGAAATATCCCTGTCCCGCGTCAATGCGCTTTATTCCTCCGCGGCCCGCTTTTCGTTGTTGTGCCTCAACGGGCGCCGCTCGCACTCATACTACCGGCTCGGAACGATGCCTGTCACGGTGACAACGTGCGTTTCGCGCCGACCTTCCCGCAGCGCTAGAATCCGGGGCGTGAAGACCCTGCACCCAACGTGTGCCCTGATCGCGACCACGACGCTTTTCTGGGTCAGTGCTTGCCAGACCGAGCCCGCGCTCGTGCCGCCGGACTCGCCAGCTGCGGTGGCAATGCACGTCGTCGCCGATCATCTTTCGATCGACCCGGCGAATACCCGCGTCATCTCGCAGACACCGGTGGAGTTTCCGGACAGCGCGCTCGGCTGTCCCGAACCCGGCATGTCCTATCTTCAGGTCATCACGCCAGGTCATCGCATCATCGTGGAAGCGTTCCGTACGCGCTACGATGTACGCGTTGCCAACGGATATGGCCGCATATGCCTTTCTCCGACCGCCGGCGGCTCAATAGGCGAGCCGCGGCGCGAATCAATCCGGTAGCGCGTAGGCCAGCAGATAGTCGTCGATGCCCTGCGGGTACTGCCACATGTGTCCACCTGCAGCGACGACGATGTACTGTTTCCCGCCTGCCATGTAGGTCATCGGTGTTGCGTTCGCCGTCGTCGGCAGCAACGTTTTCCATAGTTCTTCGCCGGTCTCGACGTCGAACGCGCGGAGACGCTCGTCGAGTGTGCCGCCGATCAGGACGAGACCGCCCGCCGTCACGATCGGCCCGCCGGCCACGGGCGTTCCGAACTTGAGAGGTACAGGTACCGGCATCAGCTTGTCGAACGTCCCGAGCGGCACGCGCCAGCGGATGCTGCCCTCGACCATGTCGATGGCCACGAGCGACGCCCACGGGGGTGCGGTACAAGGCGCCATCATCGGCGACAGCAGCGGGCGCTGCTCGAGCGCCCACTCGGTACCCGCAATGACGCCGGGCGGACCGAATGCGAGACCGGCCATCGGGTCCGGACGCTCCGTTGGCTCGAGGTCCGCGGCGGGGACGAGCCTGACGAGAAACGGGAAGCTGACGACCGGCGTCACGAGTACGTTCCGGTCGGGCTCGAAAGCCCCGCCACCCCAGTTACTGCCGCCCGACGTTGACGGCAACATCACGGTGCCCTGGGTCGACGGCGGCGTGTAGATCGGCCCCGAGACCGCGTCTGCGATCATCCGCCGACAGGCCGCCCGGTCGAACACCGTGAAGCCCCATGCGTCCTCAGGTCCTATGCCGTGCGGCACCAGCGGCGGCGGCGCAACTGGAAACGGTTGTGTCGGCGACAATGCCTCGCCAGCTACCCCGCCACCGGGTACGGGCCTTTCCTCGATCTCGAAGAAGGGCTCCCCGGTCTCCCGATTGAATACGAATACCAGGCCCATCTTGGTCAGCTGCACGACCACCGGTACGCGCTGACCGGCGCGCTGGATGTCCGCCAGGATCGGCTGTGATGGCAGATCGTAGTCCCAGACATCGTGATGAACGAGCTGATAGTGCCAGGCGACCTCACCGGTGCTCGCTCTGAGCGCCACGAGCGAATTGCCGTAGAGGTTGTCCCCCCGGCGCTTCACGCCCAGGAAATCGGGTGAGGGGCTCGCGGTGGGAACGAAGATGAGATCGCGTTCCGAATCAGCGGCCAGCATGGTCCATGCATTGGCGCCGCCGACGCTTTCGTCCACACCCGCGTCGCCGCGCACCAGCGTGTCGAATGTCCAGCGGTGTTCACCGGTGCGCACATCGAATGCCCGAACGGCGCCCGACGGCGCGCTCGCGTTCCTGAACTTGACGTTGTTGGTCGACCCCAGGACGACAACGTCGCCGACCGCTACCGGGGGCGATACGAACTGGTAGCCGTCGGGCGATACGCCTGCAGGCAGATCCGCCGCTGCCACCTCAGCAACGTCGACGACGCCTNNCGAATGCCTCGCAGGGCAATCCCGAATAGGCATCTACGGCAACCAGGCGTCTGTCCACCGTGCCCATGAAGAGCCGCCAGGCGCATTGCGACTGCGGGTCGGCCTCGACGTCACGCCATGCGGTGACGCCACGGCAGTTGTACCGGGTCCCGAACGGACCGAGATCGATCTCCGGGTCGTAGACCCACCGCTCGTCGCCCGTCGCAGGATCTAGCGCAACGATGCGATTGAACGGCGTGCACACGACCAGGTGCCCGCCGGCCTCGGCTGGCAGGACGNNGGCGGTCCGGGTGACGATCGAGTTCACCGGTACGGTACTCCCATGCCGGCCTCAGCCTGCGGACGTTCGAGCGGTCGACCTGATCCAGGGTCGAATAGCGCGTGCCGCCCTCGTCGCCGCCGTAGTGCAGCCAGTCCGAAGCACTCACCGCTCCAGCCGAGAGGCACAGCACGAGTGCCAACGCCCGCGCACGCATCATCGCAGTATCCTCTCCCGGCATGGCGGCACCGTAACAGAACCCCCGGGGGCCATCATTGCTGGCGCCGCCGCCATTTCTTGCGTGTCTGCCTCATGGTCAATGTGCGCCAGAACCTGCGCACGACGCGAAGCACGCGCTCGGTCCTCGACGGTTTGAAGATGGCTCGGTCGGTGTCCGACATGCCATCGTAGTTCGCGCCGTACTTGAGCTTGATCCATGCGTTGACGTCCGCTCGTGCCACGACGCCGAAGAGCCAGCGGCCGAAGGGACCGGACTTTTGCTTGTTCCGCACCGCCGTCCCGAAATCGATGATCACGGGGCGCTCGCCGTCGGCGACGATGAGATTGTATTTGCGCTTGAGATCCCCGTGCGCAACGCCGGCCGCGTGCATCGCGCGGATCAGCGTGAGCAACCGGTCGAAAAAGGTATCGCGATCCGCGAGCGCATGCTGAACCTCTTTATAGGAATCCCCAGGCTCGAACGAGATGACCAAATCGCCACCATCCATCAGGCCGTGACATACGGGGATGCCCGGCAGTCCGTCCAGACGCAGGTAGGCACGAAGCTCCCGCCGGATCATCCAGCGGCGAAAGCCGGCCAATACACCGCCGCCGGGTTGCTTGACGACGACCTTGCCGGCCATCGGCGTGTCACAGACGACGACCGTGCCCTGGTAACCGCTGCCGAGGGTCTCTCCGCGACCGGCATCGATCTCGGCGCGAAGGAAAGCGAACAGATCGTCTGGGGCAGACATGCGCGCCACGCGTCCCGGGAATCAGATCTGGCGCCAGATGTACCAGAACCAGAATGCGACGAACGCGACGACGAGCGGCTCGTAATTCTGTCGCAGACACTTGGCGAAAGACCAACCACCGTCAGGATCGGACCGGAAACCGAAGCTCGACGGGATCAACCCCGGCACCTTGCCGGCCCAGGCCTCCCAGCGCTCGCCGAAGAAGCCGTGCAGTTTGCGGTCCTCGTACTCTATGGCCGCCGGATAGTAGAACCAGACGAACGCGATCGCGGCGATCGCGGTCCACCAGACGCCGCTCGCCAGCACGAAGCCAGCGAGCACGACCAGGTTGCCCGTATAAAGCGGGTGCCGGACCACGGAGTACGGACCGTAGGTTGCGAGCTCCGCATTCTTGACGATGCAGCCCGCCGCGTAGAGGCGCCACAACGTGCCGAGGACGACCAGTGCGAGGCCCGCGTACAGGAGTGCAGGCGACGGCTTTGCAACGACGGCGAACAGAACCACGATCAAGAGGCCGATGCTCTGCCGGGAAAACTCGTGGTATCGGAGCTCGCGAATGAAACGGGCTGGCCCTTCGAGCGGCGGCAAATCTGCGGTTCGGTGCGACATGCGCACAGTTTACTGATCTTTGGCCAAAGAAAAGTAAACTCTGCCAGGAATATCCCTTCGCCGACACGAGGCAGCATCCCGACATGGCCGGATTCCCGGGTTTCGATACGTCGCTGGTCGATTTCCTGATGGATCTCGAGGAGAACAATAATCGCGACTGGTTCCAGGCGAACAAGGACCGGTACGAGGCCCTCGTGCGCGAACCGGCACTCGCATTCATCGAGGCGATGGCCGAGCCGCTGGAAGCGATCGCCCCGTCTTTCCGCGCCAGTGCACGTCGCCAGGGCGGTTCCCTGATGCGGGTTTATCGCGACACCCGTTTCTCCCGGGACAAGACGCCGTACAAAACCAACGTGGGCATCCAGTTCCGCCACGAGCAGGGTAAAGACGTGCATGCGCCCGGGTACTACTTACACATCGATCCCGACAGCGTTTTCATCGGCGCCGGCATGTGGCGCCCGCACCCGGAGGCGCTGAAGGCGATCCGCGCGCGCATCGAAGAGAAACAGGCGGAGTGGTCAGGCGTTCGCGACAACAGGACGCTCGTCGAGCAATTCGACTGGCCGGGCGAGGCACTGAAGCGCCCGCCGCGCGGCTACGATGCCGAACATCCGCACATCGACGATCTCAAGCGCAAGAGTTTCATACTGACCCGGTACTACGATCACGACGATATCCTCGAGGCTGACATCGTCGCGCGCGTGATAGACGACTACGCGACCGCCGAACCAATGATGCGTTTTCTATGTGTCGCCAACGGCGCGCCATTCTGATGACGGGACGACATATATGACGACCGAAGACTGGCGCGACGACGTGCGTGGCTATCCGGCGAAGGCCTTCGGCCTGTCACTTGTCGCCTATGCCTTCTCGCAGATGGACCTCGCGCTCTTCGGCTACGCGGTGCCGTCGATCCGTGCGGAACTAGGCCTGAGCCTCGAGGCGATGGGGTGGGTATTCAGCCTGTCGTTCGCGATGGGCGGCATCATCCTCGTCGGGCTCGCGACGCTGACGGATCGGCTCGGACGGCTCAGGATGCTGCAGTTCTCGATCGTCAGTTCGTCGCTCTTCATCACGGCGACTGCTCTGGTACCGGGCGCGATACTGCTGACGCTGTGCCGCGGACTCGGCGTCGCGACGGGCGGCCTGCTCTACCCGGTAACGGGCGCGATCGTCGCCGAGGAAGCGCCGGCTCGCTTCCGGGGCATATTCACTGGTCTCCTGCAGACCGGATACCCGCTGGGCTGGTTCGTCGCCTCACTGATGGCTGCACCGATCCTCGCAACCTGGGGCTGGCGCCCGGTGTTCCTGATCGGGCTCATCAGCATCCCGTTCGTGTTCGTCGTGCGCCGGCATCTGCGCGAGCCGCCGCGATTCGAAGCGGCGCAACCTGAAAAAGGTGGTGCCAAGGTCACGCGCGACAAGATCGCCGCGTTGTTCGCGCCGGGCATCCGTCGCCGCACCATGACGCTCTTCATCGCGCAGCTCCTCTTCGTGATCGCCTACGGCGGCTCGGTATTCCTGTTCCCGACCTACCTCAACGAGGGCCGCGGGCTGCCGATCGACACAGCCGTGCTCATCGTCGGCAGCGGCAAATTCATCGGCATCATCGGCTATGTCGCCGCCGCGGTCGTCGGCGAGTTCGTACTGACGCGCCGCGACACCGTCGTCATCTGGACAATGCTCGGCGCAGGCGCCTTCCTGTGGCTCGTGTGGGGTACGAGTGGCCTCTACGACACGGTCGCCGCCTTCGCTGTCATGAGCACGTTTTTCTACGGCACAGCCGCCGTCAAGTTCGCCTACGTAGCCGAGGTCTTTCCGACCGCCATTCGCGCGACCGGCATCGCGGTTGCCAGTTCGCTGGCCGTGACGCTGGGCACCGCGGTCGGACCGGTCACGGTCGCCTACGCCGTCGGTGTGTGGGGCTGGCAAACGGCCTTCACCGCGGTCGTCGCTTTGCCGCTCATTCTGGCCGGACTGTGTTATCTGGCGCTTAAGCCTGTAGAGTCCGGCATCGAAATCGAGGAGGTCGATCGACGCCTCCGGGAGAGCGAAGCATGAAGGGCTGGTGGGTACGCGTGTTCGGCGGACCGGAAGTCATGATCTGGGACGACCTGCCCGAGTTCGAGCCGGGTCCCGGACAGGTCGTCGTGGACGTGAAGGCCTCGGGCATCAACTTCGCCGAAACACGCATGCGCTCCGGCATCTACGGCGGCCAGACGCTGCCCTTCGTCATGGGCATGGAATCGGCCGGCATCGTCAGTGCGGTCGCGCCGGATGTCGCCGACTTCGCGCCGGGCGACCGGGTGTTCGGGCGGGCCCGCGGCTCTCACGCCGAACAGGTCGTCTTTGACGCGGCGCACCTGATGCCATTGTCCGACGAATTGACGTTCGTCCAGGGCGCCGCCATCCCGGTCGGCTGGCTGACCGCCTGGCATGCGCTCAGAACCGTCGTAAGTGCAGAACCGGGGCAGCGCGTGCTGATCGAGGCCGTCGCGTCGAGCGTCGGCAGCGCCGCACTGCAGATCGCCAAGTGGCGGGAATGCTGGGTCGGCGGCACGGCGAGTCGCGACGACAAGCTCGAGAAAGCCCGGCCGTACGGCGCCGACGCGCTTTACAACTACAAGGCGCTCGCCGGCGGAATGAGTGACAAGGTGCTCGCCGACACAAACGGGGCCGGTGTCGACATCGGCATGATGACCATCGGCCAGGAAACTGCCGAAGAACTGTTCGCCTCGATGGGCATGGACGGCATCATCGTCATGTACGGCAGCACCAGCGGCTACAAGGTCAGTTTCGACCTGAGCATCGGCAGCCGTAACCTGCAGCTGCGCTCGATGAGCATCTCCACGGCCAAGGCATTTCTGACCCATACGATGCCGGACTTCCGCGAGACTGCCCTGCCCCTCTTCGCTGACGGCACGCTGAAACCGATCATCGACACCGAACTGCCGATGAGCGAGGTCGTGCGCGCACACGAGATGGTCAACGACCGCGGACACTTCGGCAAAGTCATCCTGGTGAACGATTGAACGTGTCCGACGCAAGCGGCTGGCGCCGTCCGGAGATCCTGCTGATCCTGATGGCGGCGGGTGTGCCCCTGAGCTTCGCCACCTGGAATGCGCTGCTCAATAACTTCGGCGTCGAGATGGCCGAGTTCTCGGGTCAGGATATCGGCCTCGTGCACACGATTCGCGAGGTGCCAGGCTTCATTTCGCTCGGGGTCGTCTTCGTGTTATGGCTCATGCGCGAACAGACACTCGCGCTCGTGTCGCTGTCGGTCCTCGCCATTGGCACCGCCATCGCCGGCTATTTCCCGAGCCTTTTGGGCATCTGCATCACCAGCTTCATCATGTCTATGGGGTTCCACTACTTCGAGGCGGTGCGCAATTCGCTGACACTGCAGTGGATCGACAAGAAAGAGACACCCATAGTCCTCGGCCGCCTTATCGCGGCCGGATCTTTTGCTTCGATCGCGAGTTACGCGCTCGTGTGGGTCGCGTTCGAGTTCCTGCAACTGGGGTACGTCGCGACATTCGCCATTGGCGGCGGACTGACGTTTGCGATCGTCGTCATTTGCGCGAAGTCGTTCCCGCATTACAAGAGCGAGGTCGAGCAACACAAGCACATCGTCCTGCGCAAGCGTTACTGGCTCTACTACATGCTGACGTTCATGTCCGGCGCACGGCGCCAGATCTTCATGGTGTTCGCCGCATTCCTGCTCGTGGAGAAGTTCGGCTACTCGGTGCAGAACATCGCGCTCTTGTATCTCGCCAACAGCACCCTCAACATCTTCCTCGCGCCGCGCATCGGTCGCCTCGTCGCTCGCTGGGGCGAACGGTCCGCGCTGGTGTTCGAGTACATCGGGCTCATCTTCGTCTTCACCGCCTACGCCTTCGTCGACAACGGCTGGCTCGCGGCAGGCCTCTACATCGTGGACCACATCTTTTTCGCGCTCGCCATTGCGATCAACACCTACTTCCAGAAGATCGCCGATCCGGCCGACATCGCCGCGACGTCGGGGGTCAGCTTCACGATCAACCACATCGCCGCCGTGATCATCCCGGTGTCTTTCGGCGCGATCTGGCTATGGTCGCCGGCCGCTGTGTTCCTCGCCGGCGCAACTATGGCCGCGTTTTCGCTGATCCTCGCGCTCAACGTGCCGCGCGATCCGGGTATCGGGAACGAAGTCGTGACTTTTAAGGTTCAGCCCCCGCTACCCAGCGCCGCCGCGAATCGGTAATCTATCGCGGCCCCAGAATCCGGAGCACTTGCGTGGCCACAAACGATCGATCGAGTCTGACCTTCAGCGGCTTCATGTTGCGATTCCTGTTCGCGACGATCATCGTGCTCGCCACTTACAACCCGACTGAGTATTCGTACTTCAACTGGATCAAGGACGTCATGCAGTCGGAGGAAGCCTCGCTCGGCCCGGAACACTTCCTCGTCGGCATCGTGCTCCTTATCGGCTGGACGATCTACA